>Ga0163150_10000072_pt1 | contig 178738 bp, 161 predicted proteins | sample OliLakLV19P2IB_FD_148628 | JGI IMG/M metagenome (GOLD analysis project Ga0163150, IMG submission 148628) | Freshwater microbial mat bacterial communities from Lake Vanda, McMurdo Dry Valleys, Antarctica - Oligotrophic Lake LV.19.P2.IB | ecosystem: Environmental > Aquatic > Freshwater > Lake >... | reverse complement strand
CCGCAGCACCACCAGTCCCGCCCCCGGCCCCAGGTCCAGCGCCAGCCGAGGAGTCGGCTGCACCGTTGACCGACCCGGCAACTGCGGTATCCGGCGCCACGGCGGGTGTCGGAGGAAACTCGATCGGGGGTGGTGTTGGTGTGGCAACGACCGGCGCCGGAACGACTGGCGCCTGTGACGCGGAGGCTGGAGGGCTGGCGCTCGGCGCGGGAAGGGAAATATACGCCATGCGGTCCCCACCGCCACCGCCCCCACCGCCGCGATTGGCCGTGATCCTGCCCAGCTCCAGCAGTGCGGTAATCTCCCGATGGATGGGGCGGACCAGCAGCGCGAACAGCACCAGATGCAGCAGGATGGCGAGCACAAGACCCGCCCGTTGGGACGGGCGCGACCTGTCGCGGAGGACGAAGGCGTAGCGGGGCTGGGGCGTCGGGTCAGGCATCCAGTGCATCGGTCAGGAGACGCGCGGTCTCGTCGCATGCCGCACCGGGGACGCCGGCCGCACCGGAAAATAGCCCGGGGGACCATCGCCATGATGGCCCCCCGGGAAAGCGGCATGTACTGCCGCAGCGCAGCCGCGGGCCTACTGTGCCGCCGGTGGGGCCGGGGTAAATCCGATCACCTGCACCCCGGCACCGCGGGCGATATCCATCGCCTCGATGACGTCCTGGTAGATCCGATCAGGATCCGACTTGACGAACATCAGCTTGGCCGGCCGGGTATCGAAGATCGCGTGGATCTGGGTGTCGAGCTGTTCCTTCGGCACCGGCTGGGTGTTGATGGCGTAGCTGCCATCGTTGAGCAGTTCGAGCACGATCTGGTTCGAGGCGGCCGTCGACTTCGTGGCCGTCTCCTGCGGGGGCACCTGGATATCCAGGGCCATGCGGGAGAGCGGCTGGGACACCATGAAGATGATGAGCATCACCAGCATGATGTCGATCATCGGGATGACGTTGGGCTCGGCGCTGACTTCGCCGGGCTCTGAAGATGATCCACCGGCCATGGCTAGTTCTCCTTCGTCGGTTCGACGAACAGACCGGTCGCCTTCGGCTCGGAGATGGCCGCCATGACGCGAACGCCGGAGCGGCGGGCCATCTCCACTGCATCCTGAATCCGCCCGTACTTGAGCATGTTGTCCGCCTTGAAGTAGAGGATCTTGTCCTCCGTCCGGGCGGCGTACATCGCCTTGAGCTGCTCTTCCAGGGCGACCGGGTCGACCGGACCCTTGCCGTCGAGGAAGTAGTTCCCGCTCGCGTCGATGCCCAGAATGATCTCGCCTTCCCCTTCCGGGCGGGAATCGAGGTTCTTGCCTTTGGGCAACGTCGCCTTGAAGCCGGCCGCGATCAGCGGGGTGACGATCATGAAGATGATCAGCAGCACCAGCATGATATCGATCATCGGAATGACGTTCGGCTCCGCTTTGACGTTCGTCCTGCCAGCGTTACCCTGCGACATGCCCATGGCCGGTCACCGCTTTCTGTGCCTGGAATTCCTTGGTGAAGATCGACCGGCCGAACTCGCTACCGACGCTCTTGATGAGGTAGTCGATGAGTTCCTTGGACGAGTAGGTCATTTCGACCGTCAGGTACTCGATCTTGGTGGTGAAGTAGTTGTAGAACCACACCGCCGGAATGGCCACGAAGAGACCGAACGCCGTCGTGATCAGGGCCTCGGCGATACCGGCCGAGATGCCCGCCAGACCGCCGGAAGCGCCCGCGGCCGCCATGCCGGTGAACGCCGTCACGATACCCATCGTGGTGCCGAGCAGGCCGACGAACGGCGCGGTGGAACCGACCGTGGCGAGCACACCCATGCCGCGCTTGAACTCGGACAGCATGATCAGCATCTGGCGCTCGACGGCGCGCTCGGCCGAATTGATGTCGGCGGAGGTGATCGTGGCGCGGTCCTGAATCAGCGGCTTGACCTCGCCCAGCGCCCCGCCCAGCACCTTCGCGACATGGCTCTTCTGGTTCTTTTCGGCCAGCATGATCGCCTTCTCGAGGTTCTCCTCCTGGACCGCGCGGCTGAACTCGGGCGCGAACTTCTTGGTCGCCGCCTGGCTCTTGGAGATCATGATAATCTTGGTGATCGACACCGTCAGCGACCACATCGACATCACGAACAGCACGAAGATGACGCCCCGCGCGAAGAGGCCAGCCGCCTCAAACAGCTTCAGTAGATCGAGACCGTGACTCATGACCGAAGAACCTCCGTGGAGATGAAGCCGGGTCCGCGGCGCGGGACCCGGCGGACTGAAGTGATTACGACCCGAGTTTGAACGTCATGCCCTGCTGTACCAAGACCCGGACCGGCTGCCCGCGTGACTTGCCCGGCCGGAAGGCGCAACCGGCAATCGCATCCCGGGCCGGGACCTCGAACGCCTTGTGGGTGGAGCTGATGATCTTGATATCGCCCCCGACCCGCCCATCGGTATTCACCACGAACTGCATCACCACCTTGCCGGGTATGCCAGCCGACTGCATGACGGGCGGATACTTCGGCTGGCACTTCGCCTGATCGACGACCTCCGGACGGTCCTCCACCTCCGCGGCAAGAAAGACCTCGCCCTCGATCGTGGGCACCGGGCCAGTCCCGCCGACGATACCGCTCGCGATACCGCCCTCGATGCCCTTGCCAGTGAAATCCTTCGGGTCGAACCGCTCGTTCAGGTTGACCGGAGGAATCTCCGTCGGGATGTTGTCCGGCGGCGTGATCACCTGGAACCCCTGCGGCGGCGGATTGGCGCTCACCACCACGTTCTCCGGTGGCGGCTCCGGCGGCGGCGGCGGCGCCTCTGGTGGCTTCAAGAAGATCATCGTGGTATCAACCATGATGTCCCGCACTCCCTCGGCCACACCCTGCGTTGCCTTGACCGCGCCGAAGATGACACCGGCGTGCAGGGCAAAGGAGAGCACGGACTGGGTGAGTGATGCTTTACGCTTGTGGTTGGACTCGATCAGGTTTTCGAACACGGAGTGCAGCCTCCGAGGCAGGGCGAGGGAACAACCTACCGGGCGGCCATTGCAGGGAATCGCCGCGCAGATGACAAATCGATGACAAGCCGATTAGCGGACCTGGACGATGACGCCTGCGCCCAGGAACACAGACTGCCGAAGGGGGGCCAATATACCGGCGAACGAACAGTGCGCTAGAGGGCTCGTTGCGCGATGCGTTTCACTCCTCAACCCCGCCAATCCCGGTGGCGGACAGGTCCTGCGCGGCCCGCGCATCGGCCACCTTTGGCAGGCTCACCGTGAACACCGCTCCCCGGCCCGGCCGGCTCTGCACCGAGATGCTGCCGCCATGCGCCTCGGCGATCCACCGCGTGATGGCCAGCCCCAGCCCGGTGCCGGGCCTGCGCCCGGTACGAGAACGGGCGGTGTCGACCCGGTAGAACCGGTCGAAGATGTGCGGCAGGTCGCCCAGCGGAATCCCGATCCCGTTATCGCCCACGATGAGCGTGGCCGTGTCGCCCTGATCCACCAGGGCCAGACTGACCTTGCCACCCGGCGGGGTGAACTTGATGGCATTGGTGACCAGGTTGAGGAGGAGCTGGCGGATGCGGCTCCGGTCGACCGGGACGACCACGCTCTCCTCCGGCAACTCGGTCCGCACGGTGATGCGCAGCTCTTCGGCAAGGATCCCGGCGGTCTCCGAGGCCTCGCTCACGAGATCGCGTAAGTCACAGGGTTCGGTTGCGAGGCTGGCGCTGCCTTCGTCGGCGCGGGCCAGCGTCAGCAGGTTGTCGACCATCTCGCTCACGCGGTGGATTTCCTCAAGCACTTCTTCCAGCGACTGCAGCGCCTCGGTCGGCGTGCCCGGTTGGGTCATGCTCCGCTCCACCCCGGCCCGCAGCACCATGAGCGGCGTCTTCATCTCGTGACTGGCGTCCGCCGTGAAGCGGCGCAGGCTGCCGAAGCTCTCCTCCAGCCGAGCGAGCATGCGGTTCATGGTGCTCCCGAGACGGGCCAGCTCATCGGCGGACACCGGCACCGCCACCCGCCGGTGCAGACTGCGGCCATCGGTGATCGCCTCCAGTTCATCGATGATCCGATCGAGCGGGCGCAGGCTCGCGTCCACCAGGACGTATCCCAGTCCGAAACTGCCGAGCAGGATCACCGGCGCGATCACCAGCATGGCCTGCAGCAGCTGGCCCGCGCCGAACGGGACCGCTCCGATCGGCGCCGCGACGAAGATCGACGCGGTGGCATCCCAGACGCCCGGCAACGGAACCTGCGCATACCGGAATGACCGGCTCTCCCCTTCGATGGCCACGACCCCGGTGCGCACGGCGCCGGGCCCGGGCTGGCTCGATGCCGCGAGCACCTGCGACAGCGCCGTCACGCCGAACTGCTTGGCGGCCACGTTGCGGTAGATCTGGAACCGGTCGGGATCGAAAACGACGACGTAATCCCGGATGCCGTCGAGATAGCCCCCTGCCGCGCTGATGACGAGCGTCGGCGTTTCGCCGGGACTGAGGGTACGCCCGAGCTGCCGCTGGGTGCTGATGAAGTACTGCGCCGCGAGATTCCCTTCCAGCTCCAGTCGCTCATCCAGCTCCCGCAGGCTGGAGCGCTGCCGCTCGAGGTACAGCGCACCACCAAAGGCACCGACCGACGCCAGCAGGGCGACGGCGTACCAGAGCGTGAGGCGGCGGCGGATGGAGGACATGGGAGAGTGGGGGGAGTAGGCAGTAGGCGGAGAGTGGTGAGCAAATGGCTGATGGCTGATGGCTGATGACTGACGGCCGACGGCTATTCCTTGATCACGTACCCCACCCCGCGCACGGTGTGGATCAGTCGGCGGTCCTGCCCGGCATCGACCTTCTTGCGCAGACGGTTGATCACGACATCCACGATGTTGGTGCCGGGATCGAAATGATAGTCCCAGGCATACTCCGTGATGAGCGTCCGGGACATGACCCGGCCCACGTGGCGCATCAGGTACTCGAGTACGGCGTATTCCTTGGGTGTCAGCTCGATCCGCCGACCGGCGCGGCTCACCTCGCGGGTGCCGAGGTCGAGCTCGAGATCGCCAACCCGCAGCGCCCGGGGGGCGAGCTGTTTGGGCCGGCGGCCCAGCGCCTCGACCCGGGCCAGCAGCTCCTCGAAGGCGAATGGCTTGGTGACATAGTCATCCGCCCCGGCCCGCAGCGCCTGGACCTTGAAATCGACCGCGTCCTGCGCGGTGAGGACGAGGACCGGCGCGGCGTTGCCCCGGTCTCGCAGCGTCCGCAACACATCGAATCCGCTCATGCCGGGGAGGCGCAGGTCGAGGATGACCAGGTCGTAGGCCGAGTGCGCCACCGCCGCGAGGGCGTCGTTGCCGTCCGCGACCAGGTCCACCTGAAATCCCTGCTCCGCCAGGCCGCGGACCACGTAGGGTCCGACGGTCCGGTCGTCCTCCACCACCAGGATCTTCATGGCTCAGGCTCCCGAACGGGGCGCCACGGGGAAATAGACCCGGAAAACCGACCCGCGCCCTGGCTGGCTGTCGACGGTGATGCGACCGCCATGCTCCGCGATGATGCCGTAGCAGATCGACAGACCGAGGCCGGTTCCGCGCCCGGTGGACTTCGTGGTGTAGAACGGCTCGAAGATCTTGGGCAGCTCCGAGCGCGGCATGCCGATGCCGGTATCCTCGATCTCCACCTCGACCTCATCCTCGTGGATGGTCCCATGCCCGGAACGCACGGTCAGCGCCCCACCCTGCTCCATCGCGTCCATCGCATTCAGCATGATGGCCATGAAGACCTGGATGAGCTGCTCGCCGTTGGCGGTCAGCGTGGGGAGATCATCCGCCAGCTCGCGGTGGACTTCGATCCGCTTGAAACGCTCATGATGCTTCAGCAGGAAGAGGGTGTCCTCGAGAATCGCCGAGACATTCACCGGCCCTTTGGACTTGCCTTTCGGACGGCTGAAGTCGAGCAGGCCATCCACGATCGCCTCGCAGCGCTGCACCTCCTTGTCGATGATCTGGAGGTACTCCCGCATCGCGGCATGGGAGGCAGCCGGCAGATCGTCCTCGACCCGGTTCTCCAGGGCCGCGACGCAGGCCCCGATTGTCGCGAGCGGATTGTTGATTTCATGCATGATCCCTGCCGCAAGCTGGCCGATCCCGGCGAGCTTCTCGCTCTGCAGGATTCGCTGCTGCGCGACATGCCCTTCCGTGACATCCTCGCCGATCGTGATGACGTGAGAAATCGTCTCGCCGTCCTGCCGCATCGGGATCTTGCTGATGCGGTAGTACTTGGGCTCGCCCCCGACAGCGACCTCCAGCTCCATCTGCCGGGTCTCGCCGGTGGCGAACACCTCGTCGAATTCCTCCTGCAGCTGGCCGGCGGGCTGGCGGGTCAGCACCTCGAAGACCGGCCGGCCCACGACTTCATCGCGCCGCAGGCCCTGGGTCCCCATTTCCCGCTTCCGATTCCAGATCTGGATGCGATACTCCCGATCCACCACGTACAGTCCCACCGGAAGGCAGTCGATCACGAGTGTGATGAACCGGCGCTGCTCCTCGATCTCGCGCGAGCGCAGTGCGACCTCGTAGGCCAGATCCTCCGAGAGTTCGATCGAGGCCAGAAACGGCGCCAGGATATCCGCGATGACCGGGAGCAGTCCCGTCGCGAGATCCGGCGCCGGCACGGGTGTCACCTCCAGCATGCCGAGCCGCTCGCCTTCATGCAGCAGCGGGAGTCGCAGCGTCTCGGCCGCCGCCTCGGGCAGGACCGCGAACGAGCGGCTGGTGCGCGGGCCGGCGGCGGGCATCGGGGCGCCGATAGCGCGCAGCGTCGTCGCATTCGGTTCACGCAGCCAGAGCTGGACCTGGCTGGCGCCCAGCCCCCGCCGCAGCGCTTCCGCCACGCTGGCCAGCGTCGCCTCGGCGGCGAGCCCCGTGTTCAGCATCCGCGCGATCGTCCCGATCAGCGCGAGCTGGGCGTCCGGTGTGGTGACGGTGGCGGTCATGCGATCCATTGGTAGAAGCTGGAAACTGAATTGGAGCAGGCGTTGACTGCGATTCAACCTTCTCGTCGTCCTGCCGCCCGTCGCCTATCGCCCCTCAAATAGTAGCTCCCCGTCCCCGCTATTCCGCAGCCCTCGGCCGTGACGCCCAGGCCGAAGCCCCCAGTCCGAGCGCCGCGAGGAGCACCCAGCTGGTCAGTCCGACCCAGCAGCCCAGCAGCCCGGCCTCGACCGGCGCCATGGAGAGCCGCAGGCCGTCCCGGGTCCTCGGCGTCGCAGCAATGATCACCGCCCGCAGCCCGTCGGCGTCCTCCACCCGCTCCACATCGAGTTGCCCCGGTGGTGGCGCGCCGACCGGCTCGACCGTGAAACCGGCCGCGATCTCGGGCAAGCGTGCCCGCCGCACACCGGTGCCGGTCGCGGCCACCTCGATCAGCCGCCGGGCAGTGAGCAGCTGCAGGTCGGTCGACGACCGGGCGGTGAGTCGTACGCTCCAGCCAAGATCGGCCCCGAGCAGGAGCACCAGCCCGGTTGAGACCCCGAGCGCGAGCAGGCGAAAGCGGGTCGCCTTTTCCCGCAGGAAGGCGAGCCCCGCCCCACCGATGCCGAGGAGCGCCAGCAGCGCCAGCAGGTCCGCCCGCAGCCCCGGGACCTCGCGCGACAGCGTGTCCCATGTCCCGACCCATCCCGCAACGCTGGCCGAATCGCGACCGACGAACGGGACCACGCTGACCGATCGCTTCGCGTGCGTCGTATGCACCGCGATCCCGGGCCGGGTGAGCTGATCGAGCAGCGCCTGCGGCAGCGGAGCCAGCCCGATCGTGTCGGTGGCGAGGGCGACGTTGCCCAGAGCGAGCTGGACGCCGCCGGGCCAGAAGGAGCCGTCGCCCAGCGCATTGACAGCGGAAATCAGCCGGGGAGCATCGTACCCCGCGGCCGACCAGGGGGTGACGACCGAAAAATATGCCGCCGCCTGCAGGGCCAGCGCCGAATCGGTTCGGCGCCGAACCACCTCCTCGGTCTGTCCCGCGGTCACCCACATTCCAAGCAACGCCCCCGCCGCAACGACCGGTCCGGAGAAGGCGAGCCACGGTGGGGGGCGGTGGCCAGACCAGGAATCCGGCAGGGAGACGGGGATCATCGCGTGGTGTAAGTTGCCGGAGTCGGCCATTCCCGCAAGATTGACCTGCCATCACCGACCGCACCGGACCTGCATATGACCGCCCTTCCCGTCCTGACGCCTTGGATCGACAATGCCCACCTGCCACTCGAGGGCCGGGCCACCGACACCATCCTCGCCCCCTTCTCCGGCGCGCCGACGGTCCTGGCCGCGCAAGGTACGGGAGCCGACCTCGACCGGGCCATCGGTGCCGCACAGCGGGCCTTTCAGGCGATGCGGAGCATGCCACGCCACGCCCGGCGCGATCTGCTCGACCGGATCGCGATGGCGCTGACGCGGGACCGGCAGGCGCTCGCGACCGAACTGGCCACCAGCGCGGGCAAGCCAATCAGCCAGGCGCTGGGCGAGATCGACCGCGGGATCATGACCTTCTCCCTCGCGGCGGACGAAGCCCGGCGTTTCGGCGGTGAGGTGATTCCCCTCGACATCGATGCGCGCGCCAACGCGATGACCGGCCTGGTCCACCGCTTTCCCGTGGGACCGATCAGCGCGATCACACCGTTCAACTTCCCGCTCAACCTGCTGGCCCACAAAGTTGCACCGGCCATAGCTGTCGGCAGTGCCCTAGTGGTGAAGCCCCCGCCGCAATGCCCCCAGATTGCCTTCCGGCTGGGCGCCATCCTCAAGGAATGTGGCGTGCCGGACGGCGCATACAACGTGCTGCACCTGCCCATCCCCGTGGCAGAGCGACTCGCGGCCGACCCGCGCTTCAACATGCTGACATTCACCGGCAGCCCGACGGTGGGATGGCACCTCAAGTCGGTGGCGGGGAAGAAGAAAGTCTGTCTCGAACTGGGAGGGAATGCGGCGGCCGTCGTTCATGAAGACGTCCCCGATCTCGGTGCCGTTGCGCGGCGGCTGGCCATTGGCGCGTTTGCCTATGCCGGCCAGGTCTGCATCAAGGTGCAGCGCATCCTGATCCACCAGCCGGTCTACCAGCGGTTCGTCGATCAGTTCGTCGCGGCGAGCGCCGCGCTGGCCTGTGGCGACCCGCTGGATCCGAAGACGGTTGTCGGACCGATGATCGATGCCGGGGCCGCCGACCGGGTGCAGCGCTGGACCGCAGAGGCGGTCGCCGCCGGCGCCGAAGTACTCCTCGCTGGACGACGGACCGGCAACGTACTCACGCCGGCGGTCCTGGCCCGCGTCCCGGCCGATGCGAAGGTCTCCTGCATGGAGGTCTTCGGCCCGGTGACGATCGTCGAGCCCTATCGCGACTGGGCCGAGGCCCTCATCCGGGTCAACGATTCGACCTTCGGGCTGCAGGCGGGAGTCTTCACCCAGGACATCGGCCGGATCTTCAGCGCCTTCCAGGGACTCGAGGTCGGTGGCGTCGTCGCCAACGACTTTCCCACCATGCGGGTCGACAACTATCCCTATGGTGGCGTGAAGGACTCGGGCTTCGGCCGGGAGGGGGTGCGCTACGCGGTGGAGGAGATGAGCGAGCCGAGGATGCTGGTGCTGAATCTGGGGAAGTAGGGAATCGGTGGCAGGTGGCGGAGCGAGTTTGCCGCGGGGGCGGGGAATGGGACGAGCCTTCAGGCAGCGGCAGGTACCTGCCCCCTGCTAACTGCCTCCTGCCATGTCGTCCCGAAACACCACCTCATGACTCCCACTCGCCCGAAACACCGCCCGTCCGCCGCCTAACGCCACCTCATCGACGCTCACCTGCATCATGTTGGCTGGCTCGTTCAGCACCGCGGTCAGCCGGAGCGCCGGCCCCCGCGTGACTTCGCATCGCACGACCACCTGCCCCGGACGGCGGCGGTAGCGCAGCGTCAGCGTCGTCCGCCCCACCCGGACTCCGGTGAGCGCCATCTCACTCGCACCAGGCGGCAGTTGGAGAGTTATCGCGAGCTGTTCTTCGACCGCCGCCGGGACGATCCCCCAGCTATCACGCACCACCGACTCGATCACCGCAAGGGCAGCATCGCCCATCGCCTCGCGCCGATCACCTGGTGCTCCGCCGCCGTCCCCCGTCCCGACCGGATACTTCTCCAGAAACTCCACGTCGCCGGTCCAGGCCAGGAATTCGCGCGCCATGAGCCCCAACGAGGGACCAAGCACCTCGGGAAGCGGCTCCTGAGCCGCGGCGCGCGACAGCAGCCGGATCAGCGACCGCGCCGGCTCACGCCGTCCGGCGGACAGCAGCACGACGGCTGCCTGACAACCCGCCAGCAATTCGCCGGAGGCGGTGGGCGCGACGCCAGCACGGGCCCGTTCGACGGCGGCATGCGCCAGCGCTTCCCCCTGCAGAATCGCCCGGTCCCACCCTGCGACGAGGGTGAGATCGGGCGAGAGCAGCCGGGTGCCGAGCGCGGGGAGCGCTATGCGATGGCCTTGAGCTGGGCCAGCAGTTCGCTGTTGTCCCGCTTGGTCCCGGGCGTCTCCTCGGCGAACGTCCAGCACACTGTGCCAGCCTTGTCGATCACGACGTACGCGCGATTGGAGAAGAAGGTCTGCTCCATCAGCGTCCCGTAGGCGCGGCTGACTTCGCGCTTGAAATCACTCAGCAGGTCCACGGCGAGCTTTTCTTTCGCCTTGAACTCCTTGAGCGACGCCACGGAGTCCACGCTGATCGGCAGCACCACCGCATTCAGACTCTGGAACTTGCTGTAATCATCGGTGATGTCGCACATCTCTTTCGTGCAGGTGCCGGTAAAGGCGAGCGGGAAGAACGCCAGCACCACGTTCTTTCCCTTCAGGGCAGAGAGGGTGACGTTCTGGCCCGAAGTGGAGGCAAGGGTGAAATCAGGCGCCGGAGCGCCAACAGGAGGCATGGACATGAGAACAGGGGAAAGGGGAAAGGGGAAAGGGGAAAGGGGAAACGGGAATGGGGAATGGGAAACGTGGAACGGAAAGGAAGGATCGTGACGAGGTAGTTCGTTACCTCCTCCCTGTTCCCCCTCCCGCTCTTTCAGTCCCTACTTCCCGGAAAATCGTTTCCCGACTGCGGTCCAGTTCACCACGTTCCACCAGGCGCCGACATAATCCGGCCGCCGGTTCTGGTACTTCAGGTAATAGGCATGCTCCCAGACGTCGCAGCCGAGCAGCGGCACCTTGCCCTCCATGACGGGGCTGTCCTGGTTGGCGGTGCTGTACACCTCGATGCTACCGTCCTTCTTCTGCGCCAGCCAGGCCCAGCCGCTGCCGAACCGGGTCGTGCACGCCTTGGTGAATGCGTCCTTGAACTGGGTGACGCCGCCGAAGGTCGTGGTGATGGCATCGGCCAGCGCACCCTGGGGCTCCCTGGCACCACCGGGCGCCATGAGCTCCCAGAACAGCGTGTGGTTGGCGTGCCCGCCGCCGTTGTTCCGCACCGCGGTGCGGGCCGCTTCCGGCACGGCATCGAGATTGGCGATCAACGCGTCGATGGACTTGGCGGCGAGGTCGGCGTGCGCCTCGAGCGCGGCGTTGAGGTTGTTGACGTAGGCCGCATGATGCTTGTCGTGGTGGATTCGCATCGTCTGCTCGTCGATGTGCGACTCCAGGGCGGTGTAGTCATACGGCAGTGGGGGCAGGGTGAACGCCATGGCGCTCTCCTCGTAGAGTTGGGAATCGATCGGCCGAAGAAGGCTCCGGCGCGAGGGGAGAATATATAGCCGTCGGGGAGGCATTCGCGAAGGGGCGTTGGCCGTTGGCCATCAGCCGTTGGCTAGAATCCAGCGCGAAGAGCCTGATCGCCGATGCCCGGGCACCGCATGCCGTCAGCTCACAGCCAGCGGCTGAAGGCGAATGGCCACGAGCGCCACCAGTACCAAGACCACACAATACACCACCTCCACCCCCAGCATCCCCTCCACCACCGGCAGCAGCAGGGCGACACCCGCCACAGGCAACAGCGACGCGAGGACCCGTCCGACCGGGCTCAGTCGGAATCCGCTTGCCGTCAGTCGGGCGGCACCAGCGAACACGCACCCGAGCACCACGAGCCCAACACCCGCCACTCCGGCCGCGGGCTCCAGGGAAACGATTCCGCCCAACCCAAGCGTGGTGAGAATCGCGGCATCGTTCCGCCGGGCGGCCGCCGCCACCGCGGCTGCGACGAGCAGCAGGAAGAGCACCGGCTGCCAGTGCACCATCCCGCCGGCGATCGCGGTTGGCCCCAGACGATACAGCAGCACCGCGCCGAGCACGGGGGCGGCCGGCCCCTGGCGGGCGGACTGGAAGGGGGCCAGGTGCAGCAGCGGCCAGACCGCCAGGAACAGGATCGGGGCGACCAGAAGTTCGAAGCTGTCGCTGTACGGTGCCTCGGCAAGAACCGCAAACCCGAGCGGTGTGTCACCTGCCACCGAGGCGAGCAGCCACCAGGCGGCCACGAGCGCAGTGACGCTCAGCCCGACGCCGACCGGCCACCGTCCACCGCCCTGTGCGGCCCGCTCGAACGCCCACCCGGTCACCACACCGAAGAGCACGGCGGCGAACAGCAGGTGCAGATGACGCACGCTGAGCGCGACAATCGTGAATCCAAGATGAGCCGCCAACAGGCGCAGGAGGCGCGGGGCGGCAGGCGATGGGCGGGCCGCTGTCTCACGCGACCGCAACCAGTCCTCGATCCGCCCGAGCGCAGGACCGGTGAACTTCCATCCCGCGACCCCGACCAGCAGCGCCACGCCCGCGATCAGCCCGAGCGCGGCGATGGTCCGGGCCATCCCGCCGGCCAGCGCGAGCGGCCGCGCGACCAGCAGGGCGAGCACCGCTCCCGCGCCCAGCACCGACGCCGCCAGCGGACGCTGCCGCCAGTGAGCCTTGCCCCCCGCCGCCGTCAGGCACGCCGCGAGCAGCACCAGCGCCGCCGTCGTGGCGAGATAGCTCCGCGGGAGGGAGGCCGACCGCCAGTCGTCCCCACCCGCGACCACCAGGCTCGCGACCGCCAGCGTCGCCAGCACGGCTCCCGCGAGGGCGCGACGGCGCGCGACACGATCCTCCAGCAGCACAGCGGCGAGGCTGAGGAGCAGGGGAAAGACGGCAGGAATCGAAGGCATGGAGTGAGTATAGTCGTCGTCGCACCCTGCGACGAACCCTATACAATCCCGTCACCATCAAGTGCGTCACCGTCGTGGCCCCCAGCGAAACACCGCTCGGCGAGATCGTCCTCCCCTGACCCGCCCGGGGAGCGCGTTTGGTCCCGCGCGCTCCCTCCCCTATCCTTCCGCCCGATTCACTGACCGTCCGACCGCCTGACCATCCGGCGGTCTGGCGGTTGACGCTTTCAAGGATCTGGCATGGCGCTGCTGGGGATGAGGGATGTGAGTATCGCCTTTGGTGGACCGGCCATTCTTGATCGGGCCAGCCTCGGGATCGAACGGGGAGAGCGGGTCTGCCTCCTGGGCCGGAACGGCACCGGCAAGAGCACATTGATGAAGCTGCTCGACGGGACCATCACCGCTGACACCGGCGAGGTGGTCCGTCAGACCGGCACCACGATTGCCCGGCTGGAGCAGGAGGTGCCCGGTGAGCTCGCCGGTACCACCTTTGAGGTCGTCGCCGCCGGTCTGGGCGAGGCAGGCACGCTGCTCGCGCGCTACCACGAGGCCAGCCACCGAGTAGGCAGCAGCGGCGGGAGCGACGCCGCCCTCCGCGAGATGGACCGGCTGCATCACGCGCTCGACGCCGTCGGCGGCTGGCAGCTCGAGACCCGGGTGGAGACGGTGCTCTCCCATCTCGGCCTCGAGGAGGACGCACCCTTCCGCCAGCTCTCCGGTGGGAGGAAGCGCCAGGTGCTGCTGGCCCGCGCGCTGGTGCGCCAGCCCGATATCCTGCTGCTCGACGAGCCCACCAATCATCTCGACGTCGACGCCATCGAGTGGATGGAGGACTTCCTCATCGGGCGCAACGCGACGCTGCTCTTCGTCACTCACGATCGCGCCTTTCTCCGCCGCCTCGCCACCCGCATCGTGGAGCTCGACCGCGGCAAGCTGGTCGACTGGGGCACCGGCTACGACAGCTACCTGGAGCGCAAAGAGGCGTCGCTCGCCGTCGAGGAGAAGGAGTGGGCCGAGTTCGACAAGAAGCTGGCGCGGGAGGAGGTGTGGATTCGCACCGGGATCAAGGCGCGCCGCACCCGCAATGAGGGCCGGGTGCGCGCCCTCGAGGCGCTGCGGCTGGAACGCGGCGCGCGGCGCGAACGGTCCGGTACCGTGCGGCTGCAGGCGCAGGAGGCGGAGCGTTCCGGCCGGCTGGTGGTGGATGCGCGCGGCGTCGGGTTCTCCCACGGCACAAAGGTCATCGTGCGGGACCTCACCACGACGATCACCCGTGGCGACCGGATCGGCCTGATCGGGCCGAACGGCTCCGGCAAGACCACCCTGCTCCGCCTGCTGCTCGGTGAACTCCAGCCCGACACCGGGACCATTCGCCAGGGGACCGGACTCGAGATCGTCTATTTCGACCAGCTGCGCGAGCAGCTCGATCCCGAGGCCACGATCGCCGACAGCATCGCTCACGGCAGCGAGTGGGTCGAGATCGGCGAGAACCGGAAGCATGTGCTGGGCTACCTGCAGGACTTTCTCTTCCCGCCCGAACGGGCCCGTACACCGGTGCGCGCCCTCTCCGGCGGCGAGCGCAACCGGCTGCTGCTGGCGCGGCTGTTTACCCGTTCGTTCAACGTGCTCGCGCTGGACGAGCCGACCAACGATCTCGACATTGAAACGCTGGACCTGCTGGAGGAGCTGCTGCTCGATTTCACCGGCACGCTGTTCGTCGTCAGCCACGACCGCGCCTTTCTCGACAACGTCGTCACCAGCACACTGGTCATGGAAGGCAACGGGCGGGTGGGTGAGTATGTCGGCGGCTACGCCGACTGGCTGCGGCAGCGCCCGGCGCCGCGAATCGAAGGCAGCTCCGCCCCGAAGGCGGCCACCCCTGCCTCGCGCCCATTGCCCACCGCCGACAAGAAACGCAAGCTGAGCTTCAAGGAAGGCCAGGAACTGGCGACGCTGCCCGAACGGATCGATGCCCTGGAGCGGGAACGGGACCAGCTGTTTGCCACCCTCGCCAGTCCCATCGCGCTGAAAGCCGGCGCCGCCGCCGGGGCGAACGCCCGGCTCAAGCAGCTTGCGACGGAGCTTGCCGCAGCAACATCGCGATGGGAGGAGTTGGAGCTACGGGCACCGCCATGAGCAGGAAACCCAGGATGACCCTCGCCGCCCTGCGCCGACAGCTCGCCGTGCTGGAGCGCGCCGCCCAGCCACTCGACCCCGGCCCGGCCCGCCGCAGAGAGGTGCGCGGCGCCATCGTTGCCTCGGCGGAGCGGTTTCTCCGCAGCCTCGACCAGCGCAAGGCCTTCGAGGATGGCGGCGGTACCGGCGAGGGGCTCCTCGCCTCGCAGATCGGAGAGGAAGCACTCCCGGTCAACGAGATTATCCGGCTGCTGGAGCAGGAGGTCGTGCGGCCCGGCGGCAACCCGGCGTCGGCCGGCCACCTGGCCTACATCCCGGGCGGCGGCCTCTACTACTCGGCGCTGGGCGACTACATCGCCGCCGTCACCAACAAGTACGCCGGCATCTTCTTCACCGGACCGGGCGCGGTCCGGATGGAGAACCAGCTGCTGCGCTGGGTGGCGGACCTGGTTGGCTACCCGGCCGGCGCACTGGGCAACATCGCCTCGGGCGGGAGCATCGCCAGCCTGATCGCCATCGCCACCGCGCGTGACGCCCACGGGCTCACCGCCGCCGACATCCCCCGCGCCGTCGTCTATCTCACCGACCAGGCCCACCACTGCCTCGAAAAGGCGCTGCGCATCGCGGGGCTGGGAGAGGTGGTGGTTCGCCACGTTCCGATCGACGCGCTGTTCCGGATGCGGCCCGATGCGCTCGAAGCGATGATCGCCGCCGACCGCGACGCCGGGCTCAGGCCCTGGCTCGTAATCGCCGCGGCGGGGACGACCGACACCGGCGCGGTGGATCCGCTCGAGCCGATCGGGCTGGTGGCAGCGCGGGAGCGGTGCTGGTTCCACGTCGATGCCGCGTACGGCGGCTTCTTCCTGCTCACCGAGCATGGCCGGGACATCCTGCGCGGCATCGAGCGGTCGGACTCCGTGGTGCTCGACCCACACAAGAGTCTCTTTCTCCCCTACGGCTCCGGCGTCGTGCTGGTCCGCGACCCGCGGCCGATGCTGGCGACGCATCACTACTTCGCCAGCTACATGCAGGACGCCCTGTCGACGCTCGACGAGGTATCGCCCGCCGATGTCTCTCCCGAGCTGAGCAAGCACTTCCGGGCACTCCGCATGTGGCTGCCGCTCAAGCTGCTGGGCGTGGCGCCGTTCCGCGCCGCGCTGGATGAAAAACTCCTGCTGGCGCGCTACTTCCGCGACGCGGTGTCGCCGTTGGGTTTCGAGGTCGGGCCCGAGCCGGACCTCTCGGTGGTGACCTTTCGCTGGGTACCGCCCGGCCTCAGCCTCGAAGACACCAACCGCCTCAACCAGCAGATCATCGAATTCGTCCGCCACGACGGCCGAGTCTTCCTGTCCTCCACGATGATCGAGGGCCGCTACACCCTGCGGCTGGTGGCGCTGGCCTTCCGGACCCACCGCCGGACCATCGACACCGCGCTCGCGGTGCTGGCGGAAGCGGTGGCGGCGCTGGCGAGCCGCTAGCCCGCTCGCCCGCTCGCCATCCCCTCAGCGCGGGCCCGCCGGACCCGCCCCGCGCGCGCGATCTCGACGGATCGTCCCCCGATCGCATCCTCCACCAGCTTCCACACACCTATTTAGTGGAGAGACAATGGCGCGTCGCCCGATCGACCTCATGCACGGCACGCTCGACGTGCTGGTCCTGAAGACCATCTCCTGGCAGCCGGCCCATGGCTACGCCATCACCCAACCCAATGAGGAGCGCACCGGCGGTGTCTTCGAGATCGAGGATGCCGCCCTCTACAAGGCGCTGCACCGTCTGGAGGCGAGCGGCGCGGTTTCCTCCGTGTGGGGTGCCTCCGAGAACAACCGGCGTGCCAGGTACTACCGTCTGACGACGCTCGGCCGCAAGGAATTACGGGCCGAAACGAGCACCTGGCACCAGTACGCTGCGGCAGTGACCAGCGTGCTGGGCACCGCCTGAATCGGGAGCTCGTCCTGCCACCATCCTGGCCCGGCCGGGCCTTCCGCCTTCCCTGGCGCGAACCGGCCGAGATCGACACCGATCTCGACGAGGAGCTGCGCTTTCATCTCGATCGGCGTATGGATGAGTTCACGGCCGCTGGCCTGTCGCCCGACGCAGCCCGGCGCGAAGCGCTCCGCCGCTTCGGTGATCTCGAAGGCGCCAGGGCGTACTGTCGCACGCTGGACCGGGGCCGCGCCCGGCAGGATCGCCGCCGCGACTGGCGCACGGGCTGGCGCCAGGACCTGGGCTTTGCGCCGCACAACCTCGGCGTCGTTTCCATCGCCGAGGTCGCTGGCGTGACACTCAAGCCTGCCGAGCGCGACGCAATTCAGCAGACACTGCTGGAGCAGAGCCGGGCGTTGCCGGGGGTGGAGTCGGCCGCGCTGACTGATGCCGTGCCCCCGCGTGGCGGGGCGGCCTTCGGTGGCCTCGAAATCGAGGGGCGTACCCTCGGCCCGAGCGAAAAAGTCTCTCTCGTGCGGATGACCTCCGTCGCGCCGGAATTCTTCGGAGTGCTGCAGCAGCAGGTGCGCCAGGGGACCAGCTTCACGGCGGACACCGGCGGCAATCCGTGGAACATCAATGAGACAATGGCCCGGCGCTACTGGCCGGGCACCGGCGCCATCGGCCGGCATTTCCGCGTGAGCGCCGATTCGCCCTGGCTCACGGTCGTGGGAGTGGTGGGGGATATCCGAATTCCCGGCCGGCGGGGCGCCTTCGACGACCTGCAGCTCTATGCATCCTATTCCAGCACCTACGGACTCGGCGAGGTGGTGGTCCGGACCCGGGGCGATCAGGCGACGATACTCCGCACCATTCAGCGCACCGTCGTGGGACTCAGCTCACCGATCCGGCTGCGCAAGATCGAATCGGTGGATGCCCGCATGACCGAGGTCGTCGCGGGGCCGCGCTTCAGCATGGCGCGCTTTGCCGCCTTTGCCGTGCTTGCGCTGGTGCACGCCTCGATCGGTCTCTATGGCGTCATCAGCTACTCGGTGGGCCAGCAGACTCGCGAGATCGGCGTGCGGATTGTGCTCGGAGCAGGCGCGCCCTCGGTGATCGGCCTGGTCGTGGGTCAGGGCCAGCGACTCACCCTGGCCGGTGTAGTGATCGGGCTGGTCGCCGCGGCGGTGGGAACCCGGGCGATGGAAAGCATGCTCTTCGAGGTTGACCGGCTCGACCCACTCACCTTTCTCAGGGTCGCCATCCTTCTCGTGCTGGTCGCGATGCTCGCGTCCTATCTTCCTGCGCGCCGAGCGACCCGGGTCGATTCGGTGGTGAGGTTGCGGAGTGAGTAGAGGGATTGCAGCGTAGACGGGCCACGACCGGCCGCGGCACCACAACCCAGCGGTCTTGCCCGGCCCGACCTCAGCCGTCCCGCTCCAGGAGCGCGACGGTTGCCTCACACATCCCCATCAGACTCAGTCGGGTGGTATCCAGCTCGACCAGCGGTCCGCGCTTCCGGGCCTGCTGCCGCAGCGCCTGCTCCCGCCGGTCAAAGAACGCCCGCGACTCCAGCACCAGCTGCTCCACCCGGGTCCGGCGCCGGGGCATCCGCTCCCGTATCCGGTGGCAGGCGGTCTCATACTCCGCGGTAAGGAAGAGTGTCAGATGGGGAACGCAGAGGTAGGGCTCGAAGGGAGTACAGATCCGGTCAAGCTCGGCTTCGACAAAGCACGACTCCGCGAGCAGCAGGGAGAGGGGGCTCTCCAGGTAGCGATCGCAGATCACAGCGCTTCGGGTGAGCTGCTGCCGGACCAAGTCGGAGAGATGCAGGGTGGCGCCCAGATAGTACAGCAGCCGCGGAAGCGCGGAGACGTCGGTATCGAGCGCGACCTTTTCCCGGAACGCGACAAACTCCACCGGATAGTGGAACACCACCGCTCCGAACCGGTGGCTGAGCGCCTGGGCCACGGTGCTCTTCCCCACGCCATTGCAGCCCGACACCACGACGAACCTCCGCGCAGAAGGGCCGGCGCTCGCCGGGCCACCTCGCGCCGCATGGCGTTTCCGATCGGCGTCCGGGGCTGGTGTTCCACTGCCAGCGGTCATGTGGCACGCGCACCTTTCCGTTGCGGTTGGTCGGCCCTTGAATGGAGCGGCGTGGTGGGCTTCCTTCCACCCAGACGCCTCCCGGGATTCCTCGTAGTCATCGTACACCGCGCTTCTGATCGAGGCCAGTCGTGACAGGTCCCCGGGCACCGCACACCCTAATCATGACGGACATGCTCGAGCGCGCCCGGGAGATCAGCCGTACGGTTCTCCCCCGATGGGCCCCTGTGGTGGACCGCGAAAACCGCTTTCCCCAAGAGAGCGTGGCGGCGCTGCGGGAGGCCGGGTTGCTGGGGTATTTCGTCCCGCCGGAGCTCGGTGGCCCTGGCGGCGATGTCTCCACCTACCGCCAGATCGCCGAGCTGCTGGGTCGGGAGTGTCTGTCGACGGCGATGATCTGGGTGATGCACGCGCACCAGACCGCCGTGCTCGCGGACCATCGCACGCCCGCCCACGACCAATACCTCCGCGAGATTGCGGTGAACGGCCTGCTTCTCGCCTCGGTGACCTCGGAATACGGCAAGGGGGGCGATGTGCTGCGGGCCGACGCCCCGCTCGAGCGCGACGGCGCGCTCCTCCGGCTGCGGCGGCGGGCCCCGGCGGTGAGTTACGGCGCCCAGGCCGGGTTTTTCCTCGTCACCATGCGCTCGGCGGAAAACAGACCCCCGACGGACGTCACCCTGGTGCTGGTGCGGCCGGGGGATGGAGCGGTGAGTGTGTCAGGCGAGTGGCACGCCATGGGACTGCGGGGAACGGCCAGCGTTCCGATGGAGTTTGATGTCGCCGTGGACGGTCACCGCGTCGTCGGCGATGCGTTCCGGGAGGTCGCCCTCAGGACGCTGGTGCCGATGGCACAAGCGGGGTGGACGGCGGCCTGGTTCGGGGCCGCAAAGGGGGCCGTCGCCCGCTTCCTGCTCGAACAGCGCCAGCGGCGGACCCGGGACCTCAACTCCGATCTCTTCCTTACCCGGCTGGCCGAGTTGCGACTCGATCTCGATCTGATCGAGTCACTCCTGCTGCGGGTCACGCACCGCCTGGATGAACTCCGGGAACAGCACGCTCCGTTCGCGAGCTACGAGGACTTCGGCCACAACATCCTGGTCAACAACCTGAAGATCGCCGGGTCGCGACTCGCCTTCTCGGTGGCGGACGGACTGATCGAGCTCAGCGGCCTGAACTACGGCTATCTCCATTCCGACGGCTCCGGGTTGGAACGGGTCTTCCGCGACCTTCGCTCCGCGGCGCTGATGTACAGCAACGACCGTCTCCTGCAGGCCAACGGACGGCTGCTGCTGGTCGAGAATCTGCCGGTGAACCGGATCTGGGACCCGGGCACGCCGGACCGCGGCTAGCGGGAGGAGAGCACTCCCAGCAGTCGGCCATCCGCGTGCATCTCCTCGACAACCTGATGGCTCGATCCCGGCTGGGGGCACAGCTCGACGCCGGGACAGTGCCCGATCCGCTCGGCGAACTCGCGATCCCTCGGGGAGTCCACACAGTAGAAAATCTTGTAGCGGGTCTGCCCGTTATGCTCGGCCAGCAGCAGGGTCAGATCACGATGGGTCTCCGGGAACCGCCAGGTGTCCTTCCGCCCGGCCATCCTCCCCAGGCGTTCGAGGTCGATCAGCGTCTGGGGAGAGAAGGCGTAGACGACGTCAGCCTTGAGGTAGTGCCCGAACAGGATTGCGGCGTACCCACCCATCGAGCTCCCGAGGCAGAACGAGCGGCGCACGTGGGGTAGCCCCTCACGGCAGGCCAGTAGGTGATGCCGGAGAGCGCCGATGTCCTGCAGTTCCCGATTGATCCCGGCGTGATAGAAGCACTGGTTGTAGTCCCGGACCATGACCAGGTTGACGTCCATCAGTCCCGTCGCCCGGAAGAATGTCAACGGCTCCATCGTGAGCCGCATTCGCCGTCCCTGAAATACATAGAACAGCTCGGTGGAATCGGGCCGTTTCCAGGTGACCAGCGCCTGCGACTCCTTGACCTCCGCCGGGACCAGGTCGGTCTGCATGTCGCGCCAGTGTCGCCGGAACCAGAGGTACACCCGCTCGATGATCGTTGACACGAGACCGTTCCTCTTGCGACGTGGGCAAAGCGGAGAGTAGCATTGGCCGGAGGGTCACCGCTCGCGCGGCGACTCCACCGGCACCAGCGCGCGCACCGTTCCGACAACTCGGCATTGCGGGAGCACCATGAGCACTGGACCGACCGAGCCGGACCTCACCCTGGGGCCGGAGTGGGCCGCCCTTGAGCTGCTGTGCATCGGGCAGGCGAGGGAGCGCCCGGAGCAGCTCCTGAAGCTCCTCTCCCTGCCCGAGCTCCACTGGGGCGAGCTACTGGAGCAGGCACTGCGCCACCAGATGCTTCCGCTACTCGCGTGGCACGCGCTCGATCTCGCAGAACGGCATGGACTCCCGATCCCGGGGCGCCTCGCTCAGCACCTGTCCGAGGTCCTCGAGACCAACCGCTGGCGCCTCCAGGTCTTCCGCCGGGAAGCGGTCCGGATCGCCGCGGCGCTTCGGGCACTCGACGTCCCCTTCGTCGCGACCAAGGGCATCACGTTCGAGTCGACGATCTACCGTGGCGCTGGTATCCGGATGCTGAAGGACATGGACTTCATGATCCCGCCGGCCGCTCGCGAAACGGTCGCGGGCGCCCTCCAGAAGTTGGGCTACCGGTCCGGTAACTACGATCGTACCACCGGAACGATCGTCCCCCTGCCACGCCGGATGGAGATGACCTACGCGCTGAACCCGGATCACCTGCCGCGCCACGCCCGACTGTCCGATGATCCCTGCGTCCCATTCCTCTATGTGGACTTCGCGAACAGCCTCACCTGGAGCACGAGCCCCTATGAGGTGCCAATCGATGAGGCGTTACGGCACCAGGTGCAGCTGCCACTCCCTGGCCTCAAGCCGGCGACCATGCCCTGCTTCACACCCGACTTCCAGTTCCTCTTCACGGTGCTCCACCTGTTCCGCGAAGCGTGGATGGAACAGTGGCTTGAGATGGAACTCGATGTGAGCCTGATGAAGTTCGGCGATGTGATCCTGCTGTTCAATGCCCACCTGGAGGAGCTGTCCGGCGGGCGATTCTCAGCCCTGTTGGAGCAGTACGGCGTGGCAGAACCGGTGGCTTGGGTGCTGGAGCACACCGATCGCACGTTCGGAACCGGTATGATCGAGACCCTCGGCCTCAAGGGGCGGGTGAACGACCAGTGGCTCGCCCACGCCCACCCGTCCCATGGCATAGAGCGAGAGTGGCGGGGTACCATGCGGGAGCGGCTGTGGGCCAGGGACCGTCGGGCGCTCTTCACCCGGATCGGCCCTGAGCCTACGCGGTCTTAGGGGCCCCCGAGCGTGACGCCACCAGCTCGCGGACGGCGGCCAGGAGCGTTTCCCCGGTCCGGAATACCTTGGGATCGAGCAGGCCCGTCGGAAAGGTGATCGCAAACGCCTCTTCCACCTCCAGCAGCAGTGCGATCGCGCTCATGGAGTCGAGGCCGAGCAGAAAGAGTTCGATCGTCACGTCGATCTCCCCCTCGGGCGCCGTGGGGAGATGCTGGCGGAGGCAGCGTTGCAGCGTTCGAGTAAGCTCGTCCATCGCGGCAGTATCAGGACCGCCCGGATGGTTGTCAAGGTAGCCACCAGAGGGGGATGCAAATGCCGATCGAGCATCATCACACGATCAAGGCGGGAAGCGGGTCGAAGCTTCTGCTGTTGTTCGCGGCCGACGCGCGCAATCCCGCCGCGGGGAAGCCGGGCGTGAAACACGACGCGCCCGGTGCGGTCGCCGCCTACATCCGTGAGGGTGACGCCGCCGCCCATCCGGTGCCGCTCGCGCCGGGGCGCCTCGGGCAGTGGGCTCCCGGCTCGCTGACCGAGGTCGACGCCGAGTTGATGCCCGGCGTCTATCAGTTCGGCGCGCCTGACGAGATGCTCGCGCGGGGATCGACCCGGGCGCTGCTGCTGGTGCGGTTCCCCGGTGCCACGGTCGCCCCGATCGAGATCAGCCTGATCGCCTACGATCCGCAGGACAGCGAGCGGATCGGCGTATCGAGCCTGGCGAATGCCGAACGGCACAAATTCCTGCGCCGGGCCATGCCCCGGCTAACCGAGATGGAGCTGGGCCTCGGCGCAGAGGTTGAGGGAGAATTGCGACGGTCACTCACCGCCCGGCCGGAGGACTGACCAGATGTCCTATGTGCTGAAGAAGGGGACGACGGCGAAGCTGATCCTGCTCCATGTTCGGGATGCCGCGGACAGCTGCGGAAAGACCGGATTGGGGCCCCTCGCACCCGGGGCCTCCGCGGCGTATCTCCGTGAAGGCGCCCATGAGCCGCACCGCATTCCCCTCGTCCGCGCCCGGCTGGGCGAACACCTCCCCGGCGGCATGGCGGAAGCCGACCCCCGGCTCATGCCCGGAGTCTATCAGTTCGGCCTGCCCAACGCGATCCTGGAGGGAGGCGCGGACAGTGCGGTGGTCTACCTCCGATTTGCCGGAGCCATCGTGGAGCCCATCCACATTAGCCTCGTGGCGTACGATCCGCAGGACGAAGCCCAGATGGGCATGACCGCCCTGACGCCCGAGGGCCGTATCGCCGCGCTGCGTGGCGCGTTTCCCCGAGTGGCGGCCAGAGAGCTCGACGAGATGCAGGCGAAGCTGGAACACTCACGGAAGGCGTGAAACCCTATCGCCGCAGGCTCATCGGGCTCCCGCTCCAGCGATCGCTGTTCAGCGGCATCAGTCGCGCCCCGGCGACCATCGGTGTGCTCGGAGTGCTGCCGGACGACCGTTTCGCCGCCTGGCTGGATGATGAGGGCGACCTCTACCTTGACACGACGGACGTCGCGCGCCTGGTGGCCGCGCTCCCCGCTCGTGCCACACCGGCATTCTTCGAAGACATGGAACGCAGCCTCGCCCTCGCCTGCGACAGGGTAATCCAATCCACCGAACGGTCCCGGAGTCGCGCCACCTCGGCTGATGCAGCGGAAGCACGCGTGCTGCTTTCCGAGGTCGGCGGGGCGGTGGCAACGCTCCTGCCCTACGGCATCCTGAGCAAGTTCCTCCCCGATGCATTGTATCAGCTGCTCCGGGCCACCGGCGACTCCAGCGATCCCCCCTTCCCGACCTGGAGTCCCGGTTCCGAGTTGACCCGGGCGGGGGCATCGCTCTGCGTCTGCTGCCACGAGCGGGGGTACTCGCCCGAACGGCTCCGGACCGAGTGGCCCCTGGTACCGCCCGACGTCGTCACAATGGTGGAGGACTTCTGCCGCGACCACACCGGCTTCGGACCGCTGGCCTGCGAGGCGCCTGGCTACGAAGAGCCGCGCTATGTCATTGGCATCCTTGCGGGCATGCTCGCCGACAACGATCCCGCAGCACTGCTGCGCCGGCTCGGCCCCCCGGCCCACATCCCACGGGTCGAGCCCCCCTCGGCCGTGACGTCGCCGTTGCGGCGGCTGCTGGCGGCCTGGCTCACCTTCCTGGATCGAGAGACCTGGTACGTGCGTCGCGCCTTCTACCTCGCACTGCTTCCCTTGCTCCGTCGCCTGTTGCCCGTGTACCAGCGAACCAAGGATGACTTCGTCCCGGAGGACCTCCTGTTCCTGACACTGGACGAATTGCTCATCCCGCCGGGTGACCCCCGGATCGCTGCGACACGCCGGGCGCGGTACCTCGCCGATGCCGAGTACTTCGCGAAATACGGAATCACGGCGGATCGACTTCGTACCATCATGGCGCCGCGATGAGCGAACCATCCGAGATCCGCCTCCCGGGCCGGGCCGCCGCGCCGGGAAAGGCCAGCGGCCCGGTCCACCTCGTCAATGAGGCATCGCTCCACCAGCCAGTTCCGACTGGCTGCATTCTGGTGACGCGGATCCTGCATCCCCATCAGGCACCGCTGCTCGCTCGCGTCGCCGGCATCGTGACCGAGGAGGGTTCGCTGCTGCAGCATGCGACGGCGCTGGCACGGGAGTTCGGGGTGCCCGCGGTCGTGGGTGTCAGGGGCGCCACGGCGCAGTGCCGCGAGGGGGACCGCATCGAGGTGGACGGCGATCTCGGTGTCGTGATCCTGGTGAGCGGTCGGTGAACAGGAGCAGCCAGTGACTTCCTCTCCCTTCGTGGCGCACTTCCAGAGCGAGGCACCCGAGCCCGGGCGGCTGGGGGGGAAAGGGGCGAGCCTCTGCCGGCTGGTGCAATCCGGCTACCGCGTCCCCGCCGGCTTCGTTATCCCGATCGATGCGTTCCGACGGACCTGCGCGGCACTGGATCTCGGTGCAGCGTTAGCGGCCATCAACGAAGGGCTGGCGCGGCGCGGCGACGTCGCGCGCATGGGAGAGCCGGTCCGGTCGCGATTGCTCGAGGGGCGGATCAGCCAAGCGGTCCTGGCGCCTATCCTCGGCGCCGTCGATCGGCTCGCCCTCTGGGAGAACAACACGGCGGGCGTGCTGGTGCGCTCGTCGGCCACGGTGGAGGACGGTGCGGCGCACTCGTTCGCCGGGATCTTCGAGTCGATCCCGATCGGCACGCCTGAGGCACTGGAGCAGACCATTCGCGAAGTCTGGTCGTCGGTCTTCTCCCCCCGCGCCCTGAGCTATTGCCGGGAGGTTGGCCTCACCGAGGTCCCCGGGATGGCAGTCGTCGTCCAGCGGTTCCTCGAGGCGGAGCGATCGGGGGTGATGTTCACCCGATTCTCCGGCCGAACCCTGGTTGAGCACGTCGAGGGTGGCTGCGAAAAGCTGGTGAAAGGGGAGGTGACCCCGGAACAGCTCTGGATCCCGGGCCCGGGAAAGCAGCCGACCGATACGGGGAGTCTGCCAATCGAGCACGCAAGGGAACTTTCCCGATTGGCCGAGAGCCTGGAGCAGGCGTTTGGTGCGCCGCAGGATGTCGAGTGGGTCCTCTTCGAGGACGCGGTGCATGTCGTCCAGTCGCGGCCGATCACCACCACCGCGACGCTGGTGTCAGCCGCCGTGGCGCCGATGGGCCTCGGAGACAGCAAGCCCTTCCTGCGCGGCATCCCCGCCAGCGGCGGCTGGGGCACCGGCCCGGTGCAGCTCGTGTTCAATATCGACGATGCGCTCGCGCTGGAATCCGGTCAGGTCCTGGTCACCCCGATGACCAATCCCGACATGGTCGTGGCGATGCGGAAGTCCGCGGCAATTGTCACCGACGTCGGTGGCGTGATCTGTCACGCGGCCATCGTCTCACGGGAGCTCGGCCTTCCCTGTGTGGTCGGGACCGCCGCCGCCACCACGACGCTGCGGACGGGAGACATCGTCACGGTGGCCGGCACCGAGGGGGCCGTCTACCGGGGGAGGCCCGAAGGCGCTGGCCGCCCGGCGGCACGGAGACCGGCAGAGTGGACCGATGTCTGGGCGCGGTGGACTACGGTCACCGCCGACCGTCCGGACCTGATCCCCATCATTTCCAGCATCGATGCGCTGACCGGCATGCCCCCGGGCCGCAGCATTCTGGTGCTGGCGCCCGATGTGGATCTGCGCTGCGATCCCGCGGGACTCTGGGTCGACCTCGAGGGGATGAGCGTCGGAGCGGCTGGCCGGCTCGTGGACGACTACCTCGTGCGGGTGGCGGACCTCGTCGAGCGGGCCGGCATCAAACGGCTCTACCTCCTCCCTCACGACCCCAGCCTGTCGGCGCCCGTCGCCGCCGCGCTGCGCCGGATCGGGAAATCACCACTGCAGCTTCACGCCGATGCGGCAGACGCGCCCATGATCGTGCTGGTCCCCGGCCTCCCCCTGCCCGCAGCCGGCTCCGCGATCCCGCTCGCGGCAGCGGCGTCCTGCGCTGGCGGTGGGGCCGTTGTTCCAGCGCTTGCCGGCATGGAGGCCGCGACTGCGGCCGGACTCGATACGCTCAAGTTCTTTGGTCACCAGCCCGGAACCAGCCGGGGCCCGATGCCCGCCGCGGCCCGACGCCGGGACTGGTGGCAGCTGCTTCCCGAATACGGCCGGTTCCACCAGGAGTTCAGCACCGCCGGGGCGGCTGGAGATCACACCTGGCTGGAGGTGCGTCCGGAGCTGGTGATCTCCGCCCTGCTCAAGTCGCTGGTGCAGCCCGGCTTCGAAATGGTACCGCGGGTCATGGGCTTTCCCGGCCTGCCTCCGATGCATACCAAGTGGATCAAGTGCCGCTATCACTTCCGGTCGGACAGCTTCGCCCTGGCATGGCAGGCGATCGTCCGCGGCACGTGGAACGCCGAGTACATGGCCGACCTGATGCGGCGGATACGCACCTCGTACCGGCAACTCGGTGAAGTCCTCGTCCTGTTTCCGGATGGCGCGACGGACCTGGCCGCCCTGACCCCGGAGCGGATGGTTGCGCTGATGACGTCGTGGTGGCCTCGCTGGGTGGAGTTCTTCGCCCTCTGCTGGTTCATCCAGGCCCAGGGTGACGACATCGTCTATCCCTTTCTGGAAGAAACGGTGGGGAACAGCCTTGAGCGGGTGTCGCGCGACTCGGATGACTTCGCCTGGCCCGGTCTCACCGACCTGGTGGCGCCGACGACGCCCGTGATGAGCGGCGCGTACATGGCGAGCGTTGGCCAGTTGCGGGAGGCGCTGGTGGCTGCGGGACTTACGACCACGGAGGACGCCATGGCGGCGCTCGCCGCCGGCAGGGCGGATGCGGCGTTCTCCGAGCGACTGGCGCGGCACCTGGAGCAGTGGCACTGGATGCGCGACCGGGACCTGCTCTTCGAACCCTGGGACACGCCGCGACGGGTGATCGACACCGCGCTCAAGACCGACCCGCACACCGCCGCGCCGTACCAGGCCAACCTGTGGCGCAACCGGATGGCGCTGAGCGTCCATTTCGATCTCGCCCATGCGGCCGGCCGGGCCGGCGGGCTCAACATGACCGGACGTCTCCTGCACGACCTGAACGTCGAGCGGGAAAACCACCACGTGCTCTGGCTCAAGTACTCCTACCCCTTGCGCCGGCTGGTGCTGGAGATCGAGCGCCGGTTCGTTACGCTCGGAAGTCTGGAGCCGGGCGACGTCTTCTTCCTGCAGGCGCCCGAACTGATCGAGGCGACTGGCCAGCTCCCCGCACCCCTGCCACAGGAGCTGGTGCGGGCGGTGAAGAATCGCCGTCAGGGCTATCGCCACGAAGCGAAACTGGCGCGCGTGGCACCGCTGGAGCCGACCCGGGAGGATGACTACTACTAGGGGAGAGGCCGGCGTCAGCTCCGCCGCGGCTGGTCCGAACCGTCAATACGCTCCCAGCGCAGGCCATCCGGTGACACCCGATACCCGTCGTTCGTGGCCGGATCGCCCTCGGCATGAAACTCCAGCGGCGCCTCGAGCCCGTCGGTGCTCGCCACCCTGATCTGCCGGCTCACCGCCCGCAGGTGAACCTTGCAGACATCCCGGTCCCGCAGCAGCTCCCGGTTGAGCTCCGGGCGCCTCGCCGGATCGATCGTCCCGTCAACCCGGAGCTGGAACAACTCCCCGCTGCGCTCGCGCAGCCGGAGGAACTCCCCAACCGTCGTTCCGGCGCCGGCCACCAGCGGGAGGAAGGCGTGGTTGGCCGTCTCTTCGCTGCGGAGGACCTTCCGGGCATTCCAGCAATAGGACCGCTCGTCCCGGTGCATGTCTATAGAAGCTGAGGAGGAAGTCGTAGAAGACGGAGAACTCGCTGCGATAGCGCCGCTCGTAGAGATCGAGACCCACGTTCTCCGGCATCTCCCCCCGCAGAATCGTGGCGATTGACCGGGCGGCCAGCATGCCGCTGTAGGTCGCCAGATGTACCCCGGAGGAGAACACAGGATCGACGAAACAGGCGGCATCGCCGACAAGTACGAGTCCGGGCGTCCAGAAGCCGGAGTTGATGTAGGAGTAGTCCTTCCGGACACGATAGCTGCCATACATGCCGCTCTCGACCCGGGTCGCACCCAAGAGCAGCGCCTTGATTTCCGGACAGGCATCGACGAATTCCCGCATCGCGCGCTCGGGGCCGGCCTGGAGCCGTTCGGCATGCCCTTTCGCGACCACGGCCCCGACACTGGTCAGTGTGGCGGAGAGCGGGATGTACCAGAACCAGCCGTAGGGGGAGATGCAGGAGAAGATGTTGCCGCTGTTGGGGTGGGGCAGGCGTCCGGCCCCATCGAAGGAGGCAAAGAGCGCGACATTCTGGAAGAACTGCGAATACACCCGCTCCCCCGCATGGGCATGGAGCCGGCTCTGATTGCCCGACGCATCGATGACGAATCGTGCCCGCGCATCCGACATCCGGCCGGCGCCGTCCTGCAGGACAACGCCGGCAATGCGACCCTCCTCGTGGATGATCCCGGTGGCGCCGGTCTTCTCGCGCACTTCCACCCCATGGCGACGGGCATTGCCAGGAGAAGGTCGTCGAATTTCGCCCGTTCGACCTGGTAGGCGTAGTTGAATTCGAGGGACTGATTGACGCGCGCCGTGCCGAAGTCGAAGGTCCAGGGCGTCGGGGTTTTGCCCCAGCGAAAGGTTCCGCCCTGTTTCCGGACGAAGCCGGCGGCGTGAACGGCATCGCTCACGCCAAGCAGCCCGCAGACACCGTGAACCGTCGCCGGCAGGAGCGACTCACCGATCTGATACCGCGGGAACTGCTCCCTGTCGACCAGCAACACCCGCGCACCGGCCTTGGCCAGCAGGGTCGCGGCCGTGGACCCCCCGGGACCACCGCCAACAACGAGGACATCGTGATCCGACCGCGGCATCATTTCTCCTGGCTGTCCAGCATGATTGCAGACTTCGCTGCATCCGATAGTCACGTTGCCACGAGCAGGCAGTTGGCGCTGGCAAATTGCAGCCTTCGGGTAACCGCAGCAAGGATATCTTCGCTGGTGGCCCCCGCGCTCCCTGCTGGCGCGCGCGGCGTCCACCGTCCGCGCCGCCGACCAGGCCGGGCCGGATTCACCTAGCGACCACCCCCAGCGACGGGTAAGTTGAGGCGAAAGGTGCGCTTTCCCACCTGCGGCCGGCAGCCGCACTGATGGTCCGGGTCCGCGGACCAGTTGCCCATCTCATGGCGGCAGCACGACGATGGCATTCATCATCGCGGGGCACATGCGGTCCGGCACCACCATGCTGCGCGAGGTCTGCCAGACACATCCCCGCCTCGAGGTGACCCGCGAGTTCGGCAACTTCCACCGGCTGAACCTGTCCTACCCGAGGTATGCTCGTTTCATCCTGGGCCAGTGGTGGCGCAAGCGCGGCGGGATTGCGCCGCTGGCGCATGTCGATCACCCGGCTCGGCGGCCGGAGTTCCGCGACCTGCCGTATGTGACCCGTTATCTGGCGCAGGTCTATCGCTTCCAGCACGGCCGGGTCACGAGCGGCGTCATCGACGAGGCGCTGCGCCACCTGCATCCCCATGCCACCCAGGCGGGGGACAAACAGCCGGACTACGCCTTGAAGCTGGATCAATTGACCGGGGAGACCGCGATCAGATGCGTGTACATCTACCGCGATCCGCTGGATGTCGCTGCCTCGACCGTCGAGAAGACTCGCGGCCCCTGGTACCGTACTCACTCCGACGAATTGCGCGAGCCGCGCCGGATCGCGCAACGCTGGGTCCGGATGATGGAGGCGATGGAGCGGTACCGCGATCGACTGCTGGTCATCCGCTACGAGGACTTCGTCACCGATCCGGAGCCCGCACTGGATCGGCTCGGGGCCTGGCTCGACGTGGATCCGGCCGGATTCGATCGTTCCCGCGTGCATAGCAGCAGCATCGGCACACACGCCGGGAGACTCTCTCCGCAGGAAGTCGCCGACGTCGTCGCGGCGGCAGGGTCCACCATGCAGCGCTACGGATACGCCACCGAGTGACCGAGGAACCGAAGCGCCCCCGCATCAAGAACGCCTGGGCCGAGGCCCGCCAGATCATCGGGCGGCACCGCTCCCGGCTTGCCATCGGGCTGCTGCTCATGCTGGTCAATCGGGCCGCCGCCATGGTCCTGCCGGCGTCGACCAAGTTCGTGGTCGACGAAATCATCGGCCATCGGCGATCGGACCTGGTCTGGCTGGTTGCGTTCGCCGCCGGTGGCGCCACCCTGATCCAGTCGGCCACCAGCTTCGCGATGTCCCAGGTGCTGGGCGTCGCAGCCCAGAAGGCAATCACCGACATGCGCCGTGCGGTACAGGAGCAGGTGATGCGACTGCCGGTCAGCTACTTCGACTCCACCAAGACCGGTGTGCTCATCTCGCGGATCATGAGCGACGCCGAGGGCATCCGGAATCTGGTCGGTACCGGCATCGTGCAGCTCACCGGCGGTCTCCTGACCGGAATCATTGCCGTGGGCGTGCTGCTGTGGCTCAACTGGCAGCTGACGGCCATCACCTTCGTCGTGCTGCTCTGCTTTGGCGGCGGGCTGGCCTATGCCTTGACCCGGTTGCGGCCACTGTTGCGCGACCGGGGCAAGCTCAACGCGGAAGTGACGGGCCGCCTCGCGGAGAGCCTGGGCGGCATTCGGATCGTGAAAGCCTACGTCGCCGAGCGGCGCGAGGACCTGGTCTTCACCCGGGGAGTGAACCTGCTGTTCCGGAATGTGGCCAAATCCGTCACGGCGGTATCCGCCCTGTCGGCCTTTGCCGCCGTCATTGTCGGGGCCATCGGGGTGCTGATCATCGTGATCGGAGGGCGCGCCGTCCTGGCAGGAACGATGACGGTCGGCGATCTGTTCATGTACGGGGTATTCACCGGGCTTATGGCAGCCCCGATGATCCAGATCGCGTCCATCGGCACCCAGATCACCGAGGCGTTCGCCGGATTGGACCGTATCCGCGAGATCCGGCTGATGGCCACCGAGGACGAAGACCGCAGCAGCCGCACGCCGCTGGCAGATCTCCAGGGCGATGTGACCTTCGAGGACGTGAGCTTCGAATACCGCCCCGGGACGCCGGTGCTCAAGCACGTGACCTTCCGCGCCCCCGCGGGCTCGACGACCGCGCTGGTCGGCTCGAGTGGGTCAGGGAAGAGCACGCTGATCAGCCTGGTGTTGACCTTCAACCAGCCGCGCTCGGGCCGAATCCTCGTGGACGGTCACGACCTGGCCACGACGCGCCTGCGGGACTACCGCGCGCATCTCGGCGTGGTGCTGCAGGACAACTTCCTGTTTGATGGAACGATCACGGAGAACATCCGCTTCGGGCGGCCGCAGGCGACCGTGGAGGAGGTGCGGACGGTCGCGCGCATCGCGCACTGCGACGCCTTCATCGCCGGGTTCGAGCAGGGCTACGACACGGTGGTGGGAGAGCGCGGCATCAAGCTCTCCGGCGGGCAGCGCCAGCGCATCGCGATCGCGCGTGCCATCCTTGCCGACCCCCGCATCCTCATCCTGGACGAGGCCACGAGCAGCCTCGACAGCGAGAGCGAGGCCCAGATCCAGGACGGGCTTCGGGCGCTGCGCCGCGGGCGGACCACCTTCGTGATCGCCCACCGTCTTTCCACCATCGTCAGCGCGGACCAGATCCTGGTGCTCGAGGGCGGCGAGATCGTCGAACGCGGAACCCATGCGGTATTGCTGGCGCTGGAAGGCCGATACCGCCAGCTCTACGACCGGCAATACCAGATCGAGCGGGACCGGTTCATCAATCCGGGCGAGGACTTCACCCCTGAGCCGGAATCCACGACACCGGTCATCTCGAGGACACCGCCGACCGCGCTCTGATTCGACGGAGCCTCCCGACATTGGCGACGGCGCACGTTCCCGGTCGGACGTGTCATCCCACGTCCAGGACCTCAAGGAGAATATCCATGGTGCGCCGGGCGGTATGTTCCCAGGAGAATCGCCGCACATTCAGGAAGCCCGCCGAGCGCAGCGATGCATGCATCGCCGCATCGTCCAGCAGGCGCTCCATGGCCTGCGCGATTGCGGCGGGGTCCTGGGCATTCACGAACAGGGCGCCCGCACCCGCAACCTCGGGCATGGCGGAATGATTCGCGGTGATGACCGGAGTGCCGACCGCCTGGGCCTGAAGGATGGGAATGCCGAATCCCTCATAGCAGCCCGGGAACACGAGGGCGCGGGCCCCCGCGATGAGCGCTGGCACGTCCTCCTCGGGGACGTACCCCGGCAGCTGGAGATGGGAGTCAGGCCCGGCGTCGCCGATGGCCGCCGCGATCCGGTCGAAGCCGAAGCCGGGCGTGCCGGCCAGCACCAGTGCGACCGTGTCGTCGCCACCGCGCCGCTGCCGGACCTGCGCGAAGGCGCGCAGGATGTTGGTCACATTCTTCTTGGCTTCAAGGCGTCCGAGGTACAGGAAGAACGGCTGGGTGAGCCGATACCGCGCCAGCACGTCCATCCGGCGCTCCGCGGTGATGGAACTGCTGTACACGGCCGGGTCGACGGCGTTCGCCGTCACGCTGACCCGGCCCGGCGCGACACGATACGCCGTGATGATCTCCTGCCGGGAAAACTCGGACACCGTCAGGATGCGATCGGCGATCCTGACCGCGCGACGCGCGGCGAGGCGATGCGCAAGCCGGTTGGACACCGCATAGAGATTCGGCAGGCGCACGAAGCCGATATCGTGGAGGGTGGTGACGACCCGCCGCGGCGGGAACAGCGGCAGGATGTGGGTCGGTGCGAACAGCAGGTCCACCGGCCGCCGCCGCAGCTCCCACGACAGGCCGCAGAGCGTCCAGAGGGGCAGATGTTTCCATGGCACGATTCGGCCACACCAGTGCGCCGGCATCCGCTCGAGGCCGTCGCGCAGCGGTGCCCGGGAGTAGAGCACCCACGCGACCCCGGGAATCTCCAGTCGCTTCAGCGCCTGGATCAGGTGATAGGCGTACCACTCGGCGCCGGTTCGCCGCGGTGCATTCGCCCTCGAGGCATCGATGCCGATCGTCACCATGATTGACCATGCTCGCAGTTGCCGGACGGTATGTGACCGTGAACCAGATGATAGTCATCGCTGGCACGCCGTGCCATGCCGGAGTTCATGACCAGTTCCCCGATCTTCATCGTCGGCTGCCCCCGCAGCGGCACCACACTGCTGCGCAATCTGCTGCGCTCGCATCCACGATTGACGTTTCCGTCCGAGTCCCACTTTATCCCGCGGTTCTACCGCGCCTATGGCCATCCGCGGACGGCGCGGGATGCCGTCGCGCTGGCGGAGCGCATGCTCGGCCTGCAGTGGGTTCGCCAGTGGAACGTCAGCCTCACGCCCCAGGAGTTCGCCCCGGACCGGACCTTTCAAACGGTGATCGGCCGGCTGTTCGAGGCCTGGGGGCGGAAGGAGGGCAAGCCTCGCTGGGGCGACAAGACCCCGCACTATGTCGAGGATCTTCCGGTACTCGCCGAGTTGTTCCCTGCGGGACAGATCGTGCACATCATTCGTGATGGCCGTGACGTGGCGCTGTCCTGGCTGAAAGCCGGCTTTGAGCCACGGAACCTGTACACCGCCGCCACGCTCTGGAAGCGATACGTCTCCGCCGGTCGCCGCGACGGTGCGCGGCTGCCATCGACGACGTATCTGGAAGTGCGCTACGAAACGCTGGTCAACCAACCCGACGCCACCATGCGGACAGTCTGCGCGTTTATCGGCGAATCCTACACCCAGGCGGTGCTCCACCCGTCCCCGATCCGGGGGATACTGCGCCCCAAGATCATCGGGGGCGGTGTACCCGAGGCGGCATCGAAGCTGGACAGCATCGCACCATCGGCGGTCGACTGGACCGTCGACATGCCGCCGGCGGACCGGCTGCTGTTTGAAACGATTGCCGGCGACCTCCTGGATATCCTGGGCTACGAGGTCACCGGGGTCCGCCGCCCAATCTCTGCGGGGGAGCGATTGGCGTGGGGCCTGCACCATCGGCTCTGGTGGATCATCGAGCGGCTGAACACGAAAGGAAGTCACCGATGGTTGCTGGCGGACCTGGAACTCCGCCGGGCCGCCGCACGAGCCCGCGCCCGCCAGATGGCTCCGCCCGATTCCCTTCCGCCGACGTGACGTCGCCTGGCCGGATCTCCGATGGCAGATGCCAATGCCCCTCTTGATGGTCGGATCGGTCTCCGTGGATTGGTGGTGGCCCCTCGTGGGCACAGCGGCATTTCTGCTCGCTGGTCTCGGGCTCTACCTCGGCGCCGGAGTCCGCCGCTCGAGGCGCCAGGCCCTGTTGCTCCTGCGACAGATCGCACCCGCTGCCTTGCACTCCGACAAGACCAGAATCATCTATACGGCCAGTTCGCTCGACCCCGGCGGCGCCGAGCGAGTAGCCCTCGATCTCATGAGCAGCATCGATCCGGAGCGATTCCTGATCTTCCTGATCATCCGCGACGCGTTCCACCAGCCCAGCGTTTTCGACCAGACTATCCGCCGGGCCGAGGAGCGCGGCATGGTGGTCGTCCGCAAGCCCGTAACGGCAGCGGCATGGCGAGACCGGAAGACCCGCGACCCGCTGGGCAGGCTCCGCGACGTCGTCCCTGGAGCCAGGCGAGCCCTGGGCGAGGTGATCACCGAGTACACCATCTATCGGACCATCCGTCCCCATATCCTTCATCTCCACCTGGTGCTCGGGTTCGGGCCATTCGCCAAGAAGCTGGTGGCCCGGGCGGCGGGTATTCCGATTGTCGTGACGACCTACCACCAGTTCCCCGTCTCGCATCGCCCGTCACCCCATCGCCCGTACCGGGGGATCGTCGACAGCATCATGATGCGGTGCATGGATGGGCTGACGATCCTGGGGATGCAGCGCGTCGATGATCTCATGATTGCGACCAGCCCCGAGGAACGGGAGGCGCACATCGCCACCGGGGTCCCCGCGAACAAGATCGTGATTATCTCCAACGGCATCGACCTGCAACCATTCGAGAGCCCGCCTTCCAGCGCCATCCTGGCCGCGTTGCGAGATCGGTCAGGCATTCCGCCCCATGCCTTCGTCTTCGGACACCTGGGCCGCCTGAATGTACAGAAGGCACAGCGTTACCTGGTTGCAGCCGCAGTTGCGGTGCTGCGCGACGCGCCGGAGGCGTTCATGGTGATCCTTGGCGAGGGAGAGGAGCGTGGAGCCCTGGCGGCCCAACTGGCCGCCACCGGGGAGGAGAGTATCCGCCGACGGATCCTGATGCCGGGTCAGACCCGGGACATCGATGTCCCCAGCTACCACTTCATGTTCGATGCCTTCGTGCTCTCCTCCCGCTTCGAGGGCCAGGGGCTGGTCAACATGGAGGCCATGGCCGCCGGGCGCCCGATCATCGCCACCCGGGTCGGAGGCGTCCCCTCCACCGTTGGCGGTGAAGCCGCGATCCTCGTGGAGCCGGAAGACGCCCCGGCGCTCGCGGTGGCGATGCGAACGCTGTTGGCCGACCCCGATCTGCGACGTCGCATGGGCCAGGCTGGCCGACGTCGCGCTGTCGCGATGTTCGACTTGCGACGGGCGGCGCGTGCGCACGAGGAGTTGTACCAGCGGCTGCTTGGGGAGCGGGCGAACAGTGCCTAGGCCCAATCTCTTCATCCTTGGGGCGATGAAGTCGGGCACGACCTCGTTGCACCGATACCTGTCGGCTCACCCGCAAGTGTTCATGTCCGAACCGAAGGAACCGAACTTCTTCGTGGAGGAGCTGAACTGGCGGAAGGGACTGGACTGGTACCTGGAGCTGTTCGCCTCTGCCGGGAAGGCCGTGGTCGTCGGCGAATCCAGTACCGAGTACTCCAAGCTCCCCACCTACACGGGAGTGGCGCGACGCATTCACGCCTTCGATCCCGCGGCGCGGCTGATCTACCTGATGCGAGACCCGCTGGACCGGATCCGGAGTCACTACTGGCACAACGTGGCGGACCTGAAGCACGAAGCAGAGCGACGCAACATGCTGTCGGCCGTCCGGGAGGACCCCCGGTATGTCGCGTATAGCGACTACGCGGTGCAACTGGAGCCGTACCTCGAGCTCTTTGGCCGCGAGCGCATCGCCCTGTTGACCACCGAACAGCTCGCCGCCGACCCGACGGCGGTGGTCACCACGTTATGCAGCTGGCTCGGGCTGACCGGCGTTCCCCCGTCCGAGGCCTTCTCGGAGCAGTGGAATGTCCGGCCGGCGGAAGGACGAAGCGTCCGGGGCCGGGGCCTGCTGAACCGACTCCGACACTCCGCATTCTGGGAGACCATCCGACCGTGGTGGCCTCGACCACTCCGGGATATCGGCCTACGACTGGCGGAACGACGCACGCCGCCCCGGGACAGGTCGGAACTCGAAGCGATCGACTACCTCCGACCCATGCTGCGGGTTCGTTGCGAGGCGCTCACCCGGCTGGTGGGGCGGGACTTTCCGGAATGGAAGGCGCTCCAGGGGACCATCGGAGACGCTGGGCGCGGCGAGGGCATGGCGAGGTCCGCCGGTCCTTTGCCCCGCAGGGTCTCCGGCGAATAGGGCACGAGCAACCGGGCCCGGGCATCAGCTGCCGGTCTCGCGATCCATGGCCGGCGACGAGCGACCAACCCCCCGCCGTCGCTTCACACCATCCGCATGCAGCATCGCCTTGTCGACTGGAGAGCACCGGGGTGGCCTCTTCGAATACTCGGCACGATCGTCACCATCATGGCACTCGCGATCGCGTCCCCAGCTCAGGGCCAGGCTACTCCAGCTACCTCGTCCATCGCCCAGGCAACCGCAGCCGCCAGCGCCTGGGTGAGCCTCATCGATGCCGGGGACCTGGAAGCCAGCTGGGACTCGGCAGCTCCGGCGTTTCAAGCGGCGGTTTCCAAACGGGAATGGCTGCAAGCCGTCACGCGGGCACGGGGTCCCTTCGAGCCATTCGGAACGCGAACACTCGTGGGAACACAATGCCACGCCACGTTGCCCAACGCCCCTCCAGGCCCCTACGTGATTCTCACCTACACGACCGCGGTCGAGGGGAATCGCACAGTCATCGAGACCGTCGTCCCGATGCGCCTGGCGGCATCAGCGCCACAAGATTCTCTCGCAAGTCACGCACAGGGGACGCCCCCGCGACACACTGACGGAGTCTTCAATCCTGGCCCCGACATGCGCCGATACCGACAGCTGCTGACTCTACTCACAATCCTGACCGCCAACTGCACCCACTGGAGCCAGGTGTCCACCCCGGCGGCAACCCGCTTTCCGCCACGGCGACAGGTCCAGGTCTGGCACCAGTCGGGGCGCGCCGAACCGCACGGAGTGACGATGGCCGGGGATTCCCTGATCGGCATCCCCGACTGGCAGCCCCTGACCTGTGATTCCTGCCGCCGGGCCATCGCCGTGAAGGACATCGACTCCCTCCGCTCCGCCGATCGTGAGACGACAGCGATGCTCTATGCCGCACTGCCGTTCGCCCCCCTCGGCCTGCTCGCGATCGCACTTTCCGGGTGCTGCGCTGACTGAAGCAGCGCCTGGGATGGCACGGTATGGATTGACAGGCCCGGCGTGGCGTCGTATTCTCGATTCACCATGATCTCCCAGCCCCCTTCCCACTCGCTCGCCATCTGTTGTACGCCGTGCGGCTGTATCGCAGCGGTGAAGCCGCGGCGTGCCCGGTGGTATTTCAGCTGAGCAGCGGATTCTGCGCTCACGAATGGCCCCGGACCCGCGTCCGGGGCCTCTTTTTTTCCCCCTACTCCTCAGGATGATCCATGTCGACCGTTCTCCCCGAAGTCCTGGCAGCAAATGCATCCTACGTCGCGACATTCGGCGCCAAGGCGACCCTGGCGCTCCCGCCCGCCCGGCGCTTTGCCATCCTGACCTGCATGGACGCGAGGCTCGACCCCGCCAAGTTCGCCGGCCTCCGCGAGGGCGACGCCCACGTCATCCGCAATGCCGGGGGCCGGGCGAGCGATGACGCGATCCGCTCATTGGTGATTTCCTACAAGCTGCTGGGTACCCGCGAGTGGTTCGTCGTCCACCATACCGATTGCGGGATGGAGTACTTCACCGACCCCGTCATGCGAGACCTCCTGGCGCAGAGCCTTCAGACCGCCGAGCTCACCGCCAATGGCTTTCGTGATGTGGGCGCGGGACCGGGCTCCCCGGAGGGGCAGTATGTCGATTGGCTGACGATCGCCAACACGACCCAGGCGGTCGTTGATGACGTCGCCCGTATCCGCCATCACCCTCTGGTTCCCCGGAGTATCCCGATCTACGGCTATCTCTATGAGGTAAAGACCGGACAACTGCTCGAGATCAACGCAGCGACGCAGGCGGGACGGGCGGCGTAGAGGAGTAGGTTGTCAGGAGTTGGGAGTCGGGCGTAGGAAAGAGGAAATGGGGAGCCGCCCTGCTCCCCCACGCCTGCGGCCTGCTCCCGGCCCGCGACCCCTTGACCGTTCCGGCGCGGACGCTATCCTGAGCCGAGGCGCGCAGGGCGCCCCCCGTCCGCGGGCAGGACCGAGTCCACCTGACAGCAACGCAGTGCGTGGCAGTCCCCACCGAACCTCCTCTGGCCCGACCGTGCGGACGACGGGCATTTCCCAAGGAGGCTCGTCATGCCCGCGCGTCACCTGCCCATCCGCCCCGATCTCGACCAGCTGAAACACCAGGCCAAGGACCTCCTGCGCGGCGTGCGCCTGGGAGACCCCGACTCGCTCGCTGAATTGTGCGAGTTCCATCCCCACCCGCCAACCGCAGAAACCGCACGCCTTGCCGACGCGCAACTCGCCTTGGCGCGCAGTTACCAGGCGCCCAGATGGCCGAGGCTGGTGCAGGCATGCCACCTCATAGATGCCATCTGGCGGAATGATGTGGAAGCGGTGAGGGCGCTGGTCACGAAGCGGCCCGCGCTGCTCCACGAACCCGCCCTGGTCCGCGACAGCAACTGGGGCCCGCCGCTGAGCTACGCCGCCAACCTGGGCCGCGATGCCATCATCCAGGCGCTGCATGACCTCGGCGCCACCGACCACCTCCACGCAATCGAGCGGGCGGCGCTGCAGGGCAAGGTCGGCACCGCCCACCTGCTGCACGAGCTCGCCGGCAAGCCCGCCGTCCCCGCGGGCGCGCTCAGCGGGTCGGCCTATACGCTGAATGTCGCGGGGACGGAGTTTGCCCTGGGGCTGGGCGGGCAGGTGGCGGACGCGGACGGCCGGCGACTCGCGCCGGTGGACGTGGTCCTGGAAACCGACAGCCGCAAGCCCTCCGCCAAGCATCGGATCCTCGAGCTGTATGCCGAACATGGCCTGACCTTGCCCGACACACCGGTGATGGCCCTGCACCGCGGTCGGATCGACCTGCTGGAACAGCACCTGCACCACGATCCCGGCCTGCTCCGGCGAACCTTCGCCCACAGCGAGATCTATCCACCCGAGATGGGGTGCCGCGATCCGCTCGACGCCACCGTGGGGACACCGCTCGGCGGCACCTCGCTGCTGCACCTGTGCGTCGACTATGATGAGATGGACATCCTGCAGTGGCTGCTGGACCGGGGCATGGACCCGAATCTCCGCGCGCGTGTGGGCCCGAGCGGGTTCGGCGGCTACACCGCGCTCTTCTGCACCGTGGTGTCGCAACCGAACTTCTGGATGAACTTCAACGGCAGCCGCCCGATGGCAGCGCCAATGACCGCACTGCTCCTGGAGCGCGGTGCCGATCCGAATGTACGCGCCTCGCTGTGGAAGCGGCTTCACCCCGGGCATGGTGATTCTGCTCGCCACGAGTATCGCGACGTCACCGCCCTGTTATGGGGCCGCCGGTTCCACGCCCCGATCTTCGTGAGCCAGCCGGCGATGCAATTGATCACGGAGGCCGGGGGTGAGGAGTGAGGAGTGAGGAGTGAGGAGTGAGGAGCGCACGGCAGGAGGAGGAAACGCGGAACGCGGACGGCTGACGGCTACCAGCGTACCCTTGCGGTGCCTCCCAGCTCGGCGCATCTATTAGTCGGCTACACCATGCTTCCCGGTTCTACCCCCAGCACAGCCCAGCGCTCACCCCGTTCGGGAGTCCTCCGATGGCTCATGCGGCGCCGTCCCTCGCCGAACGGCGACATTTTCTGCGGGCGGTGGACCGACTCGCCGCGGTGGCGCGCGGGACCATCCGCCGTCACCTGGCCCGGGGTGTGACCAAGCGCATCAAGGCCGATCAGACCTACGTCACCGATGCCGACCTGGCCACTGAACGGGCGCTGAGGCGGGCCATCAGCCGTGCCTTCCCGTCGCATGGCATACTCGGGGAGGAGTTCCCGCCGCACAATCCCGAGGCGCCGTATCAGTGGATCCTCGATCCGATCGATGGCACGCTCAGCTTCACCCATGGCATTCCATTCTACGGATCACTCGTCGCCCTGTACCACAAGGGCCGCCCGGTGGCGACCGCCATTGATCAGCCCGGCCTGGGTCTGCGGTATACCGCCGGCCTCGGGCTCGGTGCCTTCCGGAACGGGCGGCGTTTCCGGTTGCAGGATCTGCCAGTGCGGGGCGACCTCTCCCGCGAAGTGATCGCCACCGCGGAGCGATACCGCTTTGCCCGCTGCGGCCAGGCCCAGCGATTCGATCGCCTGCTCCGGACGCATCCGCTGGTGCGCTCCTACGCCGATTGCCTGGGTCATACCCTCGCCGCCGAGGGCTCGGTCGGCGCCATGGTGGACTACGGAATCCGCTTCTGGGACATCGCCGCGACCCGACTCCTCGTGACCGAGGCTGGCGGTCGCTGGGTGGAGACCTACCGCCGTCCCGCTGACCCCGCGACCGGGGTGTACGGCGTCATTTTCGGGAAACCGAGAGTCGTGGCCTGGTTGCTCCCCTTTTTCCGTGCCGGCGGCAAGCCGACAGCAAAGGCGTTCGATGGTCACGCCTGAGCCGCTCGACCGCCTCATTGAGCTGCTGACCCCGCTGCTCGGACCTCCGGCCGGGGAGCCGGTACACCTCACCGGTGGCATCACCAACCTCAACTATCGAATGCGGATGGGCGATGGGGAATTCGTCATCCGGGTGACCAATCCGGCTGCCGGGCTGCTCGAGATCGATCGGGGCGCCGAGCTCATCGCCGTGCGAGCCGCCGCCGCAATTGGTGTGGGCGCCGAGGTCGCCGCCTTGCTTCCGGAACAGGACTGCCTGGTGTGCCGGTTCATTCAGGGACGGCCGATCCCGCCCGAGGAGCTGCGGACCCCGATCCTCCTCCGGGAGGTGGGAGCGACCCTGGCCCAGCTGCATGCGAGCGGGACCATGCTGCCGTCGACCTTCAACCCCTTTCGCGTGGTGGAGAACTACGCCAGGACCGCGGCGGCACGGGGAGCGCCGGAGCGGCGAGAATTCCCCGAGGCCAGCCGGGTAGCGACCGAGATAGAACGGAGTCTGCAGGGCGGCGAGCACCTCCCGGTCATGTGCCACAACGACCTGCTCAATGCCAACTTCCTGCACGATGGGAAGCGGATTCGAATCGTCGACTGGGAGTACGCCGGCATGGGCGACCGCTACTTCGACTTGGGCAATTTCTCCATCAATCACGAATGCACGGAAACCGATGACGTCCATCTCCTCGCCGGCTACTTCGGCGAACCGGTGTCCGACCGGCGCATCGGCATCGTGCGCCTGATGCGGATCATGTCCGACTTCCGCGAAGCGATGTGGGGCGTGGTCCAGGCGGTGAATTCCACCATCGAGTTCGACTACGAGGCCTACGCCTCCCGCCACTTCGCCCGGCTGCTGCACAGCGCCGCCGATCCCCGATTCGCTTCCTGGACCAGGGTGGCCCATGACCAGTAGTCTCCCGCGACACGCCAGGGCGGTGATCATCGGTGGTGGCCTGGCCGGCACCAGCATCGCCTATCACCTCACCCGGCTCGGCTGGCGCGATGTCGTGCTGCTCGACCGGGCCGATCTCACCAGCGGCTCCACCTTCCACTCGGCCGGTTTCGTCGGACAGCTTCGGGCGTCGCTGACCCTGACCCGGATGATGACGTACTCGGTCGAGTTGTATCGCCAACTGGATCGGGAGGCGACGGAAGCGCCGGGATGGCGGGAGACCGGTGGACTCCGCCTGGCCACGAGCGAGGAGCGGCTCGACGAACTGCGGCGGCAGGCGGGGTGGGCCCAGACCTTCGGCCTCCCGCTGGAACTGATCTCGCCCCGCGAAGCGAAGGACCGGTTCCCGCTGCTCGATCTCGATGGCGTGATCGGCGCCTCGTTCCTCCCCTCGGATGGGTACATCGATCCTTCCCGTCTCTGCCGGGCCCTCGCCGAAGGGGCGATCGGCGGCGGCGCGACCGTGGTGACCCATTGCCGGGTCACCGGTATCCGGGTCGACGGCGGCCGGGTGCGTGGCGTCGAAACCGATCAGGGCGCGATCGATGCGGACATAGTGGTCAATGCCGGCGGGATGTACGCCGCCCAGATCGGCCGCATGGCGGGCGTGCGCGTGCCGGTCGTCCCGCTGCTCCATCAGTATGTCGTGACCGATCAGTTCATGGGCCCGGACGAACCTGGTGAACGACTCCCCACGCTCCGCGATCTGGATGGGCTGATCTATGTTCGCCCCGAGCGGAATGGGCTCGCCATGGGTGGGTATCACGCCGACTCGACGCCCTGGTCGCTCGATCAGGCCGGACTGGACCGGATCCCCGAGGATTTCAACTTTCAGCTTGTTGAACCGAACTGGCCGCGCTTTGCCCCGCTGCTGGAAAGCGCCCGGAAGCGGGTTCCCGCGTTCCGCACCGTCGGGTTCGAAAAGCTGATCAACGGCCCCGAGGGATTCACCCCCGATGGGGAGTTCTGCCTGGGCGAGACCGCGGTACGCGGCTTGTTCGTGGCGGCGGGATTCTGTGCCCACGGGGTGGCGGGAGCTGGCGGGGTGGGCAAGATCATGGCGGAATGGATCGCGGGTGGCGAGCCGCCGCAGGATCTCTGGAGCATGGATATCCGGAGGTTCGGCCAGCAGTTCCGGTCGCCGCGCTACACCCTGGCCAAGGCTAACGAAATCTACGAGACATACTATTCGATCGCCTACCCGGGCCGGGAGCGGCAGGCGGGGCGGCCACTCAGGATCTCGCCCGCCTATCCGTGGCATGCCGCTCACGGCGCGGTGTTTGGCGAGAAGGCCGGCTGGGAGCGGGTCAACTATTACGAGGCCAACGCCGCACAGGGCGATCCGGCTACCCGCCCCGCCGGGTGGGCCGGGCGGCTCTGGTCCGCGGCCACCGGCGCGGAGCACCGCGCGACCCGCGAGGCGGCCGGCCTGTTCGATGAGTCTTCGTTCGCCAAGATCGAGGTGTCTGGGCCGGATGCCGAGGCGTACCTGGAGTTCCTCTGCGCCAACCGCGTCGGGGGACCGGTGGGGGCGGTGGTCTACACCCAGTTGCTCAATCGGCGAGGTGGCATCGAGGCCGACCTGACCGTGAGCCGCGTCGCCACGGACCGGTTCTGGATCGTCACCGGCACCGCTTCCGGGACGCATGACATTGCCTGGCTCGAACGCCACCTGCCGGACGGAGCACGGCTGACGATCCGTGACATCACCTCGCAGTACTGCTGCTTCGCCCTGTGGGGACCGCGGGCCCGGGAGATCCTGTCGCCACTCACGCCGGCCCGGCTGGATGACGCAGCGTTCCCCTACCTCACCCGGCAGTCGATCACGGTCGGCCACGTGCCGGTGGAGGCCCTGCGGGTCACCTATGTGGGGGAACTCGGATGGGAGCTCTATTGCCCGGCCGAGTACGGTCAGGGGCTGTGGCATGCCCTGTGGGAAGCGGGGAATCCGCTCGGGATGCTCGCCGGTGGATACCGCGCCATCGAAAGCTTGCGGCTGGAGAAGGGGTATCGGGCGTGGGGGGCCGACGTGACCCCGGACACCACCCCGTTCGAGGCGGGGCTCAATTTCGCGGTCCGGATGGACAAGGCCGGTGGCTTCCTCGGGCGGGACGCCCTCCTGACTGCCCCCCCGACCCGGCGCCTCCGCTGTCTGGTGCTCGATGACGCCCGAGCCGTCGCGCTCGGCAACGAGCCGGTCCGCATCGGGGAGAAGATCATGGGCCGGGTGACGAGCGGAGGGTTCGGGTACACCATCGGTCGGTCGATCGCCTATGCTTACCTGCCGGCCGAAGGAACTCCCCCCGGTACCCGGGTGGAGGTGGAGATCTTCGGGCGCTGGGTGGGAGCCGCAGTGAGCCGCGAGCCGCTCTACGATCCGACAGGAGTGCGGGTGCGGGGGGCATGAGCCGCAGCGCGATCACTGAATCGCCCCGGGTTGTCCGGAGGCTCGACTAGTAGAGTGCCATTGCCAGGCGGTCGGTGTGGACCAGACCGGTGAGACGGTCAGGGGTCGGACGGCCAGAAGGTCGGGCGGTAGCGTTGGTCTCCTACTCTTCCAGACCAACTCCAGTCCGCCCGTCCCCCTGCCATCCCGCTTCATGCCGCCGGCTTGACCTGCGCCGGCGCTGGTGTCGGTCCATCGGCCGTCCCCGCATTCGGTGTGACCACGTTGCTCGCACTTTCCCACGCCGCCAGCAGCTCGGCAGCATTCTGGAACCGGAACCGGTTGCGGCCGTCCAGCACCTTCACCACCTCCATCATCTCCTGCACCACCACTTCCAGCTCCACCCTCGCGCCGACTTGCGCGCTCCTTCCCGCGAGCCCTTGCACCACACCCGCTGGCTCCAACAACTGTTCCCTCCGCCACCGCACGACTCCCCCCGGCTCGAACGCCGGTCCTTCCCGGCCGCCAACGCAAAAAAGGCGGTGGGCGCCAGGCGATACCGCCCGACCGTCCGACCACCTGACAGCCCTTCGCACAGATGGAGCGGAGGGGGATCGACGCGTCCGGCCCGCAGGGCCGGCATCGGGCGGAGCCCGATGAGCGCAGCGAGGCCGCACCGCGGCCGCAGCTGAACCCCTGACACCAACCATGGAGCGGAGGGGGATCGAACCCCTGACCCTCGCGTTGCAAACGCGATGCTCTCCCAGCTGAGCTACCGCCCCGTGAATCGCGGGGAAGAATAATCGGCGCTCGGCCCCCTGTCAGCCTCCCCGCCCTGCCCCTTTCGCCCGCTCCACCAGCTCGACCAACCGCCGCCGCCCCACCGCCAGCGCCTGCCGCCGCCGGTATTCCTCCCCCCGCAGTGACCCATCGCGCCATCCACGCACGTACGCCGGCAGCTTGGTGAGCAGGTCACTCGACATCCGCCGGGCCGCCTCACGCACCACTTCGATCGGCCCCCGACGAACGCCCGGCGGCCCCTGCCAGTACCACGCCGTGAGCCGGTGCAGTAGCCAGCGACCGCGCCCATCGGCGGTTGGTGTTGCTGCCAGCCTGGCGAGTGTCGGCGGCAGGGTGCTTGCCGTGTCGAGCACCTGCGTCCGGGCCAGCTCCCGCAACTCCTCGAACCCTTCCGGCGCTCCACCATTCTCAAGAAAAGCAGCGGGCACCGCTGCAACGAGCAGCTCCCTGGCCAGTGCCAAGGTTAAATAACACCAGGTGAAGCACCCCTCCCGACGCCACCGCTCTGCCAGCGTGGACCAGTCGCACGCCCCGCCCTCCCGCTCCAGCCACAACGCGATATCGAGCAGCGGCCGGAGTCCCATCTCGAACTGGTGATGCGCGCTGGCATGCACCGCGAGGTGCGTAAGCATGTCCTCGGCGTGAAGCACTCGGGCGGTGATGCCGCCGAGGTTCCCTGGTGCGGCCCGCTCCCACGCAACCGCCCCCCACGCAGGAGCCACCGCGGCCATCGAACGCACCTCGCCATGGAGCTCGACCACGACCGAGGTGCCCGTCGCCTCGAAGACCCGATTCATCGCCTGCGCCATCGGCTTGGCCGCAGCCCGACGCACCTCCATGCGGGAGGAGTAGGGAATGCCTGTCGCGATGAACACCTCCGCCGTCCGGTCGAGATCCTCGGGTCGGGTCCAGATGTCGATGTCCCCCATACTGCGGAGCGCCGGCTCAGGATACGCCAGATGGGCCAGCGCCACCCCCTTGAGGACGACGAACGGAATGCCCGCCTCATCGAGCGCACCGGTCAGGCGCCGGAGCACCGTCTGTCGCGTCAGCAGTCCGACGGCGGCACCGCGCCGGGCGAGCACGAGTGGCGCAAGCACCTCGGGCGGGATCCGGGTCGGATCGAGAAGTAGGGGAAGTCGCCAGGCGAGATAGGGGTGCAGATCCCGCGAAGCGACCGCACGCAGTGCGTGCCACGCTTCGGAACCGAACACCGGCAGGGACTCGCGGGTGGTGTCGCGCCGGAGCAGCGCGAGGAGGAGCTGGTGGGCAGGGGTCACGGCGAGGACATCGGCGGCGAGAGCCGGCGGCCCACCCGCGCGAGCAGGATGGCAGTGCGGACCGCGAGGCGGGGATCAATTGACAGCAGCAGCCGCACCAGCCACAGCATCGCCGCGGCGGTCGTTCTGCCCGGTAGGCTGCGCATCGGCGCCGGGGGCAGCGGCCGCCAGCTCTCGCCGTCCTGCCACTCGATCACTTCGCCGAGGACCCGCTCCGGCTCGGTGGGCGGATCCGGGACGAGCGAGCCATCGCCCCTGGTCAACAGATGCCTGCGTCCACGCCGGTCGCACCCCGCGCCCACGATCCGGTGACCGACCAGTCCATTGCCGCCGAGGAAGGCGATGACGGTGCCCGTGCGATAGTCCGCCCCGGTGTCGCAGCGGATCCGGATCCGGGTGCCTGACACAAGAGTGCCACCCATGCTCCGGCCACGAATCTCCGACTCAATCACAGCACCGGCCCGCTTCAGCAGCGGCGCCAGGGTCTGGCTCTGATCGGTGATCGATGGCTCGGTCATGGGCGGTTAGGCGGTTGGGCGGTTGGGCGGTTGGGCGATCCGGCGCGAAGGAGGCTGCGCACCGGGTCCGCGCTCAGCTCAGAGGGGCGGGGGCCTCGGGCGTTGGCCCTCGCGCCGCGGTCGGCGATGCCGACGCCGCTTCCGGTCCCCGCCGCCAGCGCCACAGGAGCCGGAAGGGATTGAGCAGGTGATCGGTGAGACGCTCCGGCATGTTGAGACCCGCGACGCCGTACCTGGCCGGCGGCAATGGCTCGGAGACGGCGGTGCCGAAGAGATAGTCCCAGAAGCTGAAGAGGAAAGCGAAATTCGCGTTGGCGTGTCGCGATTCCACCGAGTGATGATAGGAGTGGAACCGGGGGCTCACGAAGACCCGGTACAGCGGGCCAAAGCGCCAGTCCACCTGGGCATGCTGAATGGCGGCGAGACAGGTGATGAAGACGCCGAGCGGCATCCAGCCGCGGGTGGGGATGCCGAGCAGCATGTGGAAGATTCCAAAGTAGAGCAGCACATCCATGCTCAGTTCCTCGACCGGATGGCGACGCGACGCGGCAAAAAGCGTCATCTGCTCCTGCGAGTGGTGCACGCTGTGGAACGCCCAAAGAAAGCGGTTGGCGTGCTGCAGCCGGTGCCACCAGTAGGTGACGAAATCTCCAGCAACCCAGAAGATGCCGAGCCCCGCCCACCAGGGGAGACCCCGGAGCAGGTCGAGCTGGAGGAATCCCAGCCGACTGCCGAGTGCATTGGTCGTGGCGGCCAGCACCAGGATGCTGTAGAAGCCGCCCTTGTAGAAGAGGGTGTAGAGGACATCGTTGGCGAAGTTCCGGGTGCGGTAGCGGGCAGAATCGGCGCCGGAACGCCGTTCGAACAGGTAGACCACCAGCAGAAAGGCGCTGTAGATCAGAAATCCCTTGATGGCGGACTTGGCCAGCGGGCCCAGATCGAGGAGCAGGGCGAATTGGGCGACCCGTTCGAGGAATGCGTCCATGGGAGTTACCACCCGACCGTGATCATGCCGACTCCAGGCGCGCCCGGACCGCGGCACGCCGTTCATCCGACATCCGCACCGCCACCGCCACCTCTTCCGCCGAGAACCCCGCTTCGAGCCTGGCCTCGACCGCCACGCCGTACTTCTCGATCTCCTCGCCGCCACCGGCGAAGATCTGGGCAAAGGCATGGGCGCACTGGGTCAGCGCCCGGGCGATCTGCAGCCCGACCCGCGGAGTCTCGCCGAGCTTCGCCTTGATGTAGTCGTTGGCGAACCGGATATGGCAGACCTCGTCGGCCTGCTGGGCATCGTACATGTCGGCCAGGACATGGTCTCCCTTGGCGCGCGCCTCGTCCCGTGCGTGGGTGGCTGCGTCGAGCCCGTCGGCCTCGAAACTCCGGTTCTGCACCGCGAGCCGCCCAATCAGATTGTCGATCCGCCCCAGGATCCGAAACTGAAAAGTGGTGATCGGGTACTGGCCCAGGTGCCCGCCGCGCGCCACCAGCAGCCGGTGATAGTTCATGGTGTGGCGCGCCTCATCGGCACACTGCCGCGCCAGACCCTTCCGCACGCTCCACTCCGCGTCGGGAGAATCCGCCAGGCTGCGGGCGGCGTTCTCCATGACACACATTTCCTCATTCATCTGTCGATGGAGGAACTCGTGGTCCCGCTCAGGTGTCCCGTCGGGATGATTGACGAGATCCGCCCATACTTCACGAACCGTAAAGCGCGAGTCCCGGACCGGCCCGGCGCCGAAAAGGCGGGGGTCGAGCGCCGGGCGGGCGAGGCTCGTAGCTGTCACGCGTTCAATTCCCCTGGCCGATGGACGGGAGGATCGAGCGGAAGCCGGCCTGCCGCAGCACCTCGGCGACCTCTTCTTCGGTAAAATCCGCTGCCCGGCGATCATCGACATTGATGGAGGGCGGGAGTCGCCGGTCCTCGGTGATCTCCACCCCGGCTGCGTTGAGGGCCCCGGGCGCGGTCGCGAGCTGGTTCAGCACCGTGCCGAGGTAGCGCACGGCCATCGCCACCTTGAGCAGCACCCGCGGCTCTTCTTCGGTGACGCGCTTGATCCACCGATTTGCGAATCGTACATGAGTGATCTCGTCGGCAAGAATCCCTTCAAGCAGGTCGGCCGTCTCGTGGTCTCCCGCCTCGCGCCAGCGGTTGCGCATCGTGCCGAGGATGTCGATCAGCCCGGCCTCGAAGGTGCGGTTCTGCACCGCGAGACGGCCTGGAAGGTTGTCCAGCATCAGCGTCACTCCCCACTCCAGATTGGCGATCGGGAATTCGCCCTTGAAGCCCTTGAGGTCCGTCAGTCGGCGGTAGAGGAGCATTGCGTGCCGCGACTCATCCGCCACCTGCCGCGCCAGAGACATGCGGAGGTCCCAAGAGGCCTCAGGGTAGTCCACCAGGCAGCGGGCGGCGATCTCGATGGCCCCGGTCTCGTTGTTCATGTGCCGGTGCAGCCGCTCCCGCCGAGAGATCTCGGACATGTCGGGCCAGTCCTGCATCTCATCGTCGGTCTGGACGACGGTAAAGCAGGGCTCGCGCGCGGGGTCCGCAACCAGCACGACCCCCCGCACCGTCTTGGTCATCTCAGCCGCGGCGCTCACGCGGTGGTGACCGCCGTCCGCACCGCGGCGCGACTGGACACGTAGTCGGTCTCCGCGCCTGACAGCGTGGCAATCCGCCCGGGCCAGGCGGTGTCGGTGAGAATCAGGTCGGGACGGACGGCGGGAAAGGCGGCGCGATCGGCCTGAAGCCGCTGAAAGTCGAACAGGATGCGCTCGAGAATGCGGACCGTCGGCTCGTCATTGAGCGGATCGGTGCTGCTGATGTAGCTGCGGTAGCGCGCTGCGAGGTCCGGCAGCAGCCCGTCATGGAAACCGGTGAGCCGCTCCATGGTGCCGGTCGCACTCGCCATCGCCTCCAGCACCTTGAGGTAGCCGTCCGCCGGCTGCAGCGACCACTGCATGGGCGATCGCAGCTCGCCCGTGCGGCGTCCCAGCCAATCGGCGTGCTGGGCGAAGTCCCAGACCTGCCGGCCGAAGAAGACTTTGGCCTCAAGCTCCGGCGTCGTGGGGATCCACCGGGCCAGGGTTTCCATCAGGTGGACCGAGATGAACCGGAAGGTCCCGACCCGGTCAGCCTTCTGTCTGATCGTCTCGCCCATCACTCCTCCAGTGAAGTGGCCAGCAAGTCCGCCGTCGCCTCGGGTGCACCGAGGTCGAGCATCACCGCAGGCACGCTGCTCACCAGCCGCAAGAGATCCCGCATGGCCTGCATGGGTGTGCGGCCCCACATCGAGGCGCCGAGCGGCGTGAGGTTGCTCAGCAGTTCGCGACCAGCGGGTGCCGACTCCAGTCGGGCCACCGGGCCTTGGCTGCGCAAGAAGACCAGGCGCCGCAGCGGAAGCGCCACCGCCGGCTCCGGAAAGAGCTCACCGGCAAAGGCTCGGCGCCGACTGCTGCCATCGGGGAACGGTTCGTAGGGCGCCGCCTCCCGATCAAGCGCGGCACCGACCGCCGCTGCGCGGGGGCCGTCGCGCACCGCAAGCGAACGACGCACCGGCACCAGCTCCAGCGAGTCGAGACGCACCCCCGCGATCTCGTCGCCCAGAAAGGCGTGCCCGCGCGCGGCGAGGGCAAGCGAGAGCGTCGTCTTGCCGGCGCCCTTGGGTCCCATCAGCAACACACCCTGCCCGCCGATGCCGACTGAACCGGCGTGAAGAAAGAGCAGGTTTCGCTGCAACCGGAACAGGCGGCTCATCGCGAGGCTGCCGACCAGCGCCTGCCATGGGGTGCCATGGTGCACCAGCAGACGGTTACCGGAGACAGCCACGCCTCCCGCTCCGCCAGGGATCGGCAGTGTGAGGAGGCGCCAGTCCGGTTCGGTGCACGGCGACTCGCCGTAGCCACGATCCGGAAAGACATCCAGCACAAATCGGCACTGATCGAGCGGCTCCGGGTCGTCGAAGGTCACCAGCGCGACCTCCGCACCCGCCGGAGCCTGCACGGTGCAGCGGACCCGCGGGAGTCCAACCGCCGCCGGCATGGTCACCGCACAATCGCGAAACAGCAATTCCAGCCGATCGCGGAATCGATCGTCGTCCGATCGGATCTCGAGGTAGCCATCGCCCAGCCGGTACCAAGCCGGCCGGGCGGCAACCGGAGCGGCGCCGAGGTGCAGGGCCTGTGCGCTAGCATCCTTCCACCAGGCCGCTGCCCCGGACGTCATTGCCCGACACCCCGCCGTTGCCACACCGCACCGCGCCGGAAATTCAGCGCGTGTGGCTCACGCCCACCAGGAGACGCCGGCGCTCGTGACCTGAAAGACCTTGAGCACTTCCTTCTCGTCCATGACCATCACTTCGGGGGCCTCGTAGGGCTTCCGCGACGGCTCGTTGGCCGAAGTCGTGCTGGGGGTCTTGTTTTCCATCTCTCAACTCCTTGGTGGTAGGGAACACGGGGTCAGGCAACTGCTTCGGGAGTGACTAATGAAAGGTCGGTGAATCGCTGCAGGGCGGCGCGTACATCCCGCTCCACCTGTGCGGGCTCCGGGCCGGCGAAATTCCGGGAGACCTCCGCCGCCAGCTGCTCCGCCGTGGCCGGCTCCTGCAACCGTTCCCAGACAAAGGCGGCGGTGCCGTTGAGGAGGCAGAAGCGGTTCGTCGCCGGGTCGAATAGTAGTGACTCGCCCTGCATAGGCGAAGCCTCGATCGACGGGTTGCGGCGGTAGACCGTGCTCATGCCAAGGGCCTTACGGGACCGGCCGCGGCTGCGGCTCGGCCACCTCAGGGGAGTGCTCGGCCCTCCCCCGGGAGAGAATCCGGAAAGGCGCAGCCAGTTGCGCCCAAAGAGTCCGTGGCACCGGCAACCCATCGACGCCGAATTGACTGGGCCGCTCGGCCACGATGCCGGTGCCGAAGAGGAAATCCCAGAAGCTCAGGATCTTGGCGTAGTTGCCATTGTAGTGCCGCGGGTCCCTGGAATGGTGCAATGCGTGGAACCGCGGACTCACAAAAATGTAGTATGCCCGGCCATAAGTCCAGTTCAGCGCCGAGTGCTGGGCGCCGTCGAACACCTGGAGCGCCACCACCAGCAGGAACCATGATTGGGTGGGGACCCCGATGATCAGCAGGGGTACCACCATGACCAGGTTTGCCAGCAACTGCTCCAGCGGGTGCATACGGAAGGTACTGGCGAAAGTCATCTCTTCCTGGGAGTGATGCACGCTGTGAATCGCCCAGAGGGGCGCCCAGCGGTGCTCCAGGCGATGGACCCAATAGTGGATGAAATCGCCGAGGAGCCAGTAGAGCGCCACATGGGCCGGTGCCGGCAACCCGGCCATTGCATCAACCTTGAGGAAGGCCAGGCGCGGCTCGAGAGCGTTCGCGATGCCGGCCCAGATTAGAATGGTGTAGAAGCCGCCGTGGTAGAAGACCGCATACGCCACATCTTGGCGAAACACCCGCGACCGATACCTCGACTGATCCGACTTGCCAAGGTGCTCGAGCACGAAGAAGATCAGGAAGAGCGGCAGCAACAGGTAGCCAGCCCTGATGACCCCCCGGATCAGTTCCGCGAGCTGCACCGCCTCCGCGAATGCGCTGACGGACCCGGGAGGCAGCACCGTACTCACCAGACGGACAAACCCCTGGCTCAACTCGGCGCCGAGGTGGCTGGGCCGAATCTGGTCCAGAAAGCGGGCTGCGCCCTCGGCCTGAGTCAGAAGCACATGGAATTCCGGGATGGCGGGCTGACTGGTGTACTCCTGAATGAACGTACTTACAACCATCGGGGTGAGGCGTCAATGATGTATCCCACAATTGCGTGTATTGTTTCGCAACAGATGCCACCGAGCAGGGATCCCACTACTTCCCGGATCGGCCTGCGCTCGCTGCGATCCTGACCCCGATCGATGCGAATTGTCTGCTTCGGAGTAGACGGTGTGCTCTCCCCGCCCGCGCTCCGCGCGATCGCCACGGAGCACCAGCTGGTGGGTGTCGTCCGGGCGGCCCCGGCCACCGGGGCCGCTCCCCCGCGACTCACGCCACGCCGCCTCTTCGGTGCCGCGGCCCGCGCCCTTGGCCTTCGTCGCCCCGGATCACTGGCCGACCTCGCCCGCTCGCAGAAGGCGCCGCTGTGGGAGGCACGGACTGGCGACGACCCGGAGATCTCGGCGCAGGTCCGTGCAGTCCAGCCCGATGTCATCTGCATCGCCGGCTATCCCTGGCTCCTGCGCGGGGACATCATTTCCACCCCGCCGGCGCTGACCCTCAATGTCCATGCGGCGCTGCTGCCGCGTCATCGCGGTCCACTCCCCCTCTTCTGGATCTACCACGCTGACGATCGCGAGACCGGAGTGACGGTCCATGCCGTGACGGCAGCGGCCGATGCCGGCGCAGTCCTCGGCCAGGAGTCCTATCCCCTGCCCCGTGGATACCCGGTGGAGGAACTCAACCGTCTGAACGCCGACCGTGGTGCCGAGCTGCTCCTGCGGGTGCTGGGCGACATTGCCGTTGGACGCACAACGCCAGTGGCGCAGGACGACACCATCGCGACCCGCGCGCCCTACGTGAAGGCCGGGCAACGAATGGTCGACTTCGAGCACTGGGATGTGGAACGGGTCTGGCACTTCTGCGCCGGGCTCTTCCCCCGATTCGTCGAGCCATTGACGATGGCCCACGGCGCAGCGATTCGCTACGGCGGCGTGGCCGGCTACGAGCGTCGGGGCACCACGGCGTCGCCGGGCAGCGTTACTCCGTCGGCCGAAGGCTGGGAACTCCATTGCCGGGGTGGCATCGTGCGGCTGACCCGATGATCGGCCGGTACTAGCCATGTGCGGTATTGCCGGGTTCATCACCCCGAATCTCCAGCCAGCTCACACCGATGCGCTGGGCCGAGCCCTCGAACGCCTCCGCCACCGCGGCCCCGACGACTCGGGCACCGCCCTGCTCCCAGCGGCACCAGCCGCAGGCCAGCCCTGCGTGGGGCTGGGCAACCGCCGCCTCGCCATCCTCGACCTGTCACCCGCGAGCCACCAGCCCATGTCGAGCCGCGACGGCCGGTGGACCCTGGTCTACAACGGCGAGCTCTACAACTACCGCGAGCTGCGCTCCGAGCTGGAGCGACTGGGGCACACCTTCCGTTCGCCGGGCGACACCGAGGTGCTGCTCACCGCCTTTGCCGAATGGGGCGCCGCGGCGCTGCCCCGCCTGGTGGGGATGTTCGCGTTCGCCATCCATGACCAGCTGGAGCGGCGTGTTACCCTGGCCCGCGACCCGTTCGGCATCAAGCCACTCTACTACGCGCTCGCTGGCGACACACTGGTCTTCGCCTCGGAGATTCCGGCGATCCTCGAGTTCCCCGGTGTGAGCCGGACGGTCGACAGCCAGCGCTTTCACGATTTCCTGACCAGCGCCAACACTGACGCAGGCGGTGGCACCCTCTTCGCCGACATCCGCCAGCTACCGGCGGGGCACTTCATGCAGGTGCCGCTCGATCGGCCGACGGGCGCGCAGCCCACCCGCTGGTGGCAGCTTGACCTCGACCAGGAGCTGGATGTCTCCTTCGACACAGCCGCCGGACTGGTACGCGACGCCTTTCTCGACAGCCTGCAGCTGCATCTCCGCAGTGACGTTCCCCTCGGCTTCGCCCTTTCGGGCGGCCTCGACTCCTCGGCCGTGGTCAGCGCCGCACGCCACCTGCTTGGGCCAGCCGCCGAGCTGCACACCTTCAGCTTCATCCCGGCGGACCCGCTGATCGACGAGACACGCTTCAGCAATGCGGTCATCCAGAGCACGGGAGCGGTGGCCCACACCCTCTCACTCGAGGCGGAAGATCTGCGGCGGGACATCGACGCGCTTTCCGGGGTCCAGGCCGAACCGATCGCCAGTCCGGTGATTTACGCGCAATACCGGGTCCTCGGACTCGCGCGCGAGGCCGGCATGAAGGTGGTCCTTGGCGGGCAGGGGGCGGACGAGATGCTCGCGGGGTACGATCGATACCTGCCAGCCCGCCTCGCCTCGCTCCTGCGCCAGGGCCACTGGCTTCGCGCGGTGCGGAACGCCACGGGCGCGGTCACGCCGTACAGCGGCGGCACCCTGGGCGCGCTGCGGGTCGCCACCGGCAATGCCCTTCCGGGATGGTTGGTCGTGCCGGCGCGGATGAGCTGGCGCGCGCTCCGCGGCAAGGAGGGGTGGCTCGACAGCGCGTGGTTTGCCGCACGCGGTGTCAGTCCGACTCCGCTCTGGAGCGCGCACGGCCCCCGAGTGCTCCGGGCGATGCTCGACTACAACCTGCGCGAATCCCAGATTCAGGCCCTCATGCGCTATGAGGACCGCAACGCCATGGCGTTCTCGCTGGAGAATCGGGTGCCGTTCCTCACCCCCGCGCTGGTTCAGCTCCTCTTTTCCCTCCCCGAGGAGTACCTTCTGGCCGACGACGGCACCCGCAAGGCGGTGTTTCGCCATGCGATGCGGGGCATCGTCCCGGATCTGGTACTCGATCGGCAGGACAAGATCGGGTTCTCTGTGCCGATGCGCGCCTGGTTCGAGGCCCTCGCGCCGTGGATCGACGAGCGGCTTGAGCATCTGGGTGGCTTGCCGGGTGTCCATGTCGGGGAGGTGCGTCGCCGGTGGCGCGGAGAGGGCTGCCGACCCGACCCGTACCTCGTCTGGCGCTGTGTCAGCCTGAGCACCTGGGCGGAGCGCTTCGGCGCCCGGTTTGTCTAGCAGGATACCGCCACTCGATTCCCCGGTGAGAAGCACGATGATCACGCCGCCACTGACACCAGACAGCTCCGGAACGAACTGGATCGACGACCTCACCGACAGCCAGTGCATGGAGGTCTTCTGGCTCTACGTCGACCCGCCGGAACCCTTCCTGGCGCGCTTCCCTCCCGCCCTGCTCGGCGCCGCGATGCGGCATGCCCTGCGGCAGGTGGAGAGTGGGCGATAGTCGGAGGGGAGTAGGCGGCAGGTGGCGAGTGGCAGGCAGCAGGTGGCAGCTGGCAGCTGGCAGCTGGCAGGTGGCAGGTGGCAGCTGGCAGGTGGCAGGTGGCAGGTGGCAGGCAGCAGAAAAAAGGGCAGGCCCGCTACTCACCCTGAGTAGGGGCCCGCAACAAATTCCCTGCTTCCTGCCACCTACACCACGATCGGCAACGCCCGGACCGGTCTCCCCGTCAGCTTGAAGATCGCATTCGCGACCGCCGGCGCGATCGGCGGCGTCCCTGGCTCGCCCACACCGGTGGGCTTCTCGGTGGATGCCACGATGTACACCTCCACGATCGGCATTTCGTTGATCCGCAGCGGGCGGTAGCCGTCGAAGTTCGCCTGCTCGACCGTGCCGTCCTTCAGCGTGATCGCGCCGTGAAGCGCCGCCGTCAGCCCGTAGGCGATCCCGCTCTCCATCTGCGCCCGGATATTCTCCGGATTGATGGCGACACCGCAGTCCACCGCACAGACCACCCGGTGCACTCTGGGCTTCCCGCCCTCGATCGACACTTCGGCGACTTCCGCCACATACGAGTTGAACGACTGGTGCACCGCCACGCCGCGCGCGCGCCCTTCCGGCAGCGGCGTACCCCACCCCGCCTTCTCGGCGGCCAGGTTGAGCACGCCGAGGTGTCGTGGCGAGGTGGTGAGCAGGGCGCGACGGAATTCCACCGGATCCTTGTGGGCGGCTGCCGCGAGTTCATCGAGGAAGCATTCCACCGCAAAGGCGGTGTGGGTATGGCCCACCGACCGCCACCACTGGACCGGGACGGGGAGCGTCGTGGTATGCAGCTCGACCAGCTGGTTGGGAATGGTGTAGGGCATGTCCGTCACCCCCTCCACCGACGTCGGATCGATGCCGTTCTGGACCATGCCGGCAAACGCCGATCCGGTCATGACCGACTGCCCCACGACCCGGTGATGCCAGGCCGACGGCGCGCCGCCGGCATCTACCGCACCGCGGAGGGAGTGCAGGTACACCGGCCGGTAGTACCCCGCCCGCATATCATCCTCACGGGTCCACACCATCTTCACCGGCACCCGGCCCTTGATCGCCTGCGCGATCGTGACCGCCTCGATGATGTAGTCGGCGGTCGGGCTGGCCCGCCGCCCGAAGCTGCCGCCGGCGTAAAGCATGTTGAGCGAGATCTGCTCCGGCTTGAGGCCCGTCACCTGGGCGAGGGCGAACTGGTCCGGCGTCTGGAACTGCTCGCCGTTCCAGATCTCGCAGCTGTCGATCCCGAGCTTCACCACGCAGTTGAGCGGCTCCATGGCCGCGTGAGCGAGGAAGGGGAACTCATACGACGCGCTGACGACGTCCTTCGCGACCCCGAGCGTCCGTTCCGCATCGCCCTGACGCTTGGCGACGACGCCGCGCTTGCCCGCCAGCGCCCGGTAGTCGGTCATGATATCGCTGCTCGACCTGGTGAACGCGCCGGTTTCATCCCATTCGATGACGAGCGCGTCACGCCCCTTCTTCGCGGCGTAGAAACCGGTCGCCAGTACCGCCACACCGTTGGGGATCTGCACCACATCCTGGACCCCGGGAATGGCCTTTGCCGGAGCGGGATCGAAGCTCTTTACCTTCGCCCCGAAGCGCGGCGGATGCGCCACGACTGCCGTGAGCATGCCCGGAAGAGTGAAGTCCTGAGTGAAGACCGCTTTGCCGGTGGACTTCTCCTTCATGTCGACTCGCGGAGCCGTCTTGCCAATCAGGCGGAAGGTGGCCGGGTCCTTCAGCGGCACGTTTTCAGGGACCGGGAGCGCGGCCGCCCTGGCCGCGAGCGACCCGTATGTCGACCGCTTCCCGCTGACGGGATCGGTCACAACGCCATTCTCCGTCGTGAGCCCCGAGGCATCGACTTTCCACTCGGCCGCCGCCGCCGCAACGAGCATCGCACGAGCCGTCGCGCCGGCACCGCGCATCTGTTCGTAGGAGTTGGCCATCGCGCTGCTGCCGCCGGTCCCCTGAACACCGAAGGCGAGGTTGCTGTACTTCGACGCATCCGCCGGAGCCCCCTCGACCCGCACCTTCGTCCAGTCGGCGTCGAGCTCCTCCGCGACCAGCGTCGCCAGGCCGGTGTAGCTGCCCTGCCCCATCTCCAAGTGCTTGGCCAAAATCAAAACGTGACCGTCCTCGCCGATGCGCACGAAGGCGTTCGGGAGGAAGACCGGCGGGGTTGAGACATCGGCCACCACCGCTTCTTCGCCGCGTCGACCACAGCCGGCGAGGCTGAATCCGATGGTGAGTCCCGCCCCGGCGACGGCGCCGGCCTTCACGAAGTCTCGCCGCGTTACCGGCGTCAGTGTGGAAGTCATGGCTCAGCCCTCCTTGCCGGCGGCGGTATGGATCGCCGCGCGAACCCGGAGATAGGTGCCGCAGCGGCAGACATTCCCCGCCATCGCGCTGTCGATCTCCGCATCGGTCGGACTGGGTGTCTTCGCCAGCAGCGAGGCGGCCTGCATGATCTGCCCCGACTGGCAGTAGCCGCACTGCGGCACCTGGTGCGTCACCCACGCCTTCTGCAGCGGGTGACTCCCGTCAGCGGAGAGTCCTTCGATGGTCGTGATCTTCTTGCCGGCCGCCACGGAGACCGGCGTCGAGCACGAGCGCACTGCCGCACCATCGAGGTGAACGGTACAGGCACCGCAGAGGGCCATTCCGCAGCCATACTTGGTGCCCGTGAGTCCCAGTTCGTCGCGCAGGACCCAGAGCAGCGGCATTTCAGGGTCGACATCTACCTGACGCGACGTGCCATTGATATGGAGGTCAATCATCGGGATGTCCTGCGGGCGGAGGTGATGCTGCGACGAGGTCCACTCAATGGTGCGGACGCGGACGCTCAGGGTCAAGGTGAGGGCGATCGTGACGATTTCGGGACATCAGGCTACTCTCACAGCAGGGTGGTGGCCCACCGCGAACCTTGAACACACTCCAGATGCATTGTCGCTCAACACTCCAGCTCGCCGGCGTTGTGACCGCGCTGTTCCTGCACGGGGCGATCGTCGCCGCCCAGGCGGAGCCCGACCCCCTCATCGCGATCACCGGGGCGACCCTCTGGGATGGCACCGGCAGCGCGGCTCAACCCGGTGCGGTAGTCATCGTTCGCGCCGGCAGCATCGCCTGCACCGGTACGGCGACGACCTGCCCCACTCCCGCCGGTGCCACGCAGATCGACGCCCGCGGCGGCTTTCTCATCCCGGGTCTGATCGACACCCACGTGCACCTGCTGTTCCGGGTGGATGGCGTCACCGACACTTCCATCAAGAGCGATCTGCACGGTCTGCTCGCCCGCGGCATCACCGCCGTCCGCGACATGGGGAACAATCCCAGACAGCTGCTCCTCGCCGTCGCGGCGGCGCAGCCCGCCCCGCGCGTCTTTGCCATGCAGCTGGTGGCGGGGTTGCATTTCTTCCAGCCCGAGCTCGAGATCGACCCCAACGGCAACCGTCGCAATCACTCCCCTGCCGCGCTGGGCATGCGCCAGCTCGGCTGGTGGCCACTCACCTTTCTGCCCCACGGCGACCCCGCCGAGATCGTGCGTCACGCGCAGGAGGCTGGGGCGATCGGGCTCAAGCTCTACCAAGACCTGGATTCGGCCCAGACTGCGGCGCTGGTCACCGCGGCTCATGCTGCCGGAATGCCGGTGTGGGGGCATGGCTGGGTCCAGCCGGCGAGTGTGCTGGAACAGTCCCAGGCGGGCCAGGATGGCGTGGTGCACGCCGCCGGGCTGGCGGGAGAGCTGGTGAGCAGGGAAGCCCGCGCCCGCCTGCGCACCAGCAGCAGCCTGTTGCAGGTGACGGCTGACTCCGCAACCGCCGTCTCGGCGCGGAACCCGGTGGTGGTGGCGGCACTCGATTCGCTCGCCACCCACGGGACCTATCTCGAACCGACGCTGCAGGCCTCGCTCCTCAGCGCGACACGCGCTACCCTCCGTCCTCGACGCATCCCCAGCCTGCCCGACCGATACGCCAACGCCGCCAGTCGCTTCGGCATGGAAGTCACCCGCCAGGCTGCCGCACGAGGAGTCCGGCTCACCGCGGGTACAGATCACACCGCCTACGGACCGGAGGCGGAGCGGGCCCAGCTCAACGATGAACTCGCGCTGTTCGTCGATTCCATCGGGCTCAGCCCCGCGCGTGCGCTCCTCGCCGCCACGAGAGATGCGGCGACCGCGATCGGCCCCGTCGCCCGGGACATCGGCACGGTCGTAGCGGGCAAGCGTGCGGACCTGGTACTCCTCGCCGCCGACCCAATGGCGGATATCGGCAATCTTCGCCGCGTGGAGTGGGTGATGCTCGGGGGAATCATCTACCCGTCTGACAGCCTCCGCGAACTGCAGTAGCAGCGCACCCGAACCGGCTAAGGTTCGACCGGCAGCTCCTCGCGTTCGGCCCATTCACTCCAGGCGCCGGTGTAGATCCGGACCCTGGGGTAGCCGAGGAGGTAACGCAGCGCGAAGTAGAGATGACTCGCCTCGGTGCTGCTGTTGCAGTAGAGGATGATGTCCCGATCGGGCGTGATGCCCTGCGCCTCATAACCCGCCAGCAGATCCGCCTTCCCCTTCCACACCAGCACCAGGTCCCGCACCTCCAGGTCATCCTTCCACGGATGGCTGAGGGCTCCGGGAATGTGCCCCCTGCGGGCCTGCGCCCCAGCCAGTCCGGAGTATTGCTCCGCCGGACGCGCATCGACCAGGAGCACATCACTGCCGCCGGTGATCGCCGCACGCACGTCGGCCAGCGTCGCGAGTGGCGGGTGAAACGCCCCGGACTTGAACCGGCGAACGGGCGCGAGACGGGGGTAGCGCTGGGTGATGGGCCGGCCCTCGAGCTGCCAGCGTGCGTAGCCGCCGTCGAGCAGGCGCACTTCGGGATGCCCCACCTGATGGATCAGCCAGACCACATAGGTCGCGTCGATATCCGACTGGTCGCCGGCGCTGTAGACCACGACTGGACGGTCCGGGCCAATACCAAGTCGCGCGAAGATTTCGGCATACTGCGCCGCGGGCAACAGCTGGAACGGAAGCGACCCCAGGCCACTGCGCAGTGTCTCGATGTTCAGCCACGCCGCGTCCGGCAGGTGGTTCTGCAGGTAGCTGCTCCACGCCTGTCGAACATCGATCACGGTGACCGGCTGCCGCGCCTGAAGCGTGACCAGCTCCGCCGGAGAGATCAGCCGCGGTGCGGCCACGTCCTGCGCCGCGAGCCCGCCCGCGAGCGCGATGGACATCAGAAGTCCGAGGACACTCGACTCACATCTCTGTCTCATAGGATCCATCACCGTTTCCCTCGTCGCCCAACCGCCTAAGCGCCCAATCGCCCAACCGCCTACTCCTCCTCCTCCACCCCTAACGCCGCGCGCTCCATCTCCCGGTAGACCCGGGCGGCATTGCGCCGCTGGCGTGAGTTGAGTGAGACCGCGCGCGATGCGTCCGGCGGCGGCAGATAGTCGAGCGCCTTCCGCATGCTGGTGCCGCGCTGCACCGCTGCCTGCATGCTGTCCCGCAGCGCTGTCAGGTAGGATCGCGTGATCCGGGTGAGGGCGGTCGGATCGGAATCGATCCGGCCATGGCCGGGAACGACGACGCGAGGGTGCAGCGAGTCGATCAGGTCCAGCGCCTGCAGCAGCACCGCCGACTTTCCGTCGACCACCATCGAGACGCCATCCTCGAGCAGGATATCCCCGGCGAACAGCACCCGCTCCCGCGGCAGCCACAGCATCAGGTCGCCCGGCGAATGCGCGGGACCCGGATGCAGCACGACGATGGTCCTGCCCCCGAGCCGCAGCGTATCGCTCCCTGTCACCGGCCGGTCCGGAGTGTTGGCATACTCAAAACCGAGCAGCTCCTGCAGTCCGACCACGCCGTCCCAGTCGGCCACCATCTGGTCCGGTCCCGCTTCGCCCGCCAGGACGCGTTTGTCGGGATGCGCGACGATCAGTGCTCCCGCCCGCTTGAACTCGATTGCACCGAACATCATGTCAGGATGATGGGCATAAAGGACCAGATAGCGCAGCGGCCTGGCGGTGATCCGCCGAATTGTGCGGAGGACCGCACGTCCCTGTGCCGGACTCGCCAGCCCACCGACGACGACCACGCCCTCGGCAGTCTCCACGAACCCCGCGTTCGGCCGACCCTCGGCGCCCTGCCCCGAGTCGCCCAGCACCGCATACACCCCGGCGCCAAGACGGCGCGTCGGGTACAGCGTCCGCTCCGTGGTGATGCCGAAGGCCCGGGGTCGTGGGGCCGACACCGAATCCTGAGCATGCAGCGTCACTGGGGCGAGGCACAACAGAATGGCGGCCAGCGTGCGCCTGACCGCCCGACCGCCTGCCCGTCCTGGCGTCCGCCCACCTGACCGCCTGACCGCCCGTCCGATCATGTCGTCGCGAACTTGATCTCTGCGCTGCCGCGATACTCCTTGCCACGGTTGTCCTTCGAGGTCACCGTCAGCAGGGCTTCCCTCTCCGCCCGAAGCTGGAAACTCACCAGCGGATCCTTGCTGATCCCGGTGGTCCACTCGAACTGGGCGACCTGCTCGTCGCCATAGTGGATCTGCACATCGTTGATGAAGTAGGCGGGGATGATCTCCGCATTGGCGTCGCGGAACAGCCCGGTGTCCATCGGATGCTGCACGACGATCTGGACCCGGATTACGTCGCCGCGCTGGATGCGCTCGGGCACCACGACCCTGGTCTTCCCGGTTTCCGGCATATCAGCCACATCCGTTGAGAGTGGTCTCGACCTTCACGTAGTCCGCCCACAGCTCGCCGCTGTTGGTCTCGGCGATCGCCCGGATCCAGCTGGTCCGCTTCATCTTGATCCGGGTCTGGATCGCCACGGGTCCGAGCGCCGGAGTCATGTGAAAGACGGTGAGCAGCGGGTCGGGATTGTGGTCGACCACGAGGTAGACGGCCTTGACGTAGGTGTCCGCCGTCATGGGGAGGTCGCTCTCCACGATCACCGGGACGTAGCGGCCGTCCTCGGCCATCGCGGCCACGTCGAGCGTCACGTGACCGCGCTGGATCGGCCGATTCTGAAAGCGCTCGGTGAAGATCTTCTGCACGATCTCATTGGGAATCGGCGGGTCGTCGGGGCCGGGGCGGGTGACGCGGACCGCGGCGGGAAGCGGCCGTGCCGCGCCCGTCAGGCCCTCGGTGGCGACCGCGAGGCCGATCAGGCCGACGGCCTGCAGGAATGAGCGACGCTCGATTGGATCATTGACTGCCATGGTGCCTCCTGGAATCTGCCCCGCTGGTGCCTCTTCAAGGTGGCCGCCCCGCCCACGAGCGTCAAGCAGCCGGAGACACCTGCTGGGAGGTGAGAAGGGAAAGATAGCCATCAGCCATCAGGCGTCAGCCGTCAGCCGTCAGCAATCAGCCCTAGTTCTCCCCGATCGCCCGCACGGCCGCCTCCTTCCGCAACCGGTCCAGTTTCTCCAGCGGCAGCGCGAGCAGCAGATCGATTCGCCGGCCGAGCACGACAAACGTCTCCCGGAAGGCCCTGAGCTTCTCCTCGTCGCTCCCCTCCACCTCCGCCGGATCCGGCATCCCCCAGTGCGCCAGGATCGGTGTGCCGGGGAAGATCGGACAGGCTTCCTTGGCGCGGTCGCAGACGGTGATGACGAAGTCCCACCGCTGCTGGTCCAGCCCGTCGAGGCCCTTTGGCACCTTCCCCTCCCACGGGATTCCCGCTTCCCCCAGCACCCGCACAGCGAAGGGATTCACCCGCAGCGCCGGCTTCGACCCGGCGCTCACGACGGCGAACCGGCCAGCGCACTTGCGGGCCAGCAATGCCTCGGCGATCTGGCTGCGGGCGGAGTTGCCGGTGCAGAGAATCAGAACACGGAATGGAGCAGTCAAAGCGCTCATGGGCGTTCGGGAGGCGAAGGGTTCAGCTGCTGGGCGCGGCGGCCGCGGCGGGAAAGAAGCGCCGGGCCCAGAGGGCGACGTAGACCAGGCCGACCAGGGCGGGGACTTCAATGAGCGGCCCCACCACCGCGGCAACCGCCTCGCCGGAGGCCAGGCCGAACGTCCCGATCGCGACCGCGATCGCCAGCTCGAAGTTGTTGCCTGCCGCCGTGAAGGAGAGCGCGGCGGTATCGGGATAGGAAAATCCCAGCCGCCGCCCCAGAGCAAAGGCGACGCCGAACATCAGCCCGAAGTAGATCAGCAGCGGCAGCGCGATGCGCAGCACGTCGAGCGGCCGGGCGAGGATCCGGTCGCCCTGCATCGCGAACATCAGGACGATGGTGTACAGCAGGCCAAGCAGCGCGGTCGGCCCGATCCGCGGAAGGAACCGTCCCTCGTACCACGACTCGCCCCGCCGCGCGACCAGGATCCGGCGTGTCAGGTATCCCGCCAGCAGCGGAATGCCCAGGAAGATCAGCACACTCTTGCCGATCGCGAGCATCGAGACATCCAGCGTCGTCCCCGCCGCCCCCAGCCACCCCGGCACTACCGCCAGAAAGAAGTAGCCCAGCACCGAGTAGGTCAGCACCTGAAACAGCGAGTTCAGGGCGACCAGCACCGCCGCCAGCTCTCCGGAGCCGCAGGCCAGCGTGTTCCACAGCAGGACCATCGCGATGCACCGCGCGAGCCCGACGATGATGAGACCGTTACGGTACTCGGGGAGATCCGGCAGCAGCAGCCACGCCAGTACGAACATCAGCACCGGACCGATGACCCAGTTCAGCACCAGCGACATCCCCAGCAGTTTCCCGTTGCCGACATGCTCGCCCAGCGAGCCGTAGCGCACCTTCGCGAGGACAGGATACATCATCCACAGCAGGCCCACGCCAATCGGTACCGAAACGCCACTCACCTGGACTCGATCGAGCGCGGCACCCAGGTCGGGGAAGACCCGCCCGAGCAGCAGGCCCAGCGCCATCGCGGCGAAGATCCAGACCGGCAGGAACCGGTCGACGACCGAGAGCCGCTGCAGCACACCGGCGTTGTCAGGCATCGGGATGGCGGCGGCAGGTGCGCTCATGGAATGACCTTGGTGAGGCAGACGGCGGACGTGGGACAAATCCCCCGGAATTCGGCCGTCTCACGAACGACAACGGGCGCGGCCTCTCTTGCCGACGGGACATATCCGAGCTGCCGGAAGAACGGCTCCGCGGTGGTCGTCAGCAGCCAGAGTTCTGTGACGCCCAAGCCGGGCGCCCGCGCTTCCAGCTCTTGGACCAGCGTGGTGCCGAGCCCCCTCCCTCGCTGGTTGTCGCGCACCGCGAGTGAGCGGAGCAGTGCCGCCCGCCCGTGACGCTCCAGTCCGATCACGCCGACCAGGCCCGCGTCATCCCGCAGGCCGAAGAACTCCGGGCGGGCCGTCGCGAGGTCGGCGACCGGCAGCTGCGCCGCCTCGAGCAGCGCGCGCACCTCTGGAAGTGCGCCCGTGCCGAGGAGGTCGATCGTCATGCGCCGGTTCCGCAGCAGCCGGGAGCGCAGCCGGACTCCGCGACCGGCACGACGGCCTTCGGCTTGGTCGCGCGGATGAAGGCGCTGAGCACCTTGCCGTCCACCGCCGCGAGCAGATGCTCCACCTCCGCACCCGCGCCTGCACTGGTGATGAACCCGCGCGCATCTTCCGCGGTGTAGACCCGGGTCGGTTCCACCTCTGCCGCCACGAAGCCCTGCCGCTCCAGCCGTGCGACGTAGTCATCGACGTCGAGCGCACCCGCCACACACCCGGTCCAGAGCACCACGCTCGCCTGCAGTTCCGCCGGCAGCGCGCCACGGGTGACGACGTCGGCCACGGCGAACCGGCCGCCCGGCTTGAGCACCCGGAAGGCCTCGGCCAGGACCTTATCCTTGTCGCCCGAGAGGTTGATGACGCAGTTGGAAATGATCACGTCGACTGCATTGTCAGGCAGCGGGATCTGCTCGATCTCGCCCTTGAGGAACTCCACGTTCGTGGCACCGGCACGCGCCTGATTCTCCCGCGCCAGCGCCAGCATCTGATCGGTCATGTCGAGCCCATAGGCCTTCCCCGTCGGACCCACCCGCCGGGCGGAGAGCAGCACGTCGATCCCGCCACCCGAGCCGAGGTCGAGCACCACCTCGCCCGGCTTGAGTTCGGCCAACGCGGTTGGATTGCCGCAGCCCAGGGAGGCGAGCACCGCGGCCGGGGGGAGAGCGCCTGTCTGGTCAACCGAATAGAGGTCGCGGGTGATCGGATCGGGATCGCCGCATTCGCCAGTGCCGCAGCAACCGGCCTTGGCCCCCTCAAGCACGCGGGTCGCCGCGGCGCCGTAGCGCTCGCGCACGATGTTGGTGAGGTCACTCATGAGCACTCCTTAATCAATTTATGTTGATGGGTCAGGTGAAAAAAATATCAGCAGCAACGCGCTTTCACCGTGCGGATGGCCGATCCGGGACTTATCCCCGCGATGGCGTCCTCCAGCCCGTCAAAGGCGCCGGGCACGAGCGAATAATACGACCAGCGTCCCTCCCGGCGGTCCTGGACCAGTCCCGCGGCCTTCAATGTCTTCAGATGGAACGAGAGGCGGGACTGCCCGGCATCCAGCGCTGCCGTAAGGTCGCACACACAGCGCTCCCCATCCCGCAGCATGGCGACGAGACAGAGCCGCGTCTCGTCGGAGAGTGCGTGGAATACCCGCGCCAGGCGGGTCAGGTCGGGAGTCACAAGCTGTGTCGTCACACCCCAATCATATCAATATAACTTGATCTGTAAAGACCCCACCAATCCAACGCCGGGTCTGCGGTCGTATTGTCACCATATTCGGTCACGTCGTGCGGTCGAACCGGCGCGACTACTATCCCCGCACCCACTGCGACCGGCTCTGATGATCGCCCTCGACCTCCTCCCGTTCGGCCACAGCTTGATGCAACATGGCGTCGCGCTGACCCGGACCCCGCTCGAGATCCTGCAGGTAAACACCGGCAAGCTGTGCAACCAGGCCTGCCTCCACTGTCATGTGGAAGCGGGCCCGAAACGCACCGAGCTGATGGACCGCCGCACCATGGATCGCGTGCTGGATCTGATCGAGTCGGCGCCCTCCATTCACACCGTGGACATTACCGGCGGGGCGCCGGAACTCAATCCGCACTTTCGCGACTTCGTGATTGGCGCCCGCGCCCGGGGGCGGACGGTCATCGACCGCTGCAACCTGACGGTGCTGTTCGAGCCAGGTCAGCAGGAGATCGCGGAGTTCCTGGCCGAGCACCAGGTCCGGATCGTCGCCTCCCTGCCCTGCTACACCCAGGGGAATGTCGACAGGCAGCGCGGCGGTGGAGTCTTCGACAAGAGCATCCGGGCGCTGCAGTGCTTCAACAGCCTCGGTTACGGTCAGCCCGACAGCGGTCTTTTGCTCGACCTGGTCTACAATCCGCTCGGCGCCTACCTCCCCGGCAGCCAGGCCGGACTGGAACGGGACTACAAGCGGGAACTTCACGCCGGCTTCGGCATCAGCTTCAACCGGCTGCTCACCATCACGAACATGCCGATCAAGCGCTTCCTCCACGACCTCGAGCGGGAGGGGAAGCTGGAGGCCTACATGCAGCTGCTGATCGACAACTTCAATCCCCAGGCGACGCAGGGCGTCATGTGCCGCTCGCTGGTGTCGGTGGGGTGGGACGGTGTGCTGTACGACTGTGACTTCAATCAGATGCTCGAGCTGGATATCGGACGCCAGCGCCGGACGATATGGGACGTGGACACGCTGGCGGAGATTCAGAACCTCCCGATCGCGACCGCGGAACATTGCTACGGCTGCACCGCCGGTGCGGGCAGTTCCTGCGGCGGGGCGGTGGCCTGAGATGACCACGACCAGAAACCTTGAGCCGCTGCCGCAGCAGGAGAGCGTCAAGGACTATTACGGCCGGGTGCTTCAGGCCAACAGTGATCTTCGCACCAGCGCCTGCTGCACCTCGGAGTCGTTGCCGCACCGCATCCGCGCGATCGTGCAGCAGATCCATCCGGAGGTGCTGGAAAAATTCTATGGCTGCGGTTCCCCCATTCCACCGGCGCTGGACGGCATGACGGTGCTGGACCTCGGCGCCGGGTCTGGCCGGGACTGCTTCATCCTCTCCCGCCTTGTCGGAGCGAACGGGCGGGTCATCGGAGTGGACATGACGCCGGCGCAGGTCGCCGTGGCGAGACACCATGTGGAGTACCACACCCGCGAGTTCGGGTATCCCCGACCCAATGTGGTGTTCCACGAGGGGTACATCGAAGACCTCGCCGCGATCGGCATCCGGGACAGCTCGGTGGACGTCGTGGTGTCCAATTGCGTTCTGAATCTCTCACCGGACAAGCCGGGCGTCTTCCGCGAAATCTTCCGTGTCCTCAAGCCGGGTGGGGAGTTGTACTTCTCCGATGTCTTCGCCGACCGGCGCGTGCCGCCGCCGCTGGCAGCGGACCCGGTGCTGCTGGGCGAATGCCTCGGTGGCGCGCTCTATCTGGAGGACTTCCGCCGGCTGCTCGGCAAAGTCGGCTGCCTCGACCACCGGGTGGTGGCGCGGTCGCCGATTGCGCTCCGGGATCAGGAGATCGAGCGGAAGGTCGGCGGGATTCGCTTCGAGTCGGTCACGATCCGCGCCTTCAAGCTGCCGCTGGAAGATCGCTGCGAGGAGTACGGCCAGGTGGCCTACTACCAGGGCACCATTCCGGAGTGCCCCCATCTTTTTTCCCTGGACGATCACCACCATTTTCGCACCGGCCAGCCGATGCTCGTCTGCGGCAACAGCGCCGCGATGGTGAATGAGACGCGGTACGCACCACACTTCCGGGTCGTGGGCGACACCAGCCACCACTTCGGCCTGTTCGACTGCGCGCCCGGCGCCGCGGCGAGCAACGGAGCGAGCGGGAGCTGCTGCTAGGGGCCGGAGAGATCCCGGAGGGCGCGTGCAGAGGTTGGAGCGGGCGTCCCCGCTCGCCCAAACCGAGCGCCAGGAGGGAACCTGCGGCCCCCCGTCACCGCACGTCAGGCGAGCAGCGTTTCGCTAGCGCGGGGCGAGCCTCCGGATCCACTCCAGCAGCGTCCGTTGCACTGGTAACAGGTCCCCGGAGTCCGCTACGTAGGCCGGGAGACCCAGCAGAGCCTCGAGGGTGTCGACATCCGGCAACGGCGTGAGCAGACCGACGCGCCCAGTCGGCTCGAGATTGGCCAGCAATTGCTCGGCGGTATCTGCCCCACTGTAGGATACGGTCGTCCAGACCGTCTGAGTCAACGGCACCTTTCCGCCAAACAGATAGAAGCCTCCGTCCAGCGCACGCCCCATCACGAACTCCCGGTCATTCCCCCGCAGCACCGCACGGGCCTGCAGCAGGTGCCCCGGGACGAGCAGAGGGCTGTCCGAACCGATCAGCAGGACCGCGTCGTGCCGTGCCAGCAGGGTGTCATAGACATGGGCCAGTCGGCTGCCGAGATCGCCGTCACCCTGCCACAGCTGCGGCAGGCCGCTCCAGCACTCCCTCCCGACCGCCTCCTGTTCAGCAACCGCCCAGTAGGGAGTGAGCCCAGGATCGGTCGCGGCCGCGGCGCAGGCCACCTGTTCGGTGATCTCGAGCGCGCGCAGGTAGAATGACTCCGCGATTGCCGGGCCCACTCCGGCTGCCAGCCGTGTCTTCGCCGGCGTGAGGCCGGGCGTCTTGGCAAAGATCGCGACCGCTGTCGTCCATGGACGTGTGCTCATTGCCGCCGAAACCAGGCGAGGCCTTCGGGAAGCGCCTGTCGCCATGTGAGCCGAATGTGGGTGAGCGTAGTACCAAGCCAGCCCCGCTGCTGATACTTCCGCGCACTGGTGTAGAGCGCACACCCGACCGGCCGCAGCCTGACACCGGCGCGGCGGGCGGCCCAGACCAGCAGATGGTCCTCCCCATATGGCAGATCCTCGCGGAAGCCACCGAGCCCTTCAAATACCCGGCGCGACAGCGCCAGTCCCTGGTCGCCAAACGGCAAGCCGAGCAGGCGGGAACGGACCCGGGCGCCGAGCGCATTCAGCCACATCAGGCGTGGGCCGTCGGGGAGAAATCGGAGATCGAAGTACCAGAGGGCGGCGGAGTCGAAGGAAAGCCGCTGCCCCAAAACGGCCAGCGCGTTCGGCGGCAACCGACTGTCGGCGTGAAGAAACCAGAGGAAAGCCCCACCCGCCGCACTGGCGCCGTGGTTGTGCTGTCTGGCGCGACCGGGTGGACCGACCAGCCAGCGCCACTGCGCCGGCGGCACGACGGCCGGCCGGAGCGCGGTGAACTCTGGCGGCTCGGGGGTGGTGGCGGCGACGAGAACTTCCGTCTCAGCCTGCAGCTGGGGCCCGAGCTGGCCGAGGAGCTCGCGCCACGCCGCGTCGCCCGGACCGACCGGAATGACGACACTCAGCTGCGGTCCCGGTGAAGACGCCATGATGCCTAACGGTATACCCGGCGCAGCTGCAAGCGGACCTCGGCGGGAGCCAGCAGGGCGTAGCTGGCCCCGTCGGCGGCTTCCTCGACCACCACCTGATAGGCGGTGCCCGCATCGGGCACATGCAGCAGGGCAATGCGGCCCTGCAGCCGGTCACCGGCAACGAGCACCCGCCACGCCGTTCCCGACGGCGCCGAGGCGGTGAAGTAGCCACTGCTCTCGATGGAATCGATCCCCGCGCCCCGCAGCAGGAAGACCACGGCGCCCGGCGACGAGGCCGACCCCGACACAACCACCTCCAGCACACCATCCACCGGGGCCAGGGGATCGCCGCCGCAGGCCACCCCGGCCAGGGCAGCCGCGACCAGCAGCACAGCGGAGGCCCTCATGGCTCTCCCCGTCTGAGGTCGGGACCGATTGAGCGATAGTAGGCGAGGAAGTCGCCCGCATCGTACCCGCCGTTGTGATTGCCCAGCGAGTCGAGGTAGGTGAGTTGGGCGGGGCCTAACGTGCCCTGCCCCAGCACCTGGTCCGTCGCCCAGGGAAGCGTGACGAAGACCTGGCCCGGCGTCAGCGTGGTGAGGCGGAAGGCGACGGCCCCACCAGGCGCGACCTGGCGAATCGAGTCGAGGAAGAACCCGGCCGACCTGCCCTGGTTGTCGAGCGCCGCCGGGTTCGTCATCGGCCCGAAAAAGGTGTTGCCGCTGGAGCCGGGCCAGGAATCGCCGGCATCACCCCGGTTCCTGGTGCCGGGAGTCCGCAACTGGTTCAGCCCGTCGGCCTGCACCAGTGCGACGCCGTGCACCGGTCCGCTGTTCACCCGGTTGTCGCGCCGGAATCCATGCGCGATCACCTGGCCGCTGTCGATATGCCAGATGAGAAGCCCCGCCGACTTGGCGCAGCTCCGGGTCCCGAACAGGCAGCCGGGATTGAGCTGCGCGGAATCCGAGCCGAGCGCCTGACGGTTCTCGAACAGGAAGTACTCGTCGGTGCCCGGCACCGCCAGGTACAGAATCGTGTCGCCCGACTGCACCGGCCCCAGGCTGATGCTGGCGTTGGTGCGCAGGGTATCGATCGTTGCCCAGCCCAGTTCGACCAGCGACCAGGCATCGTACCCCGCGGGACTGTAGGGCTGCGCGTAGTTACCGCTGCCCATGAGACCCCATTCGCCGATTCCCTGGGTCGGGCCGGTCCCACGCAGGTTGGTATCGTAGAGGTCCGGCAGCCCGAACGCGTGCCCGGTCTCATGCGCCATGGTCCCGATCGGCATGATCACACCCGCGGTACAGGCGGTGGGGCCGCCCACCGCGCTCTGCAGGGTGTAGTCGCGCACCTGGATGAAGCTGCCGGGGAGCGGCTGCCCCATGCCGCCCCGGCGGGGAGAGATGGTCACATAGGGAGAGCCACCGTTCCACCCTGCCAGATCGAAGCGATGGGCCCAGAGGTTGGTGGTCGCACAGGCGCCATCGACCTCCGGCTGCAGAAACGTCACGAAATCCACCACGCCATCATCGTCGCCGGAGTTCGGCCGGCCATCGGGACCGTCGTTGTCGAACCGTCCCCAGTCCACCGTCCCCGTATCGCTCCGCGTCATGGCCTCGAGCAGCAGGTCGCCGAACCGCTGGCCGCCGTGGGGGCAGCTCGTGAGCACCCCCACGCCGTTGCACCCGTCCTCGTAGTAGGTGTCCGCGCTGTCGGCGGTCACCCAACCGAAGACGACCCCATCGATGTCGACCGCGCCGCGCGACACCCCGGCGTAATAGCTGCGAACGCTGTACGGCTGCCCCGGGCCGTTCGGGGCAAAGAGCACGGTGGCATAATTTGCCGCGGGAAAGGGCGACGGAACGCCCGGGAAGGTGATGGGTATGACCGGCACGTGATAACTCCCCTGTACCCGCAGAGCCGGGGAGCCGCTGTTCAGTCGGGCCAGCGCCCCGCCTGGGAGGAGAGCCCGTCGGGCGGACCGCACCGCATCAGTTCGAGTGCGCCACGCTCCGGTCGGACGGAAGTCGAGGCCGGACACCTCGAATCGCCCGGGGACGGAGCGGGGAAAATCCGGGGTGGATTCCGAAGCGAGTGCCGCCCCTGACAGGAGCAGGGCGGCCGCGATACCGGCCCAGCGAATCGGGCGCAATCGATGGGGTGTGCGGCGTGGGCTCAAGGGCATCGTCCTGAAGCATACACCACCAGATCACCTCAACCCACTCCGCCCAGGCGCTGGCTTGTGCCAGCACCTTCAAGCCTTTAGGTTGTAACGGGTTAGTGACGGCAATTAGCGACTCCAGCTTGAGCGAACGAGGTCCCGTGGATACTCAGATCCTCCAGAGCATCGCGCTCTTCGAGAAGTGCCGGCAGTTCACCAAGGCCAAGGAAGTCCAGGCCGCCGGGATGTACCCGTACTTCAAGCCGATTTCCGACTCCGAGGACACTGCCGTCGTCATCGAGGGACAGAAGCGGATCATGCTGGGGTCCAACAACTACCTCGGCCTGACCCACCATCCCCAGGTCCTGGATGCGGCCGCGCGTGCGCTGCACCGGTACGGCTCGGGCTGCACCGGCAGCCGGTTTCTTAACGGGACCCTGGATCTCCACGTTCAGCTTGAACGCTCGATCGCGGAATTCCTCGGCAAGGAAGACTGTTTGGTCTTCTCCACCGGCTACTCCGCCAACCTGGGCCTGATCTCCGGCCTGGTGGGCCGGGGCGACCTCGTCTACCTCGACAAGCTGGACCACGCCTCGATCGTCGACGGAGCGAAGATGTCCTACGGCGAGACCCTCCGGTTCAATCACGGCGATCTCGCCGGTCTCGACCGCAAGATCGAGAAGACCCGCGAGGGCCGTCCGTCGATGATCGTGGTCGACGGCGTGTACTCAATGGAAGGCGATATCGCGAACGTGCCGGAACTGGTGCGCATCGCCCGGAAACACGGCCTCGCGCTGGCGCTCGACGATGCCCACTCCATCGGCGTGCTTGGCCCCAACGGCGAGGGCACGGCGGCGCACTTCGGGCTGACCGACGAAGTCGACATCATCGCCGGCACCTTCTCGAAGTCCCTCGCCTCGATCGGCGGTTTCGTCGCGGCGTCGGAGAATGTCATTCACTACCTCAAGCACCACAGCCGCCCGCTGATCTTCACCGCGTCGCTGCCGCCCGGCAACACCGCCGGGGTGCTGGCCGCGCTCGAAGTCATGAAGACCGAGCCCCAGCGTCGCACTGACCTGTGGGCCAATACCCACCGGCTGCAGGAGGGCATGCGGTCCCTGGGCTACAACATCGGCGAAACTGAAACGCCGATCATCCCGGTGCTCATCGGCCCGATGGACACGACCTTCGTCTTCTGGCGCCGGCTCTTCGACGCCGGGGTCTTCACCAACCCGGTCATGCCGCCCGCGGTCCCGCCGTCCCAGTGCCGCCTGCGCACCAGCGTCATGGCGACCCATACCTTCGACCAGATCGATTTCTGCCTCGAGCAGTTCGGCCTGATCGGCAAGGAGCTGGGGGTTATCTGACCTCGCCCGTGCAGGTCCGTCCGGTCGTCAGCCGGGCGGACCTCAATCGTTTCGTCGCTCTGCCGTACCGACTCAACGCGCGGGACCCGATCTGGGTCCCGCCGTTGCGTTCGGACATCTACAAGCTGCTCGACCGGGGCACGAACCCCTTCTTCGATCATGGCGCCGCCGAATACTTCCTCGCCGAGCGGGCAGGCGAGGTCGTCGGCCGCATCGCGGCCATTACCAACCGGCTGCACAACGAGTATCACTCCGACCAGATCGGATTCTTCGGGTTTTTCGAGACCATCTTCGACCAGGCGATTGCGGATGCGCTGTTCGAGGCGGCCGCGGCCTGGCTCCGGGGCCGGGGCCACGACGTGATGCGGGGGCCGGCATCCTTTTCCACCAACGACGAGTGCGGGCTGCTGGTCGACGGATTTGATACGCCCCCGACCCTGATGATGCCGCACAATCCACCGCACTTCTCCCGCCTACTTGAGGCCGCTGGCTTCAAAAAGGCGAAGGACCTGCTGGTCTATCGGGGCGGATACGAGGCCTGCTACATCCCCGTCCCCGACCGTCTGGTGCGCGCCACCGAGCTCATCAAGAAGCGCAACAACCTTACCCTCCGGCCGCTCAACATGGCCGATTTCAAGAATGAGGTCGACCGCATCAAGCTGCTGTACAACAAGGGATGGGAGAAGAACTGGGGCTTTGTCCCGATGACCGACCGGGAGATCGACCACCTGGCGGAACAGTTCAAGCCCGTTGCCAACCCGGACCTGATCCCGTTCGTGGAGCAGGATGGCGAGGTGATCGGCTTCGGATTGGCACTGCCGGACCTCAATGCCATCTTCCGGCGGCACCGGAGCGGCCGGCTCACCCCGGCCCTGATCGCCGATCTGCTCTTCTCCCTCAAGGCCAAGCGGATCCGCCGGGCGCGCATTCTTCTGCTGGGAGTCGTGCCGGAGTGGCGGGGCAAGGGCGTCGATGCCGTGCTCTACCACTGGATCTGGACCAAGTCCCGCGAGCACCAGATCTACTGGGGCGAAGCCGGCTGGATCCTGGAGGACAATCCCGCGATGAACGCCGGCCTCGAGAAGATGGACTTCACCGTCTACAAAACCTACCGGATGTACGACCGGGCCCTATGAGGGCGCTGGTCACAGGTGGCACCGGCTTCGTCGGCAGTCATCTCGTCGAGGCGCTCGTCCGCCGGGGCGATACCATCACCGCGCTTGTCCGGTCCCCCGCCCGCGCAGAGCTGCTCAAGTCGCTTGGTGTCTCACTGATCCAGGGTGACCTCCACGATACTGCCGCGCTTCAGAGCGCGGCGCAGAGCGTCGACGTGGTCTACCATGTCGCCGGCCTCACCGCGGCCACGGACGAGCCTGGATTTCTCCGGGCCAATCGCGACGGAACGGCCAACCTGATTGCGGCCTGCGCCGGAGGGCCAACACGGTTCGTGCTGGTCTCCTCAATGGCGGCCGGCGGCCCCTCGACTCCGGGACGGCCACTGATCGGCGATGAGCCCGCCTCACCGGTCACGGCCTACGGCCGCAGCAAGCTGGCCGGCGAGACGGCGGTGCGCGCGAGTGCGCTCGCCTGGACGATCATCCGGCCTCCGATGGTCTACGGCCCGCGCGACACCGAAGTGCTCAAGGTGTTCAAGCTCGCGCGGACCGGCATCGTGCCGCTCTTCGGTGACGGCAGCCAACTACTCTCGGCCGTCTCCGGACCTGACCTTGCGACAGCGCTGGTCGCTGCGGGAACGTCGGCAGCCAGCATCGGCAGGACGTACTACGCCTGCCACGACGAAACCTTCACGAGTGGCGAATTCGTCACCCGTGTAGCGGCTTCCCTCGGCAAACGCATCCGCACCGTACACCTCCCGCTTGGGCTGGCCCGACTGGCGCTCGGCATCACCGGAGCCGCCGCCCGCATCACGGGGAAAGCCACCATTCTCACCGCGGACAAGGCGAATGAGTTCTTCCAGCCGGCCTGGACCGGCTCGCCGGCGCCGCTGCTCCGCGACACCGGCTGGAGTGCGGCACAGTCGCTCACCGAGGGTCTGACCGCCACAGCGCTGTGGTACCGCGAGCACGGCTGGATCTGACAGGAAAAGGCCGGAGCCGGAGATCTGGGGGGGGGTGCGGTTGCCCAAGTGCGCGGAGCAGAAACGCCGAAGGGCGGGGCGCCCGGGAGATATCCCAAGCGCCCCGCCCCCCGAGTCAGCCGGAGCCGCGGACTACTGCACGGTGATCTTCGCGTGCATCCCGAACGGGATGTGCGGCGTGCAGAAGTACTTGTACTCGCCCGCCGGCGCACCCGCGAACGAGATCTCGTACGCCTCATCGATCCCGATCTTCATCGGGCCGGTGAGCGGTGCCATCGTCTCGGCCATCGCCTTGTTCAGCACGTCGGCCGCGCCCGCCGGAATGCTATCCGCGTGAAACGCGACGTTGTGCGGGGGGCCGCTCTTGACCACGAACTTCACCACGTCGCCCGACTTGATGGTCAGCTCGGCGGGAGCAAAATTCGCCACCTTGCCATCGAAGTGCATGTCGACTTCGTGCGTTGCGCCGGTCGCCGCCGGTGCCGCCGCTGCCGGCTCGGCCGGCTTCTCTTCTCCCTTGCCGCCGCAGGCCATCAGGCCCAGGGCGAGTCCTGCCGCTATCATGTGCACGCGCATCAGTGTCCTGCCTCCGCTTACTCGGGTGGAATTACCCTTGTGAAAAGGTTCACAAATGTACACCCCTGTACCCCAAAGTGCGAGAGGACGATAAGCTTCCCCCATGCATCACGCCCCGCCCTGTTCGGCGCTCGGTACCCAGTGTCAGGAACTGCCCGTTACCATGCGGATCGGGGCCCTGGACGAGGGGATGGAGTCACTCGATCACGAGGCCACCTGGCTGCTGGGCCATACCGACCGGATCAGCTTTTCCACAATCCGCCCAGACAACAAGTCTCTGCTGGTTGACGCGGTTCTTCACGTCCGCTGTCGCTACCTTAAGGGGGGGACGGAGACGGGAACGGCCCGCTGTGCGGCGCTGGGGCACACCGGTCCGATGCCGGAACAGACTCGAGGCGCCATCCAGCCACGGCGGCTTGGGACCGACCGCTTCCGGGTGGTGGATCGCCAGCAACTGGCTGAGCTGACCCTTCCGCTCCCGGTGCCGAGTCGGCCGCTGTCGGTGCTGGAGGAGATCAATCCCTGTTCCATTGCGCCGTGCAGCACCGCTGATCATACCCGTGGATCAGCCTGTTGCCGGGACCTGCAGGTGGAGATTCTCTGCCGCCGCGATGAGCCGGAACGGGAGGCGCTGATCCGGTCGCGCCAGTCGCCGTACCTCTGCAAGATCAGCCGGGAGCATGACACCTCGATCGACGCGGAGATGATCTCGGCCTGCGGTTATCTGGATGAGCCTGGCTGCAACTGCACGCTGCATGGCCGGGTCCGACCCGACGGACGGACGGCCAAACCGGACCTCTGCAGCGAGTGGCCTGATAAGGGAAAGGGATTGCACCCGGGGTGTATCTTCTCCGGGTAGTCGATGTAATGTCATGACATAGGACACCAACCCGACAGTAGGCCAGGTTGGTTGTGCATGGTGCCGCGTCGCTGCTCGTCGTAGTTCAGTCGATCTTCGGCAGCGCCAGCCATCGCAGGTCATCAGCCGGCCCCGGTCCGGGAGCTCCACATGGGCGAAGAGCTCGAAGAGCTGTATCGCACCACCTATACGACGGTCGTTCGGTTCCTCTACCGCAAGGTGTGGGATGCCGACCGGGCGCACGACCTCGCGCAGGAAGTATTCATGCGCGCCATGCACCACCGCCCGGAAAAGCCCCGGGCATGGTTATTCGCGGTGGCGGCGAATCTGGCCCGCGACGAGGCCCGCGCCGCCGTGCGACGGAAGCGCCACCTGACGCTGCTCAAGGACGACCCAATCGTGCAGCCGAGCATTCCGCTCCCGGCCGACGAGTCGATGGAAGTGGATGAGCGCCGGGCAAAGGTCGACGAGGCGCTGGCAACGCTGACCAAACGAGACCGCGAGGTGCTGCTGCTGTGGGATGCGGGCCTCAACTATCCCGAGATCGCCGGGCAGTCGGGCCTGGCTCTCGGTGCGGTCGGGACAACGCTTGCCCGCGCCCGCCGTCGCCTGATCGAGGCCCACGATCGAATGGAGCAGGAGCGCCGTGCGGCACATTCCTGAAGACGAACTCCACGCCTACCTCGACCAGGCACTGAGCCGTTCGCAGTGCGTGGAAATCGAGCGGCACCTGTCGCGCTGTCCCCGCTGCCAACTCGAACGCGACACGATCGCGGCCCTGCGCGACCGGACGACCGAGCTCCTGGCGCGGATCGGACCGCCGCCAATCATCGCCCCGCCGTTCGGCCAGCTGCAGGAACGGGCGGCGAGTCGGCGGCTGGAGGCTCGGCACCGGTGGCTGGTCCGTAGCGGCTGGGCCGCCAGCGTGGCGGTGGCGCTGTTCTCAGGCTGGGCCGTCAACGGTGCGCGCCACGAACCGGCACCGGTCCTGCCTGGCGACGTCCGGACGATTCCCGCAGCACCCGCGCCAGTCGCGGTATCACACCCATCCCCGATCGCGCCTGCACCCGCAGCAGCGCCGCGGAACTCGGTCGCGATCGCCCGACCGCGCAGCCTGACGCGGGCCACTGCGCCGGCGCCGGAAGCACCCTCCTTCGAATTTGCCCGGACCGTCGAAACCGATCCGGAGACCACGTTCGAGGCCGCCCAGAGCGCCTCCGTCACCTTCGGCTCGGCCCAGCTCGAGGACCCGGAATTCGTCATCCAGCCGGTGGGCGCCGATCCAGGCCTGCGAGGATTGTGGCGCACCTTCATCCCCGAGAACGGGAATGCGCCGGCCACAGGGGAGATCCCGCTCGTCCCCGGACTCGCGGTGGTACAGATGCGGGTGCAGCCCGGGAGCACCGGCAATGATGTGACCGCGGTGGATCAGCTGATGGATTCCGGCGAGCTGGTTCGCACCATCGCCGGCCCGGCCACCCAGGTCGCGCACCTCGTCGAGGCCGACCTGGCCGACACGGGGAATTCCGCAGAATCATCGCGCCGTCTGACGGTCACGGTGCGACAGGGCGACCGGATGGTCGCGGTCAGCGGGCCGTCGCAGGCGATGGGATCGCTGCTGGCGCGGGTGAATTCAAGGCGGAGATACTAGGCGATTGGGCGGCGACCGAAGCGCCTTAGGAGCAGCGTAGCTGCGACTCGGCGCGAGGGAGTGGCGGTTGGGCGGTTCGAATATCGAATCTATGCACGGCAAGAAAAGGAGGCCCGCCTCACGTTGAGATGGGCCTCTGCCGTGTCTGCCCTGCTCCCGATGCCTGTCAGTGGTGCCCGGACTCCTTTTCCAGCGTGATCATTGCCAGGCGTGGGGACACCATCGGAAAGGTGCGAGCGAAGAGTCCGTAACACAGCAGGAAGAGACCGAGGAACGCGACCGTCGGGCCCGCCTCGGCAAGGCCGAAGACCGGCCCGGCTTCGTGGGTGACGGACGGCAGCACCATCAGGTAGCGCTCCAGCCACAGGGCGCAGAGGCTGACGGCGGTGAAGAATCCCAGCGTGATGGGCGTCTTCTTTGGCGCGACACCGAGCAGGCCGGTGAACGGAATGACAAACATGCCGACGAATACCGCGATACCGATGGGGCGCCAGGCCCCCCAGAGGCGCGCGAACACAAAGCCGGTCTCTTCCGGGAGGTTGCCGTACCAGATGACCAGGAACTGCGACCACATCAGGTAGGTCCAGAACACCGAGAAACCGAAGCACAGCTTGCCGAGGTCGTGGCGCTGCTTCTGGCTGATGAATTCATTGATGCCGACTTCGTGCCGGCCATAGAGCATCATGAGCGCGAGCAGCGTGTGGGCGCCCAGAAAGGACCCCATGAAGTACCAGCCGCCCAGCAGGTTGGAAAACCAGTGGGGCTGCAGGGCCATCATGCAGTCGAAGGCGACCATCGTCATGACCAGCGCGTAGGTGATGACGTAGAGCGGTGCCAGCGTGTAGATGCGGGCATCATGCCGGGCTCGACCCTCCGGCGTCGTGTCGAAGGCGGCGGTCCAGCGGTCGTACAGCGAGCGCCGGCTGCCGACGACCGCGTCCTTGACCTCATGCATGTCGGGGATGAGGTCCGCTTTCACCAGGCTGAAACCGAGGTAGTAGAGCAACGACAGTCCGATGCCGAGCCGGGCGAACATGAAGCCGTGTGACAGCCACACTTCCTTGCCATGCCCGAGGCCGTGCATGTCGGGGAAGATGTGCGGGTAGCCCACCGTGAAGATCAGGAGGAACCCGGCCAGCGACACGGGAAAGAAGAAGAACGGCGTGGCCTCGGCGAAGCGGATGATCACGCCGGACCACTTCGCCTTGGTGATCTTCTGCACCGCCACGAAAGCGAAGCTGCCACCGGTGAGGCCGGTGAAGTAGATCCAGTTCACATGGAAGAGGTGCCAGGCTCTGTCGGCCTGCTCTCCCTGCAGCGTGAGCAGGAAGCTCCCCAGCCCGACGACGGCAAGGACCGCTCCGAGCCCCACGAAGAGGTTGTAGCGGGCGGAAACCGATCGGGCAACCAGCTGGTCGCGCACCGAAGGACTGGCCATCAGTTGGCTCCTCCCGGAGTCGCCGCTGCGGCCTGACTGGCCGTCTGCAGCTGCCGGACGTAGTTCACGACCTCCCACCTGGCGACTCCATGGACCTTGTCGCCGTAGCGCGACATCACGCCGCGGCCATACCGTATGATGGTGTAGAGATACCCGTCGGTGTAGCCCCGGGCGCGATCGGTCAGAAGTGACGGGGCCGCCACTTTGGGCCCGACGGGGCCGTCACCCGCGCCGGCCATCCCGTGGCAGGTGGCGCAGAAGGTGTGATAGAGCGTGTCCCCACGCGCCGGGGCCGGCTGTCCGGCGATCGGATTGGCCAGCTTGTCGGCCGTCGTGGTGATGCCCGCACCGAACTCCGCGGCCCAGTCGCCCTCGCTGCCGGTGATCGGGACGGTCCCCGCGACGGTATTGCGGGGGACATCGGCACGCTGGTAGGGATAGACCGGCGGCTGCTTGATCATCGCGTCGAACCAGGGGACGAGGTGCATCGCATCGTCGGGCGAGGGCACATCGTTGTACCAGTAGTCGCACCCGGTCCCGAGCAGCGTGAGGGCGACGACGGCGAGGAACGCCTTACGCGGCATGACGCACCCCCACCGAGCCGGCGTCCGTGAACATGCGCTCCACGGCGGCGGCATCCGCGCCGGTACACGGGACGAAGATCCCGATCTGGTCATCGCTGAACCTGGGGTCGTAGGCCAGGCCGGTCGTCGGCTTGGCGAGGGACAGGAGGACGACCCCGGCCACCGTGCTGAGCGAGCCGAGGAGCACCATCAGCTCGAAGATGAAGACCACGTAGGGCGGAACGCTCGCGATCGGCTTGCCACCTACCAGCAGGGGCCAGTCGAGCGACATCCAGTACGTCATGCCGAGGCCGGCGCAGGCGCCGGTCAGGCCGCCGAAGAGCGTGAACAGGCGTACCGGGCTGACCGGCTTGCCCACCGCCTCTTCCAGTTCGTGGTTGTGGGCGGCGGCGTAGACGGTGAAGTCCTTCCGGCCCTGGGCCCGCAGCGCCTGAATGGCGTCGCAGGCGGCATCGATGTGTTGAAAGGCGGCGAGGACGCCGGGAACGGTCCGGGCCATCAGTGGCCTCCCTTGCGGAGCCGGGGATACGGGATCTGCTCCTTGATTTCCTGGATGGCGACCACGGGGAAGGTCCGCGCAAACAGCAGGAACCACATGCCGAACCAGCCGAACGAACCGGCCAGGATGCCCCAGTCGGCCCAGGTCGGGTTCATCTGCGACCAGGCAAACGGGAGGAAGTCGTTGCTCAGCGAGGAGGTGATGATCACGTAGCGCTCGAACCACATCCCGATGTTGATGAAGATCGAGATGATGAAGAGCGACGTCAGGTTGGTGCGGATCCTCCGGAACCAGAGCAGCTGCGACACGAAGGCGTTGCAGATGATCATGGTCCAGCCGCCCCACCACATCGGGCCGAACGCCCGGCGCCAGAAGGTGGTCTGCTCGAACACGTTCCCGCTGTACCAGCCGATGAAGTACTCCATCAGGTAGGCGTAAAACAGGATGGACCCGGTGAACAGGGTCAGCTTGGCCAGGTTGTCGAAATGGTAGTCGGTGATCATGTGCTCGATCTTGAGCACCTTGCGCAGCGGAATGATCAGGGTGAACACCATCCCGACGCCGGAATAGATCGCGCCGGCGACGAAGTAGGGCGCGAAGATCGTCCCGTGCCAGCCGGGAATGATGGACATGGCGAAGTCCCACGACACGATTGAGTGCACCGAGAGCACCAGCGGGGTGGCCAGCGCCGCCAGATACAGATACGCCCGGCTGTAGTGGCGCCACTGGTTGTCGGTGCCCTTCCAGCCCAGCGAGAAGATGCGGTAGACCTTCTGCCGCCAGCCCGACATGATGTCGCGGGCGGCGGCGACGTCAGGCACCAGGCCGACACACAGGAAGGTGGTCGACACCGTCAGATACGTCGAAATCGCAAACACGTCCCACACCAGCGGCGACTTGAAATTGGGCCAGAGCCAGCGCTGGTTGGGATAGGGCATCAGCCAGTAAAAGAACCACTGGCGACCGATATGGATGATCGGGAAGAGCCCGGCCGTCATGACCGCGAAGACGGTCATCGCCTCGGTGGCGCGGTAGACCGCCGTGCGCCATGGCGAGCGGAACAGGAAGAGAATCGCCGAGATCAGCGTACCGGCGTGGCCGATACCGACCCAGAAGACGAAGGTGGTGATGAAGACGGACCAGAACACCGGCGGGTTGTACCCCGCCAGCCCGAGTCCATCCTTGAGCAGCATGATGAATGTCCCGACGCCGACCAGGAAAAGCCCCACGGCGCCGGCCAGCAGCAGGAGATAGCCCTTGCCGGCTGTCCCCAGCGTATTGACGACGTCGCGGGTGACCTCATGGTGCGTCTGGGTCGGTGTGCCCGGATCGCGAACGATGGTGGCCATCGGTCAGCCCTCCGCCCGGTGCAGGACCTTGGCGAGATAGGTCACCGCCGGGCGCACGTTGAGGTCTTCGAGCACATGATACCCGCGCGGGCTCTGCTGGGCCTGCGCCACCCGGCTCGCCGGATCCTTCATGTTGCCGAACGTGATGGCGTTGGACGGACAGGCCTGGGCGCAGGCGGTCACCACATCGCCGTCGCGCAACTCGCGGTCCTCCAGTCTGGCGGTGTGCTGGGCCCCCCGGATCCGCTGGATGCAGAAGGTGCACTTCTCCATGACCCCGCGGCCCCGCACCGTCACGTCCGGGTTGAGGCCCAGATTGAGCGGTTCGGGAAAGGCCGTCTTGTTGTAGGCCGACCAGTTGAAGTAGCGCACCTTGTAGGGACAGTTGTTGCCGCAGTAGCGCGTGCCCACACAGCGGTTATACACCTGACCGTTGAGACCGTCCGGGGTGTGGTACGCCGCGTAGACCGGGCAGACCGGCTCACACGGCGCATTGTCGCAGTGCTGGCAGAGCACCGGCACGACGCGGGCCTCAAGCGGGTCGCCGTCCTCCCCGCCCTCCCAGTACCGCTCGATCCGCATCCAGGTCATCTCGCGGCCCTTGAGGATGGCCTCCTCCCCGACCCACGCGATGTTGTTCTCGGCGTAACAGGCGGTCACGCAGGCGGAACAGCCGGTGCAGCGGGCGAGATCGATGACCATGCCCCACATCGGCTGGCCCTCGACCGCGTACGCGCCGCGCTTGCGCTGCTCCAGCTGCGATTCGCGGAAGCCCTCGATGGCCTCGACTTCCAGCTCGGTGTTGATCTCGTGCTCCTCATGCCCCTCTGCCTTGCGGGCGAGGGCAGGCGTCATTCCCGCCTTGGCCTGCGCGAGCGTCATGGCATCGGCGATTCCGCGGCCCAGCTGACGGGTGGTGCCTTCCGTCTTGGCGACCTGCTTGAACTCGCGGGTGCGGGCGAGCGTGACGCGGGTCGCCTGATAGGGCAGGAAACCCTGGCCATCCTTCGCATCCAGCAGGTCGAGCGCGTTCACCCCACGCCCCGTCGCGAAATCACCGAAGGCGGTGTGCCCCATGCCGAGCGGCACCGCCAGCACTTCGGGGTGGATGCCCGGGGTGATGTACACCGGGACGGAAAGGGTCCCGTGCGGCGAGGTGAGCTGGACGATTTCACCTTCACGCACATCGATCCGCCGGGCGGTCTCCGGGTGCATTTCGACCCAGGAATGCCAGGTGATCTTCGTGACGGGGTCGGAGAGCTCGAGCATCCACGGTCGGTTGGCAAAGCGCCCGTCGCCCATGACCGAGGGCACCGGCGCGAAGTAGAAGCCCTCGGGGCCCGCTTCCCCATCGAATGCCGGGGCGGTGTAGGTGACGTTTGCGGCGGTGGCCGCCAGCCTGACACTCGTCACCGGCGAGTCGCCGTAGATGCCGCCGCGCTGCAGGGCGGCCCGCCACGCCTCGTCGGTACCCACGACCGTGAGCCACTGGGCCTTGAGATGCGCCTCGTAGCTCGGCGCGGCGACCGCCGGGAGGGCTGCGACGGCGCCGCCCACCTTCTGCGCCGCCTTCAGCAGCACATCGCCGGTGGCCATGGTCTGGAAGACCGGCTCCATCACCGGCTGCAGCAGGCCGGTGGCACCCTTGCGGGGACGCAGATCATCCCAGCGCTCGAGGGCATGATGCCCGGGGAGGAGAAGATCGCAGAGCTGGGAGGTCTCATCGAGGTAGAGGGAGGTCGAGACCTTGAACGGCACCTTGGCGAATTTCGCGGCAAAGCCCCCGGATTTCGGCAGGCTGTAGGCCGGGTTGGCGTCGTGCACGATGGCGACGGCGAGCTGCCCCTGCTCCATCGTCCGCAACAGCGATTCCACGGCACCGTAGCCGTCGCCGGTGTCGAGATCGGCGCCGAACTTGACCGTCCGGCCGACGTTGCCAGCGACATAGTTGAGCAGATTGACCGCGGCGCAAAGCTGGATCGCCCCGCGGTGCTGCGTCGAAATACCACCGGCCACCGCGAGGCTCGGCTGGGCGGAGACGAATTCGCGCGCCAGACGGCGGATGACCTCGGCCCCCACACCGCTCGCTTCCTGCGCCTGTTCCGGGGTCCATGCCGCCAGGGCTCCGCGCAGCCCGTTGGCATCGGCGGGATTCCCGGTGCGCTCGGCAAGGATGACGTTCGTCATGGCCAGGGCGATCGCGGCTTCGCTGCCGGGCCGCAGCGTCACCCACTCATCGGCGTTCATGCCGGTGAGGGAGAGGCGCGGGGCGAGCATGACATGCTTGGCCATCTGGCCGTCGTTGAAGCCGTGCGACTCGGCGAAACCCCGCTGGTGCTCAACCGGCGAGACGAAATCCTGGAGGAAGTCGGTGCCGAAGGAGAGGATGTAGCGGGCGGCGGCAAAGTCGTAGGCGGGCACTTCGGAGGTGCCGAACACCTGCTGGTTGGCGGCGCGCACCGGCTCGAAATCGAAGGCCTGGTAGCGCACCACCCGTCCGCCCTGCGCCTGGGTCCAGGCACTCAGGAGATCGGAGAAGGTGCCCCGGCCCGCACCCGAAATGACCCCCAGCTTGCCGCCAGCACCCTGAAGCTTCTGCCCCAGCAGCGCGATTGCCTCATCCCACGTGACCGGCTTGAAGCTGCCATCGGCCTGGCGGGCCATGGGGCCCTTGATCCGCCCCGGGTTGTACAGCCCCTGCAGCGCCGACTGCCCGTGGGCACACAGCTTCCCCGCGTTCACCGGATGCGCCGGATTCCCCTCGAGTTTGATGGCCCGAGCCTCGCGCGTCTTCACATGGAGGCCGCAGCCCGCGCCACATTCGGTGCAGGTGCTCGCGTACCAGGTGGGGATGCCGGGAATCTGGTCGTCGGACTGCACCAGATACGGGACCAGCTTCTCCACCTTGTCGGTGGAACAGCCGGACATCGCCGCCGCACCCGCGCCCGTCACGCCGAGGACGGTCAGGAAGCGGCGCCGATCGATGCCTTCGGGAAATGTTTCGTCAGACATTGAAGCTCCGGATGAGCCGTCAGCCATCAGCCGTCAGACGCTGATCTGACGGCTGAAAGCTGATGGCTGATGGCTCAGTAGTGACACGCCGTACAATCGCGACTGATCTTCCGCTCCACATGACACGTGATGCAGAAGCCCATGTTGTTGATGTTGTTCACCTTGAAAACCTGAGGCATCCGGGCGACATCGCCGTGGCAGGTCTGACAGGCATTGGGCCCGAGCGCCTTGATATGCCGCATGTGGGGGAAATGCGCATGCCGGGCGACGCTGTGGATCCGGACCCATTCAATCGGCTGCTTGGCGTTCCAGGCGTCGCGCACCTTCTTGATCTCGACCTTGTGACTCGAATCGGAGCCGCCGATGATCAGGTGACAACCCATACAGGTTGCCATCGTGGGAATGCCGGGCTCGCTCGATTCCGCTACCGAATAGTGACAGTACTGGCAGGTCATCTTGTTCACGCCGGAATGGATATCGTGGCGGAAGAAGACGGGCTGCTTCGGACCCTTCAGGTTGGCGGTGTCGCCGGCGGCAAGCTTCCAGGCCGGCAGCGTGTCGCTCGCCGACTGTGCGGCCTGCACCGGGCGGGTGCGCGGAACGACTGCCAGCGCGCCGAGCGCCAGCAGGAGCGAGCCTGCACCGAGAAAGGCGAGGTTGCGCATGATCTCTCATCGGAAGCGGGGGCGATCTGGACCCGAGCGCCGAGAGGCGCCTGGGCCGGAGAGCATCCGAAGTCCGCTAGGTTGTGATTTCTTTCACGAGATGGCAAACCATTACTGGTCCAGCGATTCGCGGCGACAAGTATAGTCGGGAACCGGTGGCTTCCCAAACCTGCAACGGGCCGGCTTCTATAGGAAGCGCGGTCGGCATTACTCAGCTCGCCAGCGACCGTCGGCCGGCGGCCGCCGCCGGGCTGTCCGCCACCACCCACTCCAGCTTTCGCCGGATGAAGCTGAGAAAGGCATCCGCCGCCTTCTGATCGCCCACCTCCAGCCCGCACCAGCGGACCGGACCGGTGCGCTGAGCCGAGCGGATGGCTGCCGCCACGGAAGCGGGGAGGCGCGGCACGGCGAGGGCCCGGGTTTCTTCGGTGTCGGCAAGGGTGAACGTGAGCGCCGGGCCGGTGCGCATGACGTGGAGCCAGCAGAGCTTCCGGTGGCCGACGGCATACTCCCAGGACCAGTGCCAGGAGGGGCCCATGTACTTCACATGCTCGGCGACGCCGGGGAGCTTGCAGAGGCCTTCACGCAGCCGCGAGAAGCGCGCGGCGAGCGGGGGCGGCAGATCGGTGACGGGGGCCAGTGGCGCGGGTTCCTGGCGGGAATTGGGGTACAGATTGGTCGCCCAGTATGCACTCGAACGCCCCACGAGTCTGACTCCCGGATGGATGGGCTGGAAGGACGGCTAATTCTAACCACCGGCGTCCGGTTCTTCCAGCGGTGGCGGCATCCCCGGTCCCTGCGCCTCCGGCGGGAGCGGAATGCCGTGACGGTCGAGAAAACGGACCACCTCGATCCCCATGGCCCGGAACAGCGCCGCTTCCCGCACATCGAGCTCCGCCCGATAGAGGACCTCCCGCAGCCCGCGCATCACGTTCTCGGTGTGGCGGCTCTTGAAAAACTCGATTCCGAACAGAGCCCGGCGCCAATCGGCGAACATCCGCTCCAGCAGGTCCATCGGCGCGGGCGTGCTCTTCTTGCGGGGAGGTTTGATGGGCCGTCGCTCTCCGCCGCGCGCCAGCCAGCTCTCGTAGCCCATGATGGCCACCGCCTGCGCCAGGTTGAGCGACTTGTACTCGGGGTTGGTCGGAATCGTCACGAGGGCGGAACACTGGTCGAGTTCCTCGTTGGTGAGTCCCTTGTCCTCCCGGCCCACCACGTAAGCCACCGGTCCCAGCTCGGCCCGCGCGATCAGCTCCGCGGCACCCGGACCCGGCCGGTACACGGTCCGCTTGGCGGCGCGCTCGCGTGCGGTCAGCGCCAGCGTCCAAGTGCAATCGGCGACCGCGGCGGTGAGGCTGTCGTGAATCGTGATCTGCTCGATGAACTCGCCGGTATTGTGGGCGATCCCCTCGATGCGCCAGGGGTCGAAGACCTCGGGGGTGACGAGCCGGAGCTGGGCCAGCCCGAAATTGCGGGCGATCCGTACCGCGCTGCCGATATTGACGATGTCCTGCGGGGCGACGAGAACCAGGATGGGGGCTGGATGCATGCCCCAATATCGCGGCGCGGGTGGTGTCGTTGCAGGGGCCAACCGACCGACGGGCGGGAGCGGAGCCGGAGCTCCGCCCCGGCCCTACGCCGGGACCACCTGCGCCAGCACCTCCATCAGATCCTTCAGGGCGAAGGGCTTGGACAAGACCGGCCGGCCAGCCTCCTGCAGGAAGCGGGAGGCCTCGGGACTCAGCACATCGCCGGTCATGAAGATCAGCGTTGCGATGGCCGGCGACGCCATCGATTCCAGCCGGCGATAGAACTCGTGGCCGCTCATGCCGGGCATGCGGAGATCGCACAGCACAACCGAGTAGGTCGAGCCGGCCAGCTGGCGCAATCCCTCGTCGCCCGAATCGGCAAGATCCACCTCCCATCCGATGCGGGTGAGGAACTTGGAGATGCTGCGGCGAATGTCCGGCTCATCGTCCACCAGCAGGATGCGTCCCCGGCGAGCGGGCGCCCCGGGCGGCAGCACCGGGCGGGGCGCGGCCACCTCGGGGCCGGCCGGCTCCGCGTGGCTGATCGGCAGCTCGACGGTGAACCGCGCGCCCCCACCCGGTCGTTGAGCCGCGGTGATCCGGCCGCCGTGATCGGCGACGATGCCCGCGCTGACCGAGAGCCCGAGCCCGGTCCCCTCCCCTTCCGGCTTGGTGGTATAAAAGGGATCAAACACCCGGTTCAGCAGTTCGGGCGGCACACCCGGCCCATCATCGTCGACCACCACGGCGGCGCGCCCCTCCTCCGCGGTGAAGCGGATCCACACATGCCCGCGTCCACGATGCGCCCGGATGGCGTGCTCCGCGTTGACCAGCAGGTTCATCAGCACCTGCTGCAGGTTGACCGTATTGCCCCACACCGGCACCACTTCCGCCGGCAGCTCGACCAGCACCTCGATCTGCTGGTTGAGCAGCTGATTGCGCCGCAGTGCGACAGCACCACGGACGGCCTCCCGCAGGTCGACCACCGCCCGGTCCGAACCCTGCCCGCGCACATAGGTGAGCAGGTTGCGCACGATCTGCGCGGCCCGATCGGTCTCCACCTTGATGGCGGTCAGCGTTTCGAGCTGCGCGGAGTCCTTCGCCTCCGACAGCAGCAATTCCATGTTGACCACGATGCTGGCCAGCGGATTATTGATTTCGTGGGCCATGCCGCCGACCAGTTGCCCGATCGCCGACATCTTTTCCGCCTGGAGCAGCTGGGCCTGCACCCGGCGCTGGTCGGTCACGTCACGGACGATGCAGAGCACTGTCGTCGTCAGCCCGTCCTCGACCAGCGGTGAAATCGTGAGCGCGAGCACGCCGCGCTCTCCGTCAGGGCGGCGCAGCCCGGCCTCGAAAGCGCAGGAGGCGCCACCCAGCACCCGGCCGACCTGCTCCGCCACGACCTCGGGCGCATCGAACGGCAGCACGACATCCCAGCGGCCCCCCACGACCGCTCGTGCCCGCACATTCCAGAGCCGCTCGGCGGCCTCGTTGAACGACGTGATGACGCCGGTGCGATCGAGGGTGACGATCGCATCGGTGGCCGCCGAGAAGAGCCGGCGGTAGCGCTCCTCGCTTTTCCGCAGTGCCTCGCCCGCCATGGCGGTCTGGTACCCCGCCCCGGCGTGGTCGGCGATCTGCGCGAGGCGCTCGACATCCGCCACCGCAAACGAGGTCCCCACCGGGCGGGCGAGTTGCAGCACCGCGGTGATCCGGTTCTCGCACCAGATCGGCACCGCCGCCAGGGCCAGCGCCCCGGAGCACTGCCGCGCCTCCGCACTCAGTCGCGGATCCTCGGCAAGGTTGGCCGAGATGAACACGGCACCCTGCTCATCGAGCATCCAGCCGGCGATCGATCCGTCGATGGGTCGCGGCTCGATCCAAGGGCGCTGCACCGGCCCGCGCGAGGTGATCACGAGGGTCGTGCCGTCGCCGGGAAGAAAGGCCGCCAGCGCACACGCCCCCCCAATGCCCTGGAACGCGGCATCGGTCGCGAGCTCGAAGATCTGCGCCGGACGGGCCTCGGTGTCGGTCGCCGTGCGCGCCATCTGGCGCAGCCACTCCGCGGTGATCCGCTGTCGCCGCTCCTCCTCCAGGCTCTCGAGATTCTCCAGCGTGACCCCAAGCTGCTGCGCGACGATCTCGAGTATGCGGACGTCCTCGATTTCGAAGGCGTGGTCGTGCGCTTCATCCTCGATGACGACGACACCCGCAATGGTCCCGCGCAATCGCAGGGGCACCGCGGCGAAGCAGCGCGGCTGGGTATCGAGGCTGAGGCCGAGGCCCAGTGCCTCCTCGCCAGCGTTCTGGGGAAAGAAATAGGTGCGCCCCGTGCGCCAGACTTCTTCGAGCAGGCCGCGCTCGAGCGGGCGGCGAATCCCATCCCGCACCTCGCTGCCGCGACGGCTGATCGGAAAGGTGAGCTCCTGCCAGACCTCGTCGACCAGGGCGATCCGGACCGTGCTGACGCCCAGGGCGCGACGCAGCATCTCGGCCGCCTGGCTCATCGCATCGACCGGGCGCAGCGATTGGTGCAGGCTGGCGGAGACTTCGGCGACGGAGCGTATCCGGTCCGCGTACTGGCTCAGGCGGATGTTCGTCAGACGCGAGACCAGGGCCAGCTCCGCGATGCCGGCCAGTCGGCGCAGCAGATCTTCTTCCCCGGGCTGGAACGGCTGTCGGCGTCGGACCAGCTGAAGGCAGCCGGGATGATCCGTCACCTGACCGAGCCCCGCCACCAGCAAGAAGCCCTGGCCGTCGGGAATGACGCACCGATGGGTGAGCTCTCCCGGCATGAGCTCATGGCCGCAGAGCAACCGGCGCCCCGGCTCGGGCGGGCGCGACACGAGGGTGAGTTCGCCATCCACCGCAGTGGTGGCGACGTGATGCTGGATCGTTTCCACCAGGCGCACCCCGTCGGCCCCCAGCGCACGACGGAATTCCCGGGCGATCGTCCGGCGCAGCGACGGTGTGTCCTCCGCCGCTGCCAGCGCGGCGGCCACCTCGGAGGCGAGCCGCCCCTCGGCGACATGGCGCTCGGCGTCGTGCTGCAGCCGGCTCTCGTTCAGAGCCGCCGTGGCGTGGATCGCGAAACGCAGCAGGGCCTCCCGATCGGCCTCACCGAAACGTCCCACCGTCTCATCCGCCACGGTGATCACGCCGATGAGCTGTTCCATGCGGCGCAGCGGCACGGAGACGAGCGAGCGGATCCAGGACGCTGGCGCAGCAGCGCCGGCCTCCGGCACCCAGTCCGTTGCCAGGACCCCATCGATGGTCTCCAGCGCGACGCCCTCAAACCCGAAATCACGTGGCCGGCGACGGCCCAGATCAGGGCTGAACTTCCCGGTGGCGCCGAGACAGACCAGCTCGTCACCCTCGATGATCGAAACCCGCGCTGACGGCGCTTCGACCACCGCCGCCGCCGTCCGGCCGACCTCCGCCCACGCCCCGGCCTCATCGAGGGAACCCGCGGCCAGCAGCGCCATGCGGGCCGCCGCGCGAGCTTCGTGGGCGTTGCGCGGATGGGAAAGCCCCGGAGCGCCGGGGGAGGTGGACCAGAGGCTGGAGGCGAGCGAGGCGAGCCGGGAGAGCGTGGTCGCGTCACTGCGACGGAAGTGGCCGAGGTGACGATGGTATAACATGAAGACGGCAACCGGGCGTCCGGCGGTCATGACCGGGACGGCCATCACATCGATGGTCCGCTCGTCCTGCCACAGCGCCGCCTGACGGGCCCGCGGCGGCGGCTCGGCGCCGCTCACCATCCGGCCGCGATACCAGGCCTCCCCGGCGACGGACCCCTCGAGGACAAGCAACTCGCCGACGGCAGGCGCATTTGCCCCGCGCGACTGCAGCACGGCGAGCATGGCGCCCTCGGGCACCAGCAGCGCCGCGCCGGTTGCGGCGCTGGCTTCAAGGGCAAGATCGAGGAGGATTCCAGGGCCATCGGACTGCGCAGGAGGCAGCGCGACGGAAGGCGAGGCAGTGGACTGCTGCGGGGACTGCGTGGTCATGAGCGCTCCTGTACACCCGCCGGCAGCATGTCGGCTGGGAACTGGAGGCCCGAGGGGGACGGACCCTATGACTGATCTAATCTAGGAGGGACCACCATGGGAACTCAAGAGTCTCCAAGGAAGGAGGTGTCGAAGCGCTTGACCTTCAGCGCGGCAGCAAAGGCGGATTTCTCCGCCGCTTTCATGTACGCCTCGCGCGGCTCCACCAGTTTCTGTTCCACCAGTTCCATGAGCGCGTCGTTGAGCGTCACCATGCCCCCCTTGCGGTTGGTCTGCATGATGGACGGGATCTGAAAGGTCTTCCCCTCCCGGATCAGGTTGGACACGGCGGGAATGGAGAGCAGGATCTCCTTGGCCGCGACCCGTCCCCCACCCTGCTTGCGGCAGAGGACCTGGGCAATCACGCCCTTCAGCGACTCGGCGAGCATCACCCGCACCTGGGACTGCCGGTCCACCGGGAACTGGTCGATGATCCGGTCGATGGTGGACGGCGCCGTGGTGGTGTGCAGGGTGCCGAAGACGAGATGCCCCGTCTCGGCGGTCTCGATGGCGATCGCGACGGTCTCGAGATCGCGCAGCTCACCGACGAGGATCACGTCGGGATCCTCCCGCAGGGCGGCGCGGAGGGCGTTCTTGAACGACTGGCTGTGCTGGCCCACCTCGCGCTGGGTCACGACACACTTTTTGGGCGGGTGCACGAACTCGATCGGATCCTCGATGGTCAGGATGTGATCGGTCCGGGTACGGTTGATCAGATCCACCAGCGCCGCCAGCGTCGTCGACTTGCCGGACCCGGTCGGGCCCGTCACCAGCACCAGCCCCTTGGTGAGGTAGCAGAGCTTCTGGATCTCGGGGGAGAGCCCCAACTCCTCCGCCGTCAGAATGCGCGACGGGATGACCCGGAAGACCGCCATCGGACCGCGCCGCTCCTGCGCCGCGTTGCAGCGGAAGCGGGCCACACCGGTCACCTCCCAGGCCCAATCGACATCCCCGGTTTCCTTGAATACCTGGGAATCGGCCGGCCGCATGAGCGAGGTAATCATGCCGAGGAGATGTTCCGCCTCCAGGACCGTACCCTCGAGCCGGACCAGTTCACCATCGACCCGGATGATCGGCTGTTCCCCGGTGCGGAGGTGCAGATCGGACGCGCCCCGCTCCGACGTCAGCCGAAGGAGCTGCTCCATCTCCACCCGCTCGGGACCGCCATCGGTCGCCGCGCTGAACATCGCGGTACGGCGCCCGGGCACCTTCGGCGCGACGGCCTCGGCCGCTGCCGGGCCGGCGGCGGGGGTCGCCTCCGCCGGCACGACCACAGCGGCGGGAGCACCACCGTTGGCCGAGCCGACCATGGGCCGCGCCGTCACCCGCAGGCCGTCGGCTTCGGGCGTCACCTCGAAGTCCACGCCACCCACCGGGCCGGCGTAATCGAAGCGGAACGGCGTGCTTCCCTCGAGGTGGGCCTGCACGGCGAGAGGCGTCACCTCGCGCACCAGTGCGAGAATTTGCGGCCCCGCCAGCGGGTCCTTGGTCACCGGGCGCGGCGCCCCGTCAAACAACAGACTGGCCGGGCGACCCGGGGCAAGCACGAGCCCCTCGGCCTTGTGGTCGTGCAGCGCCTGCAGGAAACGATCGAGTCGGGCCACGGGAGTCAGGAGAGAGGGCGGGCGGCGCGGACGTGGCGCCGGTTGAGACAGAGCGAACCTTCGGACGTCACCAGCAGGAAGAACCGTTCATGGGCGTTGAGCAGGTCGAGCGCGCGTGCGCGATTGGGCGGCAGCTCACTCATCGCGATCCCGCGGTACTCCACGCCGCCCACCATTCTGACCTCGAGCGGAATCATCCGGGCGCTGGTCTCCCGGGCGGGATCGATGCCATCGGGTGGGGTGGCATAGGTCAGCGCTGCCACCTGCTCCTTGGAGACAAAGACGACCTCTCCGCTGGGCAGGCTGAGGGGGAAAAAATTGTCCTCCCGGTTCAGCAGCTCGATGATCGTCTCCGGCCCGTCCCGCCATGCTACCCGCGGCTGGAGGTGAACCTCGCCCTGAATGGCGAGGCCCTCCGCGAGGATTACCCGCGCGGCGCAGCGTTGGGTGGCGGCCCAGTCGGTCATCATCCCCTAATCTCGACCCCGGCCTCGCGTTCCTGAAATCGAATGGCCTCCAGGTAGTCGGCCGACTCACCCAGGGCCGCGCGGGCGGCCGCGAACCGCTCGGCGGCCAGATGCAGCAGCGGGCCGGGAATCCCCTGCTGCTCGAGGAACCCGACCGCGATCCCGATGTCCTTGGACAGCAGCGCCAGCCGGAAGGTGTTGGGGTAGGCACCGGTGAGCACCCGATCCGGCACCAGACTCTCGGTCACGAACGAGCGGCCGGAGGAGGCATTCAGCACGTCGAGCGCCTTGCGGGCCGGAACGCCCGCACGCGCCAGCGCGGTGAACCCCTCGGCAAACGCCAGGATGTTGACCGCGAGCAGTGCGTTGTTGACCGCCTTCATGGCGCTGCCGGCACCCACCGGACCGAGATGCTCGATGCGCTTGCCGAAATGCGCCAGCACCGGCCGCGCCCGCTCAAAGGTGCCGGCGTCGGCGCCCACCATCACCGTGAGCGCGGCCGCTTCGGCGCCGTTGGTCCCGCCGCTCACCGGACAGTCGGCATAGCTCACCCCCCGTTCCTGCATCCGCCGGCCGAGTTGCTGCGCAGACTCGGGGTCGCCCGACGTGCAGTCGAGAAAAAGGCTGCCCGACGCCAGACCCGCGAGAAGCCCGTCGGGACCGTCGAGCAGCCCCACGACTTCGGCAGACGTCGGCAGGCAGGTGAGCACGACATCCGCGCCGGCCACCGCAGCGCGCGGGGTTGCGGCGACCCGGCTCGGGTATGTCCGGGCGAACTCTTCCGCCCGTGCCGGGGTGCGGTTCCAGACGGTGAGCTCCCCCGCACGCGCGAGGTGCATCGCCATGCGGCGGCCGATGGCGCCCAGTCCGAGAAAGGCGAGGCGCACCGGCTCAGGCCTGCCCGGCCGTGACGCTCCGCTGGCCCAGCTCGCGATCGAGCATGACGAGCGCGGCCTGGTTGTCACCCACGCGGCGGACGCTTTCCAGCACGTGGCTCGAGTTCTTCTCCTCCTCGACCTGCTCGGTGATGAACCACTCGAGGAACACCTGGCTGGCGAAATCCTTCTCCTCCAGGGCGAGGCCATAGACCTCTTCGATGCTCTTCGTGACGCTCTGCTCGTGCTGCTTCACCTTCTCGAACACCTCCAGCACGGTGGCGAAGTCGGTGGCCGGGCCAGCCAGCGACTGCAGCCGGACCCGGCAGCCCCGGTCGATCAGCTGATCGAAGATCTTCATGGCATGCATGGACTCCTCCCGAGCCTGCAACCGGAGCCAGGCCGCGAAGCCGGGCAGAGTCTGATCCTCCATCCATGCCGCCATCGAGAGATAGGTGTAGGCGGACTCGAATTCCTTGCGCACTTGATCGTTCATCGCCTGCTGCAGGACGGTCGTCGGCTTCATGGTCTCACTCCGGGAATGGTGTTGAGCGGGATGAACGGTAGCGGGGGAAGGGGAAAGGGAGAAGGCGGGGAGGCAGCCCGCTGGAACTGAGGGTTTCGACTGGACCGGACGGGTGGCCGGAGGACGACCGGGAGGGCAGATTGTGGGAGGGCCGGATCCCAGGGATGGCCCATGAATCCCCCGCAGAGTCAGGCCGATGCCGCCCAGGATCATGCACGTTGACCTCGACGCGTTCTTCGTCGAGGTATGCCGCCAGCGCCACCCGGAGCTGCGCGCCCTGGACCTGCTCGTGGTGGGCGGGCGCCGGGAGAGCCGCGGCGTGGTGCAGTCGGCCAGTTACGGTGCACGTGCCTTCGGAGTTCGCTCCGGCATGCCGATCGCCCAGGCGGTGCGGCTGTGCCCCGGTGCGACATTCTTTCAGGGTGACTTCGATCACTACCGTGAAGCATCGCGCACGGTGCGACAGCTGCTGACCGGCTACTCCCCAACAGTGGTGATGGCCTCACTCGACGAAGGCTACCTCGACTTTACCGGTACCGAGCAGCTCTATCCGCACTCCCTCCTTCCCGTGGCAGAGCGGCTCCGAGCGCGAATCTCGAGCGCCACCGGCCTCGACTCGAGCGTCGGAATCGGACCCAACCGCATGGTCGCCAAGCTCGCGTCCGACTACGCCAAACCGCGCGGCATCTGCGAAGTGCGCGCCGGCTGGGAGGCGGGATTCCTGGCCGGCCTTGAGCTGCGAGCGTTGCCCGGCATCGGACCGCGCACGGCTGAGCGGCTGACACGGCTCGGGCTGACCGAAGTGCATCAGGTGCAGGAGAAGTCCGAGGCGGAGCTGACGAGACTGCTGGGCGATTTCGCCCGCGAACTCAAGTACCGGGCCCATGGCGGAGGCTCGGCCGGACTGCATCCCGAACGGCAGGCCCGCTCGGTGAGCCGGGAGACCACCCTCAGCCGCGACACCTCGGACGAGCGCTCCCTTGACCGGCTGCTGGTCAAGTTTGTCAGTGTGATCGCCGGTCAGCTCCGCTCCGAGGGCCATGTGGCCCGCACCATCGTGCTGAAGCTGCGCCACGCCGACTTCCATACCGTGACCCGCCGGCACACCCTGCCCCAGGGCACCGACCTCGATCAGGAGCTGCTGGCCCCCGCGCGGGAACTGTTTCGCCCCGCCTTCGCGGAGGCCCGGCGCCGCCAGCAGGCCATCCGCCTGATCGGGGTGGCGGCGACCGGCCTGAGCCAGTCCGCACCAGGTGACCTCTTCGAGCCGCCCGCACGCACCCGGCTGCGCGAGCTGACTCACGCAGTCGATCAGGTGCGGGCCCGTTTCGGCTTTAATGCCGTCACCCCGGCCGAGACACTCGGCCTTCCCCGGCGGAAACGCGAATGACCCGCTGCCGTGCCCTGCAGCTCGCCGCGATCACCACGCTGAGCGTGACAGCCTCCCGGTCCCTCCCCGCGCAGGAAACGACGGCACTCCTCAGCAGCTGCCTCGGCGGCGAAACGGCCGACTGCGTGCTCGTCGCGCCCCGGCTGGCGAGCGGCAGCGGCGTCGAGGCCGATCCCGACCGGGCCGCCCGCCTGCTGCTGCTGGCCTGCGATCTCGAGAACGGGAGCGGGTGCGCCGAACTGGGGCGGTGGTACAGCCGGGGGTTGCACGTCAGCAGCGACCCGAGCCGGGCCATCGCCCTGTTCCGGCGCGGGTGTGAGGTGGGCGACGGGGGCGCCTGCAACGAGGCGTCGCTGGTCTACGAAGCCGGCAACAGCGTGGTACCGAACATGGGCTCCGCCGCGAGTTATGCCGACCGGGCCTGCACGCTGAATGCGCGGCCGGCCTGCCTGCGACTGGCGGAATGGCTGGAGCGGGGAGCCGGAATCAGTCCCGATCTGGGACGGGCGGCGGGGCTGTACCAGAAGGCCTGCGATCTGGAGGATGCCAACGCCTGCGTCCGGCTGGGCGTAATGTCCGAGGAGGGACGGGGGGTCGACCGGAGCGAAGCACGAGCCCTGGTGCTGTATCGGCGGGCCTGCCGCATCGGGAACGCGGCGGCTTGCCGACTGCCCCTGCTGCTCCGCGAAGGGGTCGAACCCTAGAAATCCTTCGCTTCGAACTTGAGGCCTACCGAACCGCTTTCCCGATCCACTGCCCGGCCGAGCTCGCGAAACGTCGCGCTTCCACCGGCCGGCGTGGTGGCCTGCACCGCGCTGTTGAGGAACAGCGGGTAGTACCCGATCCGTGCCCGCACCGCCCCCGGCGGCACCCGGCAGCCGCACGCCACTGCCTTGACGGAACCGGCATTGATGACGATCGCCAGCGCCTGATCGGTGGTGTTGGTGATCAGTGGGGCGAAGACCGGCTCCGAGGCACTCCCCGCATCGATCACCCGCAGCACCTCACCCCGGGGGGCGCGCTCGCTCAGCGTTCCCTGCAGCGCCACGCCGAGCGGCTCGCCGGCCGGACCGCTGGGCCGCACCAGGTACCATGGGGAGGCAAGCGGCGCATCACGGGGGATCTTCTCCCGTACCGTCGATCCGGCACCGACTTCGACCTGCTTCCCGCCGAGGGAGAACCGGACCGGCTCGACCAGCCGGTTTTCCACCACGAGTGTCGCGGAGTGCGGCATGAGCCCCCACGCGACCGCGCCAAGCACCGGCAGCAGGAGCAGGAGCCACGGCAATCGCGATCGCGGAACGGGGGCGGTCGCGATGGCGGAGGTGGCGGTCTTCACCGCGCCCGCCGCCGGACCGGAGAGCGGCCGGGCCGTTCCTCTGGCAGCCGATTGCTCCGCGCTCGGCATCTGGACCGTGGCCTCCTCGTTGCCGAGCTGACGCGCGACCCGCTCCGCGCTCACCACCTCCTGCGACCCGGAGAGGCGGCCGCTGGTGAGCGCGTCGAGCATCATCGCCGCCGACTGGTAGCGCTCTGCCGGACGCTTCGCGAGGCAGCGGACGATCAGGTCGGACAACCACCGCGGGATCCGCGCGTTCTTGGCGCTCGCGACCGGTGCCGGCTCACTGAGGTGCTTGCCGACGATTTCCTGCGAACTCTCCCCCTCGAAGGGCGGCGTGCCGGTGACCATCTGGTACAGCACCGCACCCACCGCGTAGAGATCGGACCGCGCGTCGACATCCCCCTGCCCCAGCGCCTGTTCCGGACTCATGTACTGCGGCGTGCCGACGACGAAACCGGTCTGCGTCTGGTGCCCCGCGCCATCGAGCCGCTTAGCGATGCCGAAGTCGACCAGCAAGGGCCGGCCGCTGCTCGCCTCGATCATGATGTTGTCGGGCTTGATGTCGCGATGAATCAGCCCCTGGCCGTGCGCGTGGGACAGCGCTTCCAGCAGCGGCTTCAGCAGCGCGACCGCCCGCTCAGGGGTGAGCGCCCCCTGCCGGCGGAGCAGCGCGGCGAGCGACTCGCCCTCCACAAAAGGCATGGCGTAGTAGGTGAGCCCCTCGCCTTCGCCCACGAAATGAATGGGCAGAATGTTGGGGTGGGCCAGCCTGGCGATCGACCGGGTTTCCTGCCGGAAGCGGTCGAGCATTCCAGCCGACCAGGCGACGTCCGGCTTGAGCACCTTGACCGCGAGGCTGCGCTCGAGGTCGGTGTCCCATACCTCGTAGACCTGGGCGAACCCCCCCTCGCCCAGCAGCCGACGGACCTGGTACTTGGCACCGAGCGCACGGGAGAGCCGGTCGACCACGTCGACCGCGAGCGACGCGGTCGCCCCGACCGGACCGGCCCCGGTGCGGCTGCCGCAACCTGAGCAGTACAGGGCACCCTCAGGCACGGGGGTCTGGCAGGTGGCACAGGGGGTGTCGGGCATGGTGGCAATCTAGGGTAGCCATCAGCCGTCAGCCATCAGCCATCAGCCGTCAGCCGTCAGCCATCAGCCGTCAGCCGACAGCCGTCAGCCGACAGCCGTCAGCCGTCAGCCGACAGCCGTCTGCGGTTGGCCGCCGGGCTACTGGTCCATATCAATCGATCTTCCCCGTTCCCCATTCCCGATTCCCGCCCTACCTTCTGGCCCATGCCTCGCCCCCGCAGCGTGACCCTCCGATTTCTGGCCGAACCGATCCACGTCAATTTCGGCGGGAAGGTGCACGGCGGCTCGGTGATGAAGTGGATCGACCAGGCCGGCTACACCTGCGCCGCCGGCTGGACCGGTGACTATTGCGTGACGGCGTATGTGGGAGGAATCCGCTTCCTCGAGCCCATCAGCGTAGGCGAACTGGTCGAGGTGCGCGCGCTGCTGATCCAGACCGGACGAACCAGCATGAATGTCGCGATCGACATCTATGCGGGAAACCCGAAGGAAGTTGAACACCGCCGAGCCTGCCATTGCGTGATGGTGTTCGTCGCGGTCAGCCAGGAGGGCCGGCCGAAGGAGGTCCCCGCCTGGGTGCCGACCACCCCGATCGATCAGGCACTGGAGGCCTACGCCCTCCGACTGCAGGAGGTCCGCAAGGGGCTGGACCAGGAGATCGAGGAGCAGCTCCGGCTGCTGGACCAGCACCCGCCCACGACCGAGCGCCGCTAGCTGTTTGCTTCTATAAGGGATGGAGGCAGCGAGGCAGCCCCTCCGAAGCGCCTGGCAGAGAAGACACCGGCGCCACAGCGCACTCTAGACCGCTCTCCATTTTGAGCGGTTTTTGCTTTTTCATTGGCCAAACAGTGGATTATGGTTGCGTTTCTACCATTTATGCTTACTAGTATGTGCATTATCTGCATAAACAGCTTGACGTCTACACATAGGATGGATACATTGAGCCCCGGTGATCGTGCTGGCAGGCACATCCAGCACGATTCCCCACTTCGGATCGCCATTGGGCGCTCCCGCCATGCTCACCCCGACCCGAGACCCCACGATGCGACGACCCTGGCTGCCCCTCGCCCTCGTCGGTCTGGCCCTGCCTGTGGCACTTGCCGCACAGGCTGCGACTGCCGACTCCCTCGCCACCGTTGCTGCCGCCGCACCTGCGGCGATCGCGACGACCACGGATTCACTGGCGCGGGTGGCGAATACCAACGCGGTCGCCGCGGGGGTAGCGGTCAATTTCGTCTGGACCCTGGTCGCCGGGTTTCTCGTCATGCTGATGCAGCTCGGCTTTGCCATGGTCGAGACCGGTTTCACCCGCGCCAAGAATGCGGCGCACACCGTCACCATGAACTTCATGGTCTACGGCGTCGCCATGATCGCCTACTGGGCCTGCGGCTTCGCGATCCAGGCCGGTGGTCTGGGACCGATCCTCACCCTGGGCCAGACGGCTGAGACGGCGACCCTCACCAAGGCGGTGAGTGTGACCCTGGGCGGCCATAGCTGGAATCTGATGGGCTACTCCGGCTTCTTCCTCTCCGGCGTCAACTACACCGCCGCCATCTTCACCTACTTCCTGTTCCAGATGGTGTTCATGGACACCACCGCGACCATTCCCACCGGCGTGCTCGCCGAGCGGTGGAAGTTCGCGTCGTTCCTGGGACTCAGCCTGTTCATCGGCGGCATCATCTACCCGCTCTACGCCAACTGGGTCTGGGGCGGGGGCTGGCTCTCCCAGCTCGGCAGCAACCTCGGGCTGGGTCACGGGCATGTCGACTTCGCCGGCTCCTCCGTGGTGCACCTGACGGGCGGCGTGATCGGCTTGGTCACCGGCCGGCTGCTCGGTGCGCGGCGCGGCAAGTACGGCCCGAACGGACAGGTCAACGCCATACCGGGTCACAATATCCCGATGGCGATCTTCGGCACCTTCGTGCTCTGCTTTGGCTGGTTTGGCTTCAATGCCGGCAGCACGCTCGCCGGCACGGACCTGCGCATCGGGGTCGTGGCCGCCAATACGATGCTGGCTGGGGCGGCGGGTAGCATTACCGCGATGATCTACATGTGGGCCCGTTACGGGAAGCCGGATCCCTCGATGCTGGCCAATGGGATGCTCGCCGGTCTGGTGGCGATCACCGCACCGTGCGCCTTCGTCACCGCGCCTGTCGCCGTGCTCATCGGTTCAATCTCGGGAGTGCTGGTGTGCTGGGCGGTCTACTTCGTGGAACGCACACTGCGAATCGACGATCCCGTCGGTGCGATCGCGGTTCACGGCGTCAATGGCGCCTGGGGCGTCCTGGCCCTCGGCCTGTTCGCGGATGGCACCTACGGCGATGGCTGGAACGGGGTCGCCGGAGGGGTGCGGGGGCTCTTCTACGGCGATGCGGCGCAACTCGGAGCCCAGGTGATTGGCATCGGCACCAACATCATCGCGGTCGGGGCCATGACCTTCGTGGCGTGGCGGATCATCGGCGTGGTCGTGGGCGGACACCGCGTCTCGGTCGAGGCGGAAGAGCTGGGACTCGACCTGCCGGAAGTCGGCGCGCTGGCCTATCCGGATGCCACGAACATCTCCTCCTCGGTGGTGTTGGCGTCTTCGGTTCCCGGCACCAAGAAGGCCGCGGCCTGAGCCGCTCGGACAGATCCCTTTCGGATGGCGGGTAGTCAGGCGGAACCACACCCTGCGCTGGGTGGCCTGACTGGAGTCGTCGGGCTACCCGCTGTCCTTTCCTCTCTCGTCGTGGAGCACTGACATGAAACTCATCACTACGGTCATCCGGCCGGACAGACTCGCCGAGGTCAAGGCCGCGCTCTTCCGCGCTGGTGTCACCGGCATCACGATTTCCCGCGTCAGCGGGCATGGCGGCGAAAAAGAGCTGGTGGAGATGTACCGGGCCACGAGCGTCGTCCTCGAGTTCCGGGAGAAGGTCAAGATCGAGATCGCGGTCTCCGAGCCCTTCGTCGAGCCCACCATCCAGGCGATTCTGGCGTCGGCCCGCACCGGCGAAGTGGGCGACGGCAAGATCTTCGTCCAGGCGCTGGAGCGGGTCGTCCGGATCCGGACCGGCGAGTCGGACAACGCCGCGCTCACGCCGATCACGGCGGACGAGGTGCAGCGCCACGCCTTGCAGGACAAGATGGCCCTCGCCAGGTAGGCGCGGGAGGGACAAGACCACAGTAAACCGCAGGGGGCCAACAGCCCCCTGTTTCCGTTCGCGGGATGGCGTACATTCCCCTGATTCACGCGTGCTGTCCTCTCATCCCCGCCAGCCATGACCGACAACCTCCGCTCCCGCGCCATCACCCAGGGTGTCCAGCGAACGCCGAACCGCGCGATGCTGCGAGCCGTGGGCTTTGGCGACGGGGACTTCGACAAGCCGATCGTCGGTATCGCCAACGGGTACAGCACGATCACGCCATGCAACGCCGGGCTCGATGTGCTGGCCCGGCGCGCCGAGGTGGCGGTCAAGTCCTCCGGCGGCATGCCGCAGCTGTTTGGCACCATCACCGTGAGCGACGGCATCTCGATGGGCACGGAGGGAATGAGGTACTCGCTCGTCTCCCGCGAGGTGATCGCCGACTCGATCGAGACCGCCTGTGGCGCCGAGAGCATGGACGGCGTGGTCTGCGTCGGCGGGTGCGACAAGAACATGCCCGGTGCCATGATCGCGATGGCACGGATGAACATTCCCGGCATCTTCGTGTACGGCGGCACGATCAAGCCGGGCCATCTGCACGGTCGGGATCTCACGGTAGTGAGCGCCTTTGAGGCGGTCGGTCAGCATAGTGCGGGGAAGCTCTCCGATGCCGCCCTGCTCGACATCGAACGCCATGCCTGCCCGGGCATCGGATCCTGCGGCGGCATGTTCACCGCGAACACGATGTCGTCACTCTTCGAGGCGATGGGGATGAGCCTGCCCTACTCATCCACCATGGCAGCGGAGGACGGAGAGAAGGCGGAGAGCGCGGCGGAGTCGGGCCGCGTGCTGGTCGAGGCCATCAAGGCACAGCGGCTTCCACGGCAGATCCTGACACGCCACGCCTTCGAAAATGGCATCGCCGTCTGCATGGCGCTGGGTGGCTCCACCAACGCCGTCCTCCACCTGCTGGCGATCGCCCATTCCGCCGGCGTGTCGCTCGTCCTGGACGACTTTGAAACGATTCGCGCCAGGGTCCCGGTGCTCGCGGACCTCAAGCCTTCCGGCCGCTACGTCGCGACCGACCTCCACCGCGCCGGCGGCGTTCCACAGGTCATGAAGATGCTGCTGGCCCACGGGCTGCTGCACGGCGACGCGCTGTCCATCACGGGAAAAACGCTTGCGGAGGTGCTGCGGGACGTCCCGAAGGAGCCGCGGGCCGACCAGGATGTGATCCGTCCGTGGAATCGCCCGATGTATGCCCAGGGCCACCTGGCCATTCTCCGGGGCAACCTGGCCCCTTCCGGCAGCGTGGCAAAGATCACCGGGGTGAAGCAGCCGCGGATGACCGGCCCGGCCCGGGTCTTCGATTCGGAGGAGGAGTGCCTGGCGGCGATCCTCGGTGGGAAGATCATGGCGGGCAATGTCCTGGTTATCCGCTACGAGGGTCCGAAGGGGGGACCAGGAATGCGGGAGATGCTGTCGCCCACCTCCGCGATCATCGGCGCGGGCCTGGGCGATTCGGTCGGCCTCATTACCGACGGCCGCTTTTCTGGCGGGACGTATGGCATGGTGGTGGGTCATGTCGCACCCGAAGCGGCGGTCGGTGGAACGATCGCGCTGGTGCAGGAAGGAGATGCCATTACCATCGACGCCGAGAAGCGCCTGCTGCAGCTGGAAGTGTCGGAGGAGGAGATCGCGCGGCGGCGGGCCGCCTGGCAGCCACGCGTGAGCCGCTATTCTCGCGGCGTACTGGCCAAGTACGCGAAGTTGGTCTCGAGTGCCGAGCTGGGGGCAGTCACGGATCTACCGTAACGCGCAGGTACGGCGAGCAGGCCACCGGGGCCGGCCGTGCGAGCGCACCGCCGGCCCGCGTCGTCAGTGCTGGTGGGGGATCGGCAGCATCAGGGTGAACTTCAGCATCTGGTCCGGCACCCGGCTGAGGTCCGCTTCGGTGAGCTGGGGTGCCCGAATCCCGATCGAGTGCCGGAGTTCGGCATTGAACGGCTTCTGGATCTCCAGTGCGCATGCCTCGCAGATGTAACCATCAACGGTGCCGAACAAAGTGAGCCGAACGGGTTGGCCGTCGCGCTCGAGGGCGGGATGGACATGACACGTCTGGCACAACATGGGGTGGCTCCGGGTGAAGGGTGGCGCGTCCGGCCTGGGGAAGCGACAGAGCCCATGACGAGTGCAGGTCGCCGCAGGTTCCAGCCGGCGCTCCGGGCTCAGGCCTGGATCCGGTCCGCGATCTGGCGGGCCATCGCCCGCGTCCCGACCACGGCGTCACCCGGTTCCGCGATGTCCGCCGTCCGAAACCCCGCGGCGATGGTGGCGGTGATCGCCTGATCGATCGCCGCGGCCGCGGCTCCCTCTCCCAGCCCGTGGCGCAGCAGCATGGCGGCGCTGGCAATGGTACCAATCGGGTTGGCCACGTCTCTTCCCGCGAGCGGCGGCGCGGAGCCGTGGATCGGCTCGAACAGCCCCGGTCCGTCGCCCAGCGAGGCTGACGGCAGCAGTCCCAGGCTGCCGACCAGCACCGCGGCCTCATCGCTGAGGATGTCGCCGAAGAGGTTTTCGGTGAGGAGGACGTCGATCGATCCAGGGTCGCTGACCAGCCGCATCGCCGCAAAGTCGACGTAGATGTGCTCCAGCGTCACATCGGGATAGGCCGGCGCCATCTCCGTGACCACCGTCCGCCAGAGCTGACTCGTTTCCAGCACATTCGCCTTGTCCACCGACAGCAGCCTCTTCCGGCGGCCGCGCGCCGAGGCGAAGGCGACCCGTGCCACCCGTTCGACCTCCGCCCGGGAATACCGCAGGGTATTGACCGCGTTCACCCCATCATTGCCACGGGGCTCGCCGTAGTAGAGACCGCCAGTCAGCTCCCGCACGATCAGCAGGTCGGTGTGCTCCAGCAGTTCCGGCCTGAGCGGTGAACGATTGCGGAGCGGCGGATGGATCATCACCGGACGCAGATTGGCGTAGACGCCCAGCAGCTTTCGGAGGGCCAGCAGTCCGGTCTCGGGCTTCTGGTGGCGCGGCGCGGCATCGAGACTGGGATCACCAACCGCGCCGAGCAGGACGGCATCCGCCCGCTGGACGGCGGCCCGGGTCGCCGGGGGGAGAGGATCCCCGGTGGCGTCCACCGCGGCGGCGCCGATCAAACCGTGTTCCAGCTGAAGGTCGAGCCCGAACATCTCGCTGGCTGCCGCCAGGACCTGCAGCGCCGCGGTGACGACCTCCGGCCCGATCCCGTCGCCCGGCAGGACCACGATGTGCCGAGTGCTCATGCCTCGATCCGGGAGCGGAGGGCGTCGCGCCGCCGCTCGTAGGCCGTGATCTCCGTGTGCAGCAGCAGGGTCCGCCCGATCTCGTCCAGGCCCTGCAGCAGCGATTCGCGGCGGTAGGCATCGAGGGTGAAGCCGGCACGGAACCCCGCCTCGTCAATGACCTCACACGACGTCAGGTCGACCGTCAGCTGGAATGGCGCCGCACCCAGTGCCGCCCGGCGGAACAACTCCGTGATTTCGGCCGCCGTGAGCCGGACCGGGAGGATCCCGTTCTGGCAGCAGTTGCTGAAGAAGATGTCGGCGAATGATTCGGCAATGATGGCCCGAAAGCCAAACTCGCCCAGCGCCCACGGGGCGTGCTCGCGCGAGGAACCACAGCCGAAGTTGACGCCGGCCAGCAGAATGCTGGCCCGTGCAGTCCGTGGCTGGTTCAGCACGAAGGCCGGATTCGGTGTGCCGTCCGGCTGATAGCGCCAGTCGTGGAACAGCGCCACGCCGAATCCGGTGCGTTCCACCCGTTTCAGGAACTGCTTGGGGATGATCTGGTCGGTATCGACATTGGCCCGCTGGAGCGGGGCGACGATGCCGGTGTGGGTGGTGAAGGGGGTCATGGGGTTGAGCCGTCAGCCGTCGGCCGTCAGCCTTCAGAGGTGAAAAGTGTGGACCGACTCGCGGGATCGGTTCCGCAGTGACTGACGGCTGACGGCTGAGGGCTCACCACAGCATGCCTGACGCTGGCCTCGAGATGCCGCACATCCACCAGACACCCCGTCACCGCCGCCGCCGCCGCCATCGCCGGGCTCATCAGGTGGGTGCGGCCGCCCTTGCCTTGCCGGCCCTCGAAGTTGCGGTTCGACGTCGCCGCACAACGCTCCCCGCTCGCCAGAATGTCGGGGTTCATGCCAAGACACATGGAGCAGCCGGCGTTGCGCCACTCGAACCCGGCCTCCAGGAAGACCTGATCGAGCCCCTCCCGTTCCGCCTGGAGCTTCACCGGCATCGAACCGGGGACGATCATTGCCCGAACCCCCGGCGCCACGGTGCGGCCGCGCACCACGTGCGCCGCCTCGCGGAGGTCGTCGATCCGCCCATTGGTACAGCTGCCGATGAAGACCCGGTCGATGGGCAGCCCTGCGAGAGGAGCCCCCGCGGTCAAGCCCATGTATTCCAGCGCGCGGAGCATCGCTTCGCGCTCATCGGGGGAACTGGCCCCGGCCGGATCAGGCACCCGCCCGGTGATCGGGGCCACCATGCCCGGGCTGGTGCCCCAGCTGACCATCGGGACGATCGTCGAGGCGTCGATCTCGACGACGCGATCGTAGCTGGCGCCGGGATCGGTCACCAGCGTGCTCCACCGGTCGACCGATGCCGTCCAGGCCCGGCCACGCGGTGCATGCGGCCGGTCCATCAGGTAGGCGAATGTCGTCTCATCCGGTGCGATCATCCCCGCCCGCGCGCCCGCCTCGATCGACATGTTGCAGATGGTCATGCGCCCTTCCATCGACAACCCGCGTATCGCGGGCCCGGTGTATTCGATGACATGCCCCGTCGCCCCGGCGGTCCCGATCCGGCCGATGAGGGCCAGAATCAGGTCCTTGGCGCCGACGCCGTGCCCCGGTACGCCGGTAAACCGCGCCTCGAGCGTGCGCGGCCGGGGAAAGATCACCGTCTGCGTGGCCAGGACATGCTCCACGTCGCTGGTTCCGATTCCGAAGGCCAGCGCCCCGAATGCCCCATGGGTCGAGGTGTGCGAGTCGCCGCAGACGATCGTCATTCCCGGCTGGGTCAGCCCCAGCTCGGGCCCGATGACATGCACGATGCCCTGCTGCGGTGAGGCGAGATCGTACAGCTCGATCCCGTAGGCGCGCGCATTCTCCAGCAGCAAGTCCACCTGTCGGCGCGAGACCGGGTCCACGATGTCAAACCGCTGCGCGTCGGTCGGCACGTTGTGGTCAACGGTTGCGACCGTGAGGTCGGGCCGGCGCACCGGCCGCCCGGCCAGGCGCAATCCCTCGAAGGCCTGGGGCGAGGTGACCTCATGCACCAAGTGCAGGTCGACGTACAGCAGCGCCGGCCCGCCGGGCACCTGATGGACGATGTGGGCATCCCACAGCTTTTCGAACAGCGTGCGCGACATCAGCGACCCGCGGGCACCGGCGCCTTGGGACGGGCGGCGACGGCAGCCGCAGCCTGGCGCGCCTTGCCCTCCTCCGACCATGGCATCATGGCGCGGAGCTCGGGGCCGACCTTCTCGATCAGGTGGTTGGCATCCGCCTGACGCATGCGCGCGAAATTGCCGCCCCCGCCCCGGTGCTCCGCCAGCCACTCCCTGGCGAACTGACCGCTCTGGATTTCGGCGAGGATCTTTCGCATCTCCTGGCGTGTCGCCTCCGTGATGATCCGCGGACCGCGGGTGTAGTCCCCATACTCGGCCGTGTCACTGATGGAATAGCGCATGTACTTGAGACCGCCGCTGTAGATCAGGTCCACGATCAGCTTGAGCTCGTGCAGACACTCGAAGTAGGCCATCTCCGGCTTGTAGCCCGCTTCGACCAGCGTCTCGAATCCGGCCTTGATCAGCTGCGAGACGCCGCCGCACAGCACGACTTGCTCGCCGAACAGGTCCGTCTCGGTCTCTTCCTTGAAGCTGGTCTCGATCACCCCGGCCCGGGTGCAGCCGATCCCGGCGGCATAGGCCAGTGCGTTCGCCAGCGCCTTGCCGCTCGCATCCTGGTGGATGGCCACCAACCCTGGCACGCCGCGCCCCGCCTGGAACTCGCTCCGCACCAGGTGGCCGGGGGATTTGGGTGCGATCATCGACACGTCGACCTCGGCCAGCGGCGTGATCTCGTTGAAATGGATATTGAATCCGTGGGCGAACATCAGCGTCTTGCCCCGCCCCAGTGCCGGCGCGATCGATTCATCGTAAATGGTCCTACAGTCCTGGTCGGGCACCAGCATCATGATGGTGTCGGCCGCGCGGGCGGCTTCCGCCACGCTGCGCACCTCGAGGCCCGCCGCTTCCGCCTTGCGCCATGAGGCGCCACCGGGCCGCAAGCCGACGATCACCTTGGCCCCGCTCTCCTGCAGATTGAGCGCGTGCGCATGGCCCTGACTGCCATACCCGATGATGGCGATGGTGCGTCCGGTCAGACGGGAGGCATCGGCATCGCGGTCGTAGTAGACCCGGACGCCCGCGGTTGGGTTGCTCATGGTAACTCCAGGGACATGGGGTGATTTCGAGCGGTATAACGGGTCAGGCCGTGATGGCCGAGTGCAGCCGAACAGTCGCCGCGACCAGCCGGGGCGATTCCGCAGGAACCTCGGCCGGACGGGACAGCGCGAGCGTCCCGCCCCGGGCGGTCTCCAGCACACCGAAGGGCTCGAGGGCGCGGAGCAGGGAGACCACCAGCGACGGCGCGCCGGTCACCTCCAGCGTCAGCTCATGGGGACTCTCGTCCACGACCAGCGCATCGTACAATGCGATCGTGTCGAACAGGCCGGCGAGGTGCGCCGTGGCCACCCGCACCCGGATCAGTGCATGCTCCCGCGCGGTGCAATCGACCTCGGCCTGTACCAGCACCTGCGCCACCCCGACCATTTTCCGCAGCTGGTTGGCCATGCGTTCGGTCGTCGCCGCCTCACCGCGGATGACGCAGGACAGCCGGTCCAGGCCCGGCCGCCCGCTGGGGCCCAGCACGAGGCTGGTCACCTCGAGATTCCGTCGCCGGATGATCCCGATGGCGCGGTTCAAGGCGAGGAGGTCATCGGGCAGCAGCGCGGTGACGACCAGCGAGGGCACGGGCGCGGTCATGAGGCGGGCGCGGCCATGGCTGGGGCGGATTCGATGGGCTCGGAGAGCGAGCCACCCGGCGGAATCATCGGGAAGACGTTCGCCTCCTGTTCAATCATGAACTCCACCAGCGCCGGCCCCGGCTCGCGCAGTGCACGCTCCACCGCCTGGTCGATCTGGCTGGCCTGCTCCACTCGATAGCCGGCGATACCATACGCCTCCGCCAGCTTCACGTAATCGGGACTCCAGATCGGGGTCGCCGAATAGCGGCGTCCGTGAAAGAATTGCTGCCACTGCCGCACCATGCCGAGGTAGCCGTTGTTGAAGATGGCCATCTTGACCGGGATGCCTTCCTGCACCATCGTGGCGATCTCCTGCATGTTCATCTGGAAGCCGCCATCCCCCGAGATGGCCCACACCGGCTCATCCGGCCGGGCGAAGTGCACACCCATCGCCGCCGGCACCGCGAACCCCATCGTCCCGAGCCCGCCGGAGGTGATGTGGCTGTTCGGCCGCTGGTAGGGGAACAGCTTGGCGACCCACATCTGGTGCTGCCCCACATCGGACACGATGGTGCAACGACCATCGGTGGCATCATTGATACCGGACAGGATCCGCTGGGGCGACATCTCGCCACGGAAGCTCTCATGCCGCTCGCGGGAGAACGCGTGGATCTCCTCTCGCCAGGCGTCGCAGGTGCCTGGCGCGACAGCCTCAAGGAGCCGGAGCGTGATCTCCCGGGCATCGCCGACGATGCCGACCGCCGCGGGTACGTTCTTCCCGATCTCCGACGGATCGAGGTCGACGTGAATGATCCTGGCCTGGGGCGCGAACCCCGTGGTGTTGCCGGTGACCCGATCATCAAAGCGCAACCCGATGGCGAGAATGACATCGGCGTGCTGGATCGCGCGATTCACATGCACTTCCCCATGCATACCGGGCATGCCCAGATGCAGCGGGTGGGCTTCGGGGAAACAGCTGATGCCAAGCAGTGTCGTGACGACGGGAATCCCGGTCTTTTCGGCCAGCGCCCGCACTTCGTCGTAGGCCCGGCTGAGGATCACGCCATGCCCCACCATCAGCAGCGGGCGACGCGCGGTCCCGAGGAGCCGTGCCGCGGTCTGAATGGCATCGTCCTGACGGAGTTGCGGCGCGGCGGCACTCCCGCGTCCAGTCCGGCCCCGCACATCGGGCCCGGCGTGATCCTCCCATTCGATCTTCTGGTTCTGCACGTCCTTGGGCACATCGACCAGCACTGGCCCCGGGCGGCCCTCGGTCGCGATGTAGAACGCCTCGCGGACCGTTTCGGCCAGCTCGGTGATATCCTGGACGAGCACGCTGTGCTTCGTGATCGGGAGCGTGATGCCGATGACGTCTGTTTCCTGGAACGCCTCCCGGCCGATCATCGCCCGGTTCACCTGGCCGGTGATCGCGACGAGCGGCGAGCTGTCCATCTGCGCTGTCGCGATCCCGGTGATCAGGTTGGTCGCGCCCGGGCCGGAGGTCGCCACGCAGACGCCGGGCCGACCTGACGCCCGGGCGTAACCGTCCGCCGCATGTGCGGCCGCCTGCTCATGCCGGACGAGCACATGCCGCAGTGCCGGAAACTCCGGCAGCGCGTGATACAGCGGCATGATGGCGCCGCCGGGATAGCCGAACAGTACCTCGACCCCCTGCTCTTCGAGCAGGCGGCACAACAACTGGGCCCCGGAGATCGGTTCGGTCATCGCGACCTGTCCTCGGTGGCTCCGGCCACCACCGGCATCAGACGCCCCACAGCTGCACCGCGTCATGTGCTTCCGCTTCGAGGTGTTCCGCGTGGCGCTCCTTGTTGAGCGCGTGGACCAGGGCGCGGGCGCTGGCCTCGACGATGTCGGTGGACGCGCCCTGCCCGGAGAGCGACTTGCCGCCGATGCGACACTGCAGGAACACCTGCCCCACCGAATCGCGGCCGGGCGTTACGGAACGCAGGGACAGGTTCGTCACCTCCACCGGCCGACCGAGGATTTCACTGATCGCCGCAAAGGCCGCCGCAATGGGTCCGTCCCCGCTGCCGGTGGCGGAACGATCCCCCACCCATGGGCCGGCCATCTGCACGGTGGCATCCGCCGGAATGCTGCCGCACGTCACCTTCAGCAGGTGAATCTGATAGGCCTCCGGGGCGTCATGGAAACTCTCGTGCATGAGTGCCAGCAGATCTTCATCGAGGATCTCGCGCTTGCGATCGGCGAGCGTGCTGAACTCCTTGTACAGCTGGGCCAGCTTCTCCTCGGTCAGCTCGTAGCCGAGCTCCTTGAACCGCCGCTCCAGCGCGTGCCGCCCCGAGTGCTTACCGAGCACCAGCGTCGAGCGAGGGATGCCGACCTCCTCGGGCCGCATGATCTCGTAGGTCAGGACGTTCTGGATGACGCCATGCTGATGGATCCCGGCCTCGTGCGCAAAGGCGTTTCGTCCGACGATCGCCTTGTTCGGCTGGGGAAAGCTGCCCGTGAGGTACGACAGGAGCTGGCTGGTCCGGTAAATCTCCTGGGTGTTGATCCGGGTGTGGAACTGCGCCATCTGGGGCCGGACCCGGCTGGCCATGACGATCTCCTCCAGCGCCGCATTCCCTGCCCGTTCTCCGATGCCATTGACGGTACACTCGACCTGACCGACACCCGCCTCGATGGCCGCCAGGGAATTGGCGACCGCCAGACCGAGATCGTCATGGCAATGTGCACTCCACACCACCCGCTCAGCGCCGTCTACCCGGCCCATGACCAGGCGAAACATCGCGGCGTATTCCTCAGGGAGCGCGTACCCGACGGTGTCGGGCAGGTTGATCGTGGTGGCGCCCTCGGCGATGGCCATCGCCACCATCTGGCAGAGATAGTCCCGATCGGTCCGGCTGGCGTCCTCAGCGGAGAACTCGACGTCGTCGGTGTAGGCGCGAGCCTGCCGGATCGAGCGACGGGCGAGCTCGATGGCATCCTCCCGGGTCATCCGCAGTTTGTGCTCCAGATGCAGATCCGACGTTGACAGGAAAATGTGGAGCCGGCCCCGCTCGGCGCCGCGGATCGCCTCGCCGGCGAGTTCGATGTCCCGCTGGTGGCAGCGGGCCAGTGCCGCGATGACCGGCCGCCGGATCTCCTGCACGACCTGCTGGACGCTGCGGAAGTCTCCCTCACTGGCGGAGGGAAAGCCGGCCTCCATGACATCGACGCCCAGGGCATCGAGCTGGCGGGCGAGCCGGAGCTTCTCGTCCGGCGTCATCGTATTGCCCGGGGCCTGTTCCCCATCGCGCAGCGTCGTATCGAAAATTGTGACGTTCCTGACCATGATCACACTCCACTTTCGTGCACAGTGGCACAAATAAAAACCGCGGACCTTCACGGGGTCCGCGGCAGGGGGCTGAAGTAGCGTCTCGGTTATGTCTCGAGCCCGTATGCGCCGCGATCCCCGTATCCGCCCCCAAGGAGGACGAGTACGAGGCTAATAAGGCCGAGGAGCAGCAGCGCAGCGGGCATGTATCTCTTCAGTATCGGCGTTTCGACACGACAACTTTATACCGGTCAAGGCCCTGCGAGATTACCGGCGACTGACAGGAAAGTCAAGAGCCCGGCCGTGGGGGGGACGCCCGGACGCCGGGGCTTGACCAGCAATCACCATCTTGTATATTTATTCACATGCCATCCAGTCGTCTCGCCGCGCTGATTACGACCCTCGCCCTCCCGCTCGGGAGCGGCCTGGAGTGCTGACGCGCGACACCGTCTGACACCCCCGGCCCGCTCGTTGACGAGCGGGCTTTTTTCTTGTCCCAGGGAGCCCTCATGCCGAGCCGCGACACGCCGACCGACTTGCGGATGCGCCATGCCCGAACCTCCCCAGTCCGGCGGGAACATGACGCCTGCGGGGTCGGGTTCGTGGCCCGCGCCACCGGAGAACGTTCGCATGAGATCGTCCGGATGGCCCTGCAGGCGGTCGGCCGGGTGGCGCATCGGGGGGCCGCCTCGATGGACAACTCGGGCGACGGCGCCGGCATTCTCACCCAGATCCCCGGCCGGCTCTTCCATCGGGAGGCGTATCGCCTGGGACTCAACCTGCAGCCAGGACAGCCGTTCGCCGTCGGCATGTTCTTCCTGCCGCCCGACCATGAATCACTGCACCGCGCCACCTTCCTCATCGAGGCGGTTCTGGCGCAAAACGGCCTGCCCTTTCTCGGCTGGCGCGATGTGCCCCACAATCCCAGCGCCCTCGGCCCGCAGGCCAGCGCGAGCTGCCCCGCCATTCGTCAGGCATTTGTCGGCCGACCCAGCACGGCGCCCGACGATGACGCGTGGGAACGGGCGCTCTACCTGGCGCGGCGTGATCTCGAGCGAGAAGCCGAACAACTGGAGCTGTCGCCGTTCTTCATCTGCTCCCTTTCCTGCCGCACGATTGTCTACAAGGCCCTGCTGACCGGCACCCTGCTGCCAGCCTTCTACCCCGACCTCCGCTATCCGGAATATGAGAGCGCGGTCGCAGTGTTTCACCAGCGGTACTCGACCAACACCCTGCCGAGCTGGGCGCTGGCCCAGCCGTTCCGGGTGATGGCTCACAACGGCGAGATCAACACCCTGTGGGGCAATCGCAATGCGATGGCGGGCCGGGAGGCGGATCTTGCTTCGCCGATCTGGGGCAACGACATCGAGCGGGTGAAGCCCGTCATCTGGCCGGGGGGCAGTGATTCAGCCGGCTTCGATAACACCATGGAGCTGCTGGTCCGGTCGGGGCGCGATGCGCTGCACACCATCATGATGCTCGTGCCGCAGGCCTGGGAGCGGTATCCCGACGTTGAACCCGCCATCCGCGATTTCTACCGCTTCCACGCCCACCTGACCGAGCCGTGGGATGGACCGGCGGCCCTGGCCTTCTTCGATGGCGTGATCGCCGGCGCGGCGACCGACCGCAACGGTTTGCGCCCCTGCCGCTACAAGGTCACCCGGGATCAGCTGGTGATCGCCGGCTCCGAGGTCGGGCTGGTGGATCTCGACCCCCGTGACGTGATCGAGAGTGGCCGGCTCGGCCCCTGCGAGTTCATCGCCGTGGACCTCACCACCGGGACGGTCCTGCGGAACATGGACGTGAAGCGACGGGTCGCCTCGCGCCAGCCGTACGGCCAGTGGTGCCGCGACAACATGCAGGTCCTCGAGCCGGACCCCGGCGCCCGCTTCATTCCCCTGCCCGCCGGCGAGCTCCTGCCGCGCCAGGTGTCATTCGGGTACGGCAACGAGGACGTGCGGTTCGTGCTGGAGTCGATGGGAGGCAGTGCAAGCGATGCGATCTGGAGCATGGGCGATGACACCCCGATTCCTCCACTTGCCAGTCAGCCCATCAGCCTCTACGCCTACTTCCGGCAGCGCTTCGCGCAGGTCACCAATCCGCCGATCGATCCGTTGCGCGAGTCGGTCGTCATGTCGCTCCGAAGCCACATGGGAAAACACGGCTCGTTTCTGATCGAGCATGCCAGCCTTGCCGGCGTCCTCCGCGTCGACCATCCGATCCTCCTCGACGAGGAGATGGCGACCCTGCGGAACACCCCGGGATTCTCCTGCGTCACGCTGCCGACCGTCTTCCCTGCCGCCGACGGTCCCGAGGGCCTGCGCGCCGCGCTCGACCGCCTCTGTGCCGACGCCGAGCACGCCGGACGCAAGGGCGCCCGCCTGCTCGTACTCAGCGATCGTTCCGCCAACCAGAACCTGGTCGCCATCCCGATGCTGCTCGCAGTCGGCGCAGTTCGTCGCCACCTGATGGACATCGGCCTGCGGATGCGGCTCGGCATCGTCGCCGAAACCGGCGACGCCTGGGATATCCATCATTTCGCCGCCCTGATCGGCTACGGCTGCGAGGTCGTGTATCCCTGGCTGGCACTGCAATCGGTAAGTGCCGCGTTTGCCCCGGGCGACGAGACGGAGCATGCCCGTCCCGGCCAGCGGAAGAGCCGGTACGACATCGGCACGGAGCGTCCCTCCCCCGAGCAGGCGCGGCAGAACTTTCGCGTCGCCGCGGAAAAGGGCCTGCTCAAGATCATGTCCAAGATGGGGATCTCCGTGCTGCCGTCCTACAACGGGGCACAGATCTTCGAGGTGCTCGGGCTCGGCCGCGAGGTCATGGAGCGATGCTTCCGCGGTACGGAATCGCCGCTGGGTGGTATCGGCTTCGAGGAAATCGCCGAGGACGCGCTCATCCGTCACCGATGCGCGTGGAGTGATGGGCACGCCACGGCGGGGTCGGCCCCAGCGCCGGCCGAGCACCCGGTCGAGCCGCTGAGCCTCCCCGACTACGGCCGCATCCGGTATCGCAAGGACGGGGAGGAGCATGGCTGGGCCCCGCCCGTCGTCCTCGCTCTGCAGCACGCGGTGGGTGGGCGGAAGCCAAAGGAGGGCGACACCAGCACAGGGTATGACCGGTTCAGGGAGTACCTCGCCCGGGTCGACGCACGCCAGCCCGCCAACCCGCGCGAGCTGCTCGGCTTCAGGCGCGGCACGCCGATCCCCCTCGCGGAGGTCGAACCGGTCGAACGCATCATGCGGCGCTTCGTCTCGGCCGCGATGTCGCTGGGTGCGCTCTCGCCCGAAGCACATGCGACGGTGTCGATCGCGATGAACCGGATCGGAGCGCGCTCCAATTCCGGCGAAGGCGGCGAGGATCCCTTCAACTACCAGCGGCTGCCCAACGGCGACCGGGTGGACAACCGAATCAAGCAGGTCGCGTCGGGCCGATTCGGTGTGACCGCCGAGTATCTGGTGCGCGCGGAAGAGCTGGAGATCAAGATCGTGCAGGGGGCCAAACCCGGTGAGGGCGGCCAGCTGCCGGCGCACAAGGTGACGGAGCTGATCGCGCGACTGCGGCACGCGGTGCAGGGCGTCTCGCTGATCTCCCCGCCGCCGCATCACGACATCTACTCCATCGAGGATCTCGCCCAGCTCATTCTGGACCTGAAAACGATCAACCCCCGTGCCCGGGTCGGGGTCAAGCTGGTGGCGGAAAGTGGGGTTGGTACCGTGGCGGCGGGGGTCGCAAAGGCGTATGCGGACTACGTCCTGATCGCCGGCCACAGCGGGGGCACTGGTGCCTCGCCCCTCTCCTCGATCAAGCATGCGGGCAGTCCGTGGGAGCTGGGGCTCGCCGAGGCCCAGGCGACGCTGGTGGAGAACGGGCTGCGGCAGCGAATCGAAGTTCGGGTCGATGGCGGGTTCCGCTCGGGCCGCGACGTCGTGATCGCGGCGCTCCTCGGGGCGGAGTCCTACGGCTTCGGCACGGCGCCACTGGTGGCCATCGGGTGCGCCATGGCGCGGCAGTGCCACCTGAACACCTGCCCCACGGGGATTGCCACCCAGCGCCCGGACCTCCGGGCGAAGTTCAAGGGGACGCCGGACCAGATCGTCACCTACTTCAGCTTCGTGGCGGAACAGGTGCGGGAGATCCTGGCCGACCTGGGCGCGCGCTCCATCGAGGAGATCATCGGCCGGGCCGACCTGCTGGAGCGGGTCGAGCGGCCCGAACGGCCCCGGGCGCAGATGCTCGACCTGTCGATGCTGCTCACGCCCGCGCGGGGGATCGCCGGCGCCCCGGTCCGGAGCCTGGTGGAGCGGAACGACCGGCCCGGTGTCATCTACCTCGACGATGAGATCCTGTCCGAGGCCCGAGGCTATATCGACCAGGGGCTGCCCTTCTCCGGGTTCTACGACATCCGCAATCACCACCTCGCGGTCGGCGCGCGCGTGGCCGGCACGATCGCGGCGCTGCACGGCGACGCCGGGCTGCCGGCGGGGCACGTCAACCTCCGGTTCCGCGGCTCGGCGGGTCAGAGCTTCGGGGCCTTCGCGATCCGGGGGATGCACCTGGACCTCGAGGGCGAGGCGAACGACTACGTGGGCAAGGGCCTGTCCGGAGGAGAGATCAGCATCCGGCCCTTCCGTCAGGCGGGCTACGCGCAGGCGACGCACGAGAACACGATTGTGGGCAACACCTGCCTCTACGGCGCCACCAGCGGACGCCTGTTCGCGGCGGGACAGGCGGCAAGCCGGTTCGCGGTGCGCAACTCTGGGGCAACCGCCGTGGTGGAAGGCGCGGGGAACCACTGCTGCGAATACATGACCGGCGGGATCGTGGTGGTACTGGGGACGGTCGGGCGCAACTTCGGTGCTGGGATGTCGAACGGAGCGGCGTACGTGCTGGACGAAACGGGCGGGTTTCCGGGCCGGGTGAATCTCGACATGGTACGGATTGATGACTGCACCGAGAACGATGACCAGCTCATCCTCGGCCTGGTGCATGAGCACCTGGAGCGGACCGGCAGCCTGCGTGCGCGCCAGCTGATCGAGCAGTGGGAGGTGTTCCGCCCGCTGTTCCGGAAAGTAGTGCCAAACACGACGCCGACGGCGCCACAGCTCCACTCGCAGCCGACCATCACGGAGCCGGCCCCGGCACCGGGGCCGACACCCCTACCCGTTGGCGCCCGGTAGTCAGGCACCGCCAGTGCGGGACCGGGCATCAGGCCGGGCATCCCCAGGATGACAAACGCCCTCCCGCGCCCGGTTCCTCGCGACCACGAGGAGCTGGTGTGCCACGGAGGCGAACAACTACCCCATCGTGCCGGCCCAGCCGCGTTCCGCAGGAGTAGCGTGACGCGGCTATCCGCCGGACCTCCAGACCTGCCCGCCGGCCATGGAGCCTTCAGCGCCCTACTGGCTGGTGGAATCCGCTCCCGCAAGATCTGCCCGATACCTGGCATTCAGGCGGGCCGCGGTCGTGACCGGGTCGCCCCGAGGGACGGTCGGGAAGGTGTCATGACGGCGGGACCACTCCTGTTCCCATCGGCACATGTCCGCGGCAACGGGGGCCCGTTCAAAGGGTGTCCCTGCATCCATCGACCGATTGAGCCGGGCAAAGAACTCCTGCCACCGCGGCAAGTAGTAGGTGCTGAACATCCCCTGCCACTCCTTGTACGCGTAGAGATTCAGGTCGTCGTTCTGTCCCTCAGTGCACCTGGCCCCCCAGAGCGTGATGAGGTTTCTGGCGTTCCACTCGTAGAGATCGCGCTCGACCGGAGTCCTCCCCCAGCGTTTTGCATCCTCCAGCCACCGGCCGAGCAGGAACTCTTCCCGGGTCGCCACCAGGCGGTCAAGGTCGTTGAGCAGTCCGACCACCCGAGCTTCCGCTGCGATGAGTCCCGGCCGATCCCTCCGCCGAAAGGCCGCCTCCACCGCATTGACCAGCGGAAGTCCCAGCTGGCCGAGGACCTGACGCGTCAGGTTCACGACGTCATAGCGATAAGCGTCGTTCCCGCCCAGCTCGCTTGACGCACTCAGCAGCGTGTCGAGTGCCAGCGCCAGGGTCCTCACATCGTACGGCGCGATAGGCTCGGTGCGATAGGCGGTCCCGGCCACATAGAACCCGGGGCGCTCGGCGAGGAATGTCCCCGTCTGCGGGGCCGAGCGGTAGGCGGTCTGCATGAGCAGCCGCCACGCGCTCTGCGCATGAGCATTGGGTCCTCCATAGCGACGATCGACCCACGCCCGGCTCCATTGCCCAAGTTCGGGGACCTGATCGCGCCAGGTCATGTCCATCACGAAATCCGGAACGATCGGGTTGTAGCCCAGGCCTTCCATCATCATGCCCAGGCCGGAAAGTCTGCCTTTGGCGGGACTCGCGAGCGCGGCGGCCAGGTTGGATGCGATCTGGGGCAGGTCGCCGTTGAGGTTCACCTTGCCACCGAAGTTGTACAGCACATTCCAGATCCACGGCTTGCCGTAGAAGGCTTCGCGATCCTGCCACACCGGATGCCGGTCTCCCCACAGATCGAGGACGATCATCCGATCGTCGGGCACCGCGCCGATCAGCGCGCGGGCCTGAGGTTCCTTCCAGAATTTCGCCTGATAGTAGAGAAACCACCCCTGCAGCACCCAGACGGCCGCCGCATCAGTCGAGTGCATCGACTGGTAGACGGCGCGTCCCATCCCGGCCAGGAATTCCGGATCGTCGGAGGGGGGATCGATCTCGTTGAAACTATCCGCGGCATAGAGGTGATCGGTGCCAAAGAGCTCGGTCTGGCGCTCGATAAACCTGCCGCCGAAGCGCTGAAAGAGCGGATCGAGCGGGTCGAGGAACCACGTCCCGGAGAACCCGGCCGACCAATCTCCTGTCTGGTGGATCTTCGCCTCGGGAAAAACATCCCTGATCGACGCCGGCACATGACCGGTGAAGCCCTGGAGCACTGGTGTCATCCCCAGCTCGCGCTCGCGCGCGAGAATCTGGCGCTCCAGTTCCACGTGGCCGTCAATCCAGTTGCCCGGCAGCGGGCCGCCGAGTCCGTCGATGTTGCCCATCCAGCCCCACGGCAGGTAGGCCGGGCCAACCAGGAAATCGGCGATCATCTTCTCGCTGAAGCCCAGGTCTCGCAGCACCAGCCGCCAGGTGCCCTCCTGGCCGGTGACCGCCAGCGGGAGGTTGATCCCTTTGAGCGCCATCCAGTCGATCATCCGCTGCCACTGGTCCCAGTCCCACCACGCCATGCTGTAGGAGAAGGTGCAGTAGTTGAAGAAGTAGCGATATCGGTAGGGGGTCGTGATCCGCACCTTCGCAGCCACGGATTTGAGTGGTGTGGCGAGGACAATCGGGCGAAGTGGATTGGCAATGGTGATCCCGGCGACGTGCTCGAGGTACCAGTTCAGAGCCGAAGCGATCGCGACGCCAGTGGACCCGCGTAACGCGACCCGGTCTCCCTGACTCTCAACCTCGAACACATCGAGTCCCGCTTGCGCCGGGAGCTGCTCCACCAGAAAGAATCCGGCCTGGCCCGGTACGACTCGTTCAATCAGTGACGTGGCGGCATGGAGGACATCAGGCGGTTCGGAGGGCGCCGACCGCCCGGCCGCTGGCCGGGCCGCGAGAACCAGCAGGAGGATCGGGATGGACGCGAGTCGCATATCGTCTTTCAGGCGTGGAATACCGATTGAGGGAGCCGGGCGAGCGTACCACCCCGGGCCACGGTGGCGTGACCTGGGACGAAGGTCGCTACCCCCCGCGGACCTGCAGGAGCGAATACCCTCCACCGCCGAGCCGGCGCCTGCGATTTCGCCTCGCAGACGCGGTTCAGTCTAGGGCCTTGGCGCGAGACCCGTCCCACCCCGAAGGGTGAAACGGCCGCACCGCCCCGATCACCTCTCGCTGTCGTCCTTCTTGTGTTCGGCGGCGACTTTCGCCGTCACTTCCGGTGGGGCTTCGGCGTAGCCGCGGGGCTCCTGATGGAACGTTCCCCGGCCATGGGTAATCGAGTGCAGCGTGGTCGCGTACTTGTACATCTCGGCCTCGGGCACAATCGCCTTGATCCGAGTGAGGCGGCCGTCTCGGTCGGTGCCGAGGATCTGGCCGCGGCGGGCCGAGAGATCGCCAATCACGTCGCCCATGATTTCTCCCGGCGCCCAGACCGTGACATCCAGCAGCGGCTCCAGCAGCACCGGACTCGCCTTCGGCGCCACCGCCCGGAACGCGAGGATCCCGGCCATTTTGAACGCCATCTCGTTTGAGTCGACGTCGTGATACGAGCCGTCAAAGCACTCCGCCTGGAAATCCACCAGCGGAAAGCCGGCGATGACCCCCCGGACTGCGGCCTCCTGGATGCCCCGGTCCACCGCAGGAATGAACTTGTTGGGAATCACCCCACCCACGATGCCGTCGACGAATTCATACCCCGCGCCGCGCGGGCGCGAGGCCAGCCGGATCCAGCAGTCGCCGTACTGTCCCCGGCCGCCGCTCTGCTTCTTGTGCTTGCCCTGTCCCTCCGCCTCCCCCTTCAGCGTCTCGCGATACGCCACTCGGGGACGGACCAGCTCGGCATGCACCCCGAACTTCTTTTCCAGCCGGCCGAGGAGGATCTCGAAGTGCCGCTCGCCCATGCCGTGGATGAGGGTCTGACCGAGTTCGGAGCTGTACTCGAAGTGGAAGGTCGGATCTTCCTCATGGAGCCGGTGCAGGCCGGAGGCAAGCTTGTCCTCCTCGCCCCGGTTCTTCACCACCACGCCGGCGGTGGCGACCGACTCGGGATAGGGGATCGGCTCCAGGTGCACCGGACCCTCCCTCCGGCAGAAGGTGTCGTTGGTGTGGGTATCGCGCAGCCTGGCGACCGAGCCGATGTCGCCAGCGCTCAGTTCGAGCACCTCGACCCGCTCGCGTCCCTGCTGCAGCGAGAGATGGTTGAGCTTCTCGGCCACACCGTGCTCGTGATTCCACACCTCCTCCCCGCTCTTCACGCTGCCGCGATAGAGCCGGAACAGGGTCACATCGCCGACGTGGGGCTCCGAGACCGTCTTGAAGACGTGCCCCAGCAGCGGCGATCCGCCGTTGCCGCCGTTCCCCTCGTGGCCGCTCTTGCCGCCGGGGATCGGTGCCTGCGCCGGTGACGGCAGCAGGTCGACGATCCCGGTCAGCAGCTGGCGCATCCCGTAGGTCAGCGTCGCGCTTCCGACGAGCATCGGGACGATCTCGCCCGCCAGCACCCCCTTCCGCAGTCCGGCGATGATCTCGCCGCGCGAGAGCTCCTCGCCCGCGAGATATTTCTCGAGGAGGGCATCATCGGTTGTGGCGATCGCTTCCACCAGCTGATCGTGGTACTTGGCGTAGGTCTCCGTCACGTCGTCGGGGAGCGGGACCGTGTCGTACTCGCCGGTCTTGGTGCCCTTGCGATAGGTGAGGGCCTCGCCGGTGAGCAGGTTGACGATCCCGTGGAAGTGGGCGCCGTTGCCGATCGGGATTTCGACCGGTACGACCTTGGGGGAGAGGTGGGTCCGTACGTCGTCGAAGACCCGCGCGAAGTCGGCCCGCTCGCGGTCCATCTGTCCGACGAAGAGCATTCTCGGCAGGTGGAGCCGGTCACAGATCTCCCACACCTTCTCGGTGCCGACCTCGACCCCGCCGGTCGCGTTGAGCACCACGACGGCGGCGTCGGCGGAGTGCAGCGCGGCGGTGGCTTCGCCGAGAAAGTCGAGAAATCCAGGAGCGTCGAGGAGATTGATCTTGGTATCGGCCCACTCGGCGAATGCAAGGCCGAGGGAGATGGAGTGCTGTCGCTGGATTTCATCTGCGGAGTAGTCGGTGAGGGTGGTGCCTTCCGGGATGCTGCCACGCCGCTTGGTGGAGCCTGCGACGTAGGCGAGGACGTCAACGAGGCTTGTCTTGCCAGCCGCGCCGTGGCCGACAAATGCCACGTTGCGGATGGCGGGTGAGCGATAGACCCGCATAGGGCCAACCTCCTTGATGGGGGTGGGCTATCATGCGCGCCGGGTTCCGACGTGTCAAATGCCTGGGCATGAGGACGGCGTGAAGATGGGCTTAGACCCGCACGCCGCCCGTGGTCCGGCAGGTTAGTAAGAGATGCCGTCCGGATATGTCCGAGGTGGCCAGGCAGTCGGTCGCGTCTGGCGTCCTCGATCGGGGGTCGCTCGAGTCCGCCGGGACTTCTCGCGTCTTCTTTCAGGCGGTCTCCTGTCGCCAAACCGCCCGTCGTATCCTGGAAACGGGGAGAATTGGCCTCCCCGATTGACGGAACGGCCATGGATCCATAACTTGCTAGTCGTAAAGCAAGTCAATGACATCGACCCATGACCGCAGGCCCATGAACCCAGCAGCTCAACCCCCGTCCCAGCGGGACACTGTGCGTGAGCGGAACGCCCCCCGGACTCGGGAGGCGATTCTGGACGCGGCGGAGCAGCTGTTCGCGGACCGTGGGTTCGACGCGACGAGCTTCACCGACGTGGGCGCCGCCGCAGGTGTCTCTCGCGGTACACCGGGGTATTTCTTCGGCGCCAAGGAACAGCTCTATCGTGCGGTGCTCGAACGCTGCCTCGAGCGGGTCCGGGCTGCGGTCCGCAATGGCCGGGAGCGGGCGCTCGCGAGCCGGGAACCGCCGGAGGTCGTGCTGGCGGGAGCGGTCGGTGAGTACTTCGACTTCATCAGCGCCAACCCGGAATTCGTCCGCCTGCTGGAGCGAGAGGCACTCGACGGAGGCCGGCAGCTGGTCCAGATCCCACCCCACCTCGAGGCGGCCCAGGAAGCCCTCGGGGCGATCGTCACCGAACTGGCATTGGACCCGGCCGACGAGGCCGAGGCACAGCAGCTCCTGATCAGCATGCTGGCGCTGTCGTGGTTTCATGTGGTCCACGGCCCCACCGTGCTCCGCGCCCTCGGCGTGGACGCCGCGGACCCGGCCTTTCGGGACGCCCGGCGGCGCCACGTGGTGCAGCTGGTGGTTCAGGGCCTCCGCGGCCAGCTCGGCACTACGGCATCTGGTCGCTCCAGCCGAGAATAGTTGTCAGGCATGCTTCCCCGTAACAGGATCGTACGATCATGACAGACGTGATGACGCCAAGGCCCGGCACCGCGAGTCGGCCGGCAACGCCGCTGGCCACCGAGAAGGAGGCCCGGGATGTGGCCGAGGCCGCGCGGGAAAATGAGTGGGCTGCGCCGAGCTTTGTCCGACAACTGTTCGAGGGCAATTTCCAGCTCGGGCTGATCCATCCCTTCCCCGCGCCCGATCCGGTGGAGGTCGAGCGAGCCCGCCCGTTCCTCGAGAAGCTCGAGGCGTTCATGCGGGAGCGGGTTGACAGCGACCGCATCGATCGCGAGGGACAGATTCCCCCCGACGTGATTCAGGGGCTGCGGGAGCTTGGCGCCTTCGGCATCAAGATCCCCACCGAGTACGGCGGCCTCGGCCTCTCCCAGCTGATGTACACCAAGGCGATCGGCCTGGTCACGAGCCAGGACGGCAGTCTCACCGCACTCCTCTCCGCGGCCCAGTCGATCGGCGTGCCGACCCCGCTCAAACTGTTCGGCACGCCGGAGCAGAAGAAGAAGTATCTCCCCCGGCTGGCGAAGGGGGCCATCTCCGCCTTTGCGCTGACCGAATCGAACGTCGGCTCGGATCCGGCCGGTGTCTCCACCCACGCCGAGCTCTCGGCGGACGGCACGCATTACATCCTGAACGGCGAGAAGTTGTGGTGCACCAACGGCACCGTGGCGGAGCTGTTCGTGGTGATGGCGCGTACCAGCGGGAAGAAGATCACCGCGTTCATCGTCGAAGCCGACTGGCCCGGGGTCGAGGTGGTACAGCGGCTGCACTTCATGGGCCTCAAGGCGATCGAGAACGGCATCATCCGCTTTACCAACGTGAAGGTGCCGGTCGAGAATATCATCTGGGGCGAGGGCAAGGGGCTCAAGCTCGCGCTGATCACGCTCAACACCGGCCGGCTCACGCTCCCGGCCTCATGCGTGGCGGGCGCCAAGCGCTGCCTCGAGATCGTGCGTCACTGGGCGAGCCAGCGGGTGCAGTGGGGCCAGGCGGTGGGCAAGCACGACGCCGTCGCCCAGAAGATCGGGCGGATGGCCGCTGAAACCTTCGCCATGGAGGCGGTCAGCGACCTCGCCAGCCTCATGGCCGACGCCGGGGACCGGGATATCCGGCTCGAGGCCGCAATCGCCAAGATGTGGAACACCGAAATCGCCTGGCGCATCATCGACGACACGCTGCAGATCAAGGGCGGGCGCGGTTACGAGACCGCCGACAGCCTCCGGTCGCGCGGCGAGCGCCCCGACCCGGTCGAGCGGATGATGCGCGACTGCCGGATCAACCTCATCTTCGAGGGATCGTCGGAGATCATGCGGCTGTTCATTGCCCGTGAGGCGGTGGACACGCACCTCCGGGTGGCGGGGGCACTGATCGATCCCAAGTCGACCGGTTCGCAAAAGCTGAACGCCCTGATCAAGTCCGCCGGCTTCTACGGTCTCTGGTATCCCAAGCTCTGGATTCCGTTCAAGGGGTGGTTCGGCTACGGCGAGTTCGGCCGGCTGACGGGGCACCTGCGCTTCGTGGAGCGGTCCAGCCGGAAGCTGGCGCGCACACTGTTCCACTGCATGGTGCGCTTCGGGCCCAAGCTCGAGAAGCGCCAGGCGGTCCTCGGTCGCCTGGTCGAGATCGGGGCGGAGCTGCTGGCCATCTCGGCGGCATGCAGCCGGGCCCAGGCGATGGTGGCCGCCCAGCCGAGCCAGACCGGCCCGCGGGAACTGGCCGATATCTTCAGTCGGCAGGCGCGCCGGCGGGTGGAGCAGAAGTTCCGCGAGGTCTGGTCCAACGACGACATCGCGACCTACGCCACTGCGCGGCATGTGCTGGACGACCATTTCCTGTGGCTCGAGGCGGGGATGGTGCGGGACGGGAAGTAGGGAGTAGGGAGTAGGCGGGAGGCAGGAGGAATTTGAAAGGGCGGAGTGGACCGAATGGTCTCCTCCGTCCTTTTCATTCTTCCATCAGTCGCCGCATTTCGGTCTTCTGGTCCGCCCGGCCGCCATGGTGCGGAGCTTACCGGCTCCCTGCAGCGCTTGGCTTGCAGGTATATCCGTATGCCAGCTGCTGCAGTGCCCCGCCCTGCTCCTTGAACAGCGCACTGATCGTGACGCATTTCTCCAGTGGTGCTTCAAGGGCGACCGTGCCGCGGAATCGACCGGCAATTCGGGCGCCGGGGTGGCGCGCCTCAAACTCCGCCCGACTGGAGCTGCCCTGCGCTGCGGGGTCGACGACCAGGACCAGGCGCTCGGCCCCGTCGAAATAGAGAGTCGGCGACTGCGAGGTCTCATCAACACGAATGCTCGGAACAATGACCACGCCGCCAACTTTCCAGCGCGGGGGCGGGGCGAGTCGCCGGGGCAGTCGGGCACTGGCAAGGGCTTCCCGCTGGCCCCGGCTCGCGAAGATGCGCTCGACATCGGGCAGCGTCGTCTTGCCCAGTATGAGGCCCACAACGTCGGTCTCGGCAATGGCCACAGCGGCATTGCCCTCCTGTGCCGTGAGCGCGGCAGGCACAAGGGCGAGGACGACCAGAATGTGAGGTAGCACACGCATTCGGGGAGCTTTCCGAGGGGGACAGCTCCACGATGGGCAACCACCGTACCGCCTCCCGACCCAACCCGTAAGCGCTTGCCCTGCAGAGCAGTAGCGCCCGGTGGCGGGCTGGAGGGAGATGGTACCGGCAGCAGCGTGCGGCAGACGCGGGATAGTGCATGGATCGGCAGCGGAGGCGGAAGCGGCCCGGCGCTGGGAGGTATGGCGAATTAGATTCGTGGCACTCCGTGGTCAGCACCAGATCGCCAGGCCCGCATGCACCAGAGGGACGACCACCTGGGTCGCCCGCCTCATGGCTCGAAGGAGAACTCCATGGCTATCGCCGAAGGACGCACGATTCCCTTTGTGGGCCCCGAGCACGTCGATGTCGCGGTTCTGGAGACCTTTGGCTACGAAGGTCCGGAGCAGGAGATCCTTACCGAGACCGATGAATTCAGCGCCGTCTGTCCCTACAGCGGGCTGCCGGACTTCGCCACGCTCGCGATCCGCTACATGCCGGCCTCGAAGTGCATCGAGCTCAAGAGCCTCAAGTATTATGTCACCAGTTACCGCAACGTCGGCATCTTTCAGGAGCATGCTACCGCGAAAATGGCCGAGGACCTGACGAAAGCGCTGGCCCCGAAGTGGCTCGAGGTGAAGACCGTCTACAGGGTGCGCGGGGGTTTTCTCACCACCTGCGTCGTCCGCCTCCCCGCGGCCTGATCTCCCCGGACTCAGCTCCCGCGACTCCGACCCCAGAGTCGCCACTCGCGCGGCAATGACAGGTAGTAACCCGTCACGACACTGACGAGCGAGATGATACTGGCCGCAACGAAGAGGAAGTACACCGCCCGCGCACTCGGGATGAAACGCCGCAGGCTGCCAAAGGTGTGCAGCCCCATCACCGTCCGATGCAGTTGCCCCCGTCGATCGATCCGGCTCAATGCCCCCGTAGCAGCATTGACATGCACGACGGTGCCGGCATCGTCTCCCAGTGCGACCCGCCAGACCGGCAATGCTCCGGCCTGATACAGGCCATCGTGCCGCTCGACCAGTGTCGGCGCACCAATCGTGGCCCGGGGTGAATCCAGCAACACCACTTCGCGTGCGACCGCTTCATCGACCACGACACGGCTGCCGTCGCCGGCGTCGAGGAGCATGACCGCCCCCCTCCCCCCGGTCAGGCGGTAGACAATTGTCGCGCCGAGGCGTTCGACGGTCAGCTGGGTGACCGGGGCGATTCCGCTGTCGGCGGCGATGGCGGTCTGGACGGCCTGGGCCGGCGTCACGGTCGCACGGGCAAAATCGGGCCCGGTCTCGCGCCGACCTCGACCCTGCGCGGCGTCTCCCCCAGCCGCCATGATACCAGTGACGATCCACATCACCAGCATCAGCCCGATGCCGACACCCACCCATTTGTGGATTTGGTAGATCAACCGCACAGCGCCTCCTTCTTCAAGTGATGGCAGGCGGACATGATAACCCGGCGACGATAAACTCAGGATGAAATCGGCGCATGGGGTGGGGCGGCACCCCCGGCGACCAGTTGCTCCGCCAACCGGCGCAACCGATCGGCCCCGGGCACTGCAGCGACCCAGCGTGGCGGCACCGCGCGCTCGCCATCCCGCGCCCCCATGAGTCCGCCAGCGACCGCCGCGTTCGTGTCGGTGTCGCCCCCCGCCGTGGCGAGCCATTGCAGCCCGCGCTCCAGATTCGGCTCATGATACGCGAACCAGAGCGCTGTCTCGACACCGTGCACCACGTACCCCGCCTCCGGCCCGGTAATGGGCAACTCCTCACGCCGTTCGAGCGGCACCCGGCGGATCGCATCACACAACTCGGCCGGGGCGGCGTTGCTGGTCAGCGCCTCGAGCACATCTCCGATGAAGTCGCGCCGGCCGCGGAGAAAGCACGCCACGGCGACGTTGATGGCAACCGCACCCCAGCCACACCGTTCGTCCGGATGGGTAAGGACCGCCGTGTGATAGCTGCCGCTGATGAGATTGGGGGGTGTGCCGAAGGTCCGCAGGGCGACGGGCAGGCAGCGCGACAACACCCCGTTGCCGGCCTGTCCGCCAGTGGATCCAGGCGGGGAATCATGCTGCCGGATATGCCTGAGTGCGGTCCGGGTCCACAGCCCGATGCCCCGCCCATCCTGCTCGGCCCACTCAACCCAGCGCAGCGCCAGCCGCCGCAGGTCCACTTCCCGCTCGAGCAATTCCTCCGCCAGCAGCACCATCAGGGCCAGGTCATCATCGTAGGGCGACTCGGCGGTGTCCCGGCGGATGATGTCCTGCAGGCCGTCGGGGAACGCGGCGGCGATCGCCTCCGCCGTGTGAAGAAATTCCGTGGGCACACCGAGGGCATTGCCGGCAGCGAGTCCGAGCAGCGCGCCGCGCGCGCGGCTCTGGAGGTCAGGAGGGGTCATGGTCCGTGGTGCGATTGGAAGCGGGCGCCGCCCGGGGAGCACCCCAGCACCGGCCGGAAGGCCGAATTCCGTGGCGGAGAGAAAGTAACTGCAGCCGGGGACCCGCCGCCAAAGTCACCGGAGCAGCGCCGGCCGCACCGGCGGGAGTGGTGCCGCCGCCGCCGCCCCTCCCACCTCTCCCATCGCACCGGCTATCTTTTCATTTCTCTCCCCCGTCCGTCCGCACCGAGGAGCGCCTCGTGTCCAAAGACTCGCTGACCGTCGTCGACAACCGTACCGGCAAGACCTACGAGTTGCCTGTCACCGAAGGCACGATCAAGGCGATGGACCTGCGCCAGATCAGGGTGGCGGACGATGACTTCGGGCTCATGGCCTATGACCCGGCCTTCCTGAACACAGCCAGCTGCCGCAGCGCCATCACCTTCATCGATGGCGACAAGGGCATCCTCCGGTACCGCGGCTACCCGATCGAGCAGCTGGCGGAAAAGGCCAGCTTCCTGGAGGTGGCCTACCTGCTGTTCGAAGGCGAGCTTCCCACGCGCACCCAGCTCGACAAGTGGGAACACGACGTCCGCTATCACACGTACGTCCACACCAACGTCATCAAGTTTCTCGAGGGCTTCCGCTACGATGCCCACCCCATGGGCACCCTGCTCGGCGCGGTGGGGGCGCTGTCGACCTTCTATCCCGACGCCAAGAACATCGAGGACCCGGCCAGCCGGTACCTGCAGCGCATCCGGCTGATGGCCAAGTTCCCCACCATCGCCGCCTTTGCCTTCCGCCACTCCCGCGGGCTGCCCTACGTCTTTCCGCGGAATGACCTGAGCTACATCGGCAACTACGTCAACATGACCTTCGAGATCGGCGGCAAGCTCGAGCCCAATCCCGTGCTGCAGCGGGCACTCGAGATCCTGCTGATCCTTCACGCCGATCACGAGCAGAACTGCTCCACCAGCGCTGTGCGCAGCGTCGGCTCCTCCCAGGTGGACCCGTTCTCCGCCGTCTCCGCCGGGATCGCCGCCCTGTACGGCCCGCTGCACGGCGGCGCCAACGAGGCGGTGCTGTCCATGCTGGACGAGATCGGCGACAAGAAGAACATCCCCACCTTCATCGCCTCCGCAAAGAAGGGGGAGGGCCGGCTGATGGGCTTCGGTCACCGGGTCTACAAGTCCTACGACCCGCGGGCCAAGCTGATCAAGAAGGTGGCCTACGATGTCTTCGCGGAAACCGGCCTCAACCCGAAGCTGGAGATCGCGCTCGAGCTCGAACGTATCGCGCTGGAGGACGAGTACTTCATCAAGCGGAAGCTCTACCCCAACGTGGACTTCTACTCCGGCCTGATCTACCAGGCGATGGGCTACCCCACCGACTATTTCACGGTGCTGTTCGCCCTTGGCCGCCTGCCGGGCTGGGTCTCGCAGTGGGAGGAGATGCTGCAGGACAAGGAGCAGAAGATTTCCCGCCCGCGGCAGATCTACACCGGCTACGACGAGCGGGAGTTCACTCCCATCGCGATGCGCGGCTAGCAGCTCAGCGCGGACCGGCCTCGCGGCACTACCCGGGCGACCCGAGTGGTCGCCCGTTGCGCTCCTCCCTCAGCAATTCTCCGGGCGACCCGCGCGGTCGCCCGTTGTCTTGCCGTCATGGCGCGCCGCGGCCCTCTAGCCACCACTCCCCGCCCGCCACACCTTCTGTCCATGACGGACACCGCGCCCGACTCCGACGCCGAACTCGAAGAGCGCCTCTCCCGCCCCACCGCCGGCCTGCTCGACACCCTGCAGCGCCACTCTGGTGACCTCGTCATCCTTGGCGCGGGCGGCAAGATGGGCCCCACACTGGCCCGCATGGCGCGCCGGGGACTGGAGGCCGTGGGGAGTGGCGGACGGGTTGTCGCCGTCTCCCGCTTCCGGGATCCCGCCGTCGCCGCTGGCCTGAGGGCAGATGGCATTGACGTGATTGCTGCCGATTTGCTCGATCCCGTCGCCCTGGCCGCCCTGCCCGATGCGGAGAGCGTCATCTTCATGGCGGGGCAGAAATTCGGCACCCTCGGCGCCCCGGCGGAGACCTGGGCGATGAACGCCATCGTGCCGTCCAGGGTCGCGGAGCGGTTTGCCGGGCACCGCACCGTAGTCTTCTCTACCGGAAACGTCTACCCGCTCACTCCCGCCGCCGGCGGAGGCCCGACCGAGGCCACGCCACCGGGCCCCATCGGCGAATACGCCATGAGCTGCCTCGCCCGCGAGCGGATCTTCGAAGACGCCGCCCTCAGATATGGAACTCCGGTCGCCCTCGTGCGACTGAACTACGCGATCGACCTCCGCTATGGCGTCCTGCTCGACACCGCCCGGCGGGTCCTCGCGGGACAGCCGGTCCCGCTCGCCATGGGCTTCGTCAACGTCATCTGGCAGGGCGACGCCAATGCCCGCTCGCTGCAGTGCCTCGATCTCGCCGCGACGCCGGCCGACGTGCTGAACCTCACCGGCCCCGACACCATTTCGGTGCGCTGGCTGGCGGAACGCTTCGGCGAGTTCCTGGGAGTCACGCCAATCTTCCGCGACACCGAGGCGCCGGACGCCCTGCTCAGTAACGCGCGCCGCTCGGTCCAGCTTTTCGGGCCGCTGACGGTGGATCTCGAGCAGATGCTGCGGTGGACCGTCGACTGGCTGCGCCGCGGTGGCCGGGAACTGGGCAAGCCCACCCACTTCGAGGCCCGCGATGGCCGGTTCTAGCGTGCGGGCGCACCTCCTCGCCGGCCAGGTCATCCCTGCCCACCCGCTGGCCCTGACGGAGGGCAGAAAGCTGGACGAGCGGCGCCAGCGCGCCCTGACCCGCTATTACATGGCGGCTGGCGCGGGCGGCATCGCCGTCGGAGTGCATACCACGCAGTTTGCCATCCGTGAACCGCGGCACGGGCTCTACGAGCCAGTGCTGGTCCTCGCAGCCGAGACAGCCGAGGCGGAGCTCCAGCGTCAGCCGCGGCCGTTTGTCCGGGTGGCCGGCGTCATCGGACGAACGCCGCAGGCCGTGGCGGAGGCGACCCTCGCCGCTCGCCTGGGATACGACACGGTCCTGCTCTCGCTTGGCGGCTGGCGGGAGGACACGGACGACGCGATGCTGGCGCACTGCCATGCGGTTGGAGAGGTGCTGCCGCTGTTCGGCTTCTATCTGCAGCCGGCGGTGGGGGGGCGCGTGTTGAGCTATGAGTTCTGGCGTCGCTTCGCGGAGTTGCCGGCGGTGGTCGCCATCAAGATCGCGCCGTTCGACCGGTATCGGACGCTGGATGTCATCCGCGCCGTCGCCGACTCGGGGCGCAACGATATCGCCCTCTACACCGGCAATGATGACGCGATCATCATGGACCTGTTGAGCCGGACGCCAGTGGGGAACCGGCAACTGCGGATCTGCGGCGGGTTGCTGGGTCAGTGGGCGGTCTGGACCCGCCGCGCGGTCGAGACGCTGAAAGCGATCCAGGAGCTGCCGAACGACGCTCCGATCGCGCCGTCCTGGCTGACGTTGTCGGCGGCGCTGACCGAGGCAAACAGTGCGCTCTTCGATGTCCGGCATCAGTTCCGCGGCTGCATCACCGGACTGCACGAAGTTCTCCGGCGCCAGGGCCTGCTCGCCGGGACCTGGTGCCTCGAGCGCGATGAGGGACTGTCGCCCGGACAGGGGGAGGAGATCGACCGTGTGCTGCGGAGCTACCCCGGGCTCAATGACGATGACTTCGTCGCGCAACATCGGGACCGCTGGCTGGCTCCCTAGCTAGAGTGCTTTCAGGTACTGCATCGTCTCCGGCTGGTACCCCAGTCGCTCATACAACCCACGCGCACGGAGGTTCTGAAACCAGACACTCAACCCGATGCGCCGGAATCCGAGTGAGCGGGCCCATCCCTCCGCTTCTTCCATGAGTCGTCGGGCGAGGCCCCGCCCTTCGCCTTTCACCGCGAGGGCGAGATCCTCGACGTAGGCGTAGCGCTCGTGGGTGAAATAGTCGGTCCGGACCACAACGAAGACGAACCCGAGCAGCGCGCCGAGGTCATCCGCCACGAAGAGCGCGTTGTCTGTCGCCGGGGAACGGAGGGAGGCCAGCAGGATCGGGTGATCCGCCGTCGCGATCTCGCTGGCGGTGCGCCATGGTGGAACAGGAAAATCGCCCAGCCGGGTGGCCAGACGGAGGAGGGCCGGTTCGTCAGCAGAAACGGCACGGCGGAGCGTGACCATGATGTGGGCCTGGTACGGGTGCGGCAGGTTAGCGAACCGTCGACGGCTTCAAGAATCGCGGAGCCGGTGGGTTGACAGGTAGATATCTGGATGATATCATATTGATACCTACCTCAACCGAGGATACACCCGTGATCCGCGAACAAGAGAAGGAAGCGATCTCCGGCGGTTTCATGCTGGGTCTGCTGCTGCCCCTGACAGTGGTGATCGTGCTGGGCTTCATCACCGCCGTCTCCAAGGAGAACCCGGGCGGGGCGGTGCTGTCGGTGCTGCTGGGCGTTGCGATCCTCATCCTGTGGGTCGGCCTCTTCACGGTGCAGCCCGGTCAGGCCCGCGTGCTTCAACTCTTCGGCGGCTACCGTGGCACAGTGAAGCGCCCGGGCCTGCGGTGGGCCAACCCCTTCTTCAGCAAGAAGGCGATCTCGCTCCGCGTTCGCAATTTCGAGACGACGAAGCTCAAGGTGAATGACCACAACTCCAACCCCATCGAGATCGGCGCGGTCGTGGTGTGGCAAGTGACGGACACCGCGGAAGCGCTGTTCGAGGTCGACAACTTCGAGGATTACGTCCGGGTGCAAAGCGAGTCGGCGCTGCGCGGACTGGCCAACCAGTATCCGTACGACGCGCACACGCCGGGGCAGATGTCGCTCTCGGTGAACACCCAGGATGTGGCCGAGAAGCTCAAGGTCGAGATCCAGGATCGGCTGACCAAGGCGGGGGTGAAGGTACTGGAGGCACGCATCAGCCACCTGGCCTACGCCCCGGAAATCGCCGGCGTCATGCTCCGCCGGCAGCAGGCCAGCGCGGTCATCGCCGCACGACAGATGATCGTCGAAGGAGCCGTGGGCATGGTGGAGATGGCGCTGGCGCTCCTCTCCCAGAAGGCAATCGTCCACTTGGATGAAGAGCGCAAGGCCACCATGGTGAGCAACCTTCTCGTGGTGCTCTGCTCCGAGCAGTCCACCCAGCCGGTGGTGAACGCCGGCTCGATCTACTAGGCCCGATCACCGTGGCCGAACGACGCGCCCTGCTGCTGCGGATCGACCCGGAGCTCCACGACGCCCTGCAGCGCTGGGCGGCGGCGGAGCTTCGATCGGTCAACGGGCAGATCGAATTCGTCCTGCGTCAGGCGCTGCAGAACGCCGGACGACTGAAGGCCGGGGGGGTCGAATAGCCTCTCCGTCCTTCTCGCTTCCGAGAATACTTGACTAATCAAGCAATAACCGCTAGGCTGTTGTCCATGGCAGCCCACCCCAGCCAACTCCAGCAGGAAATCAGGCAGACCCGCCCCTTCCGGTCGGTCGGGCAGGAGGCGGTGCTCGGCCTGTTCAAAACCGCCGACATGCTGCGCCGCCACTTCGGGAAGATCGTGGGCCAAGGGGGCGAGGCCGTGGAGCTCACCCTGCAGCAATACAATGTGCTGCGGATCCTGCGCGGGGCCGGTGCCGAAGGGCTCCCCACCCTCGAGATCGCGGCCCGGATGGTCGAACAGGCACCAGGGATCACACGCCTGATCGATCGGCTGGAGGCGAAGGGGCTGGTGGCCAGGGAGCGCTGCCTGGAGGACCGTCGCCGGGTCACCTGCCGGATCTCGCGTGCGGGGCTGGCGTTGCTGGCCCGGCTGGACGATCAGATAAACCGGTCGGACGAGGTCTTCGATGGCGTGGTCAGTGCCGCCGACCTGAAACGCCTGGTGGAGGTACTCGACCGGATGCGAAGTGTGCTGGAGACGAAGTAGTGGGAACTCTTTTTTTGGATAAGCAGTTGATTAGTCAATCATTTACACATGCAGTTTCAACTCAGGAGCAGACCATGACCGCAACCGAACGCACCACCATCGCCGCCCTCGACGCCGAACTCAATCAGATGGTGCTCCAGGGCAAGATCCTCGAGGCCTTTGACCGCTTCTACGACGAGTCGGTGGTGATGCAGGAAAACGCGGCGACCCCGACCGTGGGCAAGACGGCCAACCGGGCGCGGGAGGTGAAGTTCGTCGAGAGCATCGAGCAGTTCCACGGTGCCCAAGTGCTGGGCAGCGGTACCGGTGCGGACCGGAGTTACTCCGAGTGGACCATGGACGTCACGTTCAAGGGTGGCATCCGGGTCAAGCTGGAGCAGGTGGCCGCGCGCCAGTGGCGGAATGGCAAGATCGTCCACGAGCGCTTCTACTTCAACGCGGCCAACGGCTGAACCGGAGAGATCGATCATGTGGCAGAAACTGATTCATACGGACGGAGGAATCGCTCCGCTGGTCGCGCGGCTCGCGCTGGGGATCACGATTTTCCCCCACGGCGCGCAGAAGCTGCTCGGCTGGTTCGGCGGTGGTGGCTTCAGCGGGACGATGGGGTTCTTCACCAGTCAGGGGTTCCCTGCGGCGCTCGCCTTTCTCGCGATCGTGGCGGAGTTCTTCGGCAGCCTCGGCCTGATCACCGGGCTGCTCAGCCGGGTGGCGGCCTACGGGATCAGCTGCGTCATGCTGGTGGCGGCCACGACCGTGCATCTGGGCAACGGGTTCTTCATGAACTGGCTGGGCAACCAGAAAGGGGAGGGGTTTGAGTACCACATCCTGGCGGTGAGCCTGGCGCTCATCGTCATGATCCGTGGTGCCGGAGCCTACTCGGTGGATGGGATCTTGAGCGCGAAGCGCTGAGCTCCACCGGCGGGCCGGATTCAGCAGCAGAATGGGACCGCTTCAGGCAGTGCGCCCGGAGCGATCCCTTTCCGTTCCCGTCTGATTCCTCGACCGCCCGATGGCCACCGGGTCATCCGATCCCCGGCAGTTCCTCCCCTTCCAGGTAGGTATAGCCCTCGAGTCCCGCGACGTAGTCCGCGATGAACTGGTTGGCGTCCTGCCGGGAGAGCTCCTTCGCGTTGGTGACCTTGCGGCGAAAGGTGGACAGCAGATCGGCCCCGGTGAACTGCACGTAGTTCAGCACCTCGGTCACGGTATCACCGTGCACCAGATGGGTGATGTCGTAGCCCGTCTCGGTAAGGCGGACGTGTACCGCGTTGGTGTCGCCAAAGAGATTGTGCAGGTCGCCCAGGATCTCCTGGTAGGCACCGGTCAGAAAGATGCCGAGGATGTACGGCTCGTTGTCCTTGATGGGGTGGAGCTCGAGCGAGGGCTTCCCCTTGCGGCCCCCGACGAAGCGATCGATCACGCCGTCCGAATCGCAGGTGATATCCTGAATCGTACCGCGTCGGGTCGGCTGCTCATCCAGCCGGTGAATCGGCATGATGGGGAAGAGCTGGTCGATGGCCCAGTTATCGGGCAGCGACTGGAAGATGGAGAAGTTGCAGAAGTATCGGTCGACCAGGGTGGCTTCGATGTCCGCCACGATTTCCGCATGGTCGGCTTTCTCCGACTCCACCAGCCGGGCGAGCTGATTCATCGTCGCAAGATAGAGCTGCTCCACATTCGCCCGGTCACGCAGTGACAGCACGCCACTGGCGAACAGCTCCTGGGCCCGTTCCTTGCCGAAGGTGGCATCGTGATGCACTTCCTCGGGGCGCTCGGTACCGATGGACTCGAGGTTTTCCTTCATCTCGGTGAGCAGCGGATGGGGCTCGGGCCCGAGCACCGGAATCTCCGGTTCGGTCTGGGACTCGACATCGGTGACATTTACCAGCAGCAGCGAATGGTGCGCGGTGATCGCCCGGCCGGACTCGGAGATGAGGTTGGGCATCGGCACCCCTTCGGAGCGACAGAGGTTGCCGATGGTATACACCACGTCGTTGGCGTACTCCCGCATCGAGTAGTTCATGCTGGCCGGGCGGGTGGAGCGGGAGCCGTCGTAGTCCACGCCCAGGCCGCCGCCCACGTCGACGTGGGTCAGCCCGAAGCCCATCGCCCGCAGCTCGACGTAGAACCGCCCGATCTCCTCCAGGCCGGCCTTGATGAACTGGATGTCGGTGATCTGGCTGCCGAGGTGAAAGTGCACCAGTCGCAGGACATCCTTCCGGCCCAGCGCCTCGAGCTTGTCCAGCAGCTTCATCAGTTCCATGGCGCTCAGGCCGAACTTGGATTTCTCGCCGCCGCTCTTGGCCCACCGCCCCGAGCCCTCGGTCGACAGCTTGATCCGCACGCCCATCGTCGGCGGGACACCGAGTTCATCGGCCAGCTTCAGGTAGGTGTCGACCTCGGAGAGCTGCTCGACCACGACGAACACGGTGTGCCCGAGCTTCTGACCCATGAGCGCGAGGCGCATGTACTCCTCGTCCTTGTAGCCATTGCAGACGATGAGCGGTGCCGTGCTGTCACTGATGCCGAGGATGGCCTGCAGCTCGGGCTTGCTGCCGCACTCGAGTCCGATGCCGTGGGGCGTGCCGAATTCAACGATCTCCTCCACCACATGCCGCTGCTGGTTCACCTTGATGGGATAGACGGTGGTGTAGCTGCCTTCATAGCCGAATTCGGTGATCGCGTTCTGGAACTGGGCGGCGAGGGTCTGGATCCGCGTGCGCAGGATGTCAGAGAAGCGGAGCAGCAGGGGGAGACCCACCCCCTGGGCATTCAGATCGAGGGCGAGCTGGTAGAGGTCGAGTCCGCGCTTGGGATTGGCATCCGGGTGGACCGTGGCCCGCCCCTCCGGGCTGACCCGAAAGAAGCCGAGCCCCCAGCCGGGCATGTTGTACAGCTTTTCGGCGTCCTTGACGGACCAGTGGTTGGCAGCGATTGCGGCCTCCGGGCATACGGTGAGGGGGCAATTCTAGTGGCGGGCGGGGAAGGGTGAAAGTGGCTGGCAGCAAAGGAGTAGGCCTTGGGCGGTCGACCCCCCGTAGCCGCCCCCCAAACTCACTCCTTGAGTTTTCCGGTCCGCCCGACGATACTTCCGGTCAGAGCAGTGACATAGCCCTTCGGGGCCCCAGCGCCGATCTGGGTGATGCCTCGGTCAGATACCCCTACGCGTAAGCGAGGGGTGTTTTGTTATCATTCCCCCATGTCCTGGTCATTCCGTCTCATCCGTGTTCTCGGAACAGAGGTCAAGGTCCACCTGACCTTCCTGCTGTTTCTCGCTGGCCTCTGGTTCTTCACCCAGAGGGGAAGCGGTCCCGTGGAAGCGCTGATCACCACGGGGTTCATTCTCGCGCTCTTCTTCTGCATCCTGCTGCATGAGTTCGGGCACATTCTCATGGCCCGTCGGTTCGGCATCCGGACCCCGGATGTCATCCTGCTGCCGATCGGCGGTGTGGCCCGGCTGGAGCGGATTCCGGAGGAGCCGCGGCAGGAGCTGCTGATTGCCCTGGCGGGGCCTGCGGTGACCCTGATCATCGCCGTGCTGCTCGGCGGGTGGGTGGCGTTGAGAGGTGATCCCCTGGTGCTTCAGCCGTCCGAGTCCGAGCCGGCGAACTTCCTGCTCGACCTCGCCCGGATCAATCTCATCCTGCTGGTCTTCAACCTCGTGCCGGCCTTTCCCCTTGACGGTGGCCGGGTCCTCCGGGCGCTGCTCACCATGCGGATGAGCCACGTGAAGGCCACCCGCATTGCCGCCCGCATCGGCCAGGGCCTGGCCATGCTTCTCGGGGTCTACGGGCTGATTAACCAGAACCTCGGCATGACGCTCATCGCCCTGTTCGTCTTTTTCGGCGCCGGCTCCGAGGTGACGCAGGTGGCGACTCGCGCCGCCGGCCGGGGCATCCTGATCGACCAGATGATGATCACCCGGTACGCGACGATCCCGCTCTGGGCGACGCTGCGGCAGGCGGTGGACCTGCTGCTGGAGGGGGAACAGCGGGAATTCCCGGTGATCGATGCGAGCGGTGCGGTGGCGGGACTGTTGACCCGGGATGGCCTGATCCACGGCCTGACGGCGCGCGGCCCCGAATCCGTTGTCCGCGAGGCGATGACAGCAGCTGTGCCGCTGCTGCCGCTCGGCCTCGACTTCGAATCGGCGCTGGTGCGGCTGCGGGATTCCGGGCTCCCCGCGCTGCCGGTCATTGATGCGGGCGGAAAGCTCGTGGGGCTGCTCACGCGCGACAACGTGGCGGACCTGATCCTGGTGCGACAGGCGGTAGCGCCGCGCTGACCGCCGTGGCCCTCCCCCGGGTCACCCGCCGCGCAGCACCGGCCGTGTCAGGCACGTCGGACCACCCTCCGCCTTGAGCGAAATCTCGCGCCCGCGATAGGTCTCCACCCGGCAGCCGGCGGCCACCAGCCTTTCCCGGGTGACGGGATTCCCCTCCAGCATGACGCAGTGACGCGGGGCGAGCGTGAGCACATTCGAACCCAGCGTCGCGAATTCCGCCTCCGGTACCTCGACGAGGCGGATTCCGCGGCCGCGGAGCCGTTCCCGGAATGGCACCGGCATCAACGGGGAGTAGACCACCGCGAGATCGGCATCCACGAGGCTGATGAGCGACATGAGGTGCAGGCAGGCGTCGGGGCCGGTGAAATAGGGAAGCTCGACCGGGACGACGTCGATGGCGGGTCCAAGCGCTTCACGGAGCTGAGCCCGACCCGCTGCGTTGGTGCGATAACCCTGACCGACGGCGAGGGTCGAGGAATCGAGCCAGAGGCAGTCACCCGCTTCGCCGAGCGCGTCACCGTGGAGCCGGTAGTGGATCGGGACGCCGGCCGCCTCGAGACATCGCCCGATTGCCTCCTCTTCACCCCGCCGCAGGCTCTTCCCCATCCGCATGAGGATCGCCCCGCGCTCGGTGATCAGCACCGGGTCATGGACGTAGATGGCATCGGCCATCCCGGGAGCCGGTGCATCGTGGCGGATGACCTCCGCGCCTGCGGCCGTGAGGATGCGCACGAACGCGTCGTGCTCTTCCTGGGCCGCGGCGAGGTCGGGTCGCGCGGTGTAATGCCAGGCCGCGGGATCGGCATCGGCGAAGGCGGCATCGGGTCGGCGGACCAGCACCCGCCGGAGGGGGAGCACCATCGACTGGGCACCGAACTGCCGCATGAGCCGGTCTACTCCCGTGAAATCGATGGCGGCGGCAACGCCGTGGTCGGACGCGCCACACGCGTGGCGTCGAATCCGCTGCGGCGACGGACCAGCTTCCAGTGCAGCAACCCGACAACCGGACCGTGGAAGAGCACATCGGCAACGAGTGTGGCGGTGAGGAGCCCCGGGAGGCCAGCGTCCAGGCTGAGCGCGGCGAGATAGGCGAGGGGCCGCAGGAGCAGCGTGTCGACCGCAGCCGCGGCCCCGAATTCCTGCATCAGATCCCGCAGAACGGCTTTGTGCGGTGCCTCGGGACGACGGGTCAGCCCGTCGGATGCGTCCCGAACCTGCCGACCCTCCGTCCAGCCGAGCACGCCGTAGAAGCCGATCGCGTCGGCGAGCGAGCCCGCGAGCGCCACGAGGAGCAGAGGTTGACCACTCGACAGGAGGGAGAGCGCGGCCAGCGGACCGGCAACGAGGCCCGCCACTTCCGGCGCGCCGTATCGACCGCGCCAGAGGCGACGGCGCTCACGCCAGTCGGGCAGGGCCTCGACGGGCGCGGGACCGGTCCATGGTTCGACCCGCAGTTCGTGGTGACCGATCCGCAGCACGTCACCCGGGCGGACCAGCGTGGGGCCCACGATCTGCTGGCCATTGAGCGCGGTGCCGAACCGGCTTCTGTCGACCAGCACCGGACCTTCGGGGGTCACGACGAGGCGGGCATGGCGCCGGGACACCTCATCGCCATCGAGGACAAGGTCGCAGTCCGCCAGCCGACCGATGGCGAGCCCACGCCGGCCCAGCGGCAGGAGTGCGGCATCGGTGCGGATGGCGAGGGTGGGCTGCATCGGTCGGTCAGGCAGGATCGAGTTCGGCGGCAAGTTGAGGGCCGGGAAAACGCGGCTTCTCGAAATACCACCAGTTGACATCTTCACCCCAGCCCTCGTCGGCCGCGACGATCGCACCCCAGATGCAGCGACCCGCCGGGACAAGGTGCAGGCGGATGCGCATATCGGCATCGTTCACCCGGGGCTGAAAGGCGTCGCGGATCTCGGCCGGTGCCAGTTCGAGGGCATTCGCCAGCAGCTGCCGGCCATCCATGTCGTTCAGATAGTCGTCCAGGGTGAGCTGGTACCCCTCAAGCACCTGGGCGACGACCCGCTCCCAGTTGTCCACCAGGCCGCGCAGTCCCTGCGCCACGACCGCGTAGGAGGCCCCGCTCCGACGCAGATACTCCCGCACGGGATCGTTCGGACCGGAGATGCGCTCGGTCATGGCGTACCGTGCCCCCGCTTGAGCTGACGCCGATAGTAGGCTTCGCCGTCGTTGGGACGGAAGAAGGTCCGGATGACCCCGTCCCGGTCGACGGCAAGGAAGTCCCCCTCGCGGCGGTCAAAGCGAGTCATCACGCCGTCCTCCCGTACCGATTCGAGAATGTCGCCGCCGGCGGGACGATCGCGGAGCAGCTGCGCCCGGCGAAGATACTCGAGCTGGGTGATCGCGCCGAACTCGCCCCCGTGCTTGTGAAAGTGCTCCGCCAGATGCCCGGCATCGCGGAACCCGATGGCGGGATAGCGTACGCCGGGTGCCGCCTCGACCGACGTATTCGCGGCATCCGGCCCGGCGGCCAGGTCCCCGTCGGCCAGCGAGCCGCGCAGGCCGTACTGTACGCCGATGGCGAGCAGCAGCAGGCCAAGGCTGAATCCCAGTCGGAGCACCAGGCCCCGCTTCACTGCACCCAGCGGTTATTCCCCCGGTCCACATCGGGCAGGTTCTCGTGCGGGTCGACGGTGACACCGACCACCGGTTCCGGTGCCCGCCATCGATAGGTGAACTTCCCTCCCAGATTCCACATTTCCACCGGCAGCCGGACATACCGGACCACCCTGTCACCCGCGGCGTTGCGTGTGGTCAGGCCCAGCTCCGTCGGCATGACCATCTGGCCACGATTGGCAAGGAAGACTTCGCTCACGCCGTCTCGGACCACCACGGAATCCACCGCCTGATCGAGCCGGGCGGTCGTATAAATCCACTCGCGGAAGAACCAGTCGAGGTCGGTGCCCGCCTGATCCCGCATCGTCCGGATGAAATCCGCCGGCGTCGGGTGCTTGAAGGCCCACGCCTTGAGATAGGCGCGGAAGGCGGGATCGAAACGTTCCTGGCCGAGCACTTCCCGTCGCAGCAGTTGCATCATGAGCGCGGGTTTCTGGTAGCCGGTCCAGAAGAGGTCGTGCACCTCCACCGGGCGGGTGATCATCGGCTGCTCCGCACCGGGAATCGCGTGGTCGGCGTAGAGATGGAGCGGGTGCACCTCGATGGTGTCGCCGTAGGCTTCCTGGCGGAAGTAGTTGGCGGCGTTGCCCAGGTTGATGAAGGTGTTGAAGCCCTCGTCCATCCAGGGGTAGAGCCGCTCATTGGACCCGACGATCATCGGCATCCACTGGTGGCCGAGCTCGTGAGCCAGCACCCACTGGAGATCGATCCGGGTGGGACCGGTTGGATCGAAGGTCATCATGGGGTATTCCATCCCTTCGATCGGCCCCTCGATGCTCGACATGTGGGCGTAGGGATAGGGATACCACTGCAGGCTGTAGTACCTGAGCGCGTCGCGGACGATCGTGTTGGCTTCCTGCCAGAGCACCGCGCCGGGTCGGTAGTAGGTGTGGATGAAGATGCCGCGCCAGCCGCTGGCGTCCCATTGGAAGTGCGGCGCGGCGGCAAAGGCGAAGTCGCGCACGCTGTCGGCGTGGAAGCGCCAGGTAAAGGGCCCTCCCTGACGCGGCCGGGTGCGGGCGGGCTGACCGGCTTCCTCACGAGTGATGATGGCGATGGCGCTATCGGCCGTGCGGGCGCGGGCCAGTCGCGCGCGCTGGGTCGCAGTGAGCACCTCGAGCGGATTCTGCAGTGTGCCGGTGGCAGAGACGATGAAGCTGCCAGGGACGGTCAGTGCCACATCGAACGACCCATATTCGAGGTAGAACTCCCCCGCCCCGATGTACGGCTCGTGATTCCACCCCTTCACATCATCGTAGACCGCCATCCGCGGGTACCACTGCGCGATCTCGTACAGTTCGCCGTCGCTCCCCATCCGCCCCGCGCCGTTGCCCGGGATCGGGAAGTGCCAGGCGACGTCGATATCGATGAATCCACCCGGGAGGAGCGGGCGCGCGAGATCCAGCCGCATCGTCGTCCCGAAAATCGTGTGCGCCAGCGGGCGGCCCAGCGAGGTAAGCGACTCGAGCGTCAGCCCGCCGGCAAACCCCTGGCAGCTGAAGTCGAACGCGGTACCCAGAAAGACGAGCGGTGGCTGATCCAGGAGATTGGTGAGACTGCCGGGCTCGCAGATGTTCTGCTCCAGGTGCATCCAGAGATAGGGCAGCGCATCGGGGGAACGATTGACGTAATGAATCGTCTCCCGTCCGGTGAGGGTGCGCGTCGCGCTGTCGAGTGTGGCCCGGATCCGGTAGTCGGCCCGCTGCTGCCAGTACCCGGCCCCTGGTCGGCCCGACCCAGTGCGCACCGTGCTCGGTGCCGGCAGCTCGAGGGAGCGAAAGGGGGAGCTGTCGGCCACGACTTGGGCCTGCAACGGGACGGTGCCGAGGACGGCAAGCAGTACGGCGAGGTAGCGCACGGAAACCGACCACAGGCTGAGGGAAGGATGGGAGGGTGCAGCAGAGATAATATCCCGTGGGGCGGGTGTGTCCAGCCGGGAAGGGGAACTCAGGGGGGAGGGAGTAGGCGACAGGCGATAGGTGATCGGCGGAGGGCAGGTGGCTGGAGCGGATGCGGGCAAGCGGGACCGAGCGCGGCACGACGGGCCGAGGCCGGATTTCGCGAACAGCTTCGCAGCCGGGGGTATAATGCGGGACGTCTCTCGGGAGCCGCACCGTGAACCATATCTTTGAACACTCGACCGACCTCCCCGTCAGCGCCGCCGAGGCCTATGCGTGGCACGCTCGGCCCGGGGCGCTGGAGCGGCTGACGCCGCCGTGGGAACCGGTGCGTGTGGTGGAGCGGATGGGCGGGCTGGGTGACGGACGGGTCGTGCTCGAAATCCGGGTGGGCCCGCTGCGACAGCGCTGGGTGGCGCAGCATCGTGACGCAATCCCCGGCGAGCAGTTTGTCGACGAGCAGGTGGAGGGGCCATTCGCCCGGTGGGTGCATACCCACCGCTTCACCGCCCTGGGCGTCGATCGGTGCCGCTACACCGACCACATCGAGTACGCGCTTCCGCTGGGCGTCACCGGAGAACTCGGCGCCGGCTTCGTTCGGCACAAACTGGAGCGACTGTTCCGCTACCGGCACGCGACGGTCGAGGCGGACCTCGCCCAGCACCACCAGACGCGCGGCGCGGCTTCGCGAGTCATCGCGATCACGGGGGCGACCGGCATGGTCGGCCGAAGTCTCGTGCCCCTGCTCACGAGCGGGGGGCACACGGTGCGGAGAGTGGTGCGGAGCCAGCCGGCCGCTGGTGACATCCTGTGGGACCCTGACCGGGGCTCGCTTGACGCCGGGCAACTGGAGGGCGTTGACGCGGTGATCCACCTCGCCGGTGAGCCGATCGCCGGCGGCCGCTGGACCGCGGAGCGCAAGCGCCGCATCCTCGAGAGTCGCACCCGTTCCACCATCCTGCTGGCGGATACACTCGCCCGACTGACCCAGCGGCCGCGAGTGCTGGTGTCGGCATCCGCCGTCGGCATCTACGGTGACCGGGGCGACGAAGTGGTCGAGGAGACGACGTCGCTGCGCGCCAGCGGCGAGCGAATGTTCGTCGAGCAGGTCGGACAGGCCTGGGAAGCGGCGACCGAACCCGCCGAGCGCGCCGGTATCCGCGTGGCCCGGATGCGCATCGGAATCGTGCTGAGTCCGGAGGGCGGCGCCCTCATCCCGATGATGCGCCCGGTGCAATTCGGGGTCGGCGGCAGGCTCGGCAGCGGGCAACAGTTCATGAGCTGGATCGGGATCGATGACGTGATCGGGGCGCTGTATCACGCGGTGCAATCGGAGAAGCTGAGCGGACCGGTGAACACCACCGCCCCGCATCCGGCGCGCAACGCCGATTTCATCGCCACTCTGGCGCATGTGCTCGAGCGCCCCGCCCTCCTGCCGGTCCCCGCCGCCGCGATCCGGCTGCTGGTCGGCCAGATGGCGGATGAGCTCGTGCTGACCGGCAACCGGGTGATTCCCACTCGGCTGGTGGAGAGCGGCTACCGCTTCCGGCATCCGGAGCTGGAGGGGGCACTGAGGTTTGTGCTGGGGAGGTAGGGAGTAGGTGGCAGGTGGCAGGTGGCCGGCGCTAAACGCTGAATGCTGAATACCAATGGCCAACGGCCAGTGGCCGTGAGCTGACGGCTGATGGCTCATGGCTGACGGCTCATGGCTGACGGCTGATCGCCATCTGTCCTCTCCGCCCCGACGCCCCTAGGTTCCGCGCCATGGCTTCTCCCCCTCGCGCGGTCGTGCTGGTCTCTGGCGGGCTCGACTCGACCACCACCCTCGCCATTGCCAAGCGGGACGGCTTCCGGCCCTACGCCCTGAGTTTCCGCTATGGCCAGCGGCATGTCGTGGAACTGTCGGCGGCGCGGGAGATCTGCCGCCGCACCGGTGTCGCCGAGCATGCGGTGGTGGCGATCGACCTGGGCTTCTTCGGCGGCTCGGCCCTGACGAGCTCGATTCCGGTGCCCAAGGGGCGCGACCTCGCGGCCATGGCGGGCGAGATTCCCCTGACCTATGTCCCCGCCCGCAACACCATTTTTCTCTCCTATGCGCTCGCATGGGCCGAGGTCCTCGGGGCGGCCGATATCTTCCTCGGGGTGAATGCCCTGGACTACAGCGGGTATCCCGATTGCCGGCCGGAGTACATCGCGGCGTTCGAGACGATGGCCAATCTCGCAACCCGTGCCGGGGTGGAGGGCCGGACCACGCTGCGGATCCACACGCCGCTGATCAGCCTGACGAAGCGGGAGATCATCAGCCTCGGATTGACGCTCGGCGTGGACTACAGCCAGACCCGCAGCTGCTACGATCCGACCCTGAAGGGCGAGGCATGCGGGCAATGCGACTCCTGCCAGCTTCGATTGAAGGGGTTTCGGGAGAACGGGCTGGAGGATCCGGCGCCGTATGTGGCGATGAGGCGGGAGTAGGGAGCAGGCGGTAGGCGGTCGGCGATAGGCGGAACGCTGAATGCTGAATGCTGTGTGCCGGTCGCTCCCCCCCTGCCGCCCGCTGCTCGCGGACTTCCGCCCGACTAGGTTTCGCGATGGCCTATAGCGTGAAGGAGATCTTCTACACTCTCCAGGGTGAGGGCGCAAACTCCGGCCGGCCGGCGGTGTTCTGTCGTTTCGCGGGGTGCAACCTCTGGACCGGACGGGAAGCGGACCGGGCGACGGCCACCTGCCGGTTCTGTGACACCGACTTCATCGGCACCGACGGGCCGGGCGGCGGCAAATTCGAGACCGCGGCAGCTCTCGCCTCAGCGGTGGCCGCCGAGTGGCCGGCGAGCGGATCATCAACGGCACGGCCCCTGGTCGTCTGCACGGGGGGAGAGCCGCTGCTGCAGCTCGACGCCGCGGCGGTCACCGCGCTGCATGCGGCTGGATTCGAGATCGCGGTCGAGACGAACGGGACGCAGGTCGCCCCGCCGGGGATTGACTGGATCTGCCTGAGTCCCAAGGCGGAGGCCCCCCTGGTTCTCACGGCGGGCGATGAACTGAAGCTGGTCTTTCCCCAGGCTGGGGCAGAACCGGAGCGGTATCGTTCGCTCGATTTTCGTCATTTCTACCTGCAGCCGATGGACGGACCCGAGCGCGAGGCCAACACGGCCCTGGCGGTGTCGTACTGTCTGGCGCATCCGGAATGGCGCCTGAGTCTCCAGACCCACAAGTTGCTCGGCATCCCATGACTTCCGGCTACTCCGATCGTATCGCCCATGCGCTGGCCTTCGCGGCCAAGTACGCGCCGACCTCCCGCGGCCCTGGCACCGGCCCCGGCAAGACCACCCATCCGGCGAACGTCGCGTTGATCCTCGCCCGGCATGGCTGCGACGAGACGACGATCGTCGCCGGCATCCTTGCCGTGCTGCTCAACGGCATGGAACCAAACCGCCGAACTCCGCTGGCCGTGAAGGTCGGCAGCAAGTTCGGCGAGGGTGGGGTGGTGGCGCTGGCGGCGGTCGAACCACGCTATGACGCGCGGGGCAAGGAGCGGAGCTGGGAAGCCTGCAAGATGGAATTCCTGGCGGGACTCGCGACGGCGGAACCGCGGGCCCTCGAAATCTGCGTGGCAAACGAGATCTTCCACGTCGGCGCCCTGCACACCGATGTGCGGCGGCTCGGGCCAGAGTACCTCAGCGGCTATGCGCCGGGCGGCGCGGAGATGGTGTTGCGGTGGTTTCGCGGCGTCGTGCTGACGATGGAACGCCACGCCGACGGGCCCCGGCCCGCCATGCTGGCGGAACTGCGGGATCTCACCGGCCGCCTCGCTGGCGTGCTCGAGAGCGGCGGCTGATCTACCCTAGTGGTGTTCCTCCGCCGCGGCGACTTCGCCCGGTGCATGCGCCTTCCCGCTGTCCGCCGCCGACTCCCTGGGCCGCGCCAGCTCGCCGTACTGCTCCGCGAAGGTCGTGTTGACGTGAACCACCGCCTCGTTCAGTCCCGCAAAGGGATACGCCTCGGTGATTTCCGGCAGCTGGTCGGCCAGCTTCTGGTCGGTGAGCACGGTGCCCGCAGAGACATAGCGGCCCGGCGGTATGATCACGCCGATGACTTTCGCGCCGGGCTCGATGACCGACCCTCGCCCGATCCAGCTCTTGAACACCAGCGCCTGCATCCCCACAAAGACATCGTCGTCCACCCGGGCGGGGCCATGCACCTGTGACTGGTGGGCCAGCGAGACCCGCTGCCCGATATAGACGGCGTACGACCGGCCGTTGACCGCATAGGTCCGATTCGGCACCGGCTGCCCATGCGCGATGGTCTCGAGGGCGTGGATCACGACTCCGTCCTGGACGTTGGATTCATCGCCCACGCTGATCGGCTGTCCTTCGTCGCCGCGGATGGAGGCGAACGGCGCCACGAAGACCTCGCCGCCAAGCACGACATCACCGATGACGCTCGCCATCGGATCGACAAAGCTGGTCGCCGTGAACTTCGGAGTGTTGACGTCGGGGTTAAAGGTGGTCAGGACATTGGCCCGCCCCTGACCAGTGGGGCGAAGGGCCTCACCCTCGGTGAGGGCCAGCTGGAGCGCTGTCACCTGCTGCTGCAGCGCGCCGGACTCCCTGGCCGCCACCCGCGCATCGCGAAGCAGCGTCACCAGGAGTCCGAGGACTGCCGCCCCGGCGAAGACCCCGAAGCCACCGAGGCCGAGCGTGAGCTTGTTCACCCGATTCTCCCTCGCTGTTGCCCGGCCCTGACGGCCGGATGCCTGCAGTATCGCCCGGGTGGGGCCCGATCTTGAGGCTGGACCACTCGCCAGTCAGGGCACGTATCGATATATTGGGGAACAAGATGGAAGCCTCCCCCGCGCTTTCGACCCTGGGCTCCCTGCCCAGCGCTTTCGCCGCCGCCTGCCGCCATGCCCGTACTGACAGCGAGCTATTCGACCGCTGCAGGGAGGCACTGGTCGGGCGGTTCGGCAGCGACCGTATCTGGTTCAGCGTGACCTCACCCGGCGCAGTCATGGCGCTCGCGCCGACGCCGGAGTGGGTGGCGTCCGGCAGCGTCGAGGTCATTCGCCTGACAAGCGGCCAGACGGAGCTGGCGATCCATGCCGATCCCGGCGTGGCGCCGGAGCTGCGTGGTCAGGCCATGCCGATCGCGCTTGGCCTCTCCATCATGCTGGAACTCCACGGCGTGCTGCGGGAGCGTCAAGGCCAGCTCGATGACGCCGTCTTCCAGCTCCGGGCCCTGCGGCAGGTGGCCCGGCTGCTCTCCTCGGTGCACTCAGCCGAAGAGACCGAAAACCTGGTGCTGGATTTCATGGCCGAGGTCTTCTTCTGCTGGTGGGCCTGCCTGTATCGGCCCGACGGGGATACCTACCTGCCCAAGGTGGTGCGTTCCCTGAAGGGGGCGATGTCCCTTGCCGCGGTGCCACGCGATGCGCTCAACCGCGCTCTGCCGCCCGATACCCCGGTCAGCAGAGCCGACGATGTCCCGATTGCCCGCCTGCTTCCGACCGGTACCCAGCTTGTCGTATCGCTCGACGCCGGCGCGGAACGACTCGCGGTCCTTGCCCTCGGGCCACGACTGCACGATCAGAACTTCGGGGCGGCGGAGTGCGAGCTGGCCGGCACCCTCGCCTTTGCGGCCGCGATCGCGCTCAAGAATGCCCAGCTGGTCGAGCAGCTCCAGAACGTGGCCGCCACCGACTCGTTGACCGGGCTGGCGAACCGTCGCGGGATGGAGGAGCGGCTGGAGGCGGAGCTCTCCCGCATTCACCGGCATCAAATCATCACCAGTGTCGTCGCGCTCGATATCGACCACTTCAAGCAGGTCAACGACACCCTGGGCCACGCCGGTGGAGATCGCCTGCTGCAGCAGATCGCCACCGTGCTCAAGCAGCAGTGTCGCGCGCTGGATGCGGTTGGCCGGATCGGGGGCGACGAGTTCCTCGTCATCCTGCCACTGACCACCGCGGAGGAGGCGGAGAATTTCGTGCAGCGGACCCAGCGGGCGATCGCCCGAATCGGGGTCGATGCACCGGAGTATGGCGCCCCGACGATGAGCATCGGGATCGCCGAAGCACCGCGTCATGGCGCGACGCGGGACCTGATCATGGCCGCGGCCGATGCCGCGCTCTACCGCGCCAAGCGCGGGGGGCGCGACACGGTGGAGCTGGCCAAGGATCCCTGACCGTGGCCGACCCCGATTTCCTGCTGCTCGGCGACGCCCTCTGGCTGGACTTCGTGAACACCGCCGCCACTGCACCGGGGCCGTCTGAGGCGTTGCCCGATCCGGGCGCCTGGCTGCGGTGGACCAAGGCGGTCCGGGTGGAGTCCCCCACGAGCGCGCAAGCCTATGACGATGCGCTCCGGTTCCGCACCCGGCTGCTCGCGCTCGCCCGCTCGCTGGACCAGGGCCAGGCGCCGTCGCCGTCCATGATCGAGACGATCAACGTGCGGGTCGCCGCGCTGGAAGGCCGGCAGCAACTCGTGCGCATCAGCGGCAACTGGCGGATGCGCTTCGCCCCCGGCCGGCCCCCGACCGCCCTGGAAGCCATTGCCGGGTCCGTCGCCGAGACGCTCAGCAATCCGCTCGCCGTTGTCCGGCGGTGTACCAACCCGGAGTGCGGGCTCTACTTCGTCGATGAATCGCCGACCCAGAGCCGCCGCTGGTGCAGCCGCAGCCGCTGCGGGCTGCGCGGCGGCTTCGAGCGCCGCCGGCGATCGCGGCCCACCCCGCTCGTCGGGGAGGGGTGAACTCCCCGCGATGACAACCCCGCCGCCGCTCACAATCTTCGAGCGGGTCGAAGCCGGGCTGGGGCACCGATTCCGTCTCGAGACGATGGTCGCCGCGTCACGCGAGCGGGTGCTGTTCACCGCGCAGGACGTGCTCCTCGCCCGGCGGGTCTCGCTGCGCGTCAACCTCTATCCCAACGACCAGACCCGCGCCTGGTTCCTGCGCGAAGCCGGTGCGCTCGCGCAGCTCGATCACCCCGCCATCCGCCATGTCTACGATGCCGGTGTGGTGGGCGATATCGCCTATCGGGTGGGCAATTGGATCGAGGGTGAGAGCCTGCAGGAAGCCAATCAGCGTGGCCCCCGCCCCTTCCCCGCCGTTCACGTGCTCGCCCGTGACGTCCTGAGCGGTCTCGAGCACGCGCATGCCCAAGGGATCATCGTCCGGCGAATCGCGCCGACCTCGGTGCTGGTCAACCTGAGCGGCCGCGGCTGCGTGACCGACCTGCGGTTCTGCAACTGGACGCTCCCCGCGATTCCGACGAGTGAAGTGCCGAGCTCCCAGGCGTTCATGGCCCCGGAGGTCCGGGAGGGCAGCACCGGCGATGCCACGAGTGACGTCTACACCGCCGGCTCGATCCTCTACTATGCCGTCACCGGAATCGAGCCGCCGCTGGATCCCGCCGAGCTCAAGCGGCCCGGCGAGGTCCGCCCGAACTGCCCCCGCGCCATCGAACGCATTCTACTGCGCGCCCTGCGCCCGGCGCCGGATGAGCGCTATTTCAGCGCGTCGGAGATGCTGGAGGACTTCGCCTCGGATGCCGGGACCTTCGAGAACCCGGCGATCATCGTGCAGGTGAATCCGCGACCCCAGCCGATGGAATCCGATGACGGCCGCCGGTGGGAGAAGCGGCTGCGACGGGCGCTCGGCGACGACTACGAGCTGCTCTCGCCGCTGGGCCAGGGCGGGTATGGCCGGGTCTACAAGGTGCGGGACCTGCACCTCGAGCGGGAAGTCGCCCTCAAGGTGCTGCATCCGCATCTGACAGCGGACCCGGCGGTGGTGGAACGATTCCGCCGCGAGGCCCAGCTCGCCGCGCGGCTGAATCATCCCAACATCGTGAATATCTACGATATCGGCGGTCGCTCGGGATTGCTCTGGTACACCATGGAAATGGTGCAGGGCCCCAATGTGGCGCAACTGGTGGAGCTCGAGGGCCCGCTGGCGCTGGACCGGGTGGTGCGGCTGATGCGCGAGGCGCTGAGCGCACTGGCGCAGGCCCATGGGAGCGGGCTGGTGCACCGCGATCTGAAGCCGGAGAACATGCTGATCGAGCGGGACGGGAGCCTCAGGATCACTGACTTCGGCCTCGCCCTGGCGCTGCGGGGACAGGGCCGGTTCGGCGGTGCCACCAGCCAGAGCGGCACCCCGATGTTCGCCAGCCCCGAGCAGCTGCTGGGCGAGCGGGTCGACCAGCGCTCCGATCTGTACAGTCTGGCGGCGGTGGCCTACTTCGCCCTGCTGGGCGAGCCGCCGTTCACCGGGGCGACGGTCGAACAGGTGCTCACCCGCCAGACCAACAACCAGCGCCCCGCCCTCGGCGAGATCCGAACGGACGTGAATCCGGACCTCGTCGCCGTCCTCGAGCGCGCACTGCACGCCGAAGTGGAGCAGCGCTATCCCTCGGCGATGGAGTTCCTTCAGGCCCTGAACCGGGCGACCGGCGGCGGGCTCCGCCGGCGCAGCGGGGAGTGGGCCAAGGCCGCCCTCCGGTGGTGGAAACCCTGACCAGGGGGGGCCAGCCGAACCAGCCTCTTGACGGATTGGGGCCGAGGCACAAAGTTGTTCCCGGCTGGAATGGCCAGAAAGCGTGGCCGGGTATCGATCGAGCAAGACATCCATCTCAGGATTTCTGCGCGACCCGGGCTTCCTCGCTCGGGTCGCTTTTTCCGTGGGGCGGCGCACCTGCCACCCCGCGTCCCTGTCGGCCGGCACCGGATAGACCGGGCCCCCGACGATGTTCCCCTCCGCACGGAGTACAGCAGCATGGCGCGCGTAATTGGCACGGTGAAGTGGTTTAACGACGCGAAGGGCTTCGGGTTCATCACTCCGGAGAATGGCTCGAAGGATTGCTTCGTTCACCACACAGCCATCAAGTCCGACGGCTTCCGCAGCCTCGCAGAGGGTGAGCGGGTCGAGTTCGACATCGTCGATGGGGCCAAGGGACCGGCCGCTGAAAACGTGATGAAGGCGAAGTAGCAGTCGAGCCCAATCGCAGGGGCCGGTCTTCGGACCGGCCCCTGTTATTGTGTCGGCGGCACGACGAAGGGCCGGGGGAGCTTCCCCGGCCCGTTGTGCTTCCCGCCACTGGCTGGCGCGGTTCGATCGCCCCCCTATTTGTGCCGGTAGATCACCCGTCCACGGGTCAGGTCGTACGGTGAGAGCACCACGGTGACCCGGTCGCCTTCCAGCACACGAATCTTGAACTTGCTCATCTTCCCGGCCGCATAGGCGAGGATGGAGTGGCCGTTCTCGAGCAGCACCCGGTAGTTGCGGTCCGGCAGCACCTCGGAGACCACGCCTTCCATCTCAATGCCTTCTTCCTTCGCCATGCAGAATCTCCACAGGGGGGATGAAGCACCGGCCCGAACGTGGCCCGGCAGGACAGGGGAGGGAATCTCGCGGCCCGGTCGCCGGGAAGCAACCGGGAACTTCAGCCGGTTGTGATCCGGTCCAGCTCCTCTTCGACCAGGGTCACCAACTCTCCAATGACCCGCACATCGGTGGTGAACTCCACCCCGGCCGTCCGGTACAACTCCGGCAGTGAGCGAGTGTTGCCCAGCGCGAGCGCCTCACGGTAGCGCCGAACCGCTTCGGGGTGGTCCTTCCGGCTGTTGCGCCAGACCTGGAGTGCGCCGATCTGCGCGAGGCCGTACTCGATGTAGTAGAACGGATACAGGAAGATGTGCAGCTGGCGGTACCAGCGGGTGACACGCTCGCGTTCCAGACCGCTCCAGTCGACCCCGCGCTCGAACCGGCTCCGCAGCGCCAGCCAGGCCTGATCCCGAGCCGCGGCATCCCGCCCTGCCCCGCTGGTGTAGATCCAGCTCTGGAAGGCATCCACCGATGCCACGTGCGACAGGGTGACCAGCACATCTTCCAGCTGATCCGCCCAGGCCCGGGCCAGATCGGGCGGTGTGAAGAATCCACCGGTCTGCTTGCCGAGATACGGTGAAGCCAGCAGTTCCATCGACATGGAAGCGAGCTCGCACATCTCCAGGCCCGGGTGCCGCTGCCAAACGAGCGGCTGGGCATGCGACTCGAAGGCGTGAAAGGCGTGCCCCGCTTCGTGCAGCAGCGTGGACACGTCGTCCAGCACGCCCACCGCATTCATGAAGATGAACGGCCGACCGCGGAACTGGAGCGTCTCGCAGTAGCCGCCAGGCGCCTTGCCCTTCCGCACGTCGAGGTCGAGCATCCCTTCGTCCATCATCGTCTGGAACTGCTGCCCGAACGGGGCAGCCACATGCTCGATCACCCGGCGGCTGGTTCCGATCAACTCGTCTACATCGCTGAACGGTCTCAGCGCCTCGCGCCCCTCGGGGTCCGGCCCCACGTCCCATGGCCGCAGCCGGTCCACGCCCATGCGGGCCCTGCGGCGGGTCATGAGTCGTTCAACCGCCGGTGCCACGACTTCCTCCACCGCCGCGTGAAACCGGCGGCAATCCGACGGGGTGTAATCAAACCGGCACTTGGCCTTGAACGCGTACGCCTCGTAGTTGTCGAATCCGGCATTCTTTGCCATCCGGATCCGCAGGTCGTAGAGCGAATCAAAGAGGCCCGCGAGCTCCGGCTGGTGCGCGGCATAGGCCCCGCACTGCATCCGGAAGGCTCGCTCCCGCACCGCGCGGTCAGGACTCTGCAGCATTGGCTGCAGCTCGGGCAGCGTCTTCTCCTGCCCGTCCCACATCACTGTGAGCCCGCCGGTCCGTTTCTGGTAGGCGGTGCCAAGTTCTTCGGCCGCCTTGGTCAGCGGGACATTGGCCTCGCGGAAGATTTCGCTCGAGGTGCGGAACCGGGCGATCGTCACCTCCAGGCCGGGGCGGGTGTACCCCAGGGCGAGGAGCCGGTCGGCCAGCATCACCTCGTATTCCTCCGTCTCCGGCAGGATCTCGGCGGAAAAACGGAGGTGGGCTTTCTCCTTGGCGGGGTCGGTGGTGTCGCAGGTGTAGGCGATCATCGCGAGGGCGGCAGCTTCGCCCAGCACTTCATCCAGCCGGGACCAGTCCGCCAGCCACGACTCCACGCTGGTACGATCGAGCGGCCGATCGACCAGTTCGGCGTAGCGCGGGCGGATGTCGTCCCAGGTCGCGTCCACCAGGTCGGCAGGGGTGAGCGGGAGCAGCGGTGAGATCATGGGCGGCAGGCTAAGGCCACCGGGGGCAAAGCGCAATTCACCCGCTGCCGGCCCGCCCCGCCGCCCGGTGATAGGCATACGCGACCGCCAGGGAGACGAGACCGAGGATGAACGCCGAGCCCACGCGGTAAAAGGCGCTGAGGGTGGAGAGGTCGATGAAGATCACCTTGAGCAGGGCCAGCGCCGCCACCACGAAGCCCGCCAGCCGGAGCGCGCGGACCTGGCGACGGAACCCGCCCGCGAAGCATGTCCCCGCGAAACAGATCCACCAGGCGCTCACCGCGAGCCCGCCCGCCAGGCTGGCGGTGGCCGGCGGCAGATCGCTCAGCTGGAACCCACGCAGCAGCTCGCCGGTGACCCCGAAGAGCAGCAGGATGCCGGCGACGATCCACAGCACCGGCCGCATCTCTTTCCCGCGTACGCGTGGATCAGTGGGCAGCGTGAGCAGCCCCGCCGCCAGAACGGCGGCGGTCACGATGCAGCCCCACAGCGCCAGGGCCCAGAGGCCGGTGAAGGCGGGTTCCACCGCTGGCCGGGCGGGGAGGTCCCATTGCAGCAGGTGGATGACCGCCACCCCATACGTTCCGAGCGCATACCACCGTCCATCCTCCCGCGCCCGCAGGTGATCGATCGCGGCCCAGAGGTGGACCAGCAGCAGCAGCAGCAGCACGCCCCCAGCGGTGTTCCATTCGGCCAGCACCGCGGTGGCGAGGGTGATGACCCCCACCACCGCGAACGGGCGGTGCCGGGAGCCGAAACCCAGACCGAGATAGGGCAGCGCGACCAGCAGCGGCACCAGCCCATCGTGGGCGGCGAAGGTGATGGGTGAGACGGGAAAGAGTGCGTAGCCGACGAGGACCGGCGAAAGATAGAAGTAGCAGGATTCGATCAGCGAGGTCCGGTCGTGGGCAGCCTCCGGCGCATCAGGCCAGACGGTGGAGGACGTCAGCGCCCGCCACCAGACCGGGGTGGTGAGGACCACGGCTCCAAACAGTCCCGGCCAGCCACCGAGGCCGGCATCCTGCGCGATCCAGAGGACCGTCCAGCCACCGGCGAAGGCGAGGAAGCGGGTCTCGCGCCAGCGTTCACGCAAGCTCACCAGCAGGGCCGCAGCGCCGCCCAGCACCCCGTAGAGTCCCAGCATGGCGGGAGGCGCGGAGCGGAAGAGACTCGAGCCGGCATGCCCGAAGAACGCCAGTGTGACCACGAACGTCGCGACACGCCATCGGCGCTGGGCCGCCACGACACCCAGCGTCGCCGCCATGGCAGCGAGGTACAGCAGCAGGAGACCGGGCGAGCCGGAGGAATCTCCGAGCACAGGAGGGGCGAGAAAGGCCCCGATGGCCGCCGCGGCCGCGAGGGCCTCGATCCCAATAGCCACGGCGATGGCGGCCAGCGCGACGGAGACCAGCGCGAGCCCGAGGAGCGCCGGCGCCGGGGTCAGGAGGCCATACAACCGCGCCGCGGCCCAGACGCTGAGGTAGATGATCGCCGCGCCACCCCCGATCAGGGCGGCACCGTACGTTCGGGTCCCGAGACTGTACAGCCGCCAGCCCAATGCACCGAGCAGGGCGCCAGCCAGGGCACCCCCGCTGCAGCGTGTGAACGGCGAAATCCAGCCGCGATCGAACGACAGTTTGAGGAGATAGCCGGCCGCGAGCACGATGAACGTGACCCCCACCGCGAGCAGGCCGCGCTGCCCCAGCCACTCCTCCATCGATCGGTTCGGCGCCGACGGTGCGGGCCGTGGCGCCATGGGACCGAGTGGGGGAAGCGCTGACGCGTGGGCTGGTGGAGGTGGGGGCGCCGGTGGTGGAATGGCGGGCGACGGGAGACGACCCGGGACGCGACCGGCCAACTGTTCCCGTACCAGCGTCTCAAGGACCTGCAACCGCTGCTCCAGCCGGGCGATCCGCTCGTCGTCGCTCATAGCGGTTTCTCGGTGGCGGGTACGGGGACCGGCGTCTCTCCCGTCGGACTGGGTAGTTGATCCACCTGAAAAGCGAGCACGCTGACCAGTGCCATCATGCAGGCGGCGGCGATGAATGGCCACTGGTGGCCGAGCCGCTGGAACAGGAGCGTGCCGAGGATCGGCGCCGCGATCCGGGCGATCCCCGCATACGTCTGGGCGACACCCATCGTGGTCCCGATATCGGCCTTGTCCGAATAGCGGGTCATGAGTGAGGTGGTCGCCGGAAAGAGCAGCGCGGTACCCACCGGCACCAGGGGAATGACCAGGACCAGCTGCCAGATCGACGCCGCCAGCGGATAGCCGATCAGGCCGAGGATCAGCGCCGCGGCGCCGAGGCGCATGGCGCGAGTCTCGCCCACCCGCTCGACAATCGGACCCAGCAGAACCAGCCGCATGATGATGTTGAGGATGCCGATGTAGGCAAAGAAGTAGCCGATCGTTCCCTCCGTCACGCCATGCTCCGCCATGAGGAACAGCGCGATGAGCGAGGTGAACGAGGAGAACGCGAACATCCCGATCCCGTAGATCCAGACGAACCGCGGGACGGCGCGGGTGGGAAACCGCAGCACCTGCCAGGCCGCATCCCAGACCGGTTTGCGCTCGCGCCGATGGTCCGCGGCCTGGGCGGGCCGGGACTCCGGCAACCAGCGCCACGCGAACCAGGCGTTGATGGCGCACAGCGCGGCGGCGATCAGCCCGGGCGCGGAACGGTGGATCTGCGTCGCGAATGCGCCGATGATCGGCCCCACCGTGACCCCGACGTTGGTCGAGGCGGAGAGCCATCCCAGCGCCTTGGCCCGATCCTTCGGTCGGATCGTATCGGCGACATACGCCTGGGTGACGCCCGTCGTTCCGCCCCCGGCCCCCTGCACCAGCCGGGACACGAACAGCAGCCACACCGTCGTCGCGAACCCGAAGACGACGTAGGCGATCGCCGACGCCGACAGGCCGATCACCAGCACGGGGCGGCGGCCGATACGATCCGAAAGCCGGCCCCAGAACGGTGCGGCGATCAGCTGGGCCACCGAAAAGGCGGCGATCAGCAGGCCGATGCGCTCCGGACTCGCGCCGAGATCGCCGGCATAGAACGGAAGGATCGGCAGCACGAGCATCAGGCCGATCATGTCCACCAGATTCACCCCGATCAGCACCGACAGCCGCTGCATTTCGGTCGGGGGCCGCTCGGTGGCACTCACCGGGTCACCACTTTCTTCTCGCTGCCCAGTGCGAAGACGAGGCCCGACAACAACATGAGCAGCACTCCGTAGGCAGCGGCGACGCCGATGTCGCCCTGCCGCAGACTGGAGAGGATTTCAAGGGAGAGTGGACGGGTGTCGTACGTATAGAGAATGATGGAAGTGACGAAGTCGCCGAGCGCGGTGACAAAGGCCAGCGTGGCACCGGCGGCGAGTGCCGGTCGCAGCAGCGGCAGCGTGACCCGCCGGAAGGTGCGCCACGGCCCTGACCCCAGCCCGGCCGACGCCTCGGCCAGCGCCGGATCGAGCCCGCGAAATCCGGCGAGGATCGCCCGGCTCGCGATTGGCAGGTTCCGGATGAGATAGGCGAGCGGCAGGATCCACAGCGTGCCGACGAGCACGATCCGGCCCGCCCACGGCGCGTGAACATTGAATGCCGTGGCCAGCGCCACCGCGAAGACGGTGCCTGGCACCAGCCATGGCAGCGCCAGCAGCCCTTCGATCGACGCCGACCCGCGCGCCCGCTGGATCACCATCTGCCCCGCCAGCAGCGACACACCGACCGCCGCCACGGTGGCGAGCGCCGCCATCCAGAGACTGTTGACCAGCGGCCGCAGCCGCTCCGGTTCAGCGAACAGCGTGAGGTAGTTGCGCCAGGTGTAGGCGGGCGGAATGGTTTCGATCGTCCAGGTCCCCACCGGTACGAAGGACAGCAGGAGCAGCGTGAGGTGCGGCAGCAGGAGCAGCAGACCGAGTGCCCATCCACCCGCCGTCGCGGCGAGACGCCAGCCCGGTGACGCAATCAGGCTCGGCGCCGGCGCGATGCCCTTGCCTCCGGCACGTGCGACCGTCTGCACGCCCTCGCGAGCCAGCGCCAGCCCGGTCAGCGCGAGCAGACTGAGCATGACGGTCTGCGCCATCGCCAGGCCGTAGTCGCCGTTGAGCCGGGTGAAGACGATCTGCGTCGTCATGACGCGGAAACCGCCACCGAACAGGTACGGTGCGCTGAAGGACGCCAGCGCGGTCATGAAGGTGAGCAGCGCCGCGCCCCGGAGCGATGGCGCCAGCAGCGGCAGCGTGACCCGCGTCAGCGTCCGCCAGCGTCCGGCGCCGAGCGACTGGGCCGCCTCGATGGCGGCGTGGTCGAGAGTCGCCAGCCCCGCACGCGTGAGCAGGTAGAAGTAGACGTACATCGAATAGGCATGGACCAGCAGGATGGCATACGCACCCTCCAGTCGCCACGGTGGGTTCTCCAGCCCAAGCACGGCCTGCACCAGTCGCGCAACGAAGCCGGTCTCGCCGTACAGGAAGAGGAAGGCGATCACTCCGACCAGCGGCGGCAGCACCGCGGGCAGTGCCACCAGGGCCCCGATGATTCGACGACCGGGGAATTCGGTGCGCTCGAAGAGGAAGGCCAGAGGGATGCCCAGCACCGCCGCGAGTACCACGCTCGCGACCGACGTCCACAGGCTGGCCCACAACGCCTGCCATTCGCGCGGTTCGAGGAAGAGGCGTTCGAAATAGCCGAAAGTGAGACCGGCCGGCCCGCGGATACTCTCGGCCGCCACCAGCAGCAGTGGCCAGGCGATGAGCCAGAAGAGCAGCGCCCAGAGTGCGAGCGGCAGTAGCCCGCGCGGAATCCGCGAGGTCAACCGGCCGGCCCGATCCGCCGGCGCCGCAGACTCACCCGTCATTCCGGGCCAGCCCGGAAGCAGTGCGCAAGCTGCTGGGCATCGGCCGGCGAGTCCTGCGGTACGAGCGTGACCGCCGCGCCGACAACCGCCGCCTCGGCCGGTGCGCTCACCTCGATGACATTGCCCTGTGTCGTCGTCACCCGGAAGTGCGCCGTCGCCCCGGCGAAGCGGCGATCGGTCACGGTGCCGGCCAATCCCGCTGTGCCCTCCGGGCCAAACACGAGGCCTTCCGGGCGGACCAGAACGCGGACCGCCTCACCCAGACGCGAAGCTGGCGAAGCGCGGAACGACCATTCTGCCCGCTCGATCCGCACCTGGGTGATGCCAGCGTCCGCGCCTGACACCCGTCCATCGAGCCAGCTCCCCCGGCCGATGAAGCCGGCCACGAACGCCGTGGCTGGCGCCCGGTACAGCGCCTCCGGCGTGCCCGCCTGTTCGAGGTGACCATCCTTGAGCACCGCGACGACGTCCCCCAGATCGAAGGCATCATCCTGCTCGTGCGTCACCATCACTGTGGTGATGCCGATCCGCCGGATGAGGGCGCGCAACTCCCGGCGGGTGCGTTCCCGCAGGGACGGATCCAGATTCGACAGCGGCTCGTCGAGCAGCAGCACCCGCGGCTCCGGTGCGAGGGCACGGGCCAGAGCGACTCGCTGCTGCTGGCCACCAGACAAGCCGCCGACGGGGCGGCGCTCAAACCCGGTCAGGTCGACCAGCGCGAGTGAATCCGCCACCCGCCGAGCGACCTCTCCGCGGGCAACGCCGCGTGACTCCAGTCCGAAGGCCACGTTCGCGCCGACATCGAGATGGGGAAACAGCGCGTAGTGCTGGAAGACCATCCCGAAACGGCGCTGCTCCGGCCTGAGCCTCGTGACATCCTCCCCATCGACAACCACCTGCCCGCTGTCCGGCTGCTCGAAGCCGCCGAGCAGCCTGAGCGTCGTGGTCTTTCCGCTGCCGCTGGGGCCGAGCAAGGCAAGAATCTGCCCTCGCTCCAGAGAGAGCGAGAGCTCGAAGAGGCCGGCGCGCGCTCCGAAGCGCCGGGTGAGGTCGTGCAGTTCCAGGTACGGCACTAGAGGTATCCTGACGCTGTATGCTGAGGGCTCACTGCGGCGCACCCTGCGCCTCATCACCATTTCATTCTGCCTTCACGCACCGCTCGCTTATATGGTACCCGAACCCATTCCGGACGAGGCGACAAGTGGCGTATGCAGGGGTGACGATCTTCCTGTTGTTCTTCGGCATCAGCCTGCTGGAGGCACTCTCGGGTGGGCATTGGGTCCGAGCCGCGTTCTGGATCGCCCTCGGACTGATGTTCTGGGCACTTGACCGGAAACGGCGCGAGCGGGGAACCAGACCGGAAGCGCCATCAGACCACTTCAGGTAGAGACTGACCGCCGGCGCGCAGCCTGGTCGCCGATGGCGGGCGGATTACTTCCCCGTGTTCCGCACGTGCTGATCCCAGTACCCCATCCACCCTGCCCCCTCCCGGGTCAGGAGCGCCCAGTCCATCGGCTCAACTTTCATGTCCCGCTCGACCGCGGCCACCCAGGCCGGCATCCGGTCCGGTGGCAGATCATGGCGAGCCGGCAGCCGGAAGACTCCCGCTGCGGCGAGGAGCTGGCCATCGACACTGCCGACAAATTCGATGAATTCCTGTGCGGTCGCCGGATGACGCGCATTGCGCACCAGGGCGATCGCATCATCAATGACGACTGTCCCGCTCGACGGAAAGGTGTAACCGAACGGCATGTGCTTCTGCCGGGCGATCAGGATGTCGGGCAGGTCCCACAGCGTGACCAGCCCTTCCTGCCGGGCCAGCTTCGCATCCAGCAGTGCGGGCGATAAAGCATAGGTGCGGGTCTGGCCGTCGAGACGCCGGAGCCAGGCCATGCCCTGCGCCGTGTCGCCCGTTGCCCGCACGCTGCGCTGCAGAATCAGGCCCCAGATGGCCCGCATGGTGCCGCTGGCAACCGGATCGCGGATCAGCACCTTGTCGCGCCACTGCGGCAGCAGCACATCGTCCCAGTCGCGCGGTGCCAGCGAGTCCGGCACCGCAAGGCTGTTGTACGCGATCACCGCCGGCGTCCGGTACACGGGGTAGTAGAGATCCGCCGGACCAATCCCGGAGGAATCCACCGACCCGGCCCAGCTGGGACGGTAGGGCGCGAGCAGCGATTCCGCGACCCCGCGCTCGAACAGCGTCGTCGGTCCACCGAACCAGAGATCGGCCTGGGGATTGACCCGCTCGAGGCGGAGGCGATCGAGGACCTCCTGACTGCCGAGGTCGAGCCAGCGCACATCCACCTCGGGATGGGTCGCCTCGAACGCATGTTCGAGCAGCGTGAGGTGATCACGTCCGTGCGGGGAGTAGATCGTGAGCGGGATGCGGCCGCCCTGACAGGCCCCGAGGAGGAGCACCAGGAGGGACCACCCGGCGATCGAACGATTCACTCCCGTTCCACCTTGAGCGTATCCGTCCGCACCGCCCGGGCGCCACCGCGCCGTTCAGCCAGCGCAAGCAGGTTGGCGAAGAGTCGATACGCCCCTGGCACCCCGGCAGGCAGTTGTCGGAAGAAACTGAGTCCGGTGTAGACATAGGTGCCCCGGCCGAGCGGCGCGATCAGCAGCCCGCCCTGGAGTGGCGCCTCACCGGGATCATGCATCGCGAGAATCGGCTGCCAGGGCTTCTCCCAGCTGTGGGCGAAGTACAGGCCCCGCTCCTGCACCCAACCGTCCCAGTCCGCCGACCCAAGATGGTTCGGCCGTCGCAGGACCGGGTGAGCCGGTTCGACGGCGGTGACCCCGGCGGATTCATCCGTGACCCGGTCGTGGCCGCCGAGCAGCGCCGGAGCCGGCACAACGCCGCCGGGCCGCGCGGCGCCTGTCGTCGCGGTCGCCGTCGTCCCCGGCGCACGAGTCCCGACGGTCAGCGGGAAGGGTGCAAAGCCGCCGAGGAAGTAACCGTACTGCTGGTACTGGACGAGCACGAGTCCACCTTGCTTCGCGAAGGCCAGCAGCCGCTCATTCGCAGCCGGCAAGTCGGGATCGGTTTCCCACGCCCGTGGTCCGACCACAATCGCGTCGAATCCCGCCAGATTCGACTGCGCCAGATCCTGCCCGGTGACCACCTCGACTGGCAGCCCGAGACCCCGCAGCACCTCCGGCACATGATCCGCGGCACCGCGGATGTAGCCAATCCGGCGCAGCGTGGGCAGCGCGAGGTCGGCCAGGTGGATCGTCGCGGATGAGCGCACCGCCCAGGTGCGCGATCGTACATGGGCATGATCCATCTCGCGCAGCCCGACGTCGAACCGCTGGCCGCGCCGGTCGGTGACGACGGCACCGAGCTCGAAGCTCCCGGCACGGATGCCCGGCGGCACCCGGACGGTAAACCGGAAGGTCCGCCGCTCATCCTCCCGGGTGAACTCGTGGCGCTGCGCCGGTGGCACCGGCCAGCCATCCGGAAGCACCAGTTCGACCGTGGCCCGGGTGGTATCGCGCGCTCCATGCGTCACGGTGACGGTGACGGACCGGGTCGCAGCTCCACTCAGGCTCCAGAGCTCGCTGCCCGGCTCCAGCCGCACATCGAGTCGCGGCACGACGACGATCGGGCGACGGAATTCCCCGGAGCCCTGGTCGTTGCCGCGGAAAGTGAGCTCGCGGGAACCGAGCACCAGCCGGTCCCCCCCGGCGCGCATCCCGGTCTCCACCGTCCAGAGCGGCAGCTCGAACGCTCTGCCCCAGGCGGTACGGTCGTCCGGATCCCACTGGTAGAGATCTCCGACCAGCGGGCGCCGCAGGAAGTAGGGTGTCGAGTAGTCCGTCGCTTCGAGCACCGTGGCATCGAGCCGCGCCGTGGCCAGCTGCCCCGCGCCCAGCGTCCGCTCCTCCGAGCCCGCCAGGACCAGCGTGGCTCCGGTCCGGTCGGGCGCGAGGCACGCCCCTCGCCGGCTGTCACGATCGATCGTGCGGGTACGCCCACTATCGGTGAGCAAGGTCCAGCCCAGCCGGCTGGACCCCACGCAGATGGTGACGGCCGACGCGCTGTCGCCTGCGTTCCAGAGCGACGCGACGACGCCGACCTGCTGCCCCGGCACCACCCGGGCATCTTCGCTGATCGCATCGGCGACGAGATCGAGAGCGGAAAGCTGCACCATGCCCAGGCGGCCAAATTCCCCCTCGAATGGATCACCGGCGAGCACCGGATCGGACCGCAGCCGCCGCATCAGATCGACCTTCTGCCCGTCGTTGACCGCACGACGGGCGAGGAGGAGGTCCACCGCCGCCCGCGACAGCGTGGACTGGAGCCGACCGCGTTCCGCCGGCGCGAGCAGCGCGCGGGCACTGTCCAGGCGGGCGGCATAGCGATCGAGCGCGGACTGCGCCCGCGTGCGCGCACTCCCCTTCAGCGTGGCGACGAACGGCAGGCCGGCAAGCGTCGTGTCGATTCCCGACCAGAGCTCGGTTGCTCCGGCCCCGGTGAGATCCTCGAGCAACTGCAGCCGGACCACCGATGGCCCGAGCCCCTGCACCTGGCCCATGTCCTGCGAGCGGTGCAGGCTCCGTCCGGCCATGGCGATCTGATGGAATGACTTGCCGACCGCAGGATCGAGCGCACCGCCATCCAGCGTGAGCGTCGTGGCCGCCGTATCGAATCGGGTGCTGCGATACAGCTTCTGGGCCTGCCAGGCGACGAGTCCCTCCTCGTCTTCCATCTCCGCGAAGCGCGCGGGATCGGCGGCGACTCGAAATGCCTCCTGTGCCGCCCAGCCAGCCGCCTGGTGCTGGCCATGTCCGTCGCGCGGTGTCCCGCTGAAGATCGAGACGATGATCTGCGGCCTGAACCGGCGGATAATCCGGACCACGTCCTTGAGCACCGAATCCTGGGGCCAGTGCGCCCAGGTGTCGGCCAGGGTCTTCGAGAACCCGAAGTCGTAGGCCCGGGTGAAGAACTGCTGTGCCCCGTCCAGCCGCCGCGCCGACAGCAACTCCTCCGTCCGCAGCAGGCCGAGCGCGGGACCGAGTTCGTCGCCGATGAGGTTCTGCCCGCCTTCGCCCCGATTCAGCGACAGGTAGGCCGCCGTTGCCCCTTCACCACGGACCAGGACGGTCAGCAGTTCGGTGTCCTCGTCGTCGGGATGCGCGGCGATCATCAGGACCCGCCGCGCATGCCCGACCAGGCGCAGCGACTGCTCCAGCCCGACCAGGCCCCCGGTGGAGGGCGGGTCGAGCTGGGCGCAGAGCAGTGACGGAACGAGGAGCAGTGTGAGGACGACGAAGCGCCGCACGGAAACCGACCGGCTACGGGAGGCCGGAACCTAATCGCGGCCAGGAGGGCAGAGAAGCAGAGCGTACCGGAGTCGCAAGCGAATCACAGCGCGGAAGGCAGCAGACGGTGGGGCCGGACCGCACGGATCAGCGGTCCTCGCCCGGGGGTTGTTCCGCCCGTTTCCCGGCGAGGAACGCCGCGATGAACAGGATCAGCGACAGGACCAGCAGCCCCAGTCCGAGGGAATTCAGCTGGGTCTGCAGGAGGATCAGCATCCCGATGGACACCGAGAGCGTGCCCGCCCCGCGCAGCACTTCATCGAGATTGCGCCACTGGGTCGTGCGCCCCCACTGAATCGCCGGCACGAAGCCCAGGACCCCGAGTGCCAGGATGGCCACCCAGATCCACGACCAGAACGTGGGTCCGCCGGCGATCATCCCGGCTCCGGGGAACAGGCGGGACAGGGACAGAGCGCGAGCAGCCGGTCGTAGGTGTAGATGCCGGTGTTGTGTCCGTCACTCCAGTGCACCTTGAGGCCGTAGGCACCGACGAGCGATAGTTGCAAGGGACTGATGTCGGGAGGAACGCTGGCGGGGTCGAGCAGCGGACGCCCGCTCATCTCCTCTACACACGCGGCGCAGGGGCAGGCCAGACGGAGCGCACGGGCCGGAAACAGTCCACGATGACTGCCGGGCGCCCATTCGATCAGTATCCCGTCATCCCTCCGCGTGATGGCGTAGGGCACTACGGGGGCTTTCATCATGCGGGACCGCACCGCCAAGGTGGCTAGAAGGGAGCGCTGCAATTTATACTTGGTGACCCCCATACCATCCGAACTCGGATCAGGCCATGACCAGGAACCAGCCCAACCCCTTCGGTGTCCGCGGCACTCTCGCACTGGGCACCGGGCCCGCCACGATCTTCCGCCTTCCGGAGCTTGAGCGCAAGGGTGTCGGTCGGATGGATCGGCTGCCGTTCTCGATCCGGGTGCTGCTGGAGAATACCCTCCGGTTCGCCGGGCGGGGGATGGTCACGGAAGCGCACGTCTCGCAGCTGGCCCGCTGGTCCGCCGCCGGCGGCGGTCAGGGCGAGGTGCCGTTCATGCCCGCCCGCGTCGTGCTGCAGGACTTTACCGGCGTGCCCTGCGTGGTGGACCTCGCCGCCATGCGCGACGCCATGGCCCGGATGCAGGGCGATCCCGACCGCATCAACCCGATCGTCCCCTGCGACCTGGTGATCGACCACTCGGTCCAGGTCGATTTCTACGGCTCCGCCGACGCGGAACGGCGCAACGTCGATCTCGAATTCAGCCGGAACCGCGAGCGGTACCAGCTGCTCAAGTTCGCCCAGCGCGCTTTCCGCAACTTCCGCGTGGTTCCGCCGGGCACCGGCATCGTGCACCAGGTGAATCTCGAGAATCTGGCCCCGCTGGTCCAGCTGCGCGACCAGCACGGCGAACTCACCGCCTACCCCGACACCGTGGTAGGAACCGACTCCCACACCACGATGATCAACGGCTTGGGCGTGCTGGGCTGGGGGGTGGGTGGCATCGAGGCCGAGGCGGTCATGCTGGGGCAGCCGTACTTCATGCTGATCCCCGAGGTGATCGGCATGAAGCTGGTCGGCGAGCTGCCGCTCGGCACCACCGCCACCGACCTGGTCCTCACCGCAACACAGATCCTGCGGAAGAAGGGCGTGGTCGACAAGTTCGTGGAATTCTACGGCCCCGGACTGTCCAGCCTCTCGCTCGCCGATCGGGCAACGATTGCCAACATGGCGCCGGAGTATGGCGCCACGATGGGGTATTTCCCGGTCGATGCCGAGACGATCCGGTACCTGCAGCGCACCGGCCGCGACGCAGCCATTGTGGAGCGGGCCGAACGCTACTTCAAGGAGCAGGGGTTGTTCCGCACCGACCAGACCCCGGACCCGGAGTATACCAGCAGCGTCACGCTGGACCTGCCGACCGTGGTGCCCAGCCTGGCGGGGCCCAAGCGGCCGCAGGATCTGGTGCCGCTCGATGGCCTCAAGCGGAATTTCCAGGTGTCGCTGCCAGAGCTGATGACCCCCGCGGTCCCTTCGCCCCGGCGCGAGATCGCGCAGGCCACCTACTCGCGGTGGATGACCGACGGTGGCGGACAGGAGGTCGCCACAGCGGTCGATGACCAGCCCCCGGTGGCACGGCCGGTGGTGAACGGCGCCCCGTGGGAGTTGCGCGATGGGTCGGTCGTCATCGCGGCGATCACGAGCTGCACCAATACCTCCAATCCGTCGGTGATGATGGGCGCCGGGCTGCTGGCGAAGAAAGCGATCGAGAAAGGGCTGAGCACCCGGCCCTGGGTCAAGACCAGCCTCGCCCCCGGCTCCCGTGTCGTCACCGAGTATCTGAAGCATGCCGGCCTGCTGCCGTACCTGGAGCAGCTCCGCTTCAACGTGGTCGGCTACGGCTGCACGACCTGCATCGGCAACAGCGGCCCGCTGCCAGAGGCCATCTCCCAGGCCATCGACGAGCACGCACTGGTCACCGCGGCGGTCCTCTCCGGTAACCGGAATTTCGAGGCCCGGGTCCATCCCCAGGTGCGCGCAAACTACCTCGCCTCGCCGGTGCTCGTTGTGGCCTTCGCGATCGCCGGCCGGGTGGACATCAATCTCGCGACCGAACCGCTTGGAACCGGCACGGACGGAAAGCCGGTCTTCCTGCGCGACATCTGGCCAAGCCCCAAGGAGATCGCCGACGCGATGGCGGGCTCCCTCAAACCCGAGCTCTTCCGCGAGCGCTACGCTGCCGTCTTCGATGGCGACGCAGACTGGCAAGCGCTCCCGGTGCCGACCGGAAGCCGCTACACCTGGGATCCAGCGAGTACCTACGTCGCCGAGCCCCCGTTCTTCCAGAACCTGGGTGCGGAGCCGGGGCCAATGCAGGATATCGCCGGGGCCCGCGTGCTTGCCGTCCTGGGCGATTCAGTCACCACCGATCACATCTCTCCCGCCGGCGCGATCCCGAAGAACGGCCCCGCCGCCCGTTACCTGCTCGAGCATGGCATCGCCCAGGCTGACTGGAACACCTTCGGGGCGCGCCGCGGGCATCACGAGGTGATGATGCGGGGGACGTTCGGCAATGTGCGGATCAAGAACGCACTCGTGCCCGAGAAGGAAGGCAACTGGACGGTGCACATCCCGAGCAACGAAGTCATGTCGATCTTCGATGCGGCCATGAAATACACGGCCGAGGGGACGCCGCTGGTGATTCTGACGGGCAAGGAATACGGCACGGGCTCCAGCCGCGACTGGGCCGCGAAGGGTCCGGCGCTGCAGGGCGTGAAGGCCGTCATTGCGGAGAGTTACGAACGGATTCACCGCAGCAACCTGGTAGGGATGGGTGTGCTGCCGCTGGCCTACGAGCCGGGAACCACGCGCCAGTCGCTGGGACTGACCGGCCGGGAGACGATCGCCATCTCAGGTATCGCGAAGGGCTTGGCTCCGGCGGGTCTGGTGACGGTGACCGCAACGGCCGCCGACGGGAAAGTCACCACCTTCCCGGCCGTCGTACGACTCAATTCGGCAGTTGAACTGGACTACTATCGCCACGGCGGGATCCTGCAGCGGGTTCTGCGGAAGTTTGCCAACGGTGAGGCGTAGGCGATTGCGGCAAGCCATGAATAGCACACACGAAAAGGCCAGTCATCATTGCTGATGGCTGGCCGATTCAACTGCAACCCTTGAACGCCCCTAGGCGACCAGGTCCTTCAACTTGTTCCCCTGCTCGCCTTCGCGAAGGCGGGTGAGGGCCCGGTCCCGCAACTGGCGGATCCGTTCACGGGTGACACCCATCATGCGTCCGATCTCCTCGAGGGTCCGGCTGTTCCCGTCCTCGAGCCCGAAGTAGAGCCGGAGCACCTTGGCGTCCCGCGGCGGCAAGGTCGCGAGGGCCGCCTCGATGTCGGACGTCTGGCTGTTCGCCATGGCGGGGGCATCGGTGCCTTCCGCGTCCAGCGCGCTGAACCGTTCGATCCGCTCGCTCGAATCCCCGTCGCGCGTGGGGTGATCGAGCCGGACCGCCTCGGTGTTGAGCGCCCCGAGACTCCGGACCGCCTCCACCGTCAGGCCGGTGGCACGGGCCAGTTCCTCGGTGGTGGGCATGCGGCCCAGTCGGTCCTTGAGCAGGGTCGTGGTACGGCCAAGGCGGCTCAGATCCGCGGTGCGGTTCAGAGGAACCCGGACCGGGCGGCCGTGGCGGGCGATCGCAGCCTGAACCGCCTGACGAATCCACCAGACGGCGTACGAGATAAACTTGACGCCGCGATCGGGATCAAACTTCCTCGCGGCGGTCATCAGGCCGAGGTTTCCCTCACCGATCAGGTCCACCAGCGGGACGCCACGATTCTGGAACTTCTTGGCCACCGAGACCACGAAGCGGACATTGTGGCGGGCCAGCCGCTCCTGAGCTATCACGTTGCCACGGAACGCCTTGCGTGCCAGTTCCATCTCCTCATCGCGAGAGAGAAGGGGGACCTTGCTGATCTCGTCGAGATACAGATCGAGGCTCTCCCGGCCCTCATCAACGGCCTTGGCAATCTGGGCCGGCCGTACTGTGCGCCGCTTGCGGCGAGGCTGCATCGTCACGAGCGCCCCTCCTTGGGCTAAAAAGAAGACCAAAACACCCTAGAAACCCGACAACTCGCCAATATAAGGGAAAGGGGTCGGAAAACAAAATGTCACCTTAACCTGCTGACTCGTAATCGCTTGCCGTGCAGCACCGAACATAAACCGGCACTGGTTCTGCCCTCCCCCACGCTCCCCCATTCCCCCCAGATTCCACCCAGATTCCACCCAGAAGTATCCGGTCCGACAATGATGCCCGGCACCGGTCTTCCGTTTCATGCCAATTCCAGCTCGGGGACGCCCCGCCTGGCTACCGTTGCACTGCCCAGGGGATGGAATCACCGGCGCGAGCGCGATTAGTCTTATGGCATGCAAACCGATGCCGGCTACGAACTGCTTCGCCAATTCGCCTCCCCGGTGGTGGCGATCACGTCGCGGTTTCGCGACCGCACGAACGGGATGATCTCGGACAGCGCCGTCCGGGCTTCGATTTCCCCCAAGGTCCCGCGCCTCTCGGTCTACATCCACAAATGGCACTTCAGTCACGACCTCATCTGGGACAGCGGCAAGCTGTGCATTCACCTGCTGCACCGCGGCCAGATGGAACTCGTGCACCAGCTGGGCTTCGTCAGCGGGCGCACCAAGAACAAGCTGGCCGAGATTCCCCACCTCACGGGGTTGACCGGACTGCCGGTCCTGCGCGACCGGTTCGCCGCCTTCGAGCTCCGAGTGATCAACACCATGGACGCCGGGTACGCCACCCACTTCCTTGGCCACGTTGAGGCGGTACATCAGGGAGGAGGCGGCGAGATTCTCACCGCACCCTGGTTCAGGGACAACATCCCCGCGACATGGCAGGAGGCCTGGCTGGCGAACTATCGGGTGGCACAGGACGAGATCGAACAGCACAGCGAGATCGTGGATCGACGGTGGACCGGCCCTCGCGGGCCCTGAAGAGCTTTCCTACTCATGGGAGATGACGGGCATGCGCATCCATACACTGGTGGGTTTGGCGGGGATCCTGGCAGGCACCGCCACACCGCTCGCGGCACAGGGATTCGAGGGCGTCGTGACGTGGCAGGTCTCGGGCGACAACGGCAGCATGACCCAGATGTACAAGGGTTCCCTGGTCCGCATGGAGATGAATCAGGCCGGTCGTGAGGGGGTCATGCTGATGGATCACACCGGAGGCACGATCACCATGCTGATGCCGCAGCAGAAGATGTACATGAAGATGGACCTGAAGGGCATGCCGGGGATGCCGCGTGAGGAGGACCAGACGCCGCCGAAGCTGACCGCCACGGGGAAGACCGAGACGATTGCCGGTCGTACCTGCGAGGTCTACCGTTACGCCGAAGAGGCGGGGAAGCCGGAAACGATGGAGATGTGTGTCGCCAAGGGCATGGGGTTCTTCATGCTGGGGCACAGCCCGATGGGGGGCGGTGGACCGCTCGGGAACCTGGCGAAGGTGGGGAGCAACCCGGAATACGCCAAGCTGTACAAGGACGGGTTCTTCCCGCTGCGGATGTCCCGCCTCGAGGGGGGAACGGCCAAAGTGATGCTGCTGGCCAAGACGATTGAAGCAAAGAGCCTGGATGCCAGCCTCTTCGCGGTACCAGCCGGCTTTACGGAGATGAAGATGGGGGGCGGGAGGCCGTAACCCGGTCGCCGCAGAAACGCGGGGCGGATCGGCGGTACGGGGATCGGGCGGACGGGGGAATGACCCCGGCCGCCCGTTCTGCTGTCAGTGCATGCCGCTTCCGGTAGCAAACTGCTTCACCAGCTCCCCGATGACGTTCTTGGCGTCGCCGAAAAGCATCCAGGTTCGGTCGGAGAAGTAGAGTTCGTTGTCGATTCCGGCGAAGCCGGGGTTCTTGCTGCGCTTGATGGCAAAGATCGTTCGCGCCTTGTCGGCGTTGATGATCGGCATGCCGTAGATCGGGCTGGTCTTGTCCGAGCGCGCGGCGGGGTTCACGACGTCGTTGGCGCCCACGACCAGGCAGACATCGCACTGCGGCATGTCCGGGTTGATCTCGTCCATCTCGATCAGGTCGGTGTACGGGATATCCGCCTCGGCCAGCAGGACGTTCATGTGCCCCGGCATCCGCCCTGCGACCGGGTGGATGGCGAACTTCACGGTGATACCGCGCTTCTTGAGCTGGTCGTACAGCTCCCGGACCTTGTGCTGGGCCTGGGCCACCGCCATCCCGTAGCCCGGGACGATCACCACCAGGCTGGCCTGCTCCAGCACCTGGGCCGCCCCCTCGAACGTCTCCGACTTGTACTGCTTCTGCTCCCCACCCGCCTTGGCCTGCTGCACCTGGCCAAACGCCCCGAACAGCACGTTACTGAACGAGCGGTTCATCGCCTTGCACATGATGATGGCGAGGATGAGCCCGCTGGAGCCGTCGAGCGCCCCTGCGGTGATCAGCAGCTTGTTGTCCAGCACGAACCCCATCGCGACCGCGGCGAGGCCGGCATACGCGTTGAGAATCGCGATCACCGTCGGCATGTCGGCGCCACCGATCGGGATGATCAGGAGGACGCCGAACAGCAGCGCCAGGCCGATCACGACCGGAAAGAGCATTGGCGCCCAGGGGGCCGTGGGATGGAGGGTGAGCGCGACCCCGATGGCCACGGCGATCCCCATCAGCGCCAGGTTGGTCGCGTTCTGCAGCGGATAGGTGACCGGGCGCTGCGGGATCCACTTGACCTCCTGCAGCTTGCCGGCAGCCATGAGGCTGCCGGTGAAGGTCAGGTAGCCGAGCATGATCTCCAGCAGGATCGCCACCATGCGGAAGGTGGTGAGGTACTCCGGCCCCTCCGAAACCCACAGGTAGTACTTCGCGGTGCCGACCACCCCCGCGGCAAACCCGCCGAAGGCATGGGAGAGCGCGGTCCGCTGTGGCACGGCGGTGAGCGGCACCCGCGCCAGCGGTACACCCACGATGACACCCGCGATGATCGCGAGCACGATCCAGAGGTGGTGGCCGACGCCCGGCTGGGCCCAGGTCGCGATGACGGCGAGGCTCATGCCGGCCACGCCGGAGATGACGCCCTTCCGCGCCGTTTTCGGATCGTTCATCCAGTGCAGCGCGAGGATGAACAGCCCGGTGGCGAGAACGTATGCTGCCTGCACGATGCCGAAGATCATGGCCGGCCTCCGGCCGGCGGCTTTTCATCCGACTTGAACATCTTCAGCATGCGGTTGGTGATGAGAAAGCCGCTGACGATGTTGGTCATCGAGGCAAACAGGGCGATCGCGCCCATCAGACGGATGTGGACCGGGTAGTCACCGCCGGTCACGAGGATCGCCCCGACCACCGCGATCGCCGAAATGGCGTTGGTGATCGACATGAGCGGGGTGTGCAGCAGCCGCGAGACCCGCTGGATCACTCCGAGTCCGATGAAGCTCGACAGGACGAAGACGTAGATCAGCGGCCAGATATCCACCGCGACGTCGGCCGCTCCGGGGGCATGCGCGGCGTCCGCCACGGGCTCCTGGGCCACGGCGATCGAAGTCGCCATCAGGGCCAGCGGAAGCAGGGTCGTCAGGTATCGACGTCGCACCATCGTGTCATTCCTTCCCGATCCGGCAGTACGCCGGTCCCGGTCCGTGGAGGTCATTGCCCCGCCTTCTGCAGCGCGTCGAGCGTGCGCCCGTGCTTCACGCTGCCATCGTGGGTGATCATCGCGCCCTGCTGGATGTCGTCGGTGACATCCACCACGAACGCCTTGTCCTTCGTGAAGGCCAGCACGAAAGCGGTGAGGTTGCGGGAGAAGAGCAGGCTGGCGTGTGCCGGGACCGAGGCGGCCAGGTTCAGCGGGGCCATGATCGTGACCCCGCCGACCTGCACCGTTTCGCCCGGCACGGAGAGCTCGCAGTTGCCCCCGCCGTCGGCGGCGAGATCGACGATGATCGAGCCGGGCTTCATGCTGCGCACCATCTCGGCGGTGATCAGCCGCGGGGCGAAGATGCCGCCGATGAGGGCCGTCGTGATCACCACATCCGACTGGGCGCACTGTTCCACGAGGAGCTGCCGTTGCCGCTGCTGGTCCTCCGCGGACAGTTCCTTGGCATAGCCGCCACCGGCGACCGCGCTGTCCTTGAGTTCGATGCCGACGTACTTGGCACCGACACTCTCGATCTGCTCCTTGACCTCGGGCCGGACGTCGGTCGCCAGCACATTGGCACCGAGCCGCCGGGCGGTGGCAATGGCCTGCAGACCGGCCACCGCCGCACCAATGACGAACACCTTGGCCGGGAAGACCATGCCGGCGGCGGTCATCAGCATCGGGAAGTACCGGTTCAATTCCACGGCGGCGAGGAGGACGCCCTTGTAGCCGGCGATGTTCGCCATTGAGGAGAGGGTATCCATCGACTGGGCGCGGGTCGTGCGCGGGATCGCGTCGGTGGAGAAGGCGGTGACCTTCCGTGCCGCGAGCGCCTGGACCACGTCGAGATTCCTGAGCGGCATCAGCGAGCCGACGTAGAGCGACCCGGGCCTGAGCCACCCCACCTCGTCGCGACCGGAGGTTGCAGGTGCGGGCGGATTGACCTTGAGGAGGAGGTCGGCGGAGGCAAAGAGCGCCGCCGGATCCTCGACCAGCGTCACCCCAAGGTCTCGATAGGCGGCATCGGCGAAGCCCGCCGCCACGCCGGCACCGGATTCCACCGACACCTCATACCCCGCCTGGATCAGTTTCTTGCACGACTCCGGCACCAGCGCCACCCGCCGCTCGCGCGGGGACGTTTCCTTCGGCACTCCGATGCGCATCAGATCTCTCGGTGGCTGGACAAGGTCAGCGAATCTATTCAAATCGGTGTGAAGCGCGAGGGGGGACGGGCATGTGCAAATCTTCAGAAAATCGGGCCGGTGGACTGCGTCGAGGTCAGCGGAGCAACAACATCATGATGTAAGCAAGATAGACGGCGACGAGAAGCCCGCCCTCCCGCCGTGAGACACGCTGGCCCGTGACGAGCAGGGGGAGGAGCATTCCTGCCGTGAGCAGCATCCAGACCATGTCGCTCCGCAGCAGGACGGCGGAGACCGGCACCGGATGCAGCAGGCCCGCGGCGCCGAGAATGCCCAGCAGGTTGAGTGAGGCCGATGACCCGCTCGCTCCAGCCCGCCAGCCGGGCCAGGCTGACCGCCCCGGAGACGAGGAACCGCGCCCCGACAACCAGCAGAACCACACCGATCACCACGAAGACCACCGCGGCCCCTGCCCCGATTCCAGTCGGCACCGGGCGGTGGTGTCAGCGGCGAACTCGCGCCGGGCGTGGCCAACCATCCACCAGGTGAAACCGGTGAGGGTGCCAAGCATCACCGCGGCATCGGTGCCGTCGATCAGCCCATCGCTGGCGAGCAAGCGCGTGAGCGCGCTCGCGAAGACGACCATGGGCCATTCGAGTCGAACAGCCGCGCGATGCACCGGCAACGCGGCGGCCAGCGCCGCCATGCCGAGGATGCCCGTGAGGTTGAGAATGTTGGAGCCGACGACGTTTCCCACCGCCAGGTCGCTCTGCCCCTGCAGGGCGGCCAGCACGCTCACGACGAGTTCGGGGAGCGAGGTGCCAACCGCGACGACCGTGAGGCCGATGACGGCGGGGGTGACCCCGACGAGCCGGGCGATCGCAACGGCACCCCGGACCAGCGCCTCGCCGCCGCCAGCGAGCAATATGAGGCCGAGCAGTACGAGGCCGACCGCGACGGGGAGGGTCACAGCCTGGGCAGCGGCAGCGCACCGGCGGCGCGGCCGCCGAACCGCTTGAGCTGCAGATCCAGCTGGCGCTGGATGTCGTCGAGCGGGGATTGCTGCAGCGGCAGCTGCTGCAGCGCCTGGCTTTCGAGAGTGGTGACCCTGGCCTTGAGTGACGCCACCTGCCCATCCACGATCTGATCAACCGCGGCGCGCGCCCGCTGCTCCGCCTTCGCGAGTTCCTGGCCCAACAGCCCCCGCAGCCGGTCAGCGATGGCCTCATCGAGATTCGAACGCACCGAGATCGTCGGGCTCCCAATCGTGCCGCCGAGCTCGGCCCGGACCCGGAGCTGGGTCAGACCGGAGACTACCCGCCAGATAGTGGATTCGACCAGTGAGGCCGCGGCAAGTCGGGTCGAGTCGCCCTGCCAGCTCGCCGTGGGTGCATCCACCTCCCACATCCCGGTCAGGCGATCCCCCGCCCCGAGCGAAAAGGCGAACCGCACGGTGCTCCGGCCCGGGTTCACCGAGAAGGGCAGCCCCGGGAAGGCAATCGCGGGGAGCGGCACGCCGGTCACCTCGGCCACTACCGAGTCCATGGGCGATGCTCCGAAGTGCCGGGAGAGTCCGGAGACGGCGAGCCGGATGGGGTGGTCGCCACCGAGCGTCCCGGTCGCGCTGAGCAGTGCGGGGCGACCGTAGAGCGCGGGCTGCGAGGTGATGCCGCCCAGCGAAAGCTTCAGGCCGGCCCCACCCGCCGTCGCATCGATATCGCCCTGACGCAGCAGGAAGCGCGGGTACTCCTTCATTCGGGGAAACTCGACCGTGGTCCCGGCGCGGCGGGCACGCACCGGTCCCGGTCGATTCCACGGCTGCAGACCCGGCGGCACATAGCGTTCGATGAGCTTGGCGTAGAACAGCGCCTGCTGGAAGTAATCGGCACTCTGCTGTCCGAAGAGCGCTCCCCCGATGTTCGGGCCATCGAAACTGGGAAGCTCGAGCAGGGATTTCGCGAACGCGTAGTCTCGTTGCCGGGCAGCATCCACCCCGGCCAGTCCCTGCCGCAGCAGGCCGAACGAGGTCCTGACCTGCTGTTCCAGCGAGGCGACCCTGGCCTTCGCCTGCTTTACTCGATCCAGGGCCTGCCTCACGTCGTTGAGTGCGGTCGTCGTCCCGGCGAGCCCGAGCTGCTTCGGATCGGTCTGCGCGAGGCGGGCGACAAGAGCGGAGGTGGAGTCCAACAGTGGCTTGAGCGCGAGCTGCTGGAGCGAGGCTTCGAAGGCGCCCCGGGTAGAATCGGCCGCCACGACCAGCGCCACCGCTGCCTTTACGGTCCCGAGCTGGTCAGGATGAAGCACCAGGCTCTTGACCGTATCGATCCGCCCGAGGGCGAGCGTGGGAAACTGGAATTTCTCCCGGGCCCACTGCTCGGTGCTGCGGAGCATCTGGGCTGCGGGACTGTTCGGGTCCGCCGGATGCGCCGGGGTGGCGCGGGTGGTCAGGAACGTGAGGCCCGACAGTGTCAGCCGGTCGACCACGATTTTCTTCTCGGCCAGCGGGACCGGGTCGAGATCGATAGTGATGGCGCCGGCCTCGAGCAGGTTGCGCCGGGGATCGCGCGGGTCGGCGATGGCCAGTCCGGTAAGATCGACCGCGGCATCGGCTTCGCGGATGCGGAGGCGGGCGAGGTCGACCTGCGTGCCGAGGGTTGCCTCGAGGGTCGTGGCGGCCTCGTAGCGGGCGATCTGGTCGGCAAGGAGTAGCCAGAGCACGACCAGCAGCACCGCGACGAGGAGCAGTGGCCCGATGGCGCGCCAGCGAAACAGCTTGAATCGCGGCTTCATTGCGGCTGGAACCAGCTGTAGACGTTGTACACCTTCGAAGCTTTGAGTCCCCGCATGAACCGGGAGTTCAGCACCCGGTGGCCGTAGGTCGCCCGGTAGTGACCCACCGCCCAGCGGGCCGCAAGGTAGATCGGCACCGCGCACACCAGCCACACCACGAAGCTGCCGAGCACGACGCTGTTGTTGAACCCGGTGAAGGGCAGCAGCGGAATGTTGTACCAGTCGGTCCACAGCCCGCGGAGCCCGGAGGTTTCCAGCAGCAGCAGGCCGACACGATCGAACAGCGGGTCGAGCAGGAAGCCGACAGGAGTGAAGAGGGCCAGACCCAGCATGCCGCCCCCGAAGGAGACGTTGAACAGCACGATGGCGGCGAAGAGCACCAGGTTGTGCGCGCTCATGAGCGGGGTAAGCCCGATGCCGGCGCCGAGCATCATGCCCGCCGCCACCTGCCCGGGAGTGCCCTCGGAGTGGAGCGTCCGGAACAGCGACTGGAGCAGCCTGAGGAGGGAGAGCATGGTGGAAAGTAGGGGGAAAGGGGAAAGGGGAAAGGG
>Ga0163150_10000070_pt1 | contig 180495 bp, 159 predicted proteins | sample OliLakLV19P2IB_FD_148628 | JGI IMG/M metagenome (GOLD analysis project Ga0163150, IMG submission 148628) | Freshwater microbial mat bacterial communities from Lake Vanda, McMurdo Dry Valleys, Antarctica - Oligotrophic Lake LV.19.P2.IB | ecosystem: Environmental > Aquatic > Freshwater > Lake >... | reverse complement strand
CCTCGGAAGCGGCGAGGCGCGCGTCGCGCGGAGCGCACTGGCTCCGTCGAATGGAACGCGCGCCTCGCCGCTTCCGAGGCGCCCATGGCGTTGCGCCGTTTCGGCGACACGCCGCGCGAGTCGGGTGAGGTCTCGGCGGGCGCGCAGTTCACGGGCCGGCGATTCGCGTACCGGCTCCAGGCGACCGCGGTTGTCGATCCCGACGACGACAAGGACTTCCGGCCTGACGGCAGCTACGTCGCCGCCATTCTCGGCAACTGGATGCTGCATGCCGGCTATGTCGATCGCTGGTGGGGCCCGGGCTGGGAGGGAAGCCTCATCCTCGGCAGCAACGCGCGTCCGATGCCGTCAATCACCATCGAGCGCAATTACTCGGATCCCTCCCGGCATCCCGCACTCGCCTGGATCGGCCGCTGGCGCTTCGCCGCAACGATGGGGCAATTCGAAGGCAGCCGCGACGACGCACCAGACGCCAGGTTCTTCGGCGCGCGGCTCACCTTGAAGCCGCTGCAACAGCTCGAGATCGGCATATCCCGCAGCGCCCAGTGGTGCGGCGACGGCCGGCCGTGCGGCGCCAGCACCTTCTGGGACCTGCTCGTCGGCAACGACAATGACCAGCCGCTCGAGGATCAGCCGGGCAACCAGATGGGCGGGTTCGACCTGCGCTGGGCGATCCCGCGCGTGCCGGTCGCGCTCTATGTGCAGGCAATCGGCGAGGACGAGGCGGGCTTCTTCCCCAGCAAGTACCTCGGTCTCGGCGGAGCCGAAGCCTGGGGCGGATTCGGCGACTGGTCCTGGCGCGCGCACGTCGAGTACGCCGATACGGCCTGCGATTTCGCGAAAAGCGAGGAGTCCTTCGGTTGCGCGTACCGCAACGCGATCTATTCCGACGGATACCAGTATCGCGATCGATCGCTCGGCCATGCGCTCGACGGGGACAGCGAGCAATGGGCGGGCGGCCTGATGCTCGTCGACGGCGAGGGCAGGCGCTGGGAACTGGCCCTGCAGGATGCACGCGTCAACCGAGCCGATGCGAACCCCGTGCATTCCGTGGCCCTGGAGCGCACTGATATCCGCTCCGCCGATCTGTATCATCGGCGGGCCCTGCTGGGTGGGGAGATCAGCCTGTCCGTGGGCGTCGAAGAGCGCAGCGCCGCGGATCTCGACGAGAGCGACGTGCGCGGATTCGTGGAATGGCGGGTGGGGTTCCAGTGAAGCAAACGGTCTACAAACTCGCCCTGCGGTCTGCCGGCCTGCTCGCGGTCCTTGCTGCCGTGGCGTCGGTGGCAGGCGCCCAGGTCACGGGCCGGGAGTCCATGCTGTCCGGCGACCAGCTCGAGATCCTGCGTAGCCTGCCGCCCGACCAGCGCGAAGCCTTGATCGAGCAGGTGCTGGGCTCCGGGACCGGGCAGGACTCGCTGGCCGGTCGTGACCGGCAACTCCAGTTCCCGGAAACCGTGATTCCGCGCCAGGTCGGTGCGCGCGGCACGGATGACGAGCAGCTGTTCGGCGATCCGCGCTTCAGTGCCGGCGACACGCTGCTGCTGATGCTTGAGATCCGGGAGTTCGAGGGTCCCGCGTGGCCATCCGCGTCGCCGGCCCAGACACCGTCGTCCGGCGCGGCCGCAACCGGTGCCGCCGCGCAAGCCGGCCAGCCGGAGGTGCCGGCGGCGCCGCCGCGCGTGCGAATCGTGCGGACGCCCGACGAGCTCGAATCGCTCGAGGACCTGCGCGATCGGATCGGCGGCCGCAACCCGTTCCGCCTGGATGGACTTGGCCGGCTGGTCGTACCGGAACTGGGCGAGATCCAGATTGCCGGCCTGACCGAGGAGCAGACCGAGCAGCGGCTGGCGGTCGAAGTGCTGCTGAAGGATTTCACGATCGACGTCATCCGGCTGCCGCTCGATCGCGCGGGCGAGGAAGCGCTCAAGCCGTTCGGCTACGACCTGTTCGCCGGCATTCCGACGACCTTCGCACCGGCGACCGACGTGCCCGTGCCTGCCGACTACGTCATCGGTCCAGGCGACCAGTTGCGCGTCCAGTTTTTCGGCGAGGTCAACCAGACCTACCAGCTCACGGTCAGCCGCGACGGCACCGTCAACTTCCCTGAACTCGGCCCGATTGCGGTTGCGGGCCAGTCCTTCGCGCGCGTGCGGGAAGACCTGGAGTCACGCGTCGCGCAGCAGATGATCGGCACCACCGCCAACGTCACGGTCGGCGAGACACGTTCGATCCGGGTCTTCGTGCTCGGTGAGGCATTCCGTCCCGGTTCTTACACCGTGAGCGGCCTGTCCACGATGACCAACGCGCTGTTCGCCAGCGGCGGCGTCACGGAGATCGGCTCGCTGCGCAACATCGAGCTCAAGCGTCGCGGCACGGTCGTCAGCCGGCTCGACCTCTACGACCTGCTGCTGCGCGGCGATACCAGCGACGACGCGCGGCTGCTGCCGGGCGACGTGATCTTCATCCCGCCGGTCGGCAAGATGGTCACGGTCGCGGGCGAAGTGCGCAGGCCTGCGATCTACGAAGTCGTGCAGGAATCGACGCCGCGCCAGCTCGTCGAGCTCGCGGGCGGCCTCGCGCCACAGGCGGACGCGTCGATCGCGCGGCTCGAGCGCATCGACGGTGCACGCGGACGCATCACGCTCGACGTCGAACTCTCGGGCCAGGGTTCGGCAGCGAGGCTCGAGTCCGGCGACGTCCTGCGCGTTATGCCGATCCGCATGGTGCTCGAGAACTCGGTGCTGGTGACCGGCCACGTCCACCGGCCGGGTGCCATGCAGTACCGCCCGGGCATGCGGCTTTCGGACGCGATCGCTTCGCTCGATGAGCTGAAGCCGCGGGCCGATCCGCACTACGTCCTGGTCCGGCGCGAAAGTTCGCCCGGCAGGCAGGTCATCATGCTCTCGGGCGACCTCGAGCGAGCGCTGGCGGCGAGGGGCTCCGAGGCGGATGTTGTACTGCAGCCGCGCGACCAGGTATTCGTTTTCGACAGTGAGGTCGGACGCGACCGGGTTCTCAAGCCGATCTTCGATGAACTCCGGCTGCAGTCGCGCATCGACCAGCCGATGCGCGTGGTGGGGGTGGGCGGCCGCGTGAAGTCACCGGGCCGCTACCCGCTCGAGGTAGGCATGCGCGTCAGCGACCTGGTCCGCGCCGGCGGAAGTCTGGAAGAGGCCGCCTACGGCAGCGAGGCAGAGCTGACACGCCACCGCATCATCGACGGCGAGTATCGCCAGATCGACCTCGTGCTCGTCGATCTCGCGGCCGTGTTGCGCGGCGACGCGAGCGCCGATCTCGCGCTCGAGCCCTATGACTTCCTCAACGTGAAGGAGATGCCGCTGTGGAACCGCGCGGAGACCGTCGAGATCCTCGGCGAAGTCCGCTTCCCCGGCACTTACCCGATCAAGCGCGGCGAGTCGCTGCGCTCGGTGATGGGGCGCGTCGGCGGGCTTACCGAACTCGCGTTCCCGGAAGGCAGCATCTTCCTGCGCAAGGACCTCATGCAGAAGGAACAGGAGCGCCTCGAGCAGCTCCGGGTACGGCTGCAGAGCGACGTCGCGATTCTGTCGTTGCAGGCAAGCCAGGAGGATCCGCGTGCCTCCCAGGCGCTCGGTGCCGGGCAGGCACTGCTCGCTGACCTGCAGACCGTGAAACCTGTCGGGCGCCTGGTGTTCGACCTCGATCACGTGCGCAGCGCCGAACCGGGTTCGTCCGGCGACATCATGATGCGGGACGGCGACCGCATCCTCGTACCGCGCCGGGCGCAGGAAGTCTCGGTGATCGGCGAGGTGCAGACCAACACCTCGCATCTGTATCGGCCGGGCCTGATGCGCGATGACTATATCTCCCTGTCGGGCGGCACCACCCAGAAGGCCGACAACGGTCGCATTTACGTGGTCCGCGCGGACGGCAGTGTCGTCACCACGGGCAGCGCCTGGTTCGGCCGGGGAGGGACCGAGATCCGGCCGGGCGACACCATCGTGGTACCGCTCGACGCCGGGCGCATGCGGCCTCTACCGCTGTGGCTGGCGGTCACGCAGATCATCTACCAGATGGCGATCGCGGCCGCGGCCGTGAACTCGTTCTAGCTTTGCCCGCCGCGAATTGACACCCTCCGGGCGCCTGCCTAGACTGCCTGCGTTCAATCGTTGAACGCAGGCCCCCGGGGCGCCCATGCTGCGCTGGTATCTGGTCAGGACCAAGCCGAACTCAGAATCGACGGCGCTGCGGAACCTCGAGCGCCAGGACTTCGAGGCCTGGCTGCCACGACTCTCGCAGTCGCTGCCCTGGCGCGGCCAGTGGCGCGACCGCGTCGTGCCGCTCTTTCCGGGCTACCTCTTCCTGGCGATCGACGAGGGTCGCCAGGCGCTCGCGCCCGTGCATTCGACGCTCGGCGTCGCCGGAATCGTGCGCTTCGGCGCGAGCTACGCAATCGTGCCGGACGAAATCGTTCGTAACCTGCGTTTGCTCGCGAACCCGGAGACCGGGCTGCATTGCCTCGCCCCGACCGCCCGGCTCGCGCCGGGCACGCAGGTGCGCATTGTCGCTGGTCCCTTCGGCGGCCTCGAGGGCATCTTCCAGCGGGAAGCGGGGGAGGACCGGGCGATCGTCCTGCTCTCGGTGCTCGGCCAGTGGGCGAACGTCGGCGTGGCGGCCAGCAGCGTCGTGCCTCGCCACGCGGCCTGAGGAATCGCGATGGCCACGGAAGACGAAGCCCACTACCGCCTGATGCGCCTGATCGAAGCGAATCCGGGCATGAGCCAGCGCGACATCGCGCGCGAGCTCGGCATGAGCCTCGGCAAGGTGAACTACTGCCTGCGTGCCGTCGCCGGGAAAGGCTGGATCAAGGCCACGAACTTCCGCAACAACCACAACAAGGCGGCGTACCTGTACTGGTTGACTCCGAACGGGATGCAGATGAAGGCGCGCATGACGGTCCGTTTCCTGACCATCAAGATGCAGGAATACGAGACGTTGCGTGTCGAGATCGAGCAGATGAAGCGCGAGGCGGAAAGCAACCCGCCAGGCTGAAGCACGGGCCTGGCGCGCAACCGGCGATGCGGGAAGCGACACCAGCTCCTGCAGGGCGGTAGCGCGCCTGGCGCAGGGCGATCTTAGGGAGCGTATAAAGTGAGCATGAAAATGACGCAGGCCCCTCCGGCGACTCCGATCCAGGACGACACGATCGACGTGATCGCGTTGTTCCGTCTGCTGTGGGCCCACAAATTGCTGATCAGCACCTTGACCCTCCTGGCTGGCGTCGCGGCCGTGGTGCTCGCGCTGACTGCGACCCACATCTATCGCGCCGATACCGTCGTGGCGCCCGCACTCGAGTCGAACCTCGGCGGTGCTTCCGCATCGGTCGGCGGACGCCTGGGCGGGCTCGCGAGCCTCGCGGGCATCGACCTCGGCCGCAGCGGACCCGGCGGCCAGCACGCGCAGGCCGTGCTCCAGTCGCGCCGACTCGTCGAAGAATTCATCAGTCGCAATGACCTGGTTGGCGTCCTGCTGCCGCCGGGCGAAGACCAGACGCTCTGGCGAGCGGTGCAGAAGTTCCGCGAATCGGTGGTGTCGATGAGCCGCGACGACGCGGATGGCACGACGACGATCACCGTCGAATGGACCGACCCGGCAATCGCGGCCCAATGGGCCAATGGCCTGGTGACGCTCGCCAACGAAATCATCCGCGCGCAGGCGCTCTCGGATTCGCAGCGCAACGTCGATTATCTCAGGAAGCAGGCCGAGACCACCAACGTGGTCGAGATGCAGCGCGTGATGTACGAGCTGATCCAGAGCGAAACCAAGAACCTCATGCTTGCCAATGCGCGCGCGGACTATGCCTTCACCGTCATTGATCCCGCCGTCGTCCCGGAGTCGCGCGACCGGCCTAAGCGAAGGCTGATGGTCACGACCGGGCTTGCGCTCGGCTTCATCCTCGCGTCGCTGTTCGTCCTCGGCCGCGACACTGTGCGGCGGTACCGCGCGCGGGAAGCGGCGGGAGTGCGGCCCCAAACGTGACTGCGTCCGCCTCGTCGGCTGCAGGCCCGATGCCGGGCCTGGCCGCGTTGGCCAGTCGGCTGTGGAGCCATATGGGCCGTCGCCGGCGTCGGCAGTTCGTCCTGCTGATGGGACTCGTGCTGTTGAGCGCGATGGCCGAGGTCGTCAGCATCGGGGCGGTGCTGCCGTTCCTGATGGTGCTCGCGGCGCCCGAGGAAGTTTTCGCGCATCCGGCAGCGGCGGGACTCGTGCAGGCGCTCAGCATCGGCTCCGCGCAAGGCCTCGTCCTGCCGCTCACGGTCGCGTTCATCTTCGCCGCGATCGCGTCGGGCGCGATCCGGCTGCTGCTGCTGCGCGCCAGCACGCGGTTCGCATTCGGCACCGGTTCCGAGCTCAGCATCGCGGTCTACTGGCGCACGCTCTGCCAGCCCTACAGCGTGCACGTCGGGCGCAGCAGCAGCCAGATGATCAGCGGCATCACGCAGAAGGTCGGAAGCACGATGCTGGGCGTGCTGCTGCCTTCGCTGACGCTCATCAGTTCGACCACCGCGATCCTCGCGATCATGCTGGCACTGCTCGCGATCAACCCGCAGGTCGCCGTGGCGGCGACCGCGTGCTTCGGCGCCATCTACGCCGTGATCACCTGGCGCACGCGCCGGCGACTGCGCGACAACAGCCACGTGATCGCGCGCGAGCAGACCGCGCTGGTGAAGTCCCTCCAGGAAGGCCTGGGCGGCATCCGGGACGTGCTGCTGGACGGTACGCAGGCGGTCTACACGGAAGCCTATGCCCGCGCCGATCGCGAGCTGCGCCAGGCGCAGGGCACCAACGTGTTCCTCGCGCAGAGCCCGCGCTACAGCATCGAGGCGCTCGGAATGGTGCTGATCGCGTTGCTCGCATACGCGCTCGGCCGGCAGCCCGGCGGGATCGCGACGGCCTTGCCGGTCCTCGGCGCGCTCGCGATCGGCGCGCAGCGGCTGTTGCCTTCGCTGCAGCAGGCCTACGCCGCCTGGGCCGCCATCGCGGGCAACCAGGCTTCGCTGCGCGACACGGTCGAGTTGCTCGACCAGCCGGTCGCGCCCGAGATGACCGAGCGCGCGCCGGAGCCGCTCGAGTTCCACCGCGCAATACGCCTCAATCGACTGAGGTTCCGTTACGCCCCCGACGGGCCCTGGGTCCTAGACGGACTGAGTCTCGAAATCCCAAAAGGGGCTCGCATCGGCCTGGTCGGGAGCACTGGCAGCGGCAAGAGCACGACGCTCGACCTGCTGATGGCGCTGCTCTCGCCCACGGAAGGCGAGCTGCTCGTGGACGACGAGCCGGTGCGTGGGCCGAGGGCCCGCGCCTGGCAACGCACGATCGCGCACGTGCCTCAGCACATCTACCTGTCCGATGCCACGGTCGCGGAGAACATCGCCTTCGGCGTGCCGGCGAACGCGATCGACATGGAGCGCGTGCGGCAGGCGGCTCGGCAGGCGCAGATCGCCGAATTCATCGAGGGCCGCCCGGAGGGTTATGGAGCCGTCGTGGGCGAGCGGGGCATCCGCCTGTCCGGGGGGCAGCGCCAGCGCATCGGCATCGCGCGCGCGCTTTACAAGCAGGCGAGCGTGCTGGTGCTCGACGAGGCCACCAGCGCGCTCGACAACCTCACGGAGCAGTCGGTCCTCGACGCGATCGACGGGCTGGACCGTGAGCTGACGATCCTGCTGATCGCGCACCGGCTCACGACTGTGCGGCGCTGCGACCGCATCGTGGAGCTGGAGCATGGAGCAGTGATCGCGACCGGCACTTACGACGAACTGCTCGGCAGCAGTCGCAGCTTCCGGCGCATGGTCGAGGCGACACGAGTCAACTGACGGACGGTAAACCAGAATGTTCGACGGAAAATCCATCCTGATCACCGGCGGCACCGGCTCTTTCGGCCACCAGTTCATCCGCACGATCCTCGGCCGATCCCGCCCACGCCGGGTCATCGTCTACTCCCGCGACGAGCTGAAGCAGTTCGAGATGCAGCCTGAGTTCAGCCAGGAGTGCATGCGGTATTTCCTCGGCGACGTGCGCGACCGGGATCGCCTCGCGCAGGCGATGAAGGGCGTCGATGTCGTGATTCACGCAGCCGCGCTCAAGCAGGTGCCGGCGGCCGAGTACAACCCTATGGAGTGCATCAAGACCAACATCCACGGTGCGGAGCACGTGATCCACGCGGCGCTCGAGAACGACGTCGAAAAGGTGATCGCGCTGTCTACCGACAAGGCGGCCAGCCCGATCAACCTTTACGGCGCGACCAAGCTGGTCTCGGACAAGCTGTTCGTGGCGGCCAATAACCTGACCGGCGGTCACCGCACGCGCTTCTCAGTCGTGCGCTACGGCAACGTTGTCGGGTCGCGTGGCTCCGTGGTGCCATTCTTCCGGCGCCAGATTGCCGCCGGCAGCGATCACTTGCCGATCACGGACGCCAAGATGACGCGCTTCTGGATCACTCTCCAGCAAGGCGTCGATTTTGTCCTGCGGAACTTCGAGCGCATGCACGGCGGCGAGATCTTCGTGCCGAAGATACCCTCGGTGCGGGTCGTCGACCTGGCGACTGCGATGGCGCCGAACCTGCCGCACAGGGTGGTCGGCATCCGGCCCGGCGAGAAGCTGCACGAAGTCATGTGCCCCGGCGACGATTCACACCTGACCATCGAGTTCGAGGACCACTACGTCATCAAGCCGTCGATCCAGTTCTCAGGCGTCGCTGATTTCTCCGTGAATCGCCTCGGCGAGCACGGCCGGCCGGTCGAGCAGGGCTTCGAATACCACTCCGGCCGGAACCCGCGCTTCCTGACAACCGGGGAAATCGTCGCCCTCAACCGCGAGGTCGAGGCGCCGTGATCCCATACGGCCGCCAGGACGTCACCCAGGCCGACGTCGACGCGGTCACCGAGGTCCTGCGGTCGGATTTCCTCACGCAGGGCCCGGCCGTCCCGCACTTCGAGCAGGCGGTGACGAAGCGCACCGGCGCGGCGCACAGCGTCGCGGTCAACAGCGCGACGTCGGCGCTGCACGTCGCCTGCGCGGCGCTCGGCCTCGGACCGGGCGACCGGCTGTGGACGGTCCCGAACACCTTCGTCGCCTCCGCGAACTGCGCGCGCTACTGCGGTGCGGAAGTCGATTTCGTGGATATCGATCCGCAGACCTGGAATCTCAGCGTGCCAGCCCTGCAGGACAAGCTGGTTGCCGCGCGGCGCGCCGGGGCGTTGCCGCGCATCGTCGTGCCGGTCCACTTCGGCGGCCAGCCAACCGAGCAGGAGGCGATCCGGGAACTTGCGCGCGAGTTCGGCTTCAAGGTCCTCGAGGACGCGTCGCACTCCATCGGGGCGTCACGCAATGGCGAGGTCGTCGGCAGCTGCCGATGGTCTGACATCGCGGTGTTCAGCTTTCACCCGGTGAAGATCGTCACGACGGCGGAAGGCGGCATGGCCCTGACCAATGACGCCGAGCTCGCTGCGCGCATGCAGATGATGCGCACGCACGGCATCACCCGCGAGCCCGCGCGCATGCAGCAGGCGGGTGAGCCGCCGGCCGCCTGGCACTACGAGCAGCAGATGCTCGGCTTCAACTACCGGCTCACCGACCTCCACGCGGCGCTTGGCACCAGCCAGCTCGAGCGCCTCGACGAGTACGTCCAGCGCCGCAACGCGCTCGCCGGGCGATACGACCGATTGCTGGAAAAATTGCCGCTGCAGCGGCCGTTCGTGCAGTCGGAGAACCGCTCGGCGTTCCACCTTTACGTCGTGAGGCTCGCGGGCGTCGGCGCGGAGGCGCGCAGGCGGCGCGTTTTCGACGGGCTCCGCGAGCGCGGGATCGGCGTCAACGTGCACTACACGCCCGTGCACCTGCAGCCCTATTACCGCGCCCTCGGGTTTCGTGAAGGCCTTTGTCCCGAGGCCGAGTCCCACGGCGCCTCGGCCATCACACTGCCGCTCTATCCGCGGCTCTCGGACCAGGAACAGGATCGCGTCGTGGAAGCGCTCGATGAAGTCCTCGCGAGCTGAAGGCGCAGCGGGTGGCGGAACCGCGATCGTCGTCCAGGCGCGCATGGGCTCGTCGCGCCTGCCCGGCAAGGTGCTGCTGCCCATCGCGGGCCGCCCGATGCTCTCCTACCAGCTCGAGCGGCTGCGCGAGGCAATTCGACCCGAGCGGCTCGTCGTGGCGACCAGTACCGAGCCGGCGGACGACGCGATCGCGGCACTCTGTGTGCGTGAAGGCACGGCCTGCGTGCGCGGCCCGGAGCAGGACGTCCTGCGGCGCTTCGCACTGGCCGCCCAATCGACCCGCGCGGATGCGGTCGCGCGCATCACGGCTGACTGCCCGCTGATCGATCCTGAACTGATCGACGAGGCCATTGCGGCGATCGAGGACCCGGCGGCGCCGCCGGATTTCGTCTCCAACATGCTGGAGCCGCGCTGGCCACTCGGGATGGCGGTCGAGGTGGCGTCCACAGATGCGCTCTTCGAAGCCGACCGCGAGGCGACCGATCCCGAGGAGCGCGAGCACGTAATGCCATTCATCTGGCGCAGGCCCGAGCGCTACCGGCTCGCGAGCCTCACGCGCTCGCCGGACCTGAGCCACCACCGCCTGACCGTCGACACACCCGAAGACCTCGAACTGGTGTCGCGGATCATCGCCGAACTCTACCCGCGCCACCCGCGCTTCCGGATGGCCGACGTTCTCGCCCTGCTCGAGAGGAATCCCTCATGGTCCAGGATCAACCGCCACGTGCCCCAGAAGACGATCGCAGCGAAAGGCACGCAATGAACTACCACACCGCGCAGGAGTCGTTCTGGGCCGGCGAATTCGGGACGGAGTACATCGGCCGCAACGACAGCCCGGCCATGGTTGCCTCGAATGTCAGCCTGTTTGCGCGCGCGCTCGGGCGCGCCGGGCCGCTCGGTTCCTGCATCGAGTTCGGCGCCAACATCGGCATGAATCTGCAGGCCTTGCGCGTGCTGTTCCCCGGGATGGCGCAGCGGGCAGTGGAGATCAACCCGACCGCGGCCGAGTCGCTTGCGCGACTGATCGGCGACCGAAACGTCTTTCGCGGTTCGATCCTCGACTACGAGGTGGCCGATGCCGCGGAGCTCACGTTCACCAAGGGAGTGCTGATCCACATCCACCCGGACATGCTCGGGGCGGTCTACGAAAAGCTCTATCGGGGATCGCGGCGCTGGATACTCGTCTGCGAGTACTACAATCCCGTGCCGGTGGCGATTCCGTACCGGGGCCACGCCGAGCGGCTCTACAAGCGCGACTTCGCAGGCGAGCTGCTCGACGCTTACCCGGACCTGGCGCTGGCGGACTACGGATTTGCCTATCGCCGCGATCCCGCGTTTCCGCAGGACGACCTAAACTGGTTCCTGTTGGAGAGGCGCCAGGCACCCGCGGGTCGCGAAGCGGAGGCGCCATGAATCCCGGCTCAGTGCTGGTGGTCGCGGCGCACGCGGATGACGAGGCGCTCGGTTGCGGCGGGACGATCGCCCGGTTGACGCGGGCAGGCAGCGTCGTGCACGTCGTGTTCCTGGCGGACGGCGTTACCGCGCGCCCCGGCGACTCGGCAGGCCACGACGATGCCCTTCGCCTGCGCCAGGCGGCGGCGGAAAAAGCCTGCGGCATTCTGGGTGTCGCCGGGATGACCTACGGCAAGTTTCCGGACAACCGGCTGGACACCGTTCCGCTCCTTTCGATCGTGCAGGTGATCGAGCCGCTGCTCAGCCGTCTCCGGCCGGAGATGGTGATAACGCACCATGCCGGGGACCTCAACGTCGATCACCGTCGCACGCACCAGGCCGTAGCCGTTGCCTGCCGGCCGCTGCCCGGTGCGGGCGTCAAGACGCTGCTCTCGTTCGAGGTGCCGTCGAGCACGGAATGGCAACCGGCAGGATCGGGACCGGCCTTCGTGCCGAACTGGTTCAACGACATCTCGGAGACCCTGGACGTGAAGCTCGCGGCGCTCGACGCCTACGGAGCCGAGATGCGCGCCTGGCCGCATGCGCGATCGCGCGCGGCGGTCGAGCACCTTGCGCGCTGGCGCGGAGCGACAATCGGCGTTGCCGCCGCGGAGGCATTCGTCCTGGGGCGGCGCATATCCTAGCCGCAGCGATTCGCGTCGATGCCTCGTCCCGCATCGGCATGGGGCACGTGATGCGCTGCGTAGCGCTCGCCGAGCAACTGCGACAGCGCGGTATCGCCGTGCGTTTCATATGCCGGAGGCTTGAGGGGCACCTCGAAACGCCCCTGCGCGAACGCGGCAACGACGTCGCGATGTTGCCCGCGCCACGAACTGCCACGGCTGCAGCGGCCGACGGCGATTACGCCGGCTGGCTCGGCGTGCCTCAGGGCGTGGATGCCGAGGAAACCGCGGCAGCGCTCGCCGGCGCGCGGCCCGAATGGCTGGTTGTCGATCACTACGCACTCGACGCGGATTGGGAGCGCGCCATGCGCCCGAGTGTCGGCCGAATTCTCGCCATCGACGACCTTGCCGGTCGGCCGCACGCCTGCGATGCATTGCTGGACCAGAACTTCTCGCTTGAAGGAAAGAGGCGTAATGCCGCGACCGTGCCCGCGGATTGCCTGCAGATGATCGGGCCCCGTCACGCCTTGCTGCGCCCGGAGTTCGCGCGATTGCGTCACGCCGGACCCGAGCGTGCAGGGGTTCGGCGAATCTTCGTGTTTTTCGGCGGCACGGACCCGAGCGACATGACCGGTCGCACGCTCGAAGCGCTATCGAGCGACGAGTTCGCGGGACTTGAACTCGAACTCGTGATCGGTGCGAACTACGGCCGGCGCGAGGCCCTTGAGGCGCGGGCGAGGACGCGCCCTCGCACGCGGTTGCACGGCGCGACGTACCTGGTCGCGGAACTGATGCGCGAGTCGGATCTCGCGATCGGGGCGGGCGGTGGCACGACTTGGGAACGCATGTGCCTCGGGCTGCCGACGATTCTCGTCAGCATCGCGGAGAACCAGGCTGCCGCCTGCCGCGACCTTGCGGCGGCGGGATTGGCGCGCTATCTCGGTTCCGACCAGGAGGCCAGCGTTGAAGTCCTGCACGATGCGCTGCGCACCAGCATCGCCTCGCCGGAAGCGCTCCACGCGCAGGCCGCGGAAGGCCAGGCCATTGTCGATGGGCTCGGAGCCGCGCGCGTCGCCGAGGTGATGTTTCCGACGCCCACGGAAGCGCTTCGGTTGCGTCAAGCGCGCGCGGAGGATGCGATCTCCTTCTTCGCATGGGTGAACGACCCTGAAGCTCGACGGCAGTCACTGAACTCCAGGCCCGTCGCCTGGCAGCAGCACCGGGTGTGGTTTTCGGCGCGCCTGGAGTCCGGTGCGAGCAGGCTCTTCGTGCTACAGGCGGGCGACCTGCCGGTCGGCCAGGTCAGGTTCGATCACCTGCGCGGAGAATCACTGGTCGACTACTCGATCGATCCGCTGTTTCGCGGACGCGGCTGGGCCGTTCCAATGATACGGCTCGGCATGCGCGAAGTAACTGGCGCTTGGGATGGCCCGACCCGCGCGGAAGTGAAGGAGGGCAACGTCGCGTCGTGTGCCGTGTTCAGGAAACTCGGTTTCGAGGAGTCGATCGCAGCCGACGGCTTGCGTATATTCCGCCACGCCAAGGCGACCGCCGAGAGGAGTCAATGACTTGCGCGTGATGATGAGCGCCGCCGGCTCGCCGGCGTCAATCTCGATCCTGCGGCACCTCCGGTCGCTGGGACACTTCGTCATCGGTATCGATGCGAGCGCCCTGTCCGAATCCCTTGGCCGCGCGTTCTGCGACGAGTTCCACCGGGCCCCGGCGGCCGGATCCCCGGGCTACGTGGATTTCTTGTGCGAGCGGCTGGGCGGGGCTGACTTGTTCCTGCCGTTCATCGACGAGGAACTCGTCGCGATCGCGAACGCCTGGGAGCGGCTCCCGCCCGGACTCCGTGATCGCATCGCAGTTTCCGACCCGGACATCGTGCTCGATTGCGTGGACAAGTGCCGCTTCCAGGCCGCCTGCGCGGACGCCGGCCTGCCGGTCGCGCCGCTGGCCCAGTCCGCGCCGGCCTACTTCAAGCCGAGATACGGCCGCGGCGGCAAGGGCGTCATCCTTGCGGATGACGCCCTGCTGTTCGGCGCGCTCCGTGACCGCGACGGCGTGCTGCAGCGGGCCATTTCGGGGCAGGAGTACACGGTCGACGCCCTGTTCAGCCGCGACGGCGCGCTGGTCGCAACTTCGCCGCGCCGGCGCCTGCGCGCTGCGGGTGTCTCGACTGCGGGGTGGGTGGCTCCTGACGCGAAGCTGCACGAACTCGCCGCGCGGCTCGGGCGACGCTGGCGTTTCCGCTATGCCATCAATTTCCAGGTCTTGCGGGACGCGGAGGGAGCCGACTGGCTGATCGAGCTGAATCCGCGCCTCGCGGGAAGCGCGATTTTCTCCACGCTTGCAGGTTGCGATCCATTCGCGGGCACCATCGCGCTCTGGCGAGGCGACTCGTGGAGCGCCGAAGCAAAGCCGACGCAGGTGTTCCGCTACTGGCAGGAGCACCTGGGCACATGAACGCGGAACTGCTGGCAGTCCTGCAGCCTTATCCGCGCGTCGCCTTCGATCTCGACGGCACGATCTACGATACGCGCGATTTCGAACGGCCCGCGCTGGCGGCAGTTGCGGCCTGGCTTCGTGAGCGAAGCGCGCGCGAGCTGCCAGGCATCATGGAGGCGCTGTGGACGCGTCGCGAACGCGATCGCCATGCCCCCGGACTCTTTGACGAGCAGCTTGCACTGCATGGCCTGCCCCTGGAGTGGGGCGCCGAATGTCGTGAACGCTTTCATGCGCACGGCGCGGAGGAGCTTGAATCGGCAGCGAGCCTGCGGCCCCTGCTCGATACACTCGAGTGCCAGGGCATCCGCATCGCGCTTGTCAGCAACGGCCCCCCAGCGCTGCAGCAGCGAAAACTCGAGCGTCTGGGCGTGGTCGGCACATTCGACGCGAGGATCTATTGCGACCCGGCAATGCCGGAGCGGTTGAAGCCCTCGCCGTGGGCCTGGCAGCAACTCGCCGGATGGCGCGGCGCCGATGAGACTGCTTACGTGGGTGACGACGCGGTGGACGCTGCCTTCGCAGCCGCTGGCAACGCCCGATTCGTTGACTTCCGATTCCGGAGCCCGAGTTATGCAGATTGACGGCCGACCGATCGGCGCTGATCACCCGCCGTACGTGATCGCGGAAGTGTCGAACAACCACCTGGGCGACGCGGACCGCGCCTGCCGGATCATCGAGGCAGCGGCCCGGACCGGCGCATCCGCGGTGAAGATCCAGAACTACGACGCAGACTCGCTGACGATCGACTCGGACCGGCCCGAGTTCATCGTGCGTACACCGCCCTGGGCGGGGATGAATTACTACCGGCTGTATCGCGAGATCGCGTTGCCCGCCGAACATACCGAGCGCCTGTTCCGGGTCGCCCGCGACTGCGGCATCACGATCTTCAGCTCGCCGTTCGACGAGGGCGCGGTCACGTTGCTGCAGGGGCTCGATTGCCCGGCATACAAGATCGCTTCGTTCGAGGCCAGCGACGATCCGCTCCTGAAAGCGGTCGCGGCGACCGGCAAGCCGGTCCTCGTCTCGACCGGAGTCTCCACGCAGGAGGACATCCGGGAGACGCTGGACGTCCTGCGCGCTTCTGGCTGCCGGGACGCCGCCTTCCTGCACTGCGTGTCCGAGTACCCGGCCCGCACGGCGGACATGAATCTCCGGGCACTCGACTGGCTCGCCACCCTCGGTTGTCCGGTGGGCCTCTCAGACCACACGCGCGAGAATCTCGCGGCCGTCATGGCGGTTGCGCGCGGCGCGTCGATCGTCGAAAAACACTTCACGACCTCCCGCGCCGACGGCGGGCCAGACGCCGCTTTCTCGCTCGAGCCTGACGAGTTCAGCGTCCTGGTCGAGGCGCTTCGCAACGCCTGGGATGCTCTCGGGGATGCAAATGTGCTGACGCGCCCGCGCAGGCCCGGTTCGGAGCACGCGCGCTCCCTGTTCGTGGTGCGCGGGGTCGCAAAGGGTGAGACGCTGACGGTTGAGAACGTTCGCGCGATCCGGCCCGGCCTCGGACTGCCGCCGCGCGCGCTGCCGACCGTGCTTGGACGTCGCGCCCGGCGCAACCTCGAACGTGGCGAGCCGCTGCGTTCCGAGGACTTCGAGTGAGCGAATCCGTGCGCCTGTGCAGCCAGCGCACTTGCCCCGTCTGCGGCGGGGAAGCGCAGGGGCTTCTCCAACTGCCGGCACAGCCCATCTACCAGCACCCGGTGCCGGCGGATGCAATCGTGCCGGCGCCGCACTCGGTGGACTTGCGCTGGGATGCCTGCGTTCGCTGCGCGCACGCCTGGCAACCCGAGTACGACTCGGCGCTGCTCGAGCGCATCTATCGCGAACACTATTACACGCCAGCTCCGGATGGCATCGCCGTGGCCTTCCGGCAGGCTTTTGTGAGTGCACTAGAGGAATTCGGGCTTGCCACGGCTCGCGACACGGTGCTCGAAATCGGCGCGTCGAGTGGCGACCTGCTCGCCGAGTTGCGCAATCGCACGGGGGCGCGTCGGGCAGTGGCCTTCGAGCCCGATGAGCGCAACGCAGCGCTCGCCGCCGCGCGCGGCCTCGACGTGCGCCGGCAGTTCTTCAGCCGCGCGACTATTGCTGCGAGTCCGGAACGAGCCGATCTGGTCGTCGCGCGTCACGTCGTCGAGCACGTGTTTGACCTCAACGATTTCTTCGGAGCCCTGGGAGCGATCACTCAACCGGGATCGGATCTCGTGCTGGAGACTCCGAGTCTCGACCACCATGTCGTGACTGCGGCGTTGAATCCCTTTCACGTCGAGCACCTGCACGTGTTCTCGCTGACGTCGCTGGCGACACTCGCGGCTCGGCATGGCTGGAATCTCGCGCGAAGCACGGTGACCGCCGACGGAAACCTGATCGCGTCGTTCCGCCGAGCTGAAGACAAAGCGCAATCGGAGACAGCAATACCTGCGCCCCCTGTGCTCGGCTCGCTCCAGTCCCGGGTCGAAGCCCACCATGGCCGACTGCGCCGCGAACTGGGACGGGGCTGGGTCTTGTTCTGGGGCGCCGGCAGCGCCGCGGTGCGCCTGGCAGGATTCATCGGCCGCGCACCCGACGCATGGACCGACGGGAATCCGGCCAAGGTCGGCATGCGCTTCGTGGGCTTCGATCGCCTGATCGAGAGCCCGGAATCCGCACTGGCCCGCGCGGCTTCCGAAGGCGGCGCCGGGGCGGTGCTGGTCATTGCCTCGTCATTCCTGCGCGAGATACTGCCTCGCGTGCGAGCCATGGGCTGGCAGGGCGCCGTGCTCGACTTGTCAGGTAAACCTGTTTGAGCGGCGGACTCCCTTTTCACGTGCTGACTGTCGGGTGGCCGCGCGAGCTGCTCGAGGGACTCGCGTCCGACATCGCAGCGCGCAGCGCCTTGCGTTTTTCGCATCTCGCGCATCCCCGGCATAGCCTGGCGGACTGGCCCGACGCCGCCGACAACGACGCCATCCGGTTCTTCCGGGACCCCGGTGCATTCGCACTCCCGGAAGCGGATGCGGAACTGCTGGCGGCGCTCGAAGGCCCGGGCGTTCCGACGATCCATAACATGATCCTGGGTGACCGCGTGCTCTCGAAGCTCGACTACGAGGTCGTCCGACGCTATGCGACCTTCATCGCGCGCAGGCTCGCCGCGGTGTACGACGAGCTGATGCCTTCGGCAGTAATCGGCGGATTCGACTCGCTGCATGCGGGGCTGTCGCTGGCGATCGCAAGACGGGTGGGGATTCCATGGTTTGCGCTGCATTTCAGCGTGATCCCTCCGGGGCTGGCCTGTTTCTGCGACCGGCTTTCGCCGGCGGCCCGGGTACAGCTTGCGCCCCGCGAAGCGGCGGACCTCCGGATCGCGGCGGACGAGGCGCTGCGCGGATTCGAGTCGCGCAACCTGAAGCCTTACGCGTACCTGCCGCCGCAGCGTGGGCTCGGGCGCGCGATCACGCACCTGCCCGCACGCACGGCGAGCCTCTTCCGAACGCTCCGTGCGCGGGGCGGACGAGAGTTCGCGCGCTTCACCGACGAGCGCACGCGCTATTCAGTTGGTGCCGCGATGCTGCAAATGCGCCAATCACAGAGCTCGTACCAGGCGCTGGCGCCGCTCGCCGGATCGCCGTCGCGGCCCGGGCCGTATGTGCTCTTCGGCCTGCACACCCAGCCAGAGTCCTCGATTGACGTCTGGGCGCCGTTCTACAGCAACCAGATGTGGGTAATCGAGACGCTTTCGCGCTCCATTCCGCCGACACATCGACTGCTCGTGAAGATCCACAAGAGCGACGTAGCGCGTTATGCCGGCGCGGCCATTGACCGCATGCGCTCGTTTCCCGGCGTCGAGGTCGTGCACCCATTTGCCAATTCGCGCGATCTGCTCGAGCGAGCCTCACTCGTCGTCTCCATCCAGGGGACCATGGGGCTTGAGGCAGCGTTGCTGGGCCGGCCGGTGCTGCTGCTCGGCGATTCACCGGTGGCCGTCTTTCCGAGCGCGGCGCGTGCAGGATCCCCGGCGGACCTACCGGGACTCGTCCGGGAGATGCTCGCAATGCCCTTGCCGTCGCGCGACCGAATCCTTGATGCTTACTGCGATTACCTGGCGCCATTCATGCCTGCGTGTCACAACGACTGGCGCGCAAAAAAGACTCCAGACGAAATCGAGGGGCTGGCCCGGATGTTCGATGCCCTGTGCGACTACCTCGGCCCGGTGGCGCGAACGGCTGCAGCGTCGCAATGAGCGTGAAGCGCGAAATCCTTCACCTGGTGCGGGGCGCGCGGTATGCGCTGCGCTTCTGCGGCCGGCCGATCCGCGTGCACCCGAGTACCTGGATCTCGCCGCGCGCCGTCTTCCGCGTCTGCGGCGGGGGCTCGATCACGATTGGCAGGAACTGCGAGATCCATCCATTCGCAATGCTGCTGACCTACGGTGGCGACATTCACATCGGCGACGACTGCAGCGTCAATCCCTTTACCATCATCTATGGCCACGGCGGGGTGAGAATCGGCGACGGCACGCGTATTGCGGCCCACACGGTGGTGATACCTGGGAACCATACGCCAGGCACCGACATTCAGGCGGTGAAGGATGCGCCGGTGATCTCGCGTGGGATCGTGATCGGCAGAAACGTCTGGATCGGCGCCGGGTCGCGCATCCTCGACGGCGTCGAGATCGGACCGAATGCAGTGGTCGGTGCCGGAAGCGTGGTGACCCGTCCCGTGCCCGCCGGCGTAACCGTGGCAGGCGTGCCGGCCCGGCTGCTGGGGCCGGACCGGTGATCCTCGGCAGTTTCGTCCCGGTCGCGATCGCCGCCCTGGCGGCGTTCGCATTGGTGCTCGAGACCTTCGACCTCTCGTTCAACTCGGCGCGTCTCGCCGTCGTCCTGGTTATCTTGATTGCCCTACACCTCGTCAAGATGCCACGTCTCGTGTTCGTCCGCGAAGCGGCCATCTATGGGTGCTTTCTGGCTTACATGGTGCTCCAGCTTCTCTGGACGCGCGACGCGTTCCTCGCGCTCAACACGCTGGTCCCGGCCGCGAACTTCATACTCGTGCTCGTGCTGTTGGGGTCGCTCGCCGAGTTTCACGGATTGCGCGAGACGCTTGTCGGCGCAGTCACGGGATTCCTGGCGGGCGCGATCCTCTACTTCCTGGAGTCGGGATTTCCGCTGCGCTATCCGCCCGATTTTTCCTACAACGCGGTCGCGGGCATGTATCTCTTCGGGCTCGTTGCGAGCCTCCTTCTCGCCACGCTGAGCCGGAGTCGAGGAGCGCCGCTGACTGTGGCGGCCATGGCGGCCATGCTCGTGGTGGCGACGACCTCGATCAAGACCAATCTGGGCATCCTGCTGGGTGCCCTGACCGCAATTATGGTGCACCTGCAGCGAGTGTCGGGGCTGCTGCGGCGCAACGCCATACTGGTGTTTGCGGCAGTGGCCGTGCTTTTCATCGCCATCGCCAGCAACGACGTCGCCCGTGCGGCAATCTCGCGCGGATCTGACCGCGTGGCACTCGGCATCGAGATCCTTCGCGCGCGCGAGAACCGTGCGGGTTACAGCGCCTTCGAGCGGCGCGAGGCCTGGCAGCGTGCCGGCATCGCCGGCTGGATCGAGAACCCGGTGTTCGGTAACGGCGTCGAGGCGTTCCGAGAGCGATACGGCTACACGTCGCACGCGAGCCATGTGGACATCCTGTACAACTCCGGCGCCATCGGTTTCGCGCTGTTCTATGGCGTCTTCGCTTCGATGTTCATGCGCCTCTATCGGGCGCAGTCGCGAGGGCTTGAAGAAGCAAGGATCGTCGTCCTTGGCGCGACGGTTTGCTACCTGTTCATGTCCTTCGCGGGCAATGTGCATCAACTGTCCACGCTCGCCGCTTTCATCGCGCTTGGCGCCGCAATCCTGAGGCGTGCATGAGGCGGGTGTTCCATTCGCCGCGACATGGTCGGCTCATTTATCTGGATGCCAAGGCGACGCCCGAGTTCTGGGATGCCCGTTGGGATGCGGAGGGGAGGGCGGGACGATCGAAGCAGGACGAGACATTTGCCCGCATCACTGCGCGCTACCTGCCGCCAGGCTCGCGCGTGCTGGAGGGTGGGTGCGGCCGGGCGAACAAGGTCAAGGCGCTCGCGGACGCCGGATTCGCCGCTGTTGGCGTCGATTATGCCGCGGAGTCCGTGGAACTCGCGCGAAAAGTGTATCCGGGGCTCGACATCCAGGTGGGCGACGTCCGCACGCTGCCATTTCCAGACGCAGCCTTCGACGGTTGCTGGTCAATCGGCGTCATCGAGCATTTCTGGGCGGGTTACGACGACATCCTCGTCGAAGCGCGTCGGGTCCTGCGGCCCGGTGGCGTTCTGTTCCTCACGGCGCCCTGGCTGTCGCCCTATCGACGACTGCGCGTGCGGCGGGGCGGCTATCCGGTAGGCGACTTCCCGGTCGAGCCTGCGGATTTCTATCAGTTCGCATTGTCACGCGGCGAGGTGAGTGCTGCATTGGAGCGCCACGGATTCGAAATCGCGAGCTGGAAAGGCCTTGCGCCCGAGGTTTGCATCCTCGAGGACATGCAGTCCGTGCGGCGCGCATCGCGCTGGCTGTTCGGTTCACGCGGTTCCTTGCCGAAACGCCTGCTACGCGGCTTTGTAGCTGCGATGAGCGGCGCCTGGTGCGGGCACACGTTCCTTGCCGTGGCACGCCGGCGTCCGGGCGCCTGAGCCCAGTGACTCATTGACCGTGTCCAATGGCCCGACGAAACTCCTGCTCGTGGCGGATGCGCTCGGATGCGGCGGCTCCGAGCGTCAACTGGTCGATATGGCGAACTTCTGGGCTGCCAAGGGTGTCCGCGTGACGCTCGCAACCTGGAGCGGGCCTTCCCCGCCGGACTTCTACGCGCATGACCCGGGCATCACGCGTGTGCACATCGGCCCTGAAGGGGCAAGCCTCCGGTCGCATGTCAGCCGGGTACGCGCTATGCGATTGCTGTTTCGCGGGCTGCAACCGGACGCCGTGCTGAGTTTCCTGCCGCGCAGCAACGTGCCGACGCTGCTGGCCGGGATCGGGCTGGACGTCCGGATCGTCGTCTCCGAGCGCGCGCACCCGCAGCAGGACACGAGCCTCGCGCTGCCGTGGCGAATATTGCGGCGTCTCACCTATGCGCGCGCGGACTTGGTCGTGAGCCAAACGCAGGTTACGGCTGCATGGATACGCGACCACTGGGGCCATGCGCCCTGCGTCATTCCCAACGCGCTGCGCGTCCTCCCTGCGCCGTACGGTTCGCGCGAAAACCTGATCGTCGGCGTCGGTCGACTCGTGCGGCAGAAGGGCTTTGACTTGTTGCTCGACGCTTTTGCGCGCGTCGCTCCCGGATTCCCGGAATGGCGCGTCGCGATCCTCGGTGTGGGTCCCGAGCATGACAGGCTGGTCAGCCAGCGCGACGCGCTCGGACTCACGGACCGCGTGGAGTTTCCCGGTCGCGTCCGCGATGTAGAGCGGTGGATGTCGTGTGCAGGGCTCGTCGTGCAGCCGTCTCGGTTCGAAGGCTTTCCGAACGCCGTGCTGGAAGCCATGGGAATGGGCGCTCCCGTGATCAGCGCGGATTGTCCCGCCGGTCCGGCGGACATCATCGAGGACGGAACGAATGGGTGCCTGGTGCCTGTCGAGGATCCGCTAGCGCTCGCGCGGACGATGGAACGCCTTCTCGCGGATCCGTCGCTTCGCCAACGTCTCGGGCACGCGGCTATTTCCGTTCGCGACCGCTTCCGTCAGGAATCCGTCATGGCACAGTGGCATTCGGCGCTGGTCCCGGCTTGAGCGCCGAAAGTGACATCGCTGAAGGACGGCGCTTCGGCTTCGGCCGGAACTGGTCGCGGTTCCTCGAGCAGCTCGATGAGCGGCGCATCGCCGACGCCGAGGCATCGCTGTGCGCCATGCTGGGCGTGGCGGACCTGCGCGGCCGATCTTTCCTGGATGTCGGCTGCGGCTCCGGGCTCTTCAGCCTCGCGGCCCGCCGCCTCGGAGCCGAGGTGCGGTCGTTCGATTTCGACATGCAGTCCGTGGCCTGTACCGCCGAACTCAAGCGCAGGTATTTCCCCGAGGACGCCGCCTGGCACATCGAGCCCGGGTCGGTCCTCGACCCTGAGTTCATGGAGAAACTTGGAACGCACGACGTCGTCTACAGCTGGGGCGTCCTTCACCATACCGGCGCAATGTGGATTGCGCTGGAGCGCGCGCTGGCGCGCGTCGCTGGCGACGGGCAGCTTTTCATCGCCATCTACGCCGACCAGGGCTGGAAGTCGCACGCCTGGTGGTTCGTGAAGTTCTTCTACAACCGCCTGCCGTCGTGGCTGCGCCCGGCGTACGAGCTCATGGTCAGTGCGATCGTCCGCGTCCTCGTCATCGTCAAGTACACGCTGAAGCTTCGACCGATGGTCGCGATCGCGCCGCTGTTCGGCGACCGGCGCGAACGGGGAATGAGTGCGAAGCGCGACCGGACGGACTGGATCGGCGGCTTTCCCTACGAGTTCGCGACGCTGGAGACCCTGGTCGCATACCTGCAGGCACGCGGATTCACGGTCGGGACCACGCGCGCTTCCACGAGCCTCGGCTGCCACGAGATCGTGGCGAGGCGGGGCTGATGTGCGGCCTGGCCGGCTTCATGGCGCCGGATGGCTTCCCCGCGGACGCGCGCGATCTCCTCGAGGCAATGACTCGGCGGCTGGTGCATCGCGGGCCTGACGAGGGCGGCCACTGGATCGACGCGGCCGCGGGCGTAGCGCTCGGTCACCGGCGCCTCTCGATCCTCGACCTGTCGTCCGCCGGCAGCCAGCCCATGCAGTCGCACTCGGGACGCTACGTGCTGGTCACGAACGGCGAGATCTACAACCACCTCGACATCCGCACATCGTTGACCAAAGAAGGCGGTCGGCCGGCCTGGCGCGGGCATTCGGACACGGAAACGATGCTTGCGGCCTTCGACCAGTGGGGCATCGAAGCAGCATTGGAGCACTTCGTCGGCATGTTCGCCTTTGCCGTCTGGGACCGGCAGCAGCGGCAGCTCACGCTGGCCCGCGACCGGCTGGGCGAAAAGCCGCTCTATTACGGCCGGCAGGGCGGGACGCTGCTGTTCGGCTCCGAGCTGAAGGCATTGCGCGCGCATCCGGACTGCCCTACAACCGTGGATCGGGAGCAGGTCGCCGTTTACCTCCATCGCGGCTACGTGCCGGCGCCGCGATCCATCTACTCGGGCATCCTGAAGCTTCCACCCGGCTGTTTCCTGCAGGTTGGCGCACAGCCGGCGTCGCCGGACTTGCCGGCGCCACGCGCCTACTGGTCTCTCGCGCAGGTCGCCGACCGCGGCCTCGAGCGGCCGTTTCGCGGCACTGACCAGGATGCGATTGAGCGCCTGGAGCAGGAGCTGTCGCGGGCGGTCGCGTCGCAAAGTGTTGCTGACGTCCCGCTCGGCGCCTTTCTCTCGGGCGGGGTCGATTCGTCGACTGTCGTCGCCCTGATGCAGAAGCAGTCGTCGCGGCGGGTCAAGACGTTTGCGATCGGCTTCGAGGAGGATCGTTTCAACGAGGCGCCGCACGCGCGCGCCGTCGCGCGGCACCTCGGGACCGACCACAGCGAGCTGATCGTGACCCCGCGTGAGGCGATGACTGCGATCCAGCGCCTGCCGGGCCTGTACGACGAGCCGTTCGGCGACAGCTCCTCGATACCAACTTTCCTGGTCGCCGGGCTCGCGCGCCGGGAGGTGACCGTTTCGCTATCGGGAGACGGTGGCGACGAACTGTTCGGCGGCTACACGCGTTACGGCCGAGCACAGCGACTGTGGTCGCTGCTGCGCATGTTGCCGCCTGTCGGGCGCAAGCTCGTCGCGGCTGGCGTTGGCGGCTACCTGGAGCGCTTCATTCGCAGCGCCTCGCCCGGCGCGCTCTACGACGAAGTCATGCTCGATCCGGATGCGATCGGACTGGTCGCAGGCCTGGTCGGGAGACCGGCAGCGGCGTCGATCGGCCTCGAAATTCCGCCCACGGGCCGCTCGTTCTACGAGGCGATGATGATTGCGGATGGCACGACGTACTTGCCTGATGACATTCTCGTCAAGGTGGATCGCGCGTCGATGGGTGTCAGTCTCGAGTCCCGCGTGCCGTTCCTCGACCATCGGATCGTGGAGTTTGCATGGAGCCTGCCGTTCCACATGAAGCGCCGCGGCGGCACAGGGAAGTGGCTGCTGCGCCGCCTGCTCGAGAGGCACGTGCCGGCCGAGCTGCTTGACCGCCCGAAACAGGGTTTCGGCATGCCGGTCGGCGACTGGATCCGCGGTCCGCTGCGGGACTGGGCGGAGTCCTTGCTCGATGCCACGGACCTGGCCAGTGAAGGCACGTTTGACGCCAATCGCGTGCGCGAAAGATGGCGCATGCACCTGCGTGGTGAGACCCGTTCCGGCGAGGGCCTGTGGCGGATCCTCATGTTCAGGGCCTGGCAGGCGGAGGCGCGCCCGCGGTGAAGCCCGCGATCGCACTGTTCCTGCCCTCGCTCGCCGGCGGGGGCGCCGAGCGGGTATTCGTCGAACTCGCCAATCAGTTTTCATCACTTGGCCTGCGGACGGATCTCGTGCTGGCAAGCGCCGAGGGACCGTACCGCTCCGAAGTGGATGGGCGAGTGCGGGTGATCGACTTGAAGTCAGACCGCCTGCTGCGCGCGCTGCCGAAACTCACCAGCTACCTGCGCCGCGAACGGCCGGCGGTGATCCTGTCGGGACTGGATCATGCGAACGTCGTCGCCATGCTCGCGCGCGGCCTGGCCGATGTCCCGGTTCGCTGCGTCATCTCGATGCGTTCGGTGCCGAGCGAGGTCTACGCGCGCGCCGGATCGCTGCGCAGCCGAACCTTGATGTATTTCCTGCGCCGGACCTATCGCCGCGCGGATGCGATCATCGCCAACTCGCGGGCCGTGGCCGCCGATCTTGGGCGGCTGCTGGAGCCGCCGCTGCCGCCGCTGCACGTCATCTACAACCCGATCGACCTGGAGCGCGTCGAGACGCGCAGCCGTGAGCCGCTCGAGCACCCCTGGGCGGCGCCCGGTTCGCCGCCGATCGTGCTCGCGGTCGGCAGCCTGTCGCCGCTGAAGGATTTTGCGACGCTGATCCGGGCGTTTGCGATACTGCGCAGGACGCACAGCAGCCGGCTCGTCCTTCTGGGCGAGGGACCGGAGCGGGGGAAGCTCGAGTCCGAATGCCGTGCTGCCGGAGTGGCCGACGACGTCCTCATGCCCGGCTTTACGCCAAATCCATTCGCCTGGATGCGCCGGGCGCGCGTGTTGGTGAGTGCGTCGGTGACGGAGGGCTTTCCGAACGCCAGCCTGCAGGCGCTCGCGCTGGGTGTCGCGATAGTCAGCACTAACGTGGGCGGCTCGCCGGAACTCCTGGAAGGCGGCCGTTGGGGCCGTCTCGTGCCTGCCGGTGAGCCTGAGCCGATGGCCGCGGCGATTGCCGCCAGTTTTGATGCCGGACCGCGGGCGGATGGGCAGCTGCGTGCCGCCGAGTTTGCGCTCGACCGCGTCGCGGACCAATTCCTGAAGATCCTGTTGCCTGGGGAGACGCCTGCTTGAATCACGAACCAGTTGCGGCACTGCCCGCCCTCGTGTGTCCGGTACATCACAAGGACCTGTCGGCCGAAGCCGGCGGTCAGCGGCTCGCCTGCGCGTCCGGCCACTCGTTTGCCATCCGGGACGGCGTTCCGCGGCTGCTGCCCGAGGGAGATACCTACGCTGACGCATTTGGCGAACAATGGAAGCAGTACCGCCGGACACAGCTCGATTCCTACACGGACACGAGTTACTCGAAGGACCGGCTGAGACGCTGTTTTGGTGAGGCGCTATGGGCGCGGCTTCACGAAGGCCCGGCCATGCAGGTCCTCGAGGCAGGATGCGGTGCCGGTCGATTCACCGAGGTGCTCCTGCAGACTCCGGCAGCCGTCGTGACGTCGACCGACCTCAGTTCCGCCGTCGAACCCAACCAGGCGAATTTTCCGCAGACTTCGCGGCATCGAGTCATCCAGTGCGACATCAACCGTTTTCCGTTCGCAGCCGGGCAGTTCGATGTCGTGATGTGCCTCGGCGTCGTCCAGCACACGCGCGATCCCGAACAGACCATCGCGGACCTGTACGCCCAGGTGAAGCCCGGCGGATGGCTGGTCATCGATCACTACAACCACGCGCTTTCCACGTATACCAAGTTCACGGCAATGCTGTTGCGACCCGTACTCAAGCGGCTGCCTCCTGCCCGCGGGATGGCGGCGACCAAGGCACTCACGCGCTGGTTCTTCCCGCTGCATCGCGCCGTGCGTCGCCACAAGCCGTTGCAGATGATGCTCTCGAGGGTGTCGCCTATCCTGGCCTACTTTCATGCGCTGCCGGCACTGTCCGACGAGCACCAGTACGAATGGGCCGAGCTCGATACACATGACTCCCTGACCGACTGGTACAAGCGCCTGCGCTCGCGCTCCTCAATCCGGCGCACGCTCACCGCGCTCGGCGCCCGTGAACTCTGGGTCGAGCGCGGCGGGAATGGCATTGAGGCGCGGGGCCGACGTCCCGACGCATGATCCTTAAGGCAAAGGCGCTGCTTTCCGGCATGGCAAGCTGGCTGCCTGGTTATGACGTCGCGCGTACGACCGGTGGCACCGATTCGGCCCGCTACTGCTATTCCGTCTGGCTCCGCCATCTCGTGCTCGCGGCATCGAGCGGGCGCCTCCGGGCCGGAGTCCCGCGCAGCGTGGCCGAACTTGGCCCAGGCGACTCGGTCGGCATCGGCATCGCGGCGCTTCTTTCGGGCGCCGAGCGCTACTACGCGCTCGACCTGCTGCCGTATTCGGACCTGATGCGCTCGCGCGCGCTCCTGGAAGAGCTCGTCGGCCTGTTCCGCGCCAGGGCGACCATCCCGGGTGAGGACGAATTTCCGGCGCTCAAACCCGCGCTCGCGGACCTATCCTTCCCCTTTGCGCTCTTGCGAGACGATGCCTTGCGGGCGGCACTCGACCCGACGCGCCTCGCCTCGATCGGTGAGGCCATTGACCGCGCGGCCGACGCGCCGACCTTGATCGTCTACCAGGCGCCCTGGAACGATCCTGCCGTGATACGGCCAAGCTCCGTCGATTTCATTTTTTCCCAGGCGGTGCTCGAGCACGTGGACGATCTCGAGGCCGTGTATGCGGCGATGCGGACCTGGCTCGCGCCCGGCGGGCTGATGTCTCACCAGGTCGATTTCAGGAGCCATCGCAAGGCGGACACCTGGGACGGCCACTGGACCTATTCGGACCTGGCCTGGAAGGTGGTGGTTGGCAGGCGCGCCTTCCTCTTGAATCGCGAGCCCTATTCGCGCCACCTCGAGTTGCTGTGGCGAAACGGGTTCGAAGTGGTCTTGGATCGCCCGGTCCGCGCCGAGTCGAGCCTGCATCGGGAGCGGCTCGCGCCGCGATTCCGCGTCCTTTCCGACCTCGATCGCACGACGAGCGGCGCCTACTTCCTGGCCGTGCGGTCGTGATTGTTCGCGTCCTGCTCATTGGCCCATTGCCGCCGCCCATGGGCGGTACGACGCGGCACTTCGCTACGCTCGTGCGTGACCTCGAGTTGCACGATGACTTCGATGTGCAGGTCCTCGACACCTCGCGCGGAGATGAACACGCGCGACCGCTCAGCAACCTGAGCGTGGGCCTGGCCACGTTGTGGGCCGTGCTCAGGCGAATCCGTAGCGTCGACGTCGTTTCGTACCATGCCAGCAACCGGGGCATCCTGAGTTTCGGTCCGCTGATTCTCGGCCTGTGTCGGCTTGCGCGCAGGCCGCTGGTTTTGCGCATCTTCGGCGGCGGATTCGGCGACCACTACCTTGCCCAGAGTCAGTCGCGTCGCGCGTTCATCCGCCGTCTGATCCTGTCGGCAGACGTCGTACTGCTGCAGACGCGCCGGGCGATCGAGCAGTTGCGAGCACACGCCAGTGGAGAGCTCGAATGGTTCTCCACTTACATTGACCCGCCAGAAGCGAGTCCGTCGCCGGACACGGCCACAAGACCCGAGCCGTCACGCTGCACGCGCTTCGTGTTCCTGGGCCATCTCTGGAAGAGCAAGGGAATCGAGGTGCTCCTGGAATCAGCAGGGAGCCTTCCCGCCGGTTGCAGCATCGACGTCTATGGACCCACGGACGAATACGGCGCGGCGGAGATCGACGCGAGAGGCGGGGGCGTGGTCCGGTATCGGGGCAACCTGACCCACGAGGAGGTTGACGCGAGGCTCTGGGACTACGACTGCCTGGTCCTGCCGACTTTCCACCCGAACGAGGGCTACCCGGGCGTCATCGCGGAGGCTTACGCCCACGGCATACCGGTCATCGCGACCCGCTGGCTCGCGATCCCGGAGATCGTCGACGAGAGCAGCGGGCTGCTCGCGGAACCGCGAGACACGGAAGGATTCATCCGTTGCGTAAGGCACCTGAACGGCGATCCCGCGCTTTGGCACCGGCTGCGCGCCGGTGCGCGCGCGAAGGCTGCCGAGTTCGATCATGCCCGCTGGTCGCGGGTCTTCGAAGAACTCTGCCAGCGGCTCGTGCGCGACGCCGGGCTGCGCGGCTGACGCGAATTCCCTACAATCCGGCCGTGACCTCACCAGAAGACCGGAAGCTCGAGGAAGCCCGCTTCCACGACCAGCGCGAGGCCGATCGCCATCGCCTGTCGCCCGAGGAATTCCTTCGCAAATACCCCAACAAGTCCTTCTATGCCATCGATCGCGTGAGCAAGAAGTACATGCACGACTGGTTGGCCGAGCGCGTGCCAGGCCGGCGGATCCTCGACTATTGCTGCGGCACCGGACAGATAACGCTGCAGATGGCGAAGCTGGGCGCCGACGCCCATGGGATCGACATTTCCGCTGAGGAGATCGAGACCGCGAAGAGGAACGCCGCTGCCGCCGGAATGTCTGCGCGCGCGAATTACGAAGTGATGGATGCCGAGGCCATGGCGTTTCCGGACGATCACTTCGACGTGATCATCTGCTCAGGTGTGCTGCATCATCTTGACGTCGCCCGCGCGTTCCCCGAACTCGCGCGCGTACTGAAACCCACCGGCGAGATCATCTGCGCGGAGGCGCTCGGCTACAACCCGGTCATCGCCTGGTACCGGCGCCGCACGCCGCACCTTCGCACGGCCTGGGAGGCCGATCACATCCTGACGATGAAGGAAGTCCGCAAGGGCCTCGAGCACTTCGGAAACGTGCAGGTCCGCTTCTTCCACCTGTTCACGATTCTCGCCATTCCGTTTCGCAACTCGCGCATCTTCGACTTCCTGCTGTCCACGCTCCAGGCGGTCGACAGCGTCATCTTGCGAATCCCGGGCATCCGGTTGATGGCCTGGCAGATGTACATGGTGTATTCGCATCCTCGATGAACGTCTGGCTGCTCAAGGATGGGGAATACCTTCCCGTCCAGGCCGGCGCGCGCAAGATGCGGACCTGGCTGCTTGCCGAAGAACTCGTCAGGCGCGGTCATCAGGTCACCTGGTGGTCCAGCACGCATTCCCACCAGCGCAAGTCGCTGCTCTTCGATTCCGATCGTGAGCTGGACGTCGCACCCGCTTTTCGCCTGAAACTACTCCACGCCGGCGCCTACCGCAGCAACCTCTCGCTGCAGCGGCTCGCGCATCACGCGCGGCTTGCCGGGAAGTTCCGGCGCGCTGCGGCTCGCGAGTCCCCACCCGACGCGATCGTGGCGGCATTTCCCACCATCGAACTCGCGCACGAGGCAGTGAGCTACGCACGTGAGCGCGGCGTGCCGGCGATCGTGGACATCCGTGATCCCTGGCCCGACACGCTGCTCGATCACGTGCCACGGGCGCTGCGTCCGCTGGGGCGGATGGCGCTCATGCCGCTGCAGGCGCGGGCTCGCGCATGCATTCGCGGCTCCAGCAGCCTCGTTGCCTGTTCGCAGGGATTCCTTGACTGGGGACTCGACAAGGCCGGCATGGCGCGACGACCGGCGGATCGCGTCTTCTATCTGGGCAACCCCGGCCGTGTCCCTGGAGCGACCTGTTCGCCGAAGATCGCTGAGATGGCACGGCGACTCGAAGGCAAGGTCATTGCCTGCTTCGTCGGGTCTTTCGGTCACGTCTACGAGCTGGACCTGGTGTGCGAAGCCGCCAGGACGCTGGCACAGCGCCGACAGGAGCGCGTGCATTTCGTCATTGCCGGCGACGGCGAGCAGGCAAGCCGCGTCGCGGCGGCGGCGCAGGCCCTGCCAAACCTTGATGCGCTCGGTTGGCTGTCGGCGGACCAGGCCGACGAGTTGATGCGCATCAGCCACGTGGGCCTCGCGCCAATCAGGCAAAATCCGGGATGCGTGCCGAACAAGATCTTCGAGTATGCGGCGGCCGGCCTGCCGATCCTCTCGTCGCTGGAGGGCGAGACGGCCGGCATCCTGGCCCGCTATGCCTCCGGCATTACGTATGCGCCGGGCGACCGGGCAACGTTCCTCGAGGCTCTGGAGCGTCTGGTGACTCAGGAACCGCTGAGGCATGAACTGGCGGGCAATGCATCGGCCATGTTCGAACGCGAGTTCCAGGCATCACACGTCTATGGCGAGTACGCCCGTCATGTCGAATCCATGGTCCACCCCGCGGCGGCTTGAGCGGGCCGCCAAGCGGCTCTTCGACATCGCCGCTTCGCTCGTCGCGCTCGTCGTGCTCTCTCCGCTGCTGGTCGCGGCCGCGATCGGCGTCAAGTTCAGTTCGCCCGGGCCCGTCTTCTACCGCGGCGTCCGCACCGGCCTGCATGGCAGGCCGTTCCACATCCTGAAGTTCCGGACAATGGTCACGGAAGCTGTCTTGCTTGGCGGACCGTCGACCGGGCTGAACGATCCGCGGGTGACGCGCTTCGGCGCCTTCCTGCGGCGCCACAAGCTCGACGAACTGCCGAACCTTGTCTGCGTTCTGGCGGGCCAGATGAGCCTCGTCGGTCCCCGCCCTGAGGTGCCGCAGTACACGAGCCTCTACGCGGGCGAGGAACTGCTGATCCTCAGCGTTCGGCCGGGCATCACTGACCTGTCTTCGGTCCGGTTCATCGACCTTGCATCCCACATTGGCGACACCGACGTCGACGCGAACTTCGAGTCGCGGGTACTGCCAGAGAAGAACCGGCTGCGCGTCCAGTACGTGCGCGAATGGAGCTTCTGGAACGACATGAAGATCATCGGCCGGACGCTGCTCGGATTGCTGCGGATTTCCCGCTAGTGCAGTACGCGAGTTTCCCGCGCGCCGCCGCGAAAGTCTCGCGCATCGCCGTCGGCTGCGAGCAGCTCGGCGGCACCGACTGGGGCGCCTACGACCGCCAGGAGACCTCGCGCGCGGTCGCGCGTGCGGCCGACTATGGCATCAACGCCTTCGACACCGCAGACGTCTACAGCCTCGGCGAGTCGGAGCGCTGTCTCGCCGCTGCGCTCGGGCCGCGTCGCCACGAGGCATTCATCATCAGCAAGGGTGGCGTACGCTGGGAGCTGCCGCCCGGCGAGTCGCGGGCGCGCTGCTGGTTCGACCTGAGCCCTGCCTACCTGCGAGAAGCGATCGAGGGCTCGCTGCGACGCCTGGACGTCGCCGTCATTCCGCTGTTCCTGTTGCATGCGCCCGACCCGTCCGTGCCCCTTGAACAAACGCTGGAGGCCGTCGTGCGGCTCAGGGAGTCCGGCAAGATCGGCGCAATCGGCCTATCGAACTTCCCGCTAGCCGCGATTCAGCGAGCTGCCGAGCTGGCGGAAATCGCGGCGGTGCAGTTTCGCTATAACCTGCTGGAACGCGCCCCGGAGGCGGAGCTGCTTCCCTGGTGTCGCGAGCGCGGAATCGGCGTGCTCGCCTATGGTCCGTTGGCCGAAGGACTGCTGGCGGGCAAGTACACGGAAGCCAGCCGATTCGGGCCGGACGACCGCCGCAGCCGCCTGCCGCACTTCCAGGGCGACAGCCTGCGGCAGAACCTGCAGATCGTCGAACGCGTACGACGTGCCGCCGAAAGTCAAGGGAGGACGCCGGCGCAGATTGCGGTAAATTGGGTGCTCTCGCGCGACGCCGTGACGTCCGCGGTCGTGGGCGTCAAGAACGTGAAGCAACTGGAAGAGGCTGCGGGGAGCGTCGATTCGTCGATCGACCTGCGCGAGTTGAATGACTGAGTTCAGGTCGGAACTGGGATCGCTCGCCGACGCCGGTGCCCCCGTGGCGCCGCTCGACATCTCTGCCGTCCCTCGGCCCGCGCTCGAGCGGTACCTCCGCGACATGCTCTCCATCCGCCTCGCCGAAGAGGCCATCGGTGTACTGGTCGAGGAAGGCCTCGCCAAGACGCCCTGCCACCTGGCCATCGGCCAGGAGGCGATCGCGGTCGGCGTTTCCGCGTCCCTGCGTCGCAGTGACCGCATCTTCGGCGGGCACCGTTCGCACGCCCACCTGCTGGCGCTCGGCGGCGACCTCGATGGCCTGTTCGCGGAGATTCTCGGCAAGGTTTCGGGCCTGTCGCGCGGCATGGGTGGCTCGATGCACTTGTATGCGCCGTCGGTCGGGTTCCAGGGCTGTGTGCCGCTGGTCGGCGCGACGATCCCGATCGCGGTCGGCGCAGGGCTCGCCTGCCGGCTCGACGGCGGCGATTCCATCGCCGTGACTTACTTCGGCGATGGCGCAGCGGAGGAGGGCGTCTTCCATGAATCGCTCAACCTCGCGGCCAGCCAGCGACTGCCGGTGCTGTTCGTGTGCGAGAACAACCTCTTCTCGAGCCACCTCGACATCCTGCTGCGCCAGCCGAGCGACCGTATCGCACGATTTGCCGATGCACACCAGATCGTCACGCTCACGGTGGACGGCAACGACGTGCTGGCGGTCGCGGCCGCAACGGACACACTCACGCAGCACGCGCGCTCGGGCGGCGGACCGGCCTTCCTCGAGGCGGTGACGTACCGGCACCGCGGCCATGTCGGGCCGAAGGAAGACGTGGACGTCGGCGTGCGCCGCACGATGAGTGAACTGGCGCTGTGGAAACTTCGCGACCCGATCGCGCGCCTGGCCGGGGCGATGCAGGCCGCCGGCTTTGTCGGGGAGGGCCACTGCGACGCACTGCGCGCGGAGATCGGCAACCGGATCGCTGCCGCTCGCGCACTTGCCGAGGCGTCGCCTTACCCCGACGCGACGGCCCTGCTCGGTGCGGTTTACCGGGAGCAGCGATGAGTGCGGCGACGGAGACCAGCTATGGCGAGGCGATCTGCCTCGGCTTCGAACACCTGCTCGCGAATCATCCGGAGACTTTTGCGATCGGCCAGGGCGTGTGGAGCCCCTGGTATGTCGGCAACACGATGACCGGGCTCGACGAGAAATTCGGACGCCACCGCGTCATTGACACGCCGGTGTCCGAGCTCGCCTGCACCGGCGCCGCGATCGGCGCCGCGCTCTGCGGTTACCGGCCGATCGTGATCCACCCGCGCATGGACTTCATGCTGCTCGCCGTAGACCAGATCGTGAACCAGGCCGCGAAGTGGTCGCACATGTTCGGCGGACAGTGCGCACCGTCCGTGACGATCCGCGCCATCATCAATCGCGGCGGTGAACAGGGCGCGCAACATTCCCAGGCGCTGCACGCCTGGTTCGCACACGTGCCGGGGTTGCGCGTCGTCATGCCCGCGACGGCCGCCGACGCGCGCGACCTGCTCATCGCCAGCGTCCTGTCCGGCGACCCGGTGATGTACATCGACGATCGCTGGCTCTATGGCCGCAAGTCGGTACTCGCTCCGGTGGTGCCGAGGCCGCTCGCCGGCGAGGGTCCGGTGGTTCGCCGGACTGGCCGCGACGTCACCCTGGCGGGCGCCGGCTATTCGGCATACCTCTGCGAAGAGGCCGCGCTGCGGCTGGCCGGGGAAGGCATCGACTCGGAAGTCGTCGACATACGCGTGCTGAATCCCTTCGACCCGTCGACGATCGTGTCGTCGGTCCAGAAGACCGGCGCGCTCTGCGTTGTCGATAGCGGCTGGGGTCCCGCGGGCTTTGCGGCCGAGGTGATCGCCTCGGTCGTGGAGTCGCCGGGCTCGGGCGGCCTGCGTCGGCCGCCGAGCCGGGTCACCCTGCCGTTCGCGCCCGCACCCGCCAGTCGGGCCCTGGAATCCCTCTATTACCCGACAGTCGAGACTGTCGTGGCATCCGTCCGGGCGGCACTGCACCTTGAATAAGCGTAAACTTCGCCGCGCAGGACGTTGAGACGAAAGAAGAATGCCCAGATCCAGATCCGCCTCATCGGTGAACCGCTCCCGCCGCCATCGGGTGGTCAGTCGCGTCCTCGGTTGGCCCAGGCAGACCAAGCGGCTGGTGATGTTCTTCGCCGACCTGGTCGTCGTCCCGACGGCTCTGTGGCTCGCCTTCGCGTTGAAATTCGACTCGCTCGCGGCAGGATTCAATCGCAGCGCGTTTTTCTACTTCGCGGTCGCGGGCGCCTGCACGCTCATCTTCGCAGGCAGTGGCCTGTATCGCACAGTCGTACGATTCATCGGCGCGCGCATGCTCATGGCGATCCTCGCCGGCGTGACCGGATCTGCGGTCGTGCTCTGGTTGTTGAGCTACACGCTGCCGTTCATCCAGCAGATCCCGGTCTCCGTGGCGGTCATTTTCTGGCTGATCGCCTTCGTGTGGGTCACGGCGACCCGCCTGATTGCCCGCTGGCTGCTGACGCCCTTCGGCGACGCGAGCGCCAGCGTCGTGATCTACGGCGCGGGCGACGCCGGCATCCGGCTTGCCATGGCGCTCACGCCGGGCCGGCAGTTCCAGCTGCTCGCCTTCGTCGACGAGAAGCAGTCGCTGCAGGGCACGCTGATGAACGGCGTTCCGGTCATTCCCCCGAGCCAGCTCGCGGAGTTCGTCGAACGCTACGAAGTGGACCGCGTCCTGCTCGCGGTTCCATCCGCCTCGCGGCGTCGCAAGGCCGAGATTCTGCGTCGCCTCGAGCCAATCAACGTGCACGTGCAGTCCGTTCCGGACCTCAACGACGTCCTGAATGGCAGCGCTCGCGTCGATGACCTCCGTGAGATCGAGATCGAGGACCTGCTCGGCCGCGACCCGGTGCCGCCGAACCGGAAACTGCTCGACGCCTCGATCCGCGACAAGTCGGTGATGGTCTCGGGTGCGGGCGGGTCGATCGGTTCCGAGCTTTGCCGCCAGATCATCCTGCTGCAGCCGAAGCAGCTGGTCCTGTTCGAGAATTCCGAGTTCGCGCTGTACAACATCGATCGCGAACTGGGCGCCATCGTCGAGAGCCGCAAGCTCGACGTGAAGGTCCACGCCGTGCTCGGCAATGCCCACCACAAGTACCGCGTGCGAGACGTCATGCAGGCCTTCGGCGTGCACACCGTCTATCACGCCGCCGCGTACAAGCACGTGCCGATCGTGGAGCAGAACCTGGTCGAAGGCGTGCACAACAATGTCTTCAGCACCTGGCATGCGGCCGAGGCGGCGCTCGAGGTGGGTGTCGAGACCTTCGTACTGGTCTCGACGGACAAGGCGGTGAACCCAACCAACGTCATGGGCGCGACCAAGCGCCTCGCCGAGAATGTCCTCCAGGCGCTGCAGACGCAGGCAGGACGCACGCGTTTCTGCATGGTGCGGTTCGGCAACGTGCTCGGCTCCTCCGGCTCGGTCGTGCCGCTGTTCGAGGAACAGATCCGCCAGGGCGGCCCGGTGACGGTGACGCACCGCGACGTGCGCCGCTACTTCATGACCATTCCTGAATCCGCGCAGCTCGTGATCCAGGCCGGCTCCATGGGTACGGGCGGCGACGTCTTCGTTCTGGACATGGGCCAGGCGGTCGAGATCGACGAGCTGGCGCGACGCATGATCAGGCTGTCGGGCCTCACGGTCCGCGACACCGACAACCCGGACGGCGACATCGAGATCCAGTACTCGGGCCTGCGGCCGGGGGAGAAGCTGTTCGAGGAGCTGCTGCTCGGCAGCAATGTCACGGGCACCGAGCACCCGATGATCATGCGCGCGATTGAACCCTCGCCGACCTGGGACGAGGTGCGCGACCTGCTCGCCGAGCTGACGATCGCCGTGAACCGGATCGACTGCCGCCAGGTGATGGCGGTGCTCGAGAAGGGCGTCCGGGAGTACCGCAGCTCGCCGGTCATCCATGACCTCGTGTTCAGCCAGCGCAGCCCCGAGGCGGCGCCATCGCCGCCCGATCCGAAGGTCACTTCCCTGACTGCGCACCGCGCCCAGAAGCAGCCGACCGGCGAGGCCCACGGCTCCTCCTGAGAACTGCCTCACGCTGGGCGCGTCCGGTGCTTTACCTGTCACGCCCCTTTCGCTAGTCTCGCGGTCGCTTTTTCGATAAGAATCAGGGATCTACCTTGCAGATTACGATTTTTGGCTCAGGGTACGTCGGTCTGGTGACCGGCGCCTGCCTGGCCGATGCCGGCAACCACGTCGTCTGCGTCGACATCGATGCGGCCAAGATCGAGCGCCTGAATGCCGGCGAAGTGCCCATCCACGAACCTGGCCTCGACGAGCTGATCGCCCGCAACCGCGAGAAGGGCCGGCTCTCGTTCACGACCGATGCCAAGGCGGCGGTCGCGCATGGCCTGTTCCAGATCATTGCGGTCGGCACGCCGCCCGACGAGGACGGTTCGGCGGACCTGCGCCACGTGCTCGCGGTCGCGCGCACGATCGGCGAGTACATGGACGATTACAAAATCGTCATCACCAAGTCCACGGTGCCGGTCGGTACTTCGGACAAGGTCAAGGCGACCGTCGGCGCGACGCTCATCGCGCGCGCGACGCAGGTGGACTTCGACGTGGTCTCGAACCCGGAATTCCTGAAGGAGGGCGCGGCGATCGCGGACTTCATGAAGCCGGACCGCGTCGTCGTGGGCACCGACAACCCGCGCACCGCGGAGCTGCTGAAGGTCCTCTACGACCCGTTCACCCGCAACCACCAGCGCATGATCATCATGGACCTGCGCTCGGCGGAGCTGACCAAGTACGCGGCGAACGCCATGCTGGCGACCAAGATCAGCTTCATGAACGAACTTGCGAACATCGCCGAGCGGCTCGGGGCGGATATCGAGATGATCCGCGCCGGAATCGGCTCAGACCCGCGCATCGGCTACGCCTTCATCTACCCGGGCGCCGGCTACGGCGGCTCCTGCTTCCCGAAGGACGTCAAGGCGCTCGCGCGTTCCTCGAAGGACGTTGGCCACGAGGCGAGCATTCTAACAGCAGTCGAATCGGTCAACGACCGGCAGAAGCAAGTGTTGTTCAATAAGATCTCGCGCTTCTTCGACGGCAAGCTCTCGGGCCGCACGATCGCAGTCTGGGGACTCGCCTTCAAGCCGAACACGGACGATATGCGCGAGGCGCCCGCCCGCGTGCTGATGGAGGCGCTCTGGGCCGCGGGCGCGAAGGTGCGTGCCTACGACCCGGTCGCGATGCCCGAGGCGCGGCGCATCTACGGCACGCGGCCGGACCTTGCGCTGGTGGCGAACTCGGGCGAAGCGCTCGACGGCGCCGACGCGCTCGCCATCTGCACCGAGTGGCAGGAATTCCGGAGCCCCGATTTCGGGCGCTTCAAGACCGCGCTGAAGCAGCCGGTCGTGTTCGACGGCCGCAACCTCTACGAGCCGTCGTTGATGGCCCGCCAGGGCATCCGCTATTTCGGCATCGGGCGGGGAGAGCGCCTGGCCTGAAGGGGACGCACCCCTTCATATTCGTGAAGGGGTGCGTCCCCTTCAAGTTCCGTATAGCGGGACTTTTGCGGCACGCGCGGCACGTGCGAGGTCCTGGTCGAGCGTGGCGAGTGGGGCACCCAGGCGCATCGCCAGCTCGAGGTAGGCGGCGTCATAGGTCGTGAGTCCATACTGAACGGCGAGTTCAGGAATCTCGTCCCAGGCGCGGGTCCAGGTTTCTTCATCCGGACGAATGGGCAATTGCCGAATCGCTGCCAGTATCTCGTGACGCTGACCTTCGCCCAGGCGACCGTGCCGCTCACTCATCGTCAGGGTGTTCGTGACTTCGAGCGTCCAATGGGCCGGCACGCAGGCAACACCTTCGGCCACTCGCCTGATCAACTCGTCGAGTGGCGCCGGGGATTCCTTGTAGGCCCAGCCGATGATGACGGAAGCGTCGAGCACGATCATCAGTACTTGCGCCCCTCATTGATCAAATCCTTGATCCGAAGCCCGCCCAGGCTTCGTTGTTTGCGGGTGCGAATCAGCCACTCGGCCGCCTCTCGCGCCCGTGCCCGGTCGAATTGCTCGACCGGCACCAGCTTCGCGACCGGCCGCCCGTGCTTCGTGATCACCACTTCCTCGCCATTCTCGGCGGCGTCCAATAGCTCGCTGAGGCGGTTTTTCGCCTCGAAAGCGCCGATAGTCTTCACATAATGCTCCAGATACATCTAGATGCAGCTAGATTATACTGGCCTCGCAGCCGCCACAACGCCCACCTCGACCCGCATCACGATTTCGGGCTCAAGTAGCTGTTTATAGACCGGTTGTCCGGCACAATTCGCGCTCGCTGAAAACTCAGGGAAGGAATCGAAAACGCATGTCAGGACTGCAGGGGATCACGCACCGCCAGATGACCCAACTCCAGCGCCTCGAGGCGGAGGGAATCCAGATCATCCGCGAGGTGGCGGCCGAGTTTGACAACCCGGTCATGCTGTACTCGATCGGCAAGGACAGCTCGGTGCTCCTGCACCTGGCGCGCAAGGCCTTCCACCCGGGGAAGCTGCCGTTCCCGCTGATGCACATCGACACGACCTGGAAGTTCCAGGACATGATCGCGTTCCGTGACCGCATGGCCCGCGAGTTCGGCTTCGAGCTGATCGTGCATACGAATGTCGAGGCCGCGAAGGCGGGCGTCTCGCCATTCACGCATGGCTCGCGCTACACCGACGTCATGAAGACCGAGGCGCTCAAGGCGGCGCTCTCCAAGCACAAGTTCGACGCTGCCTTCGGCGGTGCGCGCCGCGACGAGGAGAAGTCGCGCGCCAAGGAGCGCGTGTTCAGCTTCCGGGACAACCAGCATCGCTGGGATCCCAAGAACCAGCGTCCTGAACTGTGGAGCATCTACAACGGCCGCATCCGCCAGGGCGAGAGTATCCGCGTGTTCCCGCTCTCAAACTGGACAGAGCTCGACGTCTGGCTCTACATACACCTGGAGAAGATCCCGGTGGTGCCGCTCTATTTCGCCAAGCCGCGCCCGGTCGTGGACCGCGACGGCATGCTGATCATGGTGGACGACGACCGGATGCCGATGAAGGAGGGTGAGAAGCCGCGCATGGAAACGGTGCGCTTCCGCAGCCTCGGTTGCTACCCGCTTTCGGGCGCGATGCTCTCGACGGCCACCGATCTCACCAGCGTGATCGAGGAGATGCTCGTCACGCGCACATCCGAACGACAGAGCCGCGCCATCGACTTCGACCAGGCCGCGGCCATGGAAAAACGCAAGCGTGAGGGGTATTTCTGATGGCCGCCGTGAAGCTTGCCGATTTCCTCAAGCGCCACGAGGCCAAGGGCCTGCTGCGCTTTATCACTTGCGGCAGCGTGGACGACGGCAAGAGCACGCTGATCGGCCGAATCCTGCACGACTCGCAGCAGATCCTCGAGGACCAGCTCCTGGCCGTCACGAACGACAGCCGCAAGTGGGGCACCACGGGCACCGGCGAGGTGGACCTCGCCTTGCTGGTTGACGGCCTGCAGGCCGAGCGCGAGCAGGGCATCACCATCGACGTCGCCTACCGCTACTTCGATACCGACAAGCGCAAGTACATCATCGCCGACTGCCCGGGACACGAGCAGTACACGCGCAACATGGCGACCGGCGCCTCGACGGCCGACCTCGCCATCATCCTGATCGACGCCTCGCGCGGCGTGCAGGTGCAGACGCGCCGCCACGCCTACATCATCTCGCTGCTCGGAATCCGGCACGTCATCGTCGCGGTCAACAAGATGGACCTCGTCGGCTACGACGAGAAGGTGTTCAGGAAGATCCACGACGACTGCCTCAAGGTCCGCGGCATCAAGGACGTGGACGCGCGCGTCGTCCCGGTCTCGGCGCTCAAGGGAGACAATGTCGTGACGGCGGGCTCGGGCATGCCCTGGTACGAGGGCCCTTCCATCCTGGAAGTGCTCGACACGATCGACGTGAGCAGTGACCAGGACCTGCAGGACCTGCGCATGCCGGTCCAGTACGTGAACCGCCCTGACCATAGCTTCCGCGGCTATGCGGGGACGATCGCGGCAGGCAGCGTCGCCGCCGGCGATTCGATCATGGCCGTGCCCTCGCGCCGCATGAGCAAAGTGCGCGAGATCGTCACCTTCGACGGCAAGCTCGAGCGGGCTGGCGCCGCCGAAGCCGTCACTCTCGTGCTCGAGGACGAGCTCGACATCACGCGCGGCGACGTGCTCGTCCACCCGGACCGCTCGCCTTCCGTGAGCCGCGTGTTCGACGCCCACATCATCTGGATGAGCGACACGCCGCTGCTACCGGGACGCCAGTACGAGTTCAAGCTCTCGCACCGCTACCTGCGCGGCACCGTGGAGAGTATCCAGCACCGCATCGACGTCAACGACCTGAGCGAGCATCCGGCGAAGGAACTGAAACTGAACGAAGTCGGGCTCTGCCGCATCGTGCTGGCGGAGCAGGCGGCGTTCGACACCTACGCCACCTGCCGCACGACCGGCGCGCTGATCGTCGTGGACCGCCTGACGCACGCGACCTCGGGCGCCGGAATGATCCTGCGCAGCGCTGCGCCGGCGGGATCCCAGGACGTCTCGGTCTACTGGCAGCCGACCAAGATCACGCACGAACAACGTGCCAACCAGAAGGCGCAGCAACCCTGCATCCTCTGGTTCACCGGCCTCTCGGGCGCCGGCAAGTCGACCATCGCGAACGCGGTCGAGCAGGCTCTGTTCCTGCGCGGCCACCACAGCTACCTGCTGGACGGAGACAACATCCGCCACGGCCTGAACAAAGACCTCGACTTCAGCGACGCGGGGCGCGTGGAGAACGTGCGCCGCATCGGCGAGGTGGCCAAGCTGTTCGTGGACGCCGGCATGATCGTCGTGACGGCCTTCATCTCGCCGTTCCGCAGCGACCGCCGCCTGGTGCGCGACCTCGTGGCGGGGGGTGAGTTCGTCGAGGTGTTCGTCTCGACGCCGATCGAGGTCTGCGAACAGCGGGACCCGAAGGGCCTGTACAAGAAGGCACGCGGCGGCGAGCTCAAGAACTTCACCGGCATCACTTCACCGTACGAGGCGCCGGAAGCGGCCGAGATCACGATCGACAGCTCGAAGCTTTCCATCCCGGAGTGCGTGGACAAGGTCATCCGTTACCTCGAGGCGCAGGGTCGCCTGAAGAGCTGACAATGATCGTCCCCGTCATCCTGTCGGGCGGCGCCGGCACGCGGCTGTGGCCGCTCTCGCGGGAGGGCTATCCCAAGCAGTTCCTGCCGCTGGTCGGCGAGCGGACGATGATCCAGGAAACGGCGCTGCGGGCCGTCGGACTGCCCGAGGTCACGGGACCGATCGTCGTCTGCAACGAGGCGCACCGCTTCCTGGTCGCAGAGCAGCTTCGGGCTTGTGGAACCGATCCGCGCGCGATACTGCTGGAACCCGCGGGGCGCAACACGGCGCCGGCCGTCGCGGTTGCCGCGCTCGCGGCACTCGCCCGTTCGGAATCGGGCGAAGAACCACTCCTGCTGGTGCTGCCGGCCGACCACGTGATCGCGGACATCGTGGCCTTCCACCGCGCCGTCGCCTCGGCAGCGCGGGCGGGGCGTGAAGGCCGGCTTGTGACCTTCGGCATTGTCCCGACCCACGCCGAGACCGGCTTTGGCTACATTCGCCAGGCGGGGCGCGAAGGCGAGGTGCGACCGGTAGCCGAGTTCGTCGAAAAGCCGGATGCGGAGCGCGCCCGGGCGTTTGTCGCGAGCGGCGATTACTTCTGGAACAGCGGCATGTTCCTGCTGCCGGCACAGGCTTACCTGGACGAGCTCGGGCGGCTCGATCCCGCCATGCTTGCGAGTTGCCGCAAGGCCTTCGAGTCAGCGGTCAGCGATCTCGATTTCGTGCGCCTCGACAAGGCGGCCTTCGAGGCTTGCCGGGCGGACTCGATCGACTACGCGGTGATGGAGAAAACGAAGCTCGCTTCCGTCGTGCCCTTGGCGGCCGGATGGAGTGATGTCGGATCCTTCTCCGCGCTGCACGACGCCCTGAAGCCGGACTCGAGCGGCAACGTGACGCACGGTGATGTCGTTGCCGAGGAAGCTACGAACTGCCTGCTGTATTCCACCGACCGCCTGGTTGCCGCCGTAGGTCTCGAAGGGCACGTCGTCATCGAGACCAAGGACGCCGTCCTGGTCGCACCCAAGAGTCGAGTCCAGGAAGTCAAGCAGCTGGTAGACCGGTTGAAGAAGGCCGGGCGCAGCGAACCGGCCCTGCACCGCGAAGTGTTCCGGCCCTGGGGCAGCTACGACAGCATCGATGCCGGCCCGCGCTTCCAGGTCAAGCGCCTCACGGTCAAGCCGGGCGCGAAGCTCTCGCTGCAGAAGCATGCGCAGCGCGCGGAGCACTGGGTCGTCGTGAAGGGAACGGCGCGCATCACGCGCGACGACGAGGTCTTTGACCTCGGCGAGAACGAATCGACCTACATCCCGATTGGCGCCGTTCACCGCATCGAGAACCCGGGCACCGAGACGGTGCAGATCATCGAGGTCCAGTCGGGCGGCTACTTGGGAGAAGACGACATCGTGCGGCTCGACGATACCTACGGCCGCAAGGGCCGCACGGACTGAAGCCAGATACCATGAAAGTGCCCCTGCTCGATCTCAAGCCCCAGTACCAGGCGCTGCAGAAGGACATCGACTCCGCACTCCTGAAGGTCGCGTCTTCCCAGCACTTCATCCTCGGGCCTGCGGTCAAGGAGCTGGAGGCGAAAGTCGCGGCCTACTGCGGCGCGAAGCACGGCATCGGGCTCTCGTCCGGCACGGATGCGCTGCTCATCGCGCTCATGGCCTTCGACCTCGGTGCGGGCGACGAAGTGATTACGTCCCCATATACGTTCTTCGCGACCGGCGGCACGATCGCCCGCGTTGGCGCGCGCCCCTTGTTCCTCGACATCGACCCGGTCAGCTTCAACCTGCGCGCGGATCTGGTCGAGCAATTCCTCGAGAAAAACTGCGAACGGCGCGCCGACCAGGTCTACAACCGCAAGACTGGCGGCCGGGTGCGCGCCATCATGCCGGTGCATCTGTACGGCCAGTGTGCCGACATGGAGGCCCTGGGCAAGCTCGCGAAGCGCTTCGGTCTCGCGCTGATCGAGGACGGTGCCCAGGCGATCGGCTCCGAGTGCCCGGGCGGCAAGCGCGCCGCCGGCATCGGCGACATCGGTTGCCTGTCGTTCGTCCCGACCAAGAACCTCGGTGCCTTCGGCGACGCAGGCATGGTCGTCACGAACGACGATGCACTCGCCGCGAAGCTCAGGATCCTGCGCGTGCACGGCGGTGAACCCAAGTATTACCACGCAATCATCGGCGGCAAGTTCCGGATCGGCGACATCCAGGCCGCGGTACTGATGGTGAAGTTCCCGCACCTCGAGGACTGGCACCGGGCCCGGCAGCGCAACGCGTCTTATTATGACCAGGCCTTCGCCAAGGCCGGAACTGCCGCTCAGGTCGTCACGCCGACCGCTCGTCCGGGGTACCGGCACATCTACAACCAGTATGTGATCCGGGTCCCGGATCGTGACAAGCTCCGTGCCTACCTTGGCGAGCAGGGCGTCGGCACGGAGATCTACTACCCCGTGCCGCTGCACATGCAGAAGTGCTTCGCTTACCTCGGCTACAAGGCCGAGGATTGCCCCGAGTCGGCCCGCGCCGCGAGCGAGACGCTCGCGCTGCCGATCTACCCGGAGCTGGTGGAGGCGCAGCTGCAGTACGTCGTGGACACGATCGCGGGCTTCTACGGGAAACGTTGAGCGACATGGATTTATCACGCAGCTTCAAGGCCTATGACGTCCGCGGGCGCATCCCGGACGAGCTGAATCCCGATGCCGTGTATCGCATCGGGCGGGCCTTTGCCGCCTGGCTGAAGCCGAAGCGGGTCGCGGTCGGCCGCGACATTCGCCAGTCGAGCGAGGAGTTCGCCAACGCGCTGATTAGCGGCTTGACCGAGTCCGGAGTCGACGTCGTCGACATCGGCCTGTGCGGGACGGAGTGCGTCTATTTCGCGACCGCGACGCTCGGCCTCGACGGCGGCGTGATGGTCACGGCGAGTCACAATCCGCCGGACTACAACGGGCTCAAGTTCGTGCGCGAGCAGGCGAAGCCCGTCAGTGGCGACACCGGGCTTCAGGAAATCCGCAAGCTCGCCGAGGCCGGGGAGTTCACGGACCCGGGGCGGCAGGGCAAGGTCGAATTCGAAGACATCCGTCAGCCCTGGCGTGACCACGTGCTCTCTTACGTGGAGGGCGCGAAGCTCGCCTCGCTGTCGATCGTCTGCAACGCCGGCAATGGCGGGGCAGGGCAGTACCTCGACCTGCTCGAGGGCGGCTTGCCGTTCCGCTTTACCAAGGTGCACCACGACGCCGACGGCAGTTTCCCCAACGGCGTGCCGAACCCGATGCTCGAGGAAAACCGCGAGGTCACCGCGCGTCACGTGCGTCTTGCCCGCGCCGACATGGGCATTGCCTGGGACGGCGACTTCGATCGCTGCTTCTTCTTCGACGAGGAAGGGCGCTTCATCGACGGTTACTACATTGTCGGCCTGCTCGCGAGCACTTTCCTGGAGCAGAATCGCGGCGCGCCGATCGTGCACGACCCGCGCGTGGTGTGGAACACGCAGCAACTCGTGCGCGCGGCCGGCGGCCGGCCGGTGCAGTGCAAGTCGGGCCACGCATTCATGAAGGCCTGCATGCGCAAGGCCGATGCCGTCTACGGCGGCGAGATGAGCGGGCACCACTACTTCCGCAATTTCGCCTACTGCGACAGCGGCATGATCCCGTGGGTGGTGATGGCGCAGCTCCTGTCGCGCACCGGCAAGCCGCTCTCGTCGCTGGTGGAAGAGCGCATGAAGGCCTTCCCCTCGAGCGGCGAGATCAATCGCAAGATCGGCGACGTGGCGGGTGCGGTCGCGGCCGTGCGGCAGCGCTACCAGCCCGGTTCGGTCAAGCTCGAGGAAGTGGATGGGCTGTCTATCGAGCACGCCCGCTGGCGCTTCAACCTGCGCAGCTCCAATACGGAGCCGCTACTGCGACTGAACGTCGAGTCGCGCGGCGAGCCGGCACTGATGGAGGAGAAGCGCGACGAGATCCTCGCGCTCCTAGAAAGCTTTACCTGAACGAAGGGGTCGCACCCCTTCGTATTCGTGAAGGAGTCAGACCCCTTTGAAAACCTGCTGATCTATGCAGCAATGACGCTATTGCAACGCTTTTACACTTGGCCCTGTTTCTCCCTATTCAACCCTTGTAGGAAACAGTGCTGTGCGCACGAACTTTGGCAGGGCTTTCCTTAACCGACTTCGCAATGACTGCGGAATCACGGACACGACTCTTTCGATTGCGTAGCTCGCCTTACCCCGATACGAACTCGTGTTGAACTTGCTTTGATAGCCCAGCTCATCGGCGCGCAACACCAGACCGAAACAATCTCCCAGCCGCTTTGCCGTGGTAGCCGCGTCCTTCGCGTAGTCCGAATAGTCTATTTCAAGGTGCGGTATTTCGAAATGCGCGATTATGCGTCGAGCAAACTTCAGGTGATTGTCGATTCTTTCAATGAACTGTTGCTTTGAGTCCGATGCACCATCGCGCCATCCGGTCCTCAAGAAACTTCGCCAGATGTCGTCAGGATTCCTGGTAACCAGCAAGACTCGTGTGCGATCGGCATTCATCAAGGGCCACCAGTACGCCAGCGTGTAGCAAAATCGGGGATCCTTCCAAACCCAGGGTTGGTGGTTGGAATAATGCCGCGCGAGACTTCTATCGGCTTCCGTCTGCTCGATCGAAAAGATCGCATTGGCCTGGTCTTCTTGTATCTCGTCACTATTCCACGTGTTGTGGCAGTTGAAACCGACGGAATTGAGAATGCGCACGTTGGCATCAATTAACAGGTCCAGCTCCCAATATCCGCTGGGATTGTATCGGCTGGCGGCGGTCAACTGGCGGTCCGGATTATCCGCTACAAAATATCCCTTGTTTGCGAAAATAGAAGCACTCAGGCTGGTTCCTGAACGCGCCATACCAATGATGATTACGTTCATCCGTGTCATTAAGGAACCCCCCTCCCTTCCCCACCGTGAAAAACCATTGCACGCCGAGCAGGTTTCGCGAGTCGTAGGCGATGTCAAACAGGAATATGCCGAACAAGACGACCAATGGCTTGACAAACGTTATTTTATAATACTTTGATGAGCAAAATAAATTTGTCCGGAAACGACTGCGATGTTGCCGTTGTTGGCGCAGGTTTTTGTGGGTCCGTTTTTGGAATCAAGGCTGCCGACCTGGGCCTGCGTGTTCGAGTATTTGACAGTGTCCAAGAGTACCCAGATCATTTCCGGGCAGAAAAACTGGAACCTGACCAATATACGGCCCTCCAAGACCTGGGATTGAATGACCTTGTTCGGCCGCTGGAGTCGGTTGCTATCGACGAAGTCCACGAAATTGTCGGTACGCGCCGAACTACCGTTGCCTACAACAACCTTTGGGGAATGGATTACGCGGCAACCGTCAATACCTTCCGCGCCAAGTTGCACAGTCGCGGTTTGCTGGAATTGCGGAAAATTCTCAGGATGTCGGATGCCCCTGACCACTGCGTACTACATTTCGACGATCAATCTGTCATCAATGCAAGGCTGGCAGTTGTTGCAACCGGTCTGAGTGCCGGATTGAGAAAATCGCTGGCGCTCAAGACGCACGAACCGGACGCTCTGTTGTCGACCACATTTGGTTTTGATGTCGAATCCGGGTCCTCGGACGGATTTCCGTTCGACGCTTTCAATATTCGCCCGGAGAAGTTTATCTATGGGCTGCAATATGCGACGTTTTTCCCGATAGGTAATCGCACACGAGTCAACCTGTTCACTTGCTGGCAACCCAATAGCAACAATGCCCGCGATTGTCGCAGTAATCCGCTTCTAATTATGGACAGACTATTCCCCCGACTGCGCGATACGATCGGGCATGTTCAGTTGGTAAGCCAAGTGCAGGCCTACACTACGAATTACTATAGACAGAAGTGTGATCACCTCAAGAGCGCGGTTGTTGTTGGCGATGCGTATCAATCTGTTTCACCGGCTACCGGGGTCGGAATCAGCAAATGCCTGACAGACGCTAGCGTCTTGCTGCGCGCAATTGTGATGCCCCCAGGGCAGCCTTTCAATTCAGTTGATTTGAATTCGTTTTACGACGACCCACTGAAGCGTGAAGTCGACGATGGAGCACTGCGTCGCTGGGCCTGGGCTAACGAGTCGTCGACAAGTCAAACGATGCGAACAAGCCTCAAGAAGATCAAACGCAAATTACAGAAGATGGGAATCGGGAGCATGATGATCGGAAAAAAGAAAACCATCACCTAATCTCGATTCAATTGCAGCATACGCACATTTGTTTTCTTGTTGCTGGTTTGTTCAATCGCCGCATTTTGTCGACCATTGCGACTCGAATGCGCTGGATCTAGGCGTGCGAAACTCCGCAGGAATACCCAAGTCACTAGGCGAAACGGGACCTTAAGCGGCACGACTAATGGAAAAACTTGTGACCTGTCAGCGCATGAAAGAGCCTTCCGGCGATGGTGAATCGAACAAAGTACTTACGAGCTGCGTGACGAATTGGGATGACACTTGTGATCTTGCTGGCGAATGGTCAGCGTTGCTGGAGCGGGTCACCTGGTCCAGTGTATTTCAGACTTGGGAGTGGCATCGTTGCTGGTGGGATGCGTTTGGCAGCAGTGGCCAACTCCGTCTGATTCTCTGCTACCGGAACCGGCAATTGGTCGCTGCTGCACCGATGATGTTGTGCAAGGCGCACCCGCGATTGGGACGAGCCCGGAACCAGCTTTGTTTCGTGGGCAGCCCGAACAATGCCTCCGATTACTGCGATATTCTTGTTGATGCAGACGTCCCTGACGCGCTTGACGCGGTGCTCGAAAAGGTCATCGAACACAGTGAAGACGCCGATTGTCTGCACTTGACTAATATGCCGAGCCAATCTCCAAATGTTGCAGGCATCGTGCGCTTTTTACAGAATCGCCGGCCGGCACTAATCGTTGAAACCGATCAGCTTGCGCCGACCCGGATATTGGGCAATACGGAAGAAGACAATAAGGTTGCCAACAAATCCAGTTTGCGCCGCAGATTTAACTATTTCGATAAAGCAGGGCACCTCAAATTTCATCGTTGCACTAGCGCGAATGAGATTCTGAGTTATCTCGATGTGTTTTTTGAGCAGCACAAAGCGCGCCGTGAACTGGCAGGCTCGGTGAGTCAGTTTCATGATGCAGCCCAGCGTGAGTTTTACAGAACTGTGGTGTCAGAAATGGCAGCGCCAGGCTGGCTGAAGTTTGATGTTGTTACGTTCAATGGCAAGCCCCTCGCTGTACATTTCGGATTCGAATATCGAGACTCGTTTATCTGGTACAAGCCGACATTTGACATCGAGTTTGCTAGCCGCTCACCGGGTGAGGTCCTCATCAAGTACTTGTTGCAGGATGCGATCGACAGGAAACTGAAGGAATTCGATTTTACGGTCGGAGATGAGCCGTTTAAATTTCGTTTTTCCAACGAGACACGAGTAAACATGCGTGTCATCGGGTTCCGGTCCGGAGGACACCACAAGTTGTATCAACTGAAAAAATACCTCCACGCGTTGCGCACGAAACTAAAGTCAACGTTCGCCGATAACACCGCTGAACCGGGATAAAGTGCGGTGTCAGGTCGACCGGTGTAAACGTAAGTCATTGATGTTATTGGTGGGCGGTGCAGGACTTGAACCTGCGACCCCTGCCGTGTGAAAGCAGTGCTCTACCACTGAGCTAACCGCCCGCCGAGGGGCGCGATTCTACGGGGGGCTGTCCGAGGGGGTCAACGCGCTAGAATCGCCGCCCCATGACCGTCCGAACCCGCTTTGCCCCCAGCCCCACTGGCCTCCTGCACATCGGCGGCGTTCGCACGGCGCTCTTCTGCTGGCTCTATGCGCGCCGCCATGGCGGCACCTTTATCCTGCGCGTCGAGGACACCGACCGCGAGCGTTCGACTCCTGAAGCTGTGCAGGTGATCCTGGACGGCATGGCCTGGCTCGGCCTCGACGCGGACGAGGGGCCGTTCTACCAGTCGCAGCGTTACCCGCGTTACCGCGAGGTAATCCAGCAGTGGCTCGCGGAGGGCAAGGCCTACCACTGCTGGTGCAGCAAGGACGAGCTGGAGAAGATGCGGAACGCCCAGTTGGCGCGCAAGGAAAAGCCGCGTTACGACGGCCGCTGCCGCAATGGCGCCACGTCGCGCACGGGCGTGACCCCAGTCGTGCGTTTCAAGAATCCGCAGGAGGGCGCGGTCGTCGTCGCCGACGCCGTGCATGGCGACGTCACATTCCAGAACGCCGAGCTCGACGACCTCATCATCGAGCGCTCGGACGGTAACCCGACTTACAACTTCTGCGTGGTCGTCGACGACTTCGACATGAAGGTCACGCACGTCATCCGCGGCGACGACCACCTCAACAACACACCCCGGCAGATGAACATGCTGCGCGCGATGGGCGTCGAGCCGCCGGTCTACGCCCACCTGCCGATGATCCTGGGTCCTGACGGGACCAAGCTCTCCAAGCGCCACGGGGCCGTTTCGGTGCTGGCCTATCGCGAGGAGGGCTACCTGCCGGAGGCGCTGCTCAACTACCTCGCCCGGCTCGGCTGGTCGCACGGCGACCAGGAGATCTTCACGCTCGCCGAGATGACGGCGCTGTTCGACATCGCGGATGTGAACAAGTCCGCGTCCGCGATCAACCCGGACAAGCTCGCCTGGATCAACCAGCAGCACCTGATGCGCCTGGCGCCGGCCAGCATCGTTCCGGAACTGCGCTGGCAGCTCGAGCGTCTGGGAGTCACAGCCTCGGACGACGCAGTACTGGAGGCCGTCATCGTCGCCCAGCGCGAGCGCTCCAAGACCCTGAAGGAAATGGCCGCGGCGAGCCGGTTCTTCTTCGAGGCGCCGACCGCCTACGAGGAGAAGGCGGCCCGCAAGCATCTGACGCCCGAGACGGCGCCCGTGCTGGTGCAGGCGAGGGCCGCGCTGGCCGGACTCGCGGACTGGGCCTCAGCGCCCATCCACGGCGCGATCCAGGGACTCGCTGATTCGGGCGGCCTCGGTCTCGGCAAGATCGCCCAGCCGATCCGTGTGGCCGTCTCTGGAGGGGGCGTTTCACCCCCGATTGACCAGACGCTGGCGATCCTGGGGCGTGAAGAGACACTTCGGCGGCTCGAGCGGGCCGCAGCGCACGCTAAACGTTGACACCCCGGGGTCAGTTCCGGAGAATTCGCCACCTCTGAATGGGGCCATAGCTCAGCTGGGAGAGCGCTTGCATGGCATGCAAGAGGTCGACGGTTCGATCCCGTCTGGCTCCACCAATTTCCCGGGTCCCCATCGTCTAGAGGCCTAGGACACGACCCTTTCACGGTCGCGACCGGGGTTCGAATCCCCGTGGGGACGCCAACTTGATGTCAGGTCAAGGGCTGCAGGAACCCGCGATCCTGGGCAGCAAAGCCTGGAACCAGCGCCCCGCGAGCAGGGCGTCGCCCGCGTCGTTCGGGTGAATCTGGTCGTAGTTGTGGGTGAACGTGCTGTAGCCTGAGTACTGATCGACGACGATCACCGGCGATACGGACGGCAAGTTCTTCTCGGCCGCCACCGATACGATCGCATCGTTGAGTGCCACGACGTCGCCTTCATTCGCGGGCAGGTTCGGAATCACCTGCGCCAGCAGGATGCCTACATTCGGGTTTGCCGCACGCAGTTTATCGATGATCCTGCCGATATTCGCACGCGCAGCAGCGATGCTCGTTCCCTGCAGCACGTCGTTGGTGCCCACGTGGACGAGCGCCCAGTCGTTCTCATTGCCCGGCAGCCAGTTGCTCATCCGGGTGGCAATCTGATCAGTTCTCAATCCCGAATGTCCGTCGTGATCGCGATCGATCAGTGGCGCGCCCGGCCCCGAGGACGGCCCGGACGCGCTACCGACGAAATCGAACGAGCAACCCGCATTCGTCAAGGCAATCTCCAGATCCCGCCGATACGACCAGTGGTCAAGCCGGCCCTTGGTAATGGAATCCCCGAGCGGCAGGATGCGAACAACGCCGGACGGCGGCGGCGGAGCCTCATCCAGCGCCCATAGAACCGCAGCGTCAAACAGTTTGCGGCCGCTGGCATTCCACGCAGCGAGTGCGCCGGTGTTCAGGTGCACGGCCACTCGACGCGCCGGTGCGGCCGTCCCGTTGGCGAGCAGCGCGTTCGCCTCGTAAGCGAAAATCGTCGGGCGGGTGGTGTTGCTCTTCAGGGTCGCTGCAACGATAGCGTCAGGGCCCGGCTTTCCCCAGGAAAAGTTGGCGGATGTCGTGCCGACCGTCACGATGCCACTCAACCCGCCGGTCAGCGGGTGCGTGCCAGTCATGCGCAGCTGGGTCTGCAGGCCCGAGCGGCCGTAGTCGGTTTTCGCGACCGGTCCCGTCATCCCCAGGTTGTCGTACAACCACGGCTCGAATACGAGCACCGGCACCAGAACCTGGTTGAACTTGTTGCCAACCTTTTCGGGTGCGACCGAGTTGGAAATGACCACGAGGTCCTTGCCACTGGCGCTGGCAGCCGAGCTCGAGGCGTCGACAACCACCGTTACGGACTGACCCAGCGATTGCAACTGGCTGACCGCCGCGGCATCCGCGCTCGATACCGGGACTGCGCCGACGACCAGCAGCGTATCGGCGCCGGCGGAAAACGCGCAGCCGCAGGCGAATGCTGCGAGCAAGGCTTTGATATTCAGATTCATGCGTGCGACTAAGGATTGTTCAACAATGGTCCCACGGGGACAAGGTCAGCGAGGGCGCGAGATTCTGTCCAATTCACGGGCCAGCCTCCGCGTATAGATCGGCTGGCCGCGGGCATTCAGGTGGACGTTGTCCTGGTAAAGGTCGGCCGTGAGTTCGTCCATGTCGCGCAAGTCGAGATGTAGCATTCCGGCGTCAGTGATTGTAGTCATTATCTCTGGGTGTATCGCATAAGGCGCAGCGCCCGGGGTTACGGGTCTAGGCTGAAACGCCACGAAGCAGATCCGCACGCCCTGCTGTTGTGCCCGGGTGACCAGGCGACGGAGCGTATGGAAGGTTTGGGCTGGCTTTGCCGCTCTCATGCGGATCTTGTGTTCGTATTCGTAGCTGTGCGCGTTGGTCGCCGTGGCAAACGGGCGGTAGCCGGGAATCAGGTTGAGGGCCCGATCCCGGATCCGGTCGCGCGTCGCAAATGCGGTTGAGGCGGACGACAGCAGGTATCCGGCGCGCTGCTCCAGCGATTTGATGTCATTCGCGAACAGCGGCCAAACATCGCGGCTGTCGGTGAAAAACTGCGCCAGCGCGCCGACTTCCATCATCGGCGCATCGGCAAGACCGACCTCGTCGTAGTACGTCACGACGATCAGGTCCGGTTCGAGATCCGCACTCCAGAAGTATTGATCGATCATCCAGTACCAGGTCGCCAAGTTGGAGTAATAGGCCACGAACTTGTCTACCGCGAGCGACTCGCCGGTGACAGCATGCCATTCACTTTGCAGCAGTTTGGGCAGCACCCGATCCGTGACCGAATTGCCGACCATCGCGATGCGTGGGGCGGGCGCCGCGACCAGACCGCGGGCGCGTTCGGGAAAGCTGCGGTAGCGGTCGAGGTCGCTGGATCCAGGCACCAGCGCCATCCGCGTGCCCCATTCGATCAATGCCAGCGCGGCAATGAACAACAGCGCAATGCGCACCGTGCGCCCCCGCGCAGTCATCTCAGAACTGGAAGTAGATGAATTCATAGCTCTGGCGCGAATAGAAGACGACGATCATCAGCACGAGATATACATACCAGGCGCCTTGCAGGAACCAGGGTGCGCGAAACAGGCGATGGAGGCCCTTCTCAGCGTCGGTGAGCCATTCGACCACGAACAGCAATCCGGCATAGAAAGCGATCACGAGCAGTCCGGTCCCGGCGGCCGCCGTGAAACTCCACTGGGTCGTCAGGATCTCCAGCGCCGCAGTCACGACGCCGAAGTTGTCTGCGCGGAACAGCAGCCACCCGAGGCAGGTCAGGTGGAACATGAAGAACACCTGCATCGCCCAGCGCGCCGGCTGGGCGGACCGGTCCGCGTCCCGGACACCGGCGATGCGGTAGGCGCACAGAACCAGGCCGTGATAGAGGCCCCAGGCGACGAAGGTCCAGCTCGCGCCGTGCCAGAGGCCGCCGAGGAGCATCGTGATCATCAGGCTGCGGTACTCGATCAGGCGCCCCTGGCGATTGCCGCCCAGCGGAATATAAAGGTAGTCGCGCAGCCAGCTCGACAGACTGATGTGCCAGCGCTTCCAGAAGTCGCTCGGCGTGACCGCCAGGTAGGGGTTGTGGAAGTTGATGACGAGGTCGAAGCCCAGCCATTTCGAGATGCCGCGGGCGATGCTGGAGTAGCCGGAGAAGTCGCCGTAGATCTGGAAGGCGAAGGCGTAGATCCCGACGAGCAGCTCCGAGCCGGACAGGTCGGCCGTGTCTCCGTTCGCGAGTCGGTTGAAGACTGAATTGGCGATTGGCGCCATGTTGTCGGCCAGCACCACTTTCTTGAAGAGCCCGATCAGCACCAGCGCCAAGCCCTCCCGGAACTCCGTGGCGCTGCGGGAACGGGGGTTGACGACCTGCGGCAGGAGCGTATGCGCCCGCATGATCGGGCCCGCCACAAGGTGCGGGAAAAAGCACACGAACAGAGCGAAGTCGCCAAAGTTCCGGGTCGGTTCGGTCTTGCCCCGGTATACGTCGATCGTGTAGCTCATCGCCTGGAATGTGTAGAAACTGATGCCCGCCGGCAGCACGATGCCAAGCACGGATCTGCTTGCCTGAAATCCGAATGCCTCGAGCAGGTCCGCAAAACTCTCGACGAAGAAATCGAAATATTTGAAGAAGCCGAGGATGCCGAGATTGGCCACCATGCTGATCACGAGGAATGTCTTTCGACGCGTGGACTCGGCGAGCCCGTGTAGCCGCGGCAGGATGAACATGTAGGCGACCATCGCGACCGTGGCCGCGATCGGAATCCAGACATCGGCGAGGCTCTGCGGCAGCGCGCCGAGCGCGGTGCCGTAGTCGCTCGCCCTGAGACCCGTCAGAAGTCCGCCGTAATCCAGGTTACTGGTCAACAGGAACGCGCCCGCCGCCAGCAGGCCGGTCAAGCGAATCAGCTGCGCCCGCGGCAGGCGCGCGCCCGCAACGCCGAGACCGCCGATGAAGTCGATGACCGTCGTGACCAGGATCAGGAACAGGAACCGGTAGTCCCAGAATCCATAGAAGACATAGCTTGCGACCAGCAAAAGCTGGTTCTGCTTGCGGTGCGGCAACCACCAGTACGGCACGAACACCGCAAGAAACAGGAGCCAGAACTGAAGCTGGTTGTAGTTCATCTGGCCATCCAGCGAGGCGCTACTTCTTTCGGGAAGCGCGGCTGCGGGGGCGGGGAGGCGCGCGCTTCGTGATCGGCTGCGCCTGATTGCCGGATGCGCTGGCCTTGGCTACAGCGACCCGTAGCGCCCGCTCGACATGCCCGGCTGTGTCCGGACTCAACTCATGCTCAAAAACTTCCTTGAACAGTTCCCACAAGCGGACTTTACTGAGAATCAGGATCTTTCTGCCGGAGTCGGTAATCTCGTAGATGCGGCGCCGTCGGTTGCCTTCGATCTCCTCGCGCGACAGCAGCAATCCATCCCGCTCCAAGCCATGAAGGATGGGATAGAGCGTGCCGGGACTCAGAACGTAACCATGGAAGGCCAGTCGTTCGATGATCCCGATGCCGAAGATCGGTCCGGCATTCGCGTGATTGAGCACATGGAGCCGGACAAAGCCGGCCATCAGGTCGCGACTGCTCAAGATGCCTTCCCCAGAATCTGCCAGAGTCCATTGTGCGCTTTTCGGTATAGACTTTCGATAACGAATTGCGACTAAAGGCGAGCTTTCACGATGTGACGCGGTCGACACCTCGGTCCATAAGTGCCGCGAGTTCAGCCGTTAAACTGTAACTTCTGTAGTGTACGGACGAAGAAACTCCGGCATTGGCCCTTGCCTTCGTCGTGCTTCGCCAACAGACTTTCCGGACCGTCGATTTTATGAACTGGAGCGGGCCGTGACTGGTGCATCGGCGCATTTTGCCTCTTTCGTCGGCGTCGTCGGCGAGGATCTCACCGTGTTGCCGGGCTCGGAGACCTGGCGAGCCTGCATTGACCGGTCGGCTTCGCGCTGCCGGGCGGCGCCAGCGGTCGATGCTCGTCCCCGCGCCGTGGTGGCCTATCGCGGCAATGCAAGTGGCTTCTATCGCGACTCCTCGATCATCGTGCTGCTCGACGGAGTCGTCGAGAATCTGGAGGCGATCGACGCTGATGCGGGGTCCAACGCGGTTAACGGTGTCTCGAGCGGGGACGCCGAACGGATCGCCCGTCTGCATGCGCGGCATGGCGACGCGCTCTGGGGAAAGCTAGTCGGAGACTTCTCCTTGGCGCTCGTTCGACCGGAGGCGGGTGAAGTGACGCTTGTGCGGGATCGATTCGGCGCGCACCCGTTGTTCTACGCTCGCTGTGGCAATGGAATCGCCTTTGCCTCCGAGATCAAGAACCTGAGCCCTCTGCTTGAGAAGCTCGAACTCGATGCCGAAGTGTCGGCGTCCTGCTGAGCGGAGGCGTCGACTCTTCGCTGCTGGCGCTGAAAGCGAAGCAGGCGGGCTTCGCCAACTGCGTTGCGCTGACGGCGCGGTGGCCTGGTGAGAACCCCAAACTCGAGCTCTCGATCGCCATTGCGAAACACATCGGCATCGAGCATCACATCGTAGACGTGTACGAAGCGCGTTTCGAGGCGCTGCTCCCGTGGATCGTGTGGCGGCTCGAGGAGCTGCCACGACACTTCAACTCGCTGGTCCTCGCCAGCCTGTTCGAGCACGGCAGCACGCAGTTTGACACCTTGATACACGGTCATTCAGCCGACGTCATGTTCGGCGCGCCGGACGCCGTGTCTATCACGAAGTTCAACCGGAGGCGGCGCATCCTCGGCGTGATACCGCGGCAGCTTCGGCGTTTCGTGGCGTCGCGCCTGCCGTGGAACGACAGTCCGCGTACGCGCCGTCTGCGTCAATACCTCGAGCTGGACGAGCATGGCTATCTCCAATCGCAGTTCGCGATCGAGTATGGCTGGGCGCGGGCACCGATTAAGGACCTGCACTTCCGCCCGCGCGGGCCGAGCAGGGATATGCTCGCGCATTTCTACGATGCGGGGGATCCCGCCGTTGAGCGCATGCAGCGCCTGGACACATACTGGTTCAACCAGAGCCATTTGGCGGTGCTGGATCGGCTAGGAGCACCTTTCGGCCTGCCGACCGTCAAGCCGTTCCTGTCGCCGGAAGTGCTGGAGGTCGCGCGTGTCCTGCCGTCAGATCTCAAAGCCGTCGTCGAGGAAGCAAAGCCGGTCTTGAAACGCCTGATGGCCCGGTCCTTTCCGGCCGAGTGGGTCTACCGGAAGAAACAGGGATTCCCGACGCAAACGTCCCGCTGGCTCAAACAGCCGCTGCTTCGCTGGCGCCGCATGCTGGGTGAAGACCGCACCCGGGCACGTGCGCTGCTGTCGCTGCGCAGCAAGCGAAGATCCGACGTAGATCCGCATTACGACGCAGTGTGGAGCTCGATCTCGCTGGAACTCTTCTGCCGTCAGTTCCTCGACGGCGACGGCGATCCCCCCACTCGTGAGGGCTGAATCATAGGGGTCGCAGAGTCACCGTCGGAGTGGTCCGATTGCTCGGGGCCGGTCAGAAGAATGCCGGCAGGTCGGCAAGACGCCGCTGTTGTACTTGCGGAGACAACAATGACCATCAGATTCAAGTTATGACCTGCAAGTTTGATGGGGAGCGTATGCTTAGTGCGACCATTCATACGCTGCGGCAGAAAAATGGACAACGACACTGGATACCCGCGCCGGGCGGCGAATAAAAACCTGCGAGTATTGCTTGTCGATTTGAACAACTTCTCGCTGTACCCGACCATGGCAGTCGGTTACCTCGCGGCGATACTGCGACAGAACGGCATCGAAGTAACAGTCCTGTCACCTCTTGCGTACGGCATCCCAGGTGTCATCCGTGAGCCACCTGAAAGCACATTCCTTAACTTCGCGAGACGTATCAACTTCGCCCTTGCACAGATCCCGGGGACTGTCCCCGAACTTACCAAGCGGATGATCGATGCCGCCCGAACCAGGTTAGTGGCTCAACGGTACCCTCGCATTGGCGAGATTTTCGCCGACGCCAATCCCGAAGACTACGACGCTGTCTTGGTGTCCGCGTACTTGATGTATTACCCGGTCTGCGTGGAAATAGGACGGTTGTGCGCAGCACGCAACATCCCTTTGCTCATTGGCGGAAGCTACTTCGCTGCAAGAGAGGTCGCAGAAAGTTGGCTGGACATTCCCGGGCTGCGTGGATTGGTCGCCGGCGAAGTCGAACTTGAGTTGCCGGAACTGGTCAGGGAAGCCATCAGCGGCGGTGACATTTCAAAGTTTCCGGGAGTATATGTGCGCGACCGAAGCGGCGCAGCGCGAGCGCCGCTTGTCGACTTGGACAACGTGCCGTTTCCGGACTATCGAGATTTTCCTTGGCACAAGTATCCGCATCGCCTGATTCCGTTACTTTCCGGACGCGGGTGTGGTTGGGGGGTGTGTAATTTCTGCTCCGATGTCACGAGTTCTTCGGGCCGAACTTTTCGTACTAGATCTCCGAACAATCTCCTTGAAGAAGTTAGACACCAAGGGCAGCGTCACGCCACAAACTTGTTTGTGTTCACGGACCTTAAGCTCAACTCTGATCTGTCCATGTGGAATGCGATTGCTTCACGCATCCCGGACGTAATCGACAAACCACAATGGATTGCGTCGGTACACGTGGGTTCGAGCCAGCCCAATGGTCTTGATGCCGAGTCTCTAAGTCGGGCAAAGAATTCAGGTCTTGTTCGTCTGACTACCGGGCTTGAGTCGGGAAGTCAGCGCATTCTGGACAGCCTTGTTAAAGGGACCGACCTGGCAACTACCTCACGATTTCTTAGAGACGCCTCCGGAGCGGGCATTAGTATGCGAGTGACAATGATTCATGGCTCGCCGGGTGAGACCGCAGAAGACGTGAATGAATCTGCTGATTTTCTTGTTGCTCATGTTGCTGATATCGATCGCGTCAAATTGAATCGGTTCATGATCATGATGGGGACAACCTTTCAACGCCGCTACGATGAGCGGCCGTCCAGGTACCCATCAGTAATCAGCGGTAAGCGGCACGTACACCTGAAGTATGTCGATTTTCGGATGACAAACGCCTACTCAATACAGTACTTTAGAGCGACACAGAGACTCCTCGGTGTAGTGCATAGGATCAATCGGAAACGGTTATCAGACACCGCGAGGGTGTTTGAGGGCGTACTTTGATCGCAGATCGTTCCGACGAGCAAATCACCGGACCAATCATTCTGACAGTGCCGCGTGCTTGGTCCATAGTTGTTTGAGATGCTCACCGTTTCGGTCCGCGTCGTGGTAACGAGCGACATACTTGCGGCCAATGCTTCCGATGCTGAACAGTTCTTCGGGCGATTTCGATGCCATCGTCAGAATGGATTGCGCAAGGGAGTCGGGATCACCAGGCGCTACGAGGCAGCCCCCTCCACCAGCATTGTCAAACAGTTCCCGCACTCCCGGAATATCAGTCGCTACGACGGGTCGTGATCGCGCAAACGCTTCCAGTATGCAAACCGGCAACCCTTCGGACAGACTTGGTAACACCAGGAGGCGGCATTCATCCAGCAGATCGATTACCTCTTGCTCGTTCTTCCATCCGCAGAGTTTCACGAGCTCTCGACACCTTAACGGTTCAAGTTGTTCGATAAGCGCGGACCACATCGGGCCGTCTCCAACGACGCGGAGTGACAAGGCAGGCATAGAGCCGCATACCATGTCGAATGCCTGTATCAAGTGATGAACTCCTTTGCGCTGCTCCAAACGTGCCACGCAAAGCAGGGGGGCCGCAGCCGGCACTGGCTTCGTTGCCAACAGGTGTTTCGAAGAAACTCCCATCGGCATCACATGGACCCGCCGGGACTCCATCCCGGGGAGCCTTTTCACTGCTGCTGCGGTGTGTTCCGAGATCGTCAGGATCGGATCAGCAAGCCGCATCAACGCCGCAAGTCTAGGCAAGTTGGCAGGTGCGATATCTTCAGGGCCATGAACGGTCAGAGACCATTGTGGTCCGCCAAGAGACCGGCATAGCATGGCAACCATTGACGCATTGCCTGCGAAGTGAGAGTGGAGCCGGTCTACGCCGGCTGACTTCAGTATCTCGTACAATCGGGATGCCATCATCAGGTAGGCCTGAAATCGCAATGGGGAAACGTTGAAGGCACATCTGAATCTGAAAGCCTGGATAAGTGTTTTGGGTGATCGAATCAGCCTCCGCAAAAAAGCAAAAAACAGGTCGCGCTTTCGTGACTCCGCTAGATAAATCGTTTCTGTAGCCTCGCGTGAGTCCCTGTCACTCGCAAGTGGCTGCACGGAATGCCGATGCGCAAAACGCAGCACCGAAATTCCCTGAGACTCCACCCCGGACACTTCGCGTCGAAGTGCCGTCAAGCTCGCCTCAGGGTATCGATTGAAGAGATAAGCAATCTTTCTCATTGCTATAGATCACATGTTCATTGGGTTTCTAAACGCGCTATAGCTTACTTTCGCGGCAGCCGGAAAACGATCTGAAGATCATATTCATAATGGGCCGCCCCCACTGCGGATCAACTATTCTAGGCGGCTTGCTAGGTGATGCTCCTGCTGTATTTGCTAGCGGAGAGTTGCATACGATTGCGTATGACTCGGAGCAAGTGTGTTCGTGCGGAATGCACCTGGACGACTGCAGTCTCTGGCGGGAAATCAAGATTGAATATGACGCCGATCCCGCCGGTCCGCGCTGGGTTGAGCTCATTTACCAAGTGCGCAAGTTCCGCAAGTTTCGAAGTTACATTCGCCTTCTGAGCCCGGATGCTGGTGCAAAGGCGTATGTCGATTCCTATAGAAAGCTCTACCTGCTGATCGCTAAAGTTACGGGATCCGAGCATGTTGTGGACTCGGGGAGAAGTCCGATGCATGCCCTGATACTGTTACGAAATTTTCCGAACTCAAAAGTCCTCTATCTAATTCGTGATGGGAATGCGGCTGTGTACTCGAAGCTGAAAAGGCTACGCAACGGTGAGGGTTTCAAGCTATTCAACAAGAATTGGAAACACCCGACTTTCTATGTTCCTCTCTTTGTTCTGCTCGGATTGAACTGGGGAATTGGCAACGTAGTCTCGGAGTTAATTGCCCGTAGATACAGGGAATCTTGTATCAAGATTCGATATGACGACCTATGTGCCGACATTGCGGGGCAAAGTCGCCTGGTTGGAAGTTTTCTGAATCTGGATATGGATCCTGTGCTCGACAAGGTCACGCGGAAGTCCGAAATACCTTTAGAGCATCACATTGGCGGGAACGTCCTGCGTTTCAAGCAATGCTTTGTTTTTCAGCCTATCCCGCTGGCATCCTCCCCTTTCAAGTATCGCGCTTCATTTCTGCTATTCGCATGGCCAGTGATGGCCCTGTACGGATACATCAAGCGCGGCAGATAGGTATGTTTCCGAGACACTGTAGTTCCTGAACGGCCCGAAAAGTCGCATCAGGACGGTTGCCCTTGTTGCGAAAACTCTCCGTCTCGGCAGACTCGCGTCAGTCGGTGGACCCGCTTCCGAGCTAATCCTGTTCATCGGGGCCGGCTACTTCACCGTGCGTTCCGATTCACTTTCACTTTGATAAGTAACCTGTTGATGGCGCGACGCGTGTAGGGGATTGAAAGTCGCGTGAAGATCGAATCACTCACGGTCAATTCTTTGGCGTCTGCAAACAGACACCTGTTGTCTGTCGCCTGAGCGCGACAAGGTCGGCTACACCCATTTGTTTTTGGCATTCAGGATGCCCGCGGCCCGATCGGACAGGGACTTGTCCTACGAGTTTTTACTACTTCGTCAGATAGAAAAGTGAGGGGAATAAATGCAGCAGTTCAGAGCTGAAGGATCAGCAGTCGCATATGCCGTCGCAAAATGGGCGCTCATTGTCGCTATGAGTTTCGGCGCCAATGAGTTGGCGCTTGCAGCAGATCACAGGATTTCGCCGCAGACAACGAAGTTCAATTGCTCGTCAGTCAGGCCGGGCGACACGATTACCATCCCATCGGGAGAGCGTGGGCCGCTGAAGATCTACGATTGCGATGGAACTGCCGGCAACCCAATCGTCATCAGGAACGACCCGGATGGAAGCGGGCGAGCTGTTCTCCGTCGGACCAGCGGTTCAGGGGGTGGGTTCATTTTCGACTGCAACCATTGTGTCCATGTGGAGATTGATGGCAGCTACAAGTGGCGAGGCGCGCCGGGCGGAAAGACCTACGGCATCAAAGTGACAATGACAGGAGGTCAAGGGCCTTCCGCCTTTGTCAGGATGGGTGGGCTTTCGCGAAATTTCACGATTCGAAATATCGAAATTGATGGCGCATGGCCTGCGCTGAACAGCAGCGGCAGTGGAATACGAGTGAACGACAATGCGGCCGAGCGCAGCAAGTATCCGGGACTCTGGCGTGAAGGCATCTTGATTGAGGACAACTACATCCATCACATAAGGAGTGAAGGGATGTACATCGGCCCGAACTACAAGAATGGCGAGATTCCCTTGCGCGATGTCGAGATCAGGTACAACCAGGTTGAAGACATTGGCTGGGATGGCATCAACGTAAAATCCATGTGGAGTGGTGACAACTCGATCCACCATAACTTTGTCCGTCGTTCGGGCAAGAACGGAGAGTCGAGCAAGACTTCCCAGTACTCGGGTATCAAGAACATCTCGGGTACGGTCAAGATCTACAACAATTGGATCGAGACAACCGGTCAGCACGGTATTGTGTCGTGGACACAGGATGGTCCAAAAGCCTCCGAAGGGAAGGGGCCATTAGTGGCGCACGTCTGGAACAACGTAGTAGTGGATGCTGGTGGGCTGTGGCGTCCTTTCATGGCAAAGAGCTACGGCATCAGCATTGGCGCACAGGATGGCTGCGAGAAGCCGGTTCCGAATATCTACAACAATACAGTTGTCGACTCGCGGGACGGAGCGATCAGCATCGGCAGTAACACTGGCGCTGGCTTCGTGCGCGACAATATCGCTGCTGGATCCGGCACTAATCCAGTAATCACGGCTCCCGTATTCATCAAGCTGATCAACAATCGTGTTGGGCCGGTCTCGCAGATGGCGTTTGTAGACCCGAGCCGTAAGCAGTTTCGCCTGAAGATCAGCAGTCCCGCGCGGAATGATGGCAGTAGTGATTTCCCGCCGACTGATTTCGATGACATCAAGCGGCCCAGGGATGGCGCTCCAGACCAAGGGGCATTTGAAGGCGCCAACTAGTCGATTTCGCCTTGATTGTCAGCGACACTCTTGTCGAATATGTCATGCAGAAAGGCCGCCTACGGGCGGCCTTTCTTCGTGCAGGAGTTTTGTGCGCTGCTAGAGCGATCTTTCTTGATCAGAAATGGTCTTCAAGATTGTGAGCCAAACCGTAAGCTTCCCCGCCTCGTGGACAGGTCATAACTAGAGCTTTCTGGCATTTGTCCTTGGTCCCGTTTGTAGACAGTCCGTGATTAGAATTTCGCTGCTGCTGAGGTCCGGTTGTTCTGACTTTGCATGGCAAACTCGCTCGGCGTCAGATTTCCAAGTGAGCTGTGCGGACGGTAGCCATTGTAGTCCGCGCGCCAGTGTTCAATCTGTCGGCATGCATCGTCAAGTGACAGGAACTGATTGACGTTCAAACACTCATCGCGCAGCCGCCCGTTGAACGACTCTATGTGCCCGTTCTCCGTGGGCTTTCCAGGATGCGTGAAGTCGAGCTTCACGCCACGCCGGTAAGCCCACTCCTCGAGCGCTTTCGAGGTGAACTCGGTGCCATGATCGACGGTGATTGAAAGCGGCGTGCCGGTGAGCTTAATGGCTCGATCCAGGGCGGCGGCCACGTCGTGGCCACCGAACGAGAACCGCGGCTCGATCACCGGCGACTGGCGACTAAATTGATCGATCACCGTCAGCATGCGAAATGGTCTGCCGTCGAATAGCTGGTCATGCACGAAATCCATGCTCCAGCGCTCGTGGGTGCGCTGCGCCTGGGGAACGACGCCCCGGTGCAGGCACATGTGTTTACGCCGACGCATCCGCATGCGTACCTGCAGCCCTTCGAGCCGATACAGCCGTCGCACGCGTTTCTTGTTCACTGGCCACCCCTCCCGCCGCAGCATGACGTGGATGCGCTGGTACCCGAATCGCGGTCGCTGATGGGCGATGTCCCGAATCCGCATCCTCAGCACCGACTGGTCCTTGGCCACGCTGCGCTTGTACCAGGCGGCTCTTGAAAGCCCTGCCAGCCGACACGAACGAATCACGGCGAGATCGAATCGGGCGCACATCCAGCGCGCTAATTCCCGCCGTCGTGTCGGCCTTAGAGTTTTTTTCGGACTACCTCCGCAAGAATATGCTTGTCCAGCGTCAGATCGGCCACCAGGCGCTTGAGACGCCCGTTCTCTTCACGCAGTTGCCTCAGTTCCCGCACCTCCGTGAGGCCGAGGCCACCGTAGCGCTTCTTCCAGATGTAAAAGCTCGCCTCGCTGCAGCCCAGCTGCCGGCACACGTCGGCGGGCGGCGTGCCGCTCTCGACTTGCCGCAAGGCGTAGGTGATCTGCTCGTCCGTAAATCGCGACTTCTTCATCGTCCCCTTCTCCCCGGTAGGAGGACTGCAGAAGCCAGCTTAGTCCAGTTCCAGACTGCCTAACAAAAGTGGGACGAGGTCACAGGTCGGCATGGCGACACATAGCATCAATTTGCAGCAGCGGTTCTCGGAGTTAAGCTTTACAAAAGATGGCCCGATCCTCCAAGTAAGCATGCCCAGTCGGGCGACGGATGTACCGCCGGGCTACTACATGCTTTTTGTCCTTAACAGCAGCGGCGTCCCCTCGAAGGCGAAGATCGTCCGAATCAACGTTGTGGGCGGAAGTGGCGGAGGGGAGGACGCGGTTGCGCCGTCGAGACCCCAGAATCTTGTGGTTTCATTAGTCAACGGCAATCCGAAACTCAATTGGGACGTTTCGACCGATGCGATGGGCGTCGCCGGCTACTCGATTCACCGTGCCACTACCGCTTCGGTTGGTGCCGAAATTGCATTGACAAGCGAGACCACCTGGACTGACATCGGGACCACCGAAGGCATGAAGTACTGGTACTCCGTCAAGGCCTACGATGCGGTGGGGAATCTGAGCACTGCATCCGTTCTCAAGAGCATCGTTGCATTTGAGAAACCGACCAAGCCAGGTGGCTTCGCGGTCGCTTTGTCCAGCGACGATCCCAGATTGACCTTCAGTTCGTCGACCGACAATGTCGGCGTGGTGGGCTACAACGTGTACCGTTCCACTAACGGGACACTCGGCCCGCTGTTTGCGCAAATTGACGGTTATCCATGGGTGGATGCCGCCGCGCAGTCGGGCGTGAGGTACACCTATGCAGTGCGCGCTCGGGATGCTGCCGGCTACCTGAGCAACGCGACCCCTCTAAGGTCCATAACGGCTAAGTGAAATAGGCGGTAAAGCGCGGCAGCTCAGTCCTTGTTCCGCCGGCCTTTCGACTTCCTGCGTTGCCCGCCGGCATACCAGGCTCCTCGCTCCTGGCCGAAGCCTGCGCGTCGACCTTGTTCGTCCTCGCGCCGATCCACATATTTCTTGAATCGGCAGCGGCACTGCGCCGGCATCGTGCAATTGCTCATAGGCAGTGTCGGGGCATGCATGGCCAGGATCCGCATGCCCTCGAGCGCATCGACGGCGCCGCAGGATTTGGCGCCGGTCGCGATGGTGACTGCCGGAAACTTCTTAGGAGTATTCGGCATTTCAATAAAAAAGGGGCGGCCGCAGCCGCCCCCCATCCCCCAGCGAAACATTCTCATCTAATTTTTCTGACGCCTTCCCCCCCTTCGAGTCGATCGCGATGACAACAGCAAGCGCCGGCACGCGGCCCACGCTCACGTGGCCGCGGCGCACCGTCATCGCCTTAAATTCCTGGAGTGGCACAACATCGCGAGCTCCATGCCGGTTACTGGACAGCGGTCCTGTTCGGTAACCCGGCAGTCTTCCCATTGCGGGGAGACCCGTGGCTTTGCGACCCCGCCTCGCAGCGGGTGTGCCGTTTCGACGCCTGTAATCCTATCATCGCGTCGCTATCCGGCGACAACGGACCTCACAAAAACACCGCGCAGCTACGCCGGAGGCCTTTGATAACTCAAAATATTGGGACCGATTTTCCCGGCGTGACGCGGTTCTCAGTTTGCCTGACCACGTGTGCATAGACTCGGGCCTGCACAAGGGCAAACCCATCGAAAGGTGGGGACGCAAAGCTTCCGGGCTACAGACTCTTCGGAGTCCACGCCAGCGGGGTTGCCGGCAAGAGAACGCGCCGCACGCTATTCATCGCGACGCCGCGACATTGTCGTCAATGACCGAAGTTCGGTGGCCGACCCGTCCCTGAAGTTCTCGATGAAAACCCGCCCTTCTGCGAAGAAGAGGCGCAGGCATGCAATCGAAGGCACGGTATATCCTGGTTCTCGGCGCGACGCTGGTGCTCGGCGGCTGCTTTGACAGCAAGGACGACGAGAATCAGTTCGGCAATGGCGGCGGCAACGCAGTCAACCAGGCACCCACGATTTCCGGGACCGCTCCGGGCAACATTCTCGAAGGTCAGCTCTACGAATTCACTCCGGCCGCAAGCGACCCGGATGGCGATACGCTCGAATTCTCCATCGGCCGCAAGCCCGCTTGGGCCCAGTTCGACCCCGCCACCGGTCGGCTGTCAGGAACGCCGGGCTCTGCGGATGTCGGCAATTTCACAAACATCGCCATCACCGTATCTGACGGCAAGTCGACTGCGGCCCTCGCGGCGTTCGATGTGAGCGTCAACCAGATTGCTGCAGGCGCCGCCACGCTTTCTTGGAACCCGCCAACCGAAAACTCCGATGGATCGACTTTGACCGACTTGGCGGGCTACCGCATCTACTATGGCCGCAATCGGGACAACCTGAGTCAGGTAGTCGTCCTGAGTAACCCGGGGCTTACTCGTTATGTCCTGGAGAACCTCACGCCAGCGCGGTGGTTCTTTGCCATGTCCTCAGTCAACGTTGATGGGGTCGAAAGCGGCCGTTCCCAGATCGCCTCGAAAACTATCGGCTGAAACCAGTGCCGATTGACGCCCTGGACCGCAACGCGCCACCATGCGCAGGCGGCCCCGAGGTGGTTTCATGTCGGATCTCGAAAAGCGCTTTGCGGCGGCCCAGAAGGCCGCCAAGGGCCTGCGCAACTGGCCCGATAACGACTCGCTTTTCGAGCTCTACTCATATTTCAAGCAAGCGTTTGAGGGCGATGTGGCCGGCGAGCGGCCGCGCGCCTTTGACTTCGTCGCCAGGTCAAAGTACGACGCCTGGGCGGCCCGCAAGCGGATGAAGCGGGATATCGCCATGCGAGGCTACGCCAAGCTCGTGGAGCATCTCCAGTCGATCGAGAGCTGATTGCCGGCGTTCGAGTTGAGGGGTTGACATAAGATTCCCGGGACAGGTTTCACGCTTTCACCTGTGCCGAACAGGGAAAATAGGCGTTCGGTGGACGATGAACGAACCAATTGTATTCAAGCAAAGTGTCCTCGTCAGGCAGCTCGTCCTGATCCAGGTTCTCGTACCGCCAATCCTGGCGATAGGGATGTTGTACGGGCTCGCCCATGCTTATGACTGGAATTACGGCGGCCAGTTGCGGATCGTCGGGGTGCTCATCGCGATTCTGGCGCCAACGGTCTTCAAACGGCCGGAACTCAGTACCCTGACGATTCTGCCGCGATGGGGCACGATCGCCTTCAGTCTGGTTTTTCGCTGGATGGTGCTGCTCGCTCTGCTGATCGCCATCGGCTATTTGACCAAAACGTCCGAGGATTTTCCTCGCCGCGTGGTCATCAGCTGGGCGCTTATAACGCCAATTCCGCTCATCCTGGTGAGCATTACGGTCAATGAGATCGTCCGCCGGTTCATGCTAGCGTCGAGCAATATCCGCACTGCAGTTGTTGCGGGCTACAACGACGTCAGCCAGGTCTTGCTGAAGCGAATTCAGGCCGACCCCGCCCTGGGGCTTCGAGTCGCGGGATTCTTCGACGACCGCAGCGCGGAGCGATTGGGCGTTGCCGCGGGGCGGGAGTTGCTCGGCGGCTTGTCGGGCTTGCTGGGATACGCGCAGACCCACCGAATCGACGTGATTTTCATCGCCCTGCCAATGCGTCAGGTGCAACGCGTGGTGGATCTCCTGGACGAGCTCCGGGACACGACGGCCTCGATCTATTTCGTGCCGGACATTTTCGTGATGGACCTGATTCAGTCGCGTACCGCGGATATCTCGGGCGTGCCGATCGTTGCGATGTGCGAGACGCCATTCCAAGGGACGCGTGGCGTGATCAAGCGGACCATGGATGTCGGCATCGGCTCGGTGGCAGTCGTCCTGCTGGCACCTCTCCTGCTGATCGTGGGAATTCTGATCAAGCTCGGATCGCCGGGCCCGGTTTTTTTCCGCCAGCGCCGCTATGGTCTCGACGGACAGATCATTGATGTCTACAAGTTCCGGACGATGACGGTGACCGAAGACGGCGCGAGCATCCAGCAGGCGACGCGCGACGATAAGCGAGTCACTCGACTCGGAAAATTCCTGCGGCGATACTCGATCGATGAGCTTCCGCAGCTCTTCAACGTGCTAGCTGGCAGCATGAGTCTCGTGGGGCCGCGGCCGCACGCGGTTGTGCACAATGAGGAATACCGGAGACTCATTAAAGGCTACATGGTTCGCCACAAGGTGCTGCCCGGCATCACGGGTCTGGCGCAGGTGAATGGCTGCCGCGGCGAGACTACCCGCCTGGAGGATATGAAGGCGAGAATCGAGTACGACCTCGATTATTTGCGTCAGTGGAGGCCTACGCTCGATGTCAAGATTCTGTTCATGACCGCAGTGCAGATTTTTGGAGACCGCAAGGCGTACTGAATTCGTTCAACCGACATAATGTGGGTGCGGAGATCGCGACCAGTTCACAGTGTCCGGAAGGGTTGTCGGGCCCCTGTGATACAGTGCCCCCGGGGGCTGCGTTGGGTTCGGTAGAATGGTTTCGGTGAGGGCCAAACTCATGAATAAGCCAGTCCTGCGGTCGCTTTTGTTTGCGACTTGCTTGTGGCTGCCTGTCGCTGCATTCGCGGCCGACGTGCGTACGGAGCCTCGCGTAGATCTTCGCGCTGAGTACAACGACAATCTTGACCTGGATCCGGTGACCACTTCGGATTCCGAAGTTGCCGGGTACATCGCCGAAGCGGATCTGCTGGTGGGCATCGCGACTCCTCGTGGAGAGACCTCGCTGCGCCCACGCGTGCGTTTCCAGGACTATCCGGACCGGGAGGATTTTGAACGGTTCGAGGGCTTCCTCGACATGCTTTCGCGCTATGAATGGCAGCGAAGCAACTTCAATTTCGCCGGCAATTTCGCCCACCAGGATCTGTACAATTTTGACACACCTGGTGGTGGCTTCGACCCACTCGATCCAGGTGGTGGGGACCCGGGCGGGGGCGCAGATACGATCGGACAAACGCGCACTTCGCTGGGTTTGGCGCCGACTTTCGAACACCAGGTCACGGAACGCGCGAGGCTCGGTGTCGGTGTCGACTACCTCGTGACGCAATATGACGCTGACGAAGGACAATCAAACCGGACCGATTATGACTATGGCGTCCTCGATGGTTACCTCGCCTGGGCCTTGAACCCCTCCAGCGATTTCACGGTTGGCGCATACGTTTCCCGATATGAAGCCGACGACGATATCGAGACCACCGATGCCGTCGGCGGGCGCCTGGGCTACACGTATCGATGGTCGGAAACCGATGGACTCGAAGCGACGATCAATTACGAGCGTAACGAAACGGAGTCGCTCGTGCCCGTGTTATTCGAGGAGACCACCTCTGACTTCGGCGGAAGGTTGACAGCTTTCCGCAAGCTCGAAGTGAGCGAGTGGCGATTGTCCGTCGGCCGCGCATTTGTACCGACGGGCGACAGCGGAAAATCGGTGGTCGATCAGTTCCGAATCCAGTATGACCGCTTGCTGTCGGAGCGTCTCTCGCTAAGGGGCGCCGCACGCTACGATAAGCGCAGTGGCCTCAGCAGCCTTGATGAAGGCAGTGATCGTGACTATGCGCGTGTCGACGTCACGATGAAGTGGCTCATAACCGAGAAGTGGTACGTAGGCGGCGGCTACAGCTATATCTGGGAAGATCGTGAACAGGCGGCTGGCGACGCTTACAACAATCGACTCTTCATCAATTTCGGGTATCAGGGGCTCGCTCAGCAGTCACTTGGGGATCGTCGATGACCAGAGATATTCGCACCTTCGTGAGTGGCTTGTGTGCAGTGTGCCTGGGCGTGATCGCCGGAGTCGGCGCCCAAGCGCAGGATGCAGGAGCCGACTACAGGCTTCACGCGGGCGACAGCATTACTGTGTCGGTATGGAAAGAACTGGAACTCCAGCGCAAGGTCATCATTCGACCGGATGGCCGTTTCTCGTTTCCGCTGGCAGGTGAAGTGCAGGCAGCAGGCCGCAGCGCCGATCAGGTTCGCATCGACATCGAGAATCAGCTCAAGAAGTACATTCCCGAGGCGGTGGTTGCCGTCATGGTCGAGGACGTTTCCGGCAACCGCATCTATGTCATCGGCCAGGTCACCAAGCCCGGCATGTACGTCATGAATCCGGAGCTCACGGTATTGCAGGCGCTCAGCCTCGCTGGCGGATCGACGCCGTTTGCGAAGCTGGACAACATCAGCGTGATTCGTGGCACGGGCACCGCCCAGAAGACTCTTCCGTTCCGGTACGACCAAGTGATCGAGGGAAAGGCACTGCAACAGAACATCACGCTTGAAAGCGGCGATGTCGTCCTCGTGCCCTAAGTATAAGGTTGAGCAGACGATGACAATTGAGGATGCAATCCGTCGCGCAAAGCTCCTTGGCCAGGCGCGGCTGCAGCAGCAAGATCTGGAGGAGGACGATTCCGCGCGAGTGGGCCGATCGGCAAGGGGATCGGACTCCAGTCGCCCAGCGGCGCGATCTGCCGGGCCGGTGATTCCGCTCGAACCGCTGCCCTCGATCGAGATCTCAGCGATCACTTGCGAACAGAATCGGATTCTGGTTTTCGAGAGCCAGCAGCGCGATTATCCGGCTGCGGACGCAGCGTATCGTCTGCTTCGGAGCCGTCTGCAAAACCGGCTGAAGCAGAACAACTGGTTCTCGCTCGCCATTGCAAGTCCGAGCCAGAACGACGGCAAGTCGATCACGTCGCTGAATCTTGCGGTAAGCATCGCCCGCGAGAAACAAAAGCCTGTTTATCTGCTGGACCTGGACATGCGCAACCCGAGTATGTGTGCGTTTCTGGGTCTGAAGGACATGAGGCCGCTGCCGGATTATTTTCTCGGGCATGCGCGGCCGGAAGAAGTTCTCTACCAGACGTCTATTGCGAACCTGATCGTGGCAGGCGCGCCCTTTGCCGTCGATGGCGCCTCGGAGATGCTGGCGGGCCCGCGCTTCAGCGAGTTGCTGGCGCACATTCGACTTCGGTCGCCGAATGCTTGCGTCCTGCTCGATCTGCCGCCCGTAAACGTCACTGACGAGGCGCTACTGGTTGGTCCGCGCGTTGACGCGTTTCTCGTCGTAGTGTCTGAAGGAAAGACCGAGCGCAAGCAACTGGCACAGACTTTGAGCTCACTTGCGGAGTTCACCATTGCAGGCGTTGTCGTCAATCGGTCCAGCGACAGCCATACGTTCGAGTATTCTCAGTACTCGGCGTAAGTCGGTTCGCACGTGAGCGACCCTGCTCCGTCCAGTCACTATTCGTTGCCCGGCGGCGATGACGCCGTTGCAGCGGGCGATGCGGGCGTCGTCATCTACACCCACTCGCTCCTCGGTTCCTCTATGACGTTTATAGCGAGTCACGCGGAGGCGCTCCGGCGTTACCGGCCTGTGTACGCAGGTTCTCGCCGTGTTGAGGGACTGGCACTGCCTGAAGGTCGTGCTTTTACCGCAAACACTGGCGGGATCCGGGGACTTGCCCGGGAGTTCATGTTCCGCCGCTGGGGCATGGCTGGTCACCTGTCGTCGCAGCTGAAGTCGTTCCGGCCCCGGCTCGTGCACGCTCACTTCGGGCAGTCCGGGCCGGCGGCTCTGGATTTGGCCGATGCCCTGGGAATTCCGCTCGTCGTGACATATCACGGCCAGGACGCGACCATTAGCGAATCACAGGCGCGCCAGAGCTGGCGGGGACGCGAGTACCTGCGCGGCAGGGAGCGGGTCAAGGCGCGTGCCAGCAGGATCGTCGCAGTGTCGGATTTCATCCGGTCCCGCTTGCTGGAGCAGGGCTTTCCCGAGAGCAAAGTCGTGACCCATCGCAACGGAGTCGACACCGACTACTTCAGCCCGACATGTGAACCACGCGAGCCGATTGTCGTATTCGTCGGCCGATTCGTGGAGAAGAAAGGCTGCGAATACCTTGTTCGCGCCCTGGGACTTCTCGGGCGAAAAGGCCGCGATGTGCGAGGTGTTCTTATCGGAGACGGTCCGCTTCGACCCGAACTTGAGCGGCTTGCGCGCGATCAGGTTGCCAACGTTCACTTTACCGGCTTTCTCGGCCTCCAGGCCGTTAAGTCCTGGCTGTCGAAGGCGTCCGTCGTGGCCGTGCCGAGTGTTACCGCGGCTGATGGCAACAGCGAAGGTCTGCCGACTGTCATTCTCGAAGCACAAGCGATGGGTACACCCGTCGTGGTGACCCGCCATGCCGGGAACGCGGAGGGCGTGATCGAGGGTCGAACCGCCATGATTGTGGATGAGCGCGACACGGAGGCGCTGGCGGACGCGGTACTGAGATTTGTAGACGATCCGAATGCGGTTGCGACTTTTGGTGCGAGCGGTCGCGAGTGGATTGAAGAGAGCTTCAGCATCGCTTCACAGGTTGCCGGACTCGAACGCATCTACGACGAGGCGCAAGGTTCGGGATGAACCAGACACGTTTCATCGCGGGATCGGGACGAAGTGGTACGACGTGGGTCCTAGACACTCTGGCGGCGGCCAATTCATTGCGTCCCGTGTTCGAACCTCTGAATCCCTATGCGTCGCCAGTGGGTCAGATGTATGCGCACAGGGTTCTGTCGCGTAGCGAAAAACACGCGGAGCTGCATACGTTCCTCGAGGACGTATTTGCCGGCCGCGAGATCCAGCTGTGGTCCAAGTACAGGCGACTCTCGCACTGGCTGATTCCAACGGGCGCTGCACTTGGTACGGTCGCTGATGCAAGTCGGCTTGCGCGGCGCTGGGCTCGATTCCTCAAGGAGGCCCCCGGCCTTGCCGCCAAGGCATCTCATCGCGAGCCGCTGGTCAAGTGCATTTGGTCGAACCTTATGCTTGGCTGGCTTGCAGAGGACTGCAATTGCCGAATTTTGTTCGTCATGCGGCATCCCGGTGCAGTCATTGAGTCGGAACTTCGCAGCGGCTGGACCGCGGACGATACGCTTGACCGCTTCAGGCGCGATCCTAAGCTGCGCGATCTGGGCGGCGGCCGTTACGGGCCATTGCTCAAGGAGCGGCTTGAACCAGTCGAGTCGCTGACTTTGCGTTGGCTCATTGAGAACCAGCCGGTCGCGAACGGGGAGGTGTCCGGCGTAAAAGGCGTGGTGCATTACGAGGAACTCGTGGCTAAGTCGCCCCTTGCCTGGGGAAAGATCAAGGACGTGCTGTCGCTCGAACTAATCCCGGACGCAAAGATGCTTGCACGGCCGTCTCAACAGAGTTGGCCGCCCGGATCAGCTTCCGTTCAACGGCGTTCCGCAAGCTCTGAGTGGATGCCCGGCCTCACCGCGGATCAATCTGGCAGGATCCAGCGATTGCTTGACCGGTGTAATTTCGGCATGTACTCGATGCATCGTCCGAATCCGTGCCGCGCAGCAGAGCTCGCCAACCCCAAGATGGTGGAAGGGGACACGTGAGTTCATCTGCTATCTGGCAAATCTCATTTGGCCTCATTTTCGTCATCATCATGCTGGCAATTGCCGCAGGCGCAAGGCGCACGATCTCGATCGCGCTTTTGTTGGTACTCGTTCCGTTTCAAAGCATCGACACGCGCTACGCGTCTTCCAGCGTACTGATCACTTACGCGCTCGCGGTCGTGCTGCTGGTGACCGGTGGTTTGAGGAAACGCATGTTGCTGTCACTGTCGTTGATTGTGCTCGCATACGCCATCAGCCTGGCGCTTGCGGATAAGTCGATGTTGATGCGAAATGTGCTTTTCATGTTTCAGTTCTTCTCGTGCCTGGTCGCCTTCGTCCTGGCCTACAACTATGCCGATTTGGTCGAGGATGAGCGCCACGTAGTAAGCGTTCTGTTGGCGGCCAACGTCCTGGCGATTCTTTATTGTATTCTTCAACTTACGGTTGGACCAGGCGAGCGCTTCATCCCGTTCGGCATCGACGAGTTCAAATTCAACCTCAACCGCCACCCTGGCGACCCGCGATTGGTCGGTCCTTTCGACAATCCGGGTACGACGGCCGGGTATTTCATGCTCATGTCTCTTGTGTGCGCAGTCGAATTCATGTTCAGCCGGGGGCGCCGACGCCTGTTCGTGAGTCTCATCGCTGGATTCAACCTGCTTGGTCTCGTGGCAACCGCCAATCGAGCCGGGTTCGTGGCGCTGCTTGCCTTGGCACCCCTCCTTTTGTTCGCGTATCGGGCGGAACTTGGCGCCAAGAAGGTATTTCAGTATTCCGTGACCGGGGTTGTGGCGCTGGTGATCGCGGCGACCATGGCCGTGGCATTCACCGACTTCAACATCATGTTCCAGCGGATGGAAAGAGTGACTGAAATGGAGGGCGGCGTTCCTGCGACACGACAGGAGGGGTGGCCCGTGGCGTTTGCGAAGATCAAGGAGAATCCATGGTTTGGCGAGGGGCCGTACTTCTGGACTCGCGAGGACGCTGAAGACATCGATCAGGCGCCCTACGAGTACGACGAGGAAGGAGGACTCGTGTCGGCATACGACCACTTCCCCCACAGCTTGTACCTCTACCTGCTGCGCACCGTTGGCATCGTCGGCCTGTTGGCCGTCATCGGATTCTTTCTGCGGGCGTGGACCATCCTGTATGGAGCGCTGCGATACGAGTCGACCGGCTATCGAGCGGCGATCGTGCGCCTGGGGCTTTTCCTGATTCCTGCGTTCCTGATCTCGCAGATCACATTGGAGTTCCATCGCCCGAACACGATGGACTACGCGCAGTTCGTCTTTGCTCTGGTTGGCTTGCTGGTGGGGATGAGCGATCGATGCAGGCGTGCGGCACTTGCCGGTGACAAGTCCGAGACGCCGGCAGCAGTGCATGGGCCAGCGGCGGTCATTGCATGAGCTCCCTGAGCCCAGCGCGAGGCGCCCGATGCCCCAGGGTCCTGATGATTGGTCCCTTCCCACGCGAACCAGACCGGATCAATGGGGGCGTAGCTGCGGCGCTCATGTATCTTTCGGAAGCCTTGTCAATCCGGACCGATGTCGAGCTCATCGGTGTGCGGATCGCAAAGGACGAGAGCGACATCTGTGCATCCGGACGTTATTCCTGGGCGATGGTGGATCTGCCGCTGGGCCGTCTCAGCCTATCGACTCTTTATCGTCGCCAGCTCGCTCGACTCAAGCAGATCGTAGGTCACTTTCGCCCGGACATTGTGCACGCGCACGGCACCGACATCGCGGGATTCCTGGCCGTGCGAGCTGGCGTCCCGGCCGTCGTGACGGTGCACGGTTTGCTTGCGGAATGCGCCAGGTTCCATACAAACTTAGCGGCGCGTATTCGCGCTGCGTTGGCAGCGGCAGTGACGGAACGGCCGACCGTCCGGAGTGCATCTGACCTGATTGCCATAAGCCCGTTTGTGGCGCAGTACTATGGAGCGGAGATTCGCGGCCGCGTCCACAACATTCCCAACGCCATTGCGTCGGAATACTTCAATATTCGGCGTAAGGTAGAGCCAGGGCTGTTCCTCTACGCTGGCCGAATCGCCAATGGCAAGGGTTTGGTGGAGCTTCTATCGGCCGTGGCGTCGCTTGACAATGAGAGAGTAAGACTCGTCTTGGCGGGAGCGACGCCTGATCCTGAGTATGAACGCATGCTGCGGATGGAAGCGAAACGCCTTGGAGTATCTCAAAAGGTGCAGTTTGCGGGGCTACTTGACGAGCCGGCGCTGACTGCCGAGTTCGCGCGCGCACAGGCGCTCATTCTGCCCTCACATCAGGAAACCGCGCCGATGGTCGTGCAACAAGCTATGGCGGCGGGACTGGTAGTCGTAGCGACGCGGGTTGGCGGTATCCCGTATCAGATAGTCGATGGACGGACGGGCCTGCTATTCGATGTGGGCGACGCAACTCGGCTTGGCAGTCATCTCGCCAGAATTCTGGCCGAGCCAGGATACGGCGAGGAGCTCGGACAAGAAGCAAAGCGCGATGCGCTCAAGCTCTACCCGGCGGCCGTCGTGGCGTCCGCGACCGCAGCGGTTTACCGGGACATCCTGGGTATCAGTAAGCGGCAGGCTGCTTGAGGCGACTTACTCCATGACTTACGACCTGCACGGCATTCCCAATCGGAATTATCTGATCGCCTGCTGGCTCATCCTGGCCATTGCACTCGGGCTACGCCTCTGGGGCATCGATTACGGCTTGCCTTTCATCTATTGGACGGACGAGTACCACGAAGTGATGCGTGCCATGGAACTCGGATCCGGTGGCTTCAATTGGGCCAGGACCGGAAAAGGCGGGTTCTACCTGCTCCTGTTCCTCGAATACGGCGTGTATTTCGTCATGCTCAAGCTGTCGGGTGCGATCGCCTCAATCGGCGAGTTCGCCGAGTTGTTCGTGCGGGACCCCTCGGTTTTTTACCTGATGGGTCGATGGACCGCGGTAGCTTTCGGCTGCGCCACCGTCGCAATGGCTATCGTGATTGGTCGTCTGGGGTACCGTAGCGGCACTGGGCTGCTGGCAGGCCTGATCCTTGCCGTCAATGTGGTGCACGTGGACCTCTCGCACCGCGTCGGTGTGGACATACCCATGACGCTGTTCGCTGCGCTCGCACTTTACTTCGGACTCCGCATTGCCGGGGGCGGTTCACGCAGGGATTACGTGCTCGCGGCAGTCTGTGCAGGCCTCGCCACGACGACCAAGCTGCCTGGCATACTCGTCCTACTTCCGCTTTTGATTGCGCACGGATATCGCGTCGGCCTGGAGCGTCGGGGTGAGCGTCGCTGGCTAGGAAGCCCGAGCCTGTGGTTGGCGCTGGCGCTTTTCATGCTGGTATGGGTCGGAACGAACCCGGGAATACTCTTCGCAAACGATTACTTGTCGCTGTTCACGGGGTCGCCTTCCGAAGCAGTCGAGGAGGCGACCAATGCATCCGCGCAACCAGTGTTGTGGATCTACTACCTGGACGTGATTCGTGGGTCCATGGGGTGGCCACTATTCGTTGTCGCGCTTCTGTCGGCCGCCTATGCCGCCTTCAGGCGCACTCCTGCGGACATCCTGCTGCTCGCATACGCGATCGCAAACTACGTGGCAATCTCCAGCACATCGTCGGAGTACCTGTATTTCCCGCGCTATACATTGCCGATCATCTTCGTCCTTTCAGTGCTTGCCGCACGCGCAGTCTCGGATGTCGCACAAAGATTGCCGCGTGGAAGAATGGCGTTTGGATCCCTTGCGATAGCCGCCCTGGCTGCATGGCCCCTGGCGGAGTCGGTGGATAATGCGCGGCTTTTGACTCGAACCGACACACGGACTCTGGCCAAGACCTGGTTCGACACCCATGTCCCTGCCCGCAGCCAGGTGCTGATCGAGGGCGGCAAGATCTCAGCTTCACGCCTGAGCGTTCCGCTTGAGGATTCCCTGGAGTCGATCGATCACCGGATCGAGCATTGGAAGAAGATCGAACCGCGGCAGGCCAGGTATCTCCAGATGAAGCGCGCCGTACACGACGGCGGCGGCTACGAGCTGGAACTCGTCAAAATCAGTTCAATCGCACAGCTTGCGGACTACCGGCGTAAAGGGGTCGAGTACTTCGTCATCCGTCCTGAATATTTTGACGGCTCCAGAAAAGCCAAGGGTAGCAGTGAACGGTTTCTGGGCGAACTTAGGGCGAGCCCCGACGTAGAATTGGTGGCTCGTTTTGGCGGCGTCGCCGAAAAGCGGCCCGGACCAATGGTCGAAATTTATCGCGTCCGGCTACGTGCCGTGCAAGGACCATGACGTGCCTGGACGACTCAAGATCCTCTTTATCGTCCACAACCCTACGCGTCAGGGTGGCGCGTACTATCGCGGCCTGAATCTCGGCGCGCCACTCGCGCGGCGCGGCCACGAAGTGACTCTCATGGCGATACATCCCAGCGCGCGTTTCAGGCTGACGGAGCGCGAACTCGATGGCGTGAATCTGGTTGAAACTCCGGACCTCCTGTGGGGGGTCGGCCGAACGGGCTGGGACCCCTGGAACACTTTTCGCAGGACTTCCTGGATTCGCAAGCACGACCTGGACATCATTCATACCGTCGATACGCGACCTGCCGTTTCTTTGCCAGCACTCTGGGGACGGCGCGCAAGCGGCGCTGCGTGGGTGGCGGACTGGACGGACTGGTGGGGGCATGGCGGTGCCACTACCGAGCGGGAAGGTCGCCTGATTCAGTGGCTGATCGGGCCGCTCGAGCAATGGTTTGAGGAGAAACCACGACCCAAGGCCGATGGCACAGTCGTAATCTCGCATGCCCTTGGGCGAAGGGCCGAAGATCTCGGGATCGATGGTCGTGAAATCCTCTACCTGCCGCCAGGCGCGGACCCGGCAGCCATCCGGGATACATCGGTCGCGATAGCGCGCCAGGCATGCGGCCTCGATACTCGTGGCCCATTGATTGGCTACCTCGGCAACATTTACCAGAGGGACGCCGACCTTCTGTTTGAAACCATGGAGAGACTCCGTGCATCTGACGCTCGTCTCCTGATGGTCGGGGATCCCGGTTGCCGACTGCCTGATTCTGTCAAGAGTCGCGTCACCATCACTGGACGCCTACCTTTCGAAAGAATGGTCGACCACCTCTCGGCGTGCGACGTACTCGCCCTGCCACTATCCGACACGATCGCGAACCGTGGCCGCTGGCCTTCCAAAGTCAACGAATACGTGGCGGTGGGCCGCCCAACGGTTGCCTGTGACGTCGGCGACGTGGCAGACCTCTTGCGCGATAACGACATTGGATTGCTGGTCCGGCCTGACGCAGTGGATTTCGCTGCCCGCATCGACGAGCTGCTGGCGGACCCTGCACGAGCCCGGGCAATGGGAGATCGCGCGCGGGAAGTCGCGCGCACGAGCTATTCGCAGGATGCGGTCGCGGAGAAGCTCGAGATGTTCTACCGCAATACGATTGCCGCTCGTGCGGCCCGACACTGAGAGGCGCAATGTTCAACACGACCAAGTCTGCCTTGATCACCGGTGGCTGTGGCTTTGTAGGCCGCAATTTGACACGACGCCTCCTGAAGGAGGGCTATCAACTTTGGATCGTAGACGACTGCTCAATCGGCTTGCATTGCGACGAGTGGCTGCCGGGCGCCGCGAAGCGGAGAGAGATTGCGCGCAACGTCTTTGAGTACGACAGCGGTCGGGTAATCTTCGTGCACGGCGACGCGCGGGATTTTTTCGCCAGCCGGGTTGAACTGGGACCGCTCGAGGAGCCGGAGTTCGGCGACGTGTTCCATTTTGCAGCCATTGTCGGCGGACGACTCGTCATCGACGGCAATCCCATGGCGGTCGCGCTCGATCTTGCCCTGGATGCGCTTTGCTTCAACTGGGCCATAAAGAAGCGCCCGGAGCGTCTCCTTTATGCGTCATCGTCGGCTGCGTATCCCGTCGATCTGCAGGGCAAGGACGGCGCCGTAGCCTTAAAGGAATCGGACATCCAGTTTGGGGGCCGCCTCGGCCAGCCAGATATGACCTACGGCTGGTCGAAATTGACTGGCGAGTACCTGGCGCGGATCGCACACCAGCACTACGGCCTGCACACAGCCTGCGTGCGCCCGTTCTCCGGCTACGGCGAGGAGCAGGACCTCACCTATCCCGTGCCAAGCATCGCATTGCGCGCGGCGAAGCGCGAGCGTCCAATCACCGTTTGGGGAAGCGGATTGCAGGGCCGCGACTTCGTCCACATCGACGACTGCATCGAGGCGATGCTACGCGTTCTCGTGGCTGTCAGCGACGGTAGCGCCGTCAACATCGGCTCGGGAAAACTCATTAATTTCCTCGAGGTGGCCAAGCTGTTCGTCAAACTGGAGGGCTACGAGGCCGAGGTAAAACCGCTGGAGGACAAGCCAGTCGGTGTGCACTCGCGCTACGCCGACATCAGCCACATGAAAAAGGTTCTGGATTGGCAGCCGGCGGTCACAGTGGAAGAGGGTTTCCGCCGCGTTCTCGCGATTGCTCATGAGCGCAAAGCCAGGGGTTTATGACTGCATGCCGCGTCGTGCCGCTCGCCGTGATCTCACCGGTGCGGGACGAGGCGACGCTCGTGCACAACACCCTGGAAGCAATGACTGCGCAGACGATTCGACCCCAGGAGTGGTTATTCGTCGACGATGGATCGAGTGACGGGACCCGGGCGATCATTGAGGCATATACGGCGGACTACCCCTGGATCCGGGTAATCGGCCGAGAGAATCGCGGATTCCGCCAACTCGGATCCGGAGTCGTGTCCGCCTTCAACTACGGCCGGGAAAACCTGCTGACGCGCGACTATCAGTACATTGCCAAGCTGGACGGGGACATGTCGTTCCCTCCCCGCTATCTCGAGGTGATGATCGACCGTCTCGAACGCGATCCGAAGTTGGCGGCCGTGTCCGGAAAAGTTTTCAGACCGGAAGAAGGCGGGTTTGTCGAGGAGTTCATGATTGACGAGATGGTCGCCGGCCAGTTTAAGCTGTACAAGCGGGAGGCGTTCGAGGCAATCGGTGGCTTTCCACAGACGATCCTATGGGACGGCATCGACATCCACCGCTGCCGAATGAAGGGGTACACGACCTTGTCGTTTCATCATGCCGAGGCGCGACTGATACATCACCGCCTCATGGGATCTTCGGACGCAAACGTATTCAAGGGGCGCGTGCGACTCGGCCGCGGCATCTGGTTCATGGGCTATCACCCGCTGTATGCTGTCGCGTCGGGGTTGTTCCGGATGCACGAGAAGCCATACCTGATTGGCGGACTCATAATCATTGGCAGTTACTTTTACGCGGCGTTGCGGCGGGAGCCTCGCTATGAGGACCGCGAGTTCATCGCGGCACTCCGGGAGTGGCAGCTTAGAAAGTTGCGTTCGCTGGTCAGTTTTGGACGGAGGTCGTCCCGCAGTGAGGGCGGCTGAGGCAACTGCGCCGGACGTCTGGCCAGCGGGTGGCCACGTGTCGCAATGCGGCGACCCGGGCCGACCTGCGAAATCGTGGTCGCATGTCATATTTACCGTGATTTGCGTCGCGAAACCGCCATGTCCGACGTTGACCAAAGTCACTTCGGAACCTAATCTCGATCATGTCGTCTGAAATCAACTGTGTCGCCCTGCGGTGCATTGGGAAGTCGCCTTATGGTCAATAGACTGGTCGCCGTCGTGCTTGGCTTGGCGCTCACAGGCACCGCGTTGGGTGACGACAAGCGAGTCCGGTTCGTAGGTGATTTTGAGTCCGGGCACATCGAGCCGAACGGCGACCGGCACAACGGTTTCTACATCGGCACACTGCCAAACCCGCAGTCCGCCGCTGACATTATCGTCAGCGGTGACAGCGATTTCGGGCCCACTTCCAATGCCGACACGCGAGTCGTCCGCAGCGAAGGCGTGGGCGGGCAAACTGTAACGCCGCGCAAGGGGCAGTTTTTTCTTCGTTCTGAAGTTTTTCGCGACAAGAACTACGAGAAACTGAACGGCGACGTCCGCAATAAACCCCGTTCGAAGATCTACCTGTCCAACAGCAGTCACGAGATCGACTTCGACGTCGAAGGGTTCACTGGATTTTCCATATTCGTTCCGAAGAATTTCGAGAACGAGCTCGGGGTACGCGACCATCGCGGATCGTCCGTGCTGTTCGAGATCTGTTCTGACTCTTCCAGGTCCCTCGTGAATCTCGGGGTGTGGGTGGCGGAAAACTCCAACCAGGCACATTGGTACATTCGGACAACGGCAAATCCGAATTCGGTCTCCGACAGCCGCCAGTTCGAGCAGTTGATCGACCTCGGGCCGGTCAGCGCAGACGTCGGGAAATGGACTGACTTCGTATTCCGCTTCCGCTTCAATCCGTTCTCGGTTGCGACCAATCCCGCAACCAAGGGTGTGGCCGAGGCCAGAAACAAGCTCTATGAGGGCAACAAGGGCATCCTGCAGATATGGAAGGCGCAAGGCGATGTGGATGAGAAAGGCAATCGCAAGATGACGCTGTTGGTGGACAAGGTGAACGAACCTGTCGGACTCGCCCCGCATGCGACAGCCAACATCAAGCATTTGTGGCGCATTTACAAGTATGGGTGGCTGAAAAGTCCGACGACGCTGACACATCCTGTGTGGTTCGGATTCGATGAGATTCGCATGGGCCTCGTGATCGGCAACGGGACAGGTTTCGCGGACGTGGCACCCGCAAGTGCTGCCTGCACGACGGACTGCGTCGCAGACGTCGCGGCGCCTCCAATGCCACCTAACGGCCTGATGGTCGAGTAGGCGCGGCAAGGCAGTCGAACTTGACTGCCTCCACACCCTGGGTTTAGCTACCGGTGCCGTATGCCGACGGCGCCTCCGGTATCTTCGTGAATTCCCAAAGCCCGTCCATTGCAGAATCCAGTTCGAAAGCTTGCGGCAATAGGCGGGCGACAATCTTCGTCCTATCCGACACGAGGTCAGGCTCTACTCTCCTGGATCAATGTCTCGGTGCCAACCCGGACATTGCGTCCCTTGGCGAGGTGCACTGGCTGCGCGCCTATGCGACGCAGGATCGCAAGCTTTACAACCCCGAGCATGAACTCGTCTGCTCGTGCGGACGGCAGGTTGTGGTCTGCCCATTCTGGTGCGGCGTAGAAGCGACCATCGGGCGCCCCCTCGCCGGGCTAGAACTGCGTTCTGAAAGGCTGCGCAGGTTGCTTACGCGCATGCCTGGTTCGTTCCGAATGCGTCTGGTTCGACGCCTGGCAGGTCTGGAGGCCGTCGCACTGGACAGCACCGCACTTTACGACGCTGTGTCCATTGTGACTGGTCGCCGCCATTGCATCGATTCATCAAAGTCCGTGCCGCGATTTCGCGCAGTCTTCGACCTGGAGCCAAACCGTACTTTCGCAATCGTGCTGGTGCGGGACTATCGGTCGGTCGTGCACTCCAAGATGAGGCGCGGCGTATCGCTCGAGAGTGCCGCCGGCCGATGGCGCAGGAAAATGGAGCAGATCGAAATGCTGACAAAAGACGTTCCAGCCACAAAAGTCTCCGTGCTCAAGTACGAAACTCTGTGTGAGGCACCGCAGAGCGAGCTGTCCAGGCTATGTGCATTTATTGGCGTGCCATTCACGGAGTCGATGGTCAGGCGTCCGTCCGGAGACATACATCACATCGGCGGCAGTCCATCGAAATTTGACCCGTCGAGGGCTGAGATCGTTCGCGACAGGCTAGGCGACGACGCATTTCAGCCGGAGCAACTGGCGCGGCTTCGGCAGATCGTGGGGCCATTTGCCGCCAAGTGGGGCTATTGAATCGGGTAGCCCAGCGGAAGCATCAAATTTCGGCGAGGTATCCCAGGCGGGTCAAGTCGCGGCCCAGATGCGACTGGAGCCGAAGGTTGTCTGCGCGGAAGTGTGAAAGTATCGAGCGGTTCCGCTCGGGGCCCAGAACTTTCCCGGATGCGGGCGAAAAGCGCCTCAACAGGTAATAGTCCAGCGCGCGGATCACCCTCACCATGTTGAGATAAAGTCGCTGCGGAATGCGGGTCGTAGGAGCTTCACCACCCACGCTCGAGCGGCTGACCAGATGCCGATTCAAGGCGGCGAGCAATCTCATTCCTCGATAGGAAAGCGAGCGGCGCTCGCTTTTGAGTCCCGACTGGAGCTCGAGCCGGTCTTCCAGGCCGATGAAGCGGGAAATTATTGCGGCTGAGCCGAGCGTGTCCTGCCGCATCTCTTCCTGCAAGAGCAACAGCAAGTTTCGCTTGGGAAAGCGATCCTCAAGGATGCGAACGATTTCGAAGTAGTAGTTCTGGTAATGAACGTTCGGGCCCGGGCCTCCACCCATCAGGGTGTCAGCAAACTCGTCGAACTCGAGACCTCCACCGGTGATGACGTACTCCGAGTAACGGGACACCATCAGGGAGGCCTGGTTCCTGATGACCATTACCAGCTTAGTGTCGGGCAGGCATGCTCGGATCTTGTCCGCCACCCGCGTGAAGTCCTCGAGATTGGTGACCCGCACACCGAGTAAGGGGTGCACGCCCGGAAGCGTGAGATGCTCGTCGCTTTCGACGTTCGTGATACCCGGAGAGTCAATGAAGTGGGCTTGATACTGCTCGAAAGTCATGTCATGAGCGATGAATGGCGTAAAGAAGCCGCTCTTGAAAACGAGATGGATGCGTGGATGTCCACGAAACAATGCGCGAAGATACGTCGATGCGCACTTCGAGAAGCCAATATGTAAGATCTGCGGGTGCGGGCGCATCGGCATGTTAACTCGAATCCACCGGGTGGCGTGTTGAGCCAAGTATTGCTTTGCAGGGCTTCGCATGTAAATGCGCAGACTGCGATCTACGCGAAATGAATGCTACCGGCGGATTCCAGTCATGACGGAGCGCACACTTCAACTAAAGGCAATCGTCGGACCGGGCCGTTCTGGAACGACTTGGGCGGGCACGCTCGTCGACAGTTGCCCCGACGTTATCTATCGTTTCGAACCTTTTCACAGGCTTGCGCAGGCCGTCCCCGAAATCGGGGAGTGGTTCCGCAAGCTGAAGGAGCAGGAAGTCCGAGAGCAAGACCTGTCGCGTCTTTACCAACTCCTTCGGCCGGCTGAGCCATTGACAAACAAGGAACCGTATTTTGCCGGCAAGTCGTATAACTTGTTTACCGCGGGACGGCGGCAAATGTGGCCAATCGCCCGCATGGTCGGCCCAGCCCGACGGCTCTACCGCTCGCTGTATTCGCCGCAACCGGGACCGCCGCTCGTGTTCAAGGAAGTCACGTTCATCAAGCCACTTCGAAACCTCCTCGAGCATACGTCAATTCCCGTGGTCTACCTCGTGCGCCATCCTGCAGCGACCGTGCTTTCCATCGTCAAGGGCCCGGAGGGTGGGTCTATGATCGGTCGCTCTGCCCGCATCGAAAAGCTGCTGCAGGAGCACTCACCGGAGCTCGCGGTCGAATTCCGGGACATCGTAGAAGGCAGCGATCCGGTGAGCCGGACCGCACTCCTTTGGCGATGCGAAGTGGACGCCTGCGTCGAACTGGCAAGGCGTTCATCGAATGCCTTGGTCATGACTTATGAGCAGCTTGCCGGAGACACCATCGAGAACGCGAGATCGATGTTTGCGCATCTCGGTATACCCTTCGGGAGCCCAACGGTGCGCTTCATAGAATCGCTGCGTCAGATTGGATCGGCGGGAGAGTCTGCTCCGAAGCGTACAGGCTGGGGTAAGAGTTACTACAGCGTGCTCAGGAACCCCTCAGACGAGAAGGATTCATGGAAGCGAAGGATAGCGCCGGAGGATCGCTCCAAGATCGAGCGAATCGTCAGGGACTCATTGGCGTTCCGGTATTGTGCCGGTCTCGGCGCGTGGGACTAGGTTCAACGATGACGTTTCAGGGAATGCACGCCAATCTGTCGGGTGAACCGCCGCAGATCTTCATCGTCGGAATGAATGGCTCCGGCACGACGATGCTTCTGGATCACCTCGGCAGTCACTCGGCGATATTCGGATTCCCTGCCGAGACAAAATCGCTGCCGTATTTCATCTTGAACGAGGCCAAGTACGGCGAACTGAGCGTCGCGGCGAATTTCCGGCGCCTTTGGAGTGAACTGAGCGAGTCGATTTTCGGCGGAGCCGAAGCTCTGCGCCGGGACATACCCCTGCCGGATCTATCTCGCCAATCGGCTGCAGGGGCTTTCGACCATGTGATGGGCCATCTGGCTAGGTCACAAGGCAAGCGCATCTGGTGCGAAAAGTCTCCGATGCACGTGCATCACCTGGCGCTGCTTGCCGAGAAATTTCCAGACGCACGCTTTATCCACGTCATACGCGACGGAAGGGATTGTGCGGCCTCTTTTCACCGCCGATGGAAATTCAATCCCATGCGGACGATCGTGCGCTGGAAGCGGGCGGTTCGAGGAGGGCGCGAACAAGGCCGAAAGCTCGGAGCACGGTACTGCGAAGTCCGGTACGAGTCCATCACGGCACGGCCTGAGTCTGAATTTCACTCGATATGCGATTTCCTTGGACTGGAGTTCGAGCGTGCGGTACTCGGTGCCGGTAGGGAACGTCCGAACTCGACCGCTCCTGAGGGCGGACAAGTCATCCGCAACGAGCGAAGCGCCGTTCAGTACTTCGGTGCCAAATGCATAGCGCGTATGGAGGCCGTGGCCGGCTTGACATTGGCGGAGTTCGGCTACACGTGTGGCGATGCATTTGGCGACGCTGATCCTGGCTCGCTGCGAATGCGCTGGTGGACTTTTCAGGACGACATCGTGAGGCTCGGCGCATTTATCACGCGCCAGGGACGCATTCTCAGGCCTTCCAAGTGGGGCTACCTTGCCAGCCGGATTCGCAGCGCGCTCCAGCAGAAGTCGTCGCTGTGACCCTGTCGGGCCTGAAATGGCGTATGCGCCGCATGCGATCCGACGGGCTGGCCGCGGGCCGAAAGCTCGCCTGGATTGCACATCGCCCCGCGACTGGGTCCGCCATTCCCGTCTTCATTGTCGGCTCACAGAGAAGCGGGACGGGAATGCTTGGGCAATGCCTCGGGCAGAGTCCAGAGTTTGTCAATCTCGGCGAGTCCGACCCGCGCGCATTTCGGGGTTACACGCTCCGGGAAGACGACGTCATCGGACGGATGATCGATCAGTGCAGATTTCGGCACCTGGTATTCAAGCCATTGAAGGACAGCCATCGGATAGCAGATTTGCTGTCACTTCGCGGACATGGACGCGCCGTATGGGCTTATCGCAATCCCATGGATCGGATCAATTCAGCAATCCGGCAGTTCGGCAGTCACCCAAGGCAGGCCTTCGAAGAGTTCATTTCCGGAAACAAGACCCCCTGGCAACTGCAGGGAATGTCCAAAAGAGTGCAAAGCGCGATCAGCAAATTCGACTTTCGCGATTTGAGCGACGCCGACGGCGCTGCGCTGATGTGGTGGGTACGGAACTCCCTGTATGTTGACCTCAAACTGTATTGCGACCAGAGGGTGCGCTTGTGGTCCTACGACGCTTTCGTCACGGATCCGGAAGTCGAACTGCGACGCCTTCTGCGGTTCCTGGATGGCCGTTTTCATCCGTACATGCTGGATTCAGTGCATGCCCGCTCGCTGCGCAAGGAGGAGGCTCCAAGCTTGAAGCCTGTAATTTCCGACCTTTGTAAAACGCTTTACGAGCAATTGGAAGCCGAGTCAGCCAAACAGCCAACCGAGCAGACTTGAGGCCACGTTTTTCGTTCGCCAAGCGCCGGCAACTACGAACGGAACAGGATCCCGCCAGTCCCAATTTGCAAACGACCGCGCAGTGAGCAGGCTGCGCAGCCAGCTGCCGGCCGAAATCTTGCCCTGACGCCGCTTGATACGCATCGACTGGTAGTCGCGTCGGAAGTCCAGCCAGACGACGCCTTCCCGCTGCATCGGTTCGCCAAGGACCGCCCGGTGATCGTGACCGCATGCATCCAGATAGGCCACTTGAGTCAGGTCGACACCGGCGTCGGCAAACAACTGATTGTGGTAGTAAGTGCGTGTATTGAGCTCGATGAAGTACGTCGTGCCGTCCGGCCTGCTGCGCGCAAACTCCAGCGCGGCGAACCCCTCGTACCGCATGCCTTCCAAGAAGCGAAGTGACAGTGCTTCGATATCCGGATGCCGCTCACTCAGTCCAAAACAAGTTGCGCCATAGTCCGGCAGGAATTGCCGGAGCTTTCGGCCGCTGTACATGGCGCGCACGCGGCCGTCGTTACCCGAGTAGCTGGCAACAACGATGATATCGCCATCACCGCTCGGAATGACCTGCTGGACGACACATTGATCATAAAGTCCCGTACGCTGATAGAAAGCTGTCAAGCCGCGTGAATCATCGAACACAGCGTTCTTGCCCGGGAATGCGCCACCGTACGTGTACCGCGGCTTCACGACGACCGGGTACTGGGCGACCTGGGCGATGGCTGCGAGCTCATCGGGCGAAGCGGGGCAAGTGGTCGCTGGAATGCGGATGCGGTGCTCTTCGCAGATGCGGGCTGTTTTCCACTTGTCCAGGAAGGCATCGCAGATTTCCAGCCGTGGACAACACGGCAGGTAGTCGGCGGACAGTCGACCTATGTTCCGGCTCAGGAACTCCGAGAAACGATCAGTCGTCGGAATGAGCACCTGAGGTCCGCCTCCTAATTGCGCGGCAAGCTCGCGCAGCGCATCAATGAACTGTTCGTCGGTTGAGTCCAATGCGACCACAAGCGCACTGGACAGGTAACGGCTGAAGTTCGCGTGATTTCCTCGTGCAGCCGGCGCGATGGCCGCGCAGCGGACACCGAGCCGCCCCAGGCTGCGGATGACAGCAAGCCCGTTGACCTCTGTGCCCAGGACGATGGCACTGTTCTGGTAACTGGTGGATTTCACCGCGGCTCTCTGCAAATGGCGTCCATGAACGCGGTGTCGCCGGCGAAGCTGTAGGAATGAGTGCCGACCAAAGCGCGGTTCCAGACCGGTTCGACTTTCTCAACGAGAATTTCACGGAAACTCTGCTCGTCCAGTTGTAGGACCTCGTTGACGTTCAGGGCGCGACCGTATCGGCCCGACGAGTCCTGAGACGGACGAAACAGGCGCCCATTCAACCGGAAGAACGGACCCGCCGGTCGCGCGCTGCAGACATCGGAGACAACCGGATTGGCCGGGTGTGGCCGCCAGTCGCGGCTGATCGGACTATCCGCATGATAAATGCATAGTTCGTCCCACGCCGAAGACCCCTCATTTTCCGATACCGCCGCAAACATCCACCAGCGGCCCTGATGCTGCACGAGCGTGGCATCGTAGGCCTTGATGCCCCTCATCAAGTCATGCTCGAAGGTCCATTCGTGCGGCATTCGCGTGCAACGGTACAATTCGACCGATTGATTTTCCGCACTTTCCGGAATCATGAACCAGCATCCTCCCCATTCGAACACGAATGGATAGGAAAGATGGTACGGACGTTTGAGCACGGAGAGCGGCTCAGAGAAATTGCCGTTCGCAAGCCGGGTCATAGCCGCAATGTGGCCCCTGCCTGTACCCGAGTGCGCATCCTCGAAGAAAACGTGCGTCGAGCCGGATGCTTCGACGACGTGCGGATCCGCCCAGAAACGTCCGGCTGGAGGCAGAATCGGTGCAAGCCGCGCGGGATCCGGGTGGCCGGTACGCGCCCCTCCGAGGAGCACCCACCGCTCGCGGAAGCGTCGCCGGAGGCGACGCTGGCGGAGTCGCCAATGGACGTACGCGGTCAAGCCAGCGACTGAAACTGCGGGACAGCTGCTTGGGTCACGAGTCGCGGGACCATTGTGCGACTGGGACGTTGCCGTCGGAAGGGAGTCCAGATACTTGGCGCCGCCCATCGCGTGGCAATGCCTGAGCGCCCGCAATACGAATGTGCTGCACTTCCACAGGTGCTGGTTGCGTGTGACGTAGTGGGAATACGAGTCGACGGCGGACCGGGTTTCAAAGGCGACTCTTTCGAGTTCGCCAGCACCGCGTCGGATCCGCAGGCCCGTCTTGAGGAATGGCATGCGGTCGACGACCTCGGACAACCCGATCATCGACCCGTCTGGCGGCGCGATCGGGTGGTCGCGGTGTTCGAAGTACCAAGTGCCATAGCGTGAACCGGGCAATCCGGCTGGGAAGCTGGCCATATCCGCCAGAACGACGACTACATCAAGTTCTTCAGCGCAAAGCCTTGCATAACCCAGGGAGTCGACGGTCTCCGGCTGCAGGGCATCCGGCTTGCGTCGACGATTGCGGTCCTCAAGCCAAAGCAGCGTCCTATAACAAAAGCCTGCGTTGCGCGAGTGATCTTTTGTATTCGATGCCGGCACAGCCGCCGCATTCGCCAAGATGATGCCTGCGATCTGCGCACAGTCCGATGCGTCAATCGCGCGCAGCATTCTGGCCTGCCAGGCCGGAACGATCTCTGATTCCACGAAAATGCCCACTTGGAGCTTCGGGTCAACGTTCATGGAGCCTTTACGATTTCGACTGGCTTCACGCGGCGAGTCTCTCGGGCCCTGCATCGCCGTCGATGAGTTGTCTGCAAAACAACTCAAAGGTAGTCGCCGTCCAGATAGCTTCGAATGCCTGATTAGGATCTGCGTTCAGCAGCGGTCGAATGTCAAATACTGCACGGTTGAAGCTGCGCGGCTCCTCAAGCATGGCTCGCCAGCCACGCAAGGGTCCCGACAGCCACCTGACCGTGTCGGTGGGAAACCCCTGCTTGCGGCGATACACCCACTCTCGTGGCAGGTAACGCGCGGCGAGCGCCTTGAGCACAGGTTTGGCCATGTCGCCGTCCGATTTAAGGCTGCTCGGCAGACGACATGCTACCGACACGACCTCCGGTGCGAGAAAGGGCAATATCACCGACTGTCCAAATTGAGAACCGATTCGATCGAAGACCGACAGGTGACTCTGGTTGAAGCCGTATATGTCGAATCGCTGGAAGCGCTCGGTCATGGAGTCGGTTGGCAGGTAGAACATCCTTTGCATCGCCGGACTCGGCGCCGGATCACGGACAAGCGACCCGAATACCGGGTGAGCCAGCTGCCCGTACTCGATCCTGAAGCTGTTCAATTCAAACTCGTCGGAACCCAGCAGCAGGTATTCGTGCCAACGCCGCCAGCGCACCCCGTGATGAACAGGAAGCGATTCAGCCATGGCACGCGCCACGGGACGGGGAATCCACTCAAGACGTTTGCGCTTGACGCTGAATTGCCGGATCGTGATCGCATGTTGCGGGCCGAACAATGCGTCTGCGGCATGGCCGCTCAGCAGCGTATCGAACTCGTTTCGAACGGCATGCATGAGTTTCGCAAGCACGAAGGAGTTGAAATGGCGCGGCGGCTCCTCAAGCCGCCATACGAGCCACGGAAGCGCAGATCGAATGAATTGATCGTCGAGGTCGATAATCCTGTGCTCGATTCCGAGATGACGTGCGACTGCCACTGCATGCTGAAGCTCCGGGTTGTCGCCCTGCCATCGTGCGGTGAGTGCAATGCAACGACGGAAGCCAGCTTGAGCCACCTTGGTTGCAATCAGCGACGAATCGACGCCTCCGCTCAGGAGAATTGCAACGTCCTGGGATCGGCGCCGAAGTCGCGCGATATCCGCGTCGAGGGCCGCGTCCACCTGGTCCGCCCAGGCGTCGAGGACAGGATCGGGTTCTGTTCCCGTGAACTCGAGCGTCCAGTACTGCTTCTCTCGAGCCGGCTTTCCTGCATCGAGCTGGACCAGGCAAGCGGGCGGCACCTGCCGGACTCCCTTGAGCAGGGTGTGGGCGAGCACGTAGCGATAGTTGACTGACTGGCGAAGACCTTCCGGGTCAAGGGTGACTCGGTCGAGTAGTGGAGTCAGGCATTTCAGCTCCGACGCCCAGATCCAGGACTTGCCGGCCGCCGCAAAGTAGAGGGGCCGGGTGCCGAAGCGGTCGCGGACGAGGGTGACAGTGCCGCTTGCTTTGTCTACAACCGCCAAGGCGAAGCTGCCGGTGAACAAGGCGATCGCTGCAGGTCCCAGCGAAGCGAAAAGTCGAGCGATTGCCAGCGTATCTGATCCGGCCTCGCCCTGTGATGACAGTCCAGCGTGTGACAGCAATTCGTCCCTGCAGTTGATCCATCCATCCAGCAACACCACATGGCGGTCATCCTCAAGGAGCGCCTGTTGTGAGCCGCGAACTGCCAGGACAACCCCCGGAATCGAGACCCGAAGAAGGGAGCCGGCGCATCGCGATTCCGTGCGCGATTCGGAGGTCCGCCAACGGGAGTTGTCAGAATACTTCCAGTCGACTCCAGTGGCGCCGAGCAGCGCGGCGTTGCAAGCATGCATGTTACCTCCCGCTACTCAGGGTCGCGACATCGGGAGACGAAACGCCGATGGTTCAATGCCCAGCCGCGACCGAACCTTGCTCCACATGATGAAGTTCCACACGATCAGTGTGATGGTAGTGGCAGTGGCGGCGCCTATGATCCCCCACCTGGGCGTCAGGATCAGGTTGAGCGCTATGTTTACCGAAGCGCCAATGAAGATGCTTTTGGTCGTATCGCGTTCATGTCCGGTCATGTTGAGCAACGATGCAACTGAACCGATGGAGGCATTAACGAGCTGCCCTACGCAGATGATGACGAGCGGCACGAAAGCGGCGGCAAACTCGGGCTTATACAGCATCTCAATCAGGTAACGACCGAACAGCACGATGATCGCCACGGCAGTCATCGCGAACATCGTCACGACTTGTGAACTCCGGGTAATCATCAACTGAAGCCGAGCCTTGTCGCCGGTCGCGTACAGGTGCGCAATATACGGGCCCTGTATCGAATTTACGATCTGGAGACCGAATACAACCAACGCGGCAATCTGGGACGCAACCCGGTAGATGCCAACTTCGGCATCGGAGCGAAAGAAGCCGAGCATCAGAATGTCCGTGCGGCCGTTGATCAGTTGCATCATCGCTGTAAGCCCAAACGGTATGCTGCTCCTGAACCAGGCGGGAGACTGCAGATTTACCTTGGCTGTCGACAATTCCGCGGGCCGGTTCCGGTAGAAAAGGATCAGGCCAACGGTGAACGCGATCGCCACAGAGGTGATATGTGCTGCAAGTCCGACCAGTGGTGAGTCGATTGCGATGCCCACAAGCGGTAGTACGAGCAGCAGTAGGAGCAGCACGAGCGGCCTGATGATCTGCTCGGGGATTTGTCCAAGCAGGACTTTTCTAAGCCCGCGCAGCAGCGACCCGCGCAGGGCGTTTAGTGAGACTAGCGGAACCAGGAGCAGGCCGAGCCAAATCCCTGAGAGCCTGATTGGATCGATTCTGTCCCCCCAGATCAGCAATGCGGTCGCGCCGAGCGAAGCGCAAACAAGACTCAGGAGTCCGATCGTGCCCTGCGCCCAGCGGATGAAGCTTCGCATCCGGCCCCAGTCCTTCTGCGCATTGGCGACCGCTACCTCGCGCACGGCGAGGCCGGGAATGCCGAGTTCCGAGGGAATTGCGATCATCTGGACAAGCGCAATGACATACGCATAAACGCCGTACCCTGACGGGCCCAGCGAATTTGCCATCAGGATCGACGTGACGAAAGTGATCAGCGCATAACCGGCCTTGATGCCGGTGGATCCGGCCACTCCCTTTACGAGCGCAGCTCCGAGGCTTCCCGGACGAGATCGCGCTTCGTTGATCTTCTTCAGCAACTTACGCGGCATCATTGCGCTGGCCCGCGGATTCCGGATGGCTGCACGGCTGGCGTCAGCTCAGGTCGCCGCAATGACATTACGGGTCGCAGGACCACCGAATGTGAATCCAAAATACTCGATGTCTTCGCGATACAGGGTCGAAACGATTTCGGCAAGCTGATCGGTGTACATGGAACGGTAGTCGTATCCGGATTTCGTGACATTGCGGCGAGCCAGTGACACTGTCCTGTGAAGGTAGCTGGAAAGATCATCGCTCACGCACTCCATGCGCAAACAGTCGCATGCGACTACCCCGCGCTCGTCGCGGATCCATTCGAGCTGATTGAACCAGGAGCTCAGCGGACCCATCCATGGCTGCCCAGGATGCTCCGGAATCGGAAACACGCGCTGTTCCTTTACGAAATCCAAGAACGACGCTGTTGCGATGAACTTTCGACGCGGGTCTTCGACGGGCCAGAGCGCGGCATTCTGCTTTGCAAAGTGATATCTCGAGGCAGTACGCGCCCATGGATTCCTGACGACTGCGAAGAACGCGAGATGCCTGCCGACTCGATCAGCGATGTCGACGTATCGATAGTGGAACGGATTCGACAACGAAACGTCACGCTGAAGGTAGAGGGCCGCCCGGATGGCCTCTCCTGCGTTCTTCGGTATGTGAATGAAGTGGTAACGTGCTTTCCGTTCGTCGAAAACGATCCGGCGTAGCGTGCGCTTGAGTACTTGGCGAAGGCGCATGCGACTATCGCCAGACGATCCTCTTGAGCATGCCCGTGATCTTCGCGTCAGGCAGCGACTGCCAAAAGCACCAGGACGATCGCGCCAATTCCCCCAGCCAGCGCGAGATTTCCCAGCTTCTCCCTGCGGATCTCCGAGCGGCTGCGTATCAAGGGCACGTGCGCAAATGGCTCGGCCCCGGCCAGAGCAACGACGTCGGTGCTACCTCGAATGGTGGCATCCGTGGCATTCATTGCGAATGCCACGCCAAAACCCGCTGCGGCTGCAAAGACGATCCCGAGAAACATCAGCGCAAAGCGGTCCGGCTCAATCGGATCTTCAGGTACGCGCGCAGGATTGATGAGCACGTAGGTTTCCGCAGCGGCACTGCCCGCAACCTTGCTTCGAAGCTCGGCGGAGGCCTGCTGCGCCCGCATCTGCTCGTACTGCGCTTTGATGACCTCGTAGTCGCGCACGAGATCCGTGTACTGCTCCTCGAGACGTGGCGACAGCGACACCGCGCCCTGGGCGCTGGACAGCTGTGCAGATATTTCCCCTCGCCGGGCCGAGAGTTCGCGAACTTCGATGGCAGCCGCATTGGCCTGTGACTGGAGCTGGATGTAGGCCGGGTTCGTCGGAGCACTTGTCGAACTCGCGGATGTGTCCGCAGACAACTGTGCGATTTCGCGTCGAAGTCGTCTTACGTCCGGGTGATCGTCACTGTACTTTGCACGTGCGGCGACGAGTTCCTGCTGGGCAACTGCCAACCGGTCGGCACCGCGGAGGACTAACTGGCCTGTCTCGTCAATGACTGCGCTGTCGCGCGGCGTGTCGCGTAGCTGAGCCGTATAAAGCTCGAGGCGTGCGCGCGCCGCGCGAAGGTCGGAGTCGACCATCGCACGATCGCGCTCGTATTGCATCGCACGTTCCTGGTTGCGAACACGATCGTCGGGCAGCCCGCTGGGGTGTGCTTGTCGAAATTCCGCCAGGCGAGCCTCGCGCTCGCGCAGCTCCGATGCGAGCCGCTCGGCTTCCGTTTTTGCGAATACAATTTCGCGGTCCGCATCTTCTTTGGCCTGCATTGCGCTGGAGGAAACAAACAGCGTGGCTAATTCGTTGGCGATCTTCTCCGCAACATTCGGGTCCGAATGACGGAATCCGACGTTAAACGCATAGGTCAGGTCGGCAGCGCGCATGGATTTTGGATCAATGACGCCGGTCACCTGCGGGGTAATCAATACATTGGCATTAAAGGTCGCCAGCCGATCCTCCATGGCCGTCGAATCTAGATCCGACTCGTACAGCGAATACCGGCCGATGAACGACTCGATGTTCTCATCGGTCAGCACCCGCTGGCGAGTTCGCTGGAGACGCTGTTCCACGTAGTCCTGGGCGCCCGCTCCGCCGGTCAATTCCGCCGGCATGCTCATCTGCTCGATGAGCAGCGTAGCCGACGACTCGTAGACCGCCGGCAGCAGGAAGACCAGTGCGCTCGCTACCACCAGGACGCCGAGCGAAGTCAGCGCCGCAGGTCGCGCCCGATTCTTGAGGATGCGCACGAGGTCCGAAAAATTCCGATCGTCGGCTTTCATGTTCCGCTCCGAATTGAAGGCTCAGATCTGCCGGGCTGGAAGTTCAGCACCGTGTCGATCTGATAGTCACGAATCTGCTTGGCATGCGTAAAAATGATCAGCTCGCCGAGGAGGCCCAGGGCGAACAACTGAAGACCGAGTACGACCAGGAGTGTCGAGAGCAGCAGCGCCGGTCGCTGCGTGAGCTCCTGGCCGAAGAACAGGCGCTCGACGACGATCCAGGTCACGAGCAGCGCGCCGACCGCGAACAGGCTCACGCCGATCATGCCGAAGAACCGGAGCGGCTTCTTGGTGAAGCGCACCAGGAAAAAGACCGTGAAGATGTCGAGGAACCCGCGCGTGTACACACGGGGTTCGTAGAGCCCCTCGTGGTGGTCTTTCGGGGACTGGCGGATGTCGATCTCGCGGACCCGGAAGCCCTTGCGGTCGGCCAGCACCGGCAGGAAGCGATGCTGGTCGCCGTATAGCTGGATCTCCTCCAGGACGCGGCGGTCGCAGGCACGGGCCCCGCAGCCGAGGTCCCGAAACTTGAGGCCTGTCACGGAGCCGAGCAGGCGGTGGAAGGCCCCACGGCGAAGTCGCTCGAAGGGCCCGCCTGCCCGAGGCCAGCGCCGGGCAATGGTGAGGTCGGAGTCCTCGAGGGCACCCACGAGCTTGGGCAGCTCGGCAGCCTCGATCTGATGATAGGCGGGCAGGGTGACGATGACCCGACCGGTGGCCTGCTCGAAGCCCGCCATCAGGGCAGTCGCTTCGCCGAATGGACGAGTGAGACCGACGACGGTGAAGTTCGCGCCGCCCGCTGCCAGTCGCTTGAGCCCCGCGGCGAACTTCTCGCGCGGGCCATCGAGCACGAAGATGATCTCGTAGCTGCGGCCCAGCGCGTCCAGGCCTGAGCAGTACTCGCCGAACAACTCGACCGGGTCCGCGTGGCGGGCGCCGACCGGCACGATCACCGAAATGTCCACAGGAAATCTCGATTCACTCATTCGTGGCTTCGCCAGATAGTGCCCGTGAGGCGCGAAAAGTCACTTTCGCGTACGTCGCCGAAACCGTAGATCAGCTCGCCGAGGATCCCGCCGCAGATCAGGATGAACGCGGACATCCACAGCAGCACCCCGGTGCCGGCCACGGGCAGCGGAATTGGCCCCTCTGTCGTCGCCCACTGCCAAAGTGAATAACCAACCGCGACCGTGCCGAGCACGAGCAGGGGCGTCGCGAGCATTGTGAACCACAGGAGCGGCCGCGCGGTGAAGGTGGTAACCGTCTTGATGACCATCAGGTCGAGCAAAACCTTGTAGACGCGCGACAGGCCGTACTTGGACTGGCCGAACTGGCGCGCGTGGTGGCGTACCTTGATCTCGGCGATGCGTGGGCCGGCGATCGACGCCATGGCGGGGATGAAACGGTGCATTTCCGAATACAGCGGGATCTGCTTGATCAGCGACCCGCGGTACGCCTTGAGTGAGCAGCCATTGTCCTTGATCGGCACGCCGGTGATCTTGCCGATCAGCCAGTTGGCGATCTGTGACGGGATCTTGCGTGTGATCAGTTTGTCCTGCCGGTTGAACCGCCAGCCCACCACGATGTCGTTGCCTTCGTCGATCTTCTGCAGGAACTGCGCAATGTCCGCGGGATCGTTCTGCAGGTCACCGTCCATCGTTATCAGCACCCGTCCGCAGGCTTCCTGTATGCCGGCCGCCATGGCGGGGGTCTGGCCGTAATTCCGCCGAAACTTCACGAACACGACGCGGGGATCCTGGCGGGCGAGCTCGGTCGCGAACTCCGCGGTGCGGTCGCGGCTGCCGTCGTCGACGAAGACCATCTCGAACGGCACGCCCAGCGGTTCCACGGCTGCAACGATGGCCGCGTGCATGCGCGCGATGCTGTCCTCTTCGTTATAGAAGGGGACGATGACTGACAATGCGGGTGCCGGCGTCATAAGCTCACGAATTATACAGCACAGGCGCGTAACGTCCTGAAAGTCTTCGCGATTTTGCTCTACTTGTCGTAATCCGGTGGTCAAACTGCGGCGGCTGTCACGGAAGGGGCAAGGGAGTCGCGGTTTTCGCCCAGGATCATCATCCGGTACCACAGTTCGGCATTCACCAGCAGCCACAGCCGGTTGCCATGGTCCGCACGGCCGGCGAGTTGGGCCGCCACCAGTTCGCGGATGGGTTCGGCGCGCAGGATGCCCGCCTGGACAAGCCGTGAGTCACTCAGTGCCGCTTCGTAAAGCGTCCGGTACTCGGCCCGCAGGAGATAGGGGAGCGCCGAGGAGAACCCCTGCTTCGGACGGTCGATGATCTCCGCGGGCAGGTAGCGTCGGGCCAGGCGGCGCTGGATCACGCGCAGCGCCCGTCCTTGGACCTTGAGCCGATTCGGCAGGCGGGCGGAAAATTCCGCCAGCCGATGATCCATGAAGGGGCTCCGCGCCTCGAGTCCGTGGGCCATGGACATGCGGTCCGTGATCATCACAGGATGGTCGGGCAGGCGCACGCGGGTATCCGCGTAGAGCATGTGGTCGAGCGGCTCACCCTCAACCTCCTGGTAGGGACCGGCGATCGCTGCTTCAGCCGACGTCGCGCCGAGTTGCCGGTGGGCATCCGGTGTCAGCAGGCCCTGGCGCGCTTCGCGATTGAAGTAGAAGTACGTGAGACTGGCCGCGTAACGCTCAGCGCCCTCGAGGAAAGAGAGCTGGTGCAGCCAGCGCAACTGGTGCCCTTTGCTCTTGTACCAACCGACTTCGGGCACGAGCGAGAGGAGCGGTTGCACGAGGCCGCGCCGGATGCCGGCCGGAATGGCCGCATAGCGCCCCGCATAGAGATTGCCGTAGTAGCGGTCGTAGCCGCCGAAGAGTTCATCGCCGCCGTCGCCCCCAATCACCACCTTGACGTGCTTGCTTGCGAGCTCGGCGACCTGGTAGGCGCACAACGACAGCGGATCGGAAGGCTCGTCGAGGTGATAGATGAGCTGCGGCAGGTATTTGAGAAGCGAGGCATCCAGTGTGCGCTCGTGGTGCTCGCTGCCGGCTGCGTGGGCCACCGCACGTGCATGCGGCGCCTCGTCGAACTGCGCGTACGGCAGTCCGAGCGTGAAGGTGGGCAGATTCTTGACTCCGACCCGTTGCGAGAGCATCGCGACCAGCAGGCTCGAGTCGAGGCCGCCGCTCAGGAATGCGCCGACGGGAACGTCGCTCACAAGGTGCAGCCGCAGCGCCTCGTCCACCTGCTCCTCGAGCTGGTCGGTGAGCGCTTCGTCGCTGCCCGTCAGTTTCGGCAGGTAGGCGAGGTCCCAATAACGGCGAATCGTCGGTTCACCGCCGTCCTCGATCACCAGCAGGTGGCCGGGGGGCAACTTGCGGATGCCGCGGAACATCGAGCGCGGCGGCGCGATGAGGCGCAGGGCGAGGTACTGATCGAGCGCCTCCAGGTCCATTTCCCGCAGCGCAGGGTCGCAGGCGAGCAGCGCCTTGATTTCCGAAGCGAAGGCAAAACCGGCCGCGGTGCGGGCGTAGTAGAGCGGCTTCTGGCCCAGATGGTCCCGCGCGACGATCAGCTTGCGCTTGCGCGCATCCCACAGGCCGAATGCGAACATGCCGCGCAGGTGCTCGATCAGGCGCTCGCCGTGGCGCTCATAGAGGGCGATGATGAGCTCGCAGTCGCTGTGGGTCTGAAACGGGTAGCCGCGCTGCTCGAACTCCTTGCGCAATTCCCGGTAGTTGTAAATCTCGCCGTTGCAGACCACCCACACCGAGCGGTCGGCATTCAGCAGCGGCTGGCGACCGCCCTCGAGGTCGATGATGGACAGTCGTCGGTGGCCGAAGATGGCACCGCCGCCGCCATATTGCCACTTCGCCGTCGGGTCCCGGTGCCGCAGCGCGTGCAACATGCGCGCCATGGCAGCCTGCTCGGTGCCTACTCCCTGGACGATGCCTGCGATGCCGCACATGGGAGCGTCAGGCCAGCATTCGCGCGCCGCGCGCTTCAATCACGCGCTGCATGACCGCCTCATAGCGCTGGGCGCATCGGTCGATGAAGAATTCCTCGACCCGGGCGCGGTTGAACTCCCCGTATTGGCGGCACCGCTCGCGCGAGGCACTCAACTCGCGGATTGCGCCGGCGAACGCGACTGCATCGTTCAGCCGCAGCACGTGGCCGGTGGCCCCGGTCGAAAGATAGTCGGTCTGCCCGCCGTGGTCATAGCAGATGACCGGCAGACCCATGGCCATGGCCTCCAGGAAAACGAGTCCGAAGCCTTCATGGGCGCTGGTCGAGGCGAAGACGTCCGCAGACGCGATGGCGCGGTACTTCTCGACCTCGCCGAGGCTGCCAAGCAGACGCACGCGGTCGGACACCCCGTGTGCAGCCGCCGCATCGCGGATCGCGGATTCGTCCGGGCCGCTGCCGACGATGAGCAGGTATGCACGGCTGACACCGCTGTTCGCGAGTGCCGCCACGAGCTGCGTCGTCTGCTTGCGGGCGACGAGGCGGCCGACCGTGACCAGGACGAACGCGTCCGCGGGCAAGCCGAACTCCGTGCGCGAGGGGTGCGTATTCGCGGGCGGCCTGTCAATGCCGAGCGGGATGAGATCGACGGACCGCCGCACGCCGTAGATCTCGCTGACGTTGCCGAGCGTGTTGTTCGACTGCGCAACGACCGCGTCGGCGCGCTGGAGCATTCGACGGATCGGCTCGCGCATCCAGCCGTGGCGGTGCGGCGAGAGCTTCTTGCTGGGGTCGTACAGATCACCACCGTGTACCGACAGCACGTTCGGAATGCCGCAACGATCGGCGATCCACTGGCCCACCGGTCCGGTCGGCACGACGAAATGCGTGTTTACGACGTCGAAAGTGGCGGATGCGCGCATGCGTCGCGCGCGCCACGCCGCCATCGGCAGGTAGGCGAGCATGGACGGGAAGTTCGCTACCGAGAGCTGGCGCCGGAACAGCACCGGCACACGAACTACGCGCACACCATGGTCGTCGCTCTCGGCGGTCAGGTCGCCCGCGCGAGAGGTGAGTGCCGTGACCTCGTGACGCCGGGCAAGCTCACGGGCAAGAGCCGCCATGACGACGCCGCCGCCACCACCCAGCGGTGGATACTCGTAATTGCAGAACAAGATTCTCAATTGGGGCAGTCTATCGCAAGCTTATGTAGCAATCGTGGCCCGGCGACGTGCGCGGTCCGTCTGACTGGCATTACAATGGGTTTTGCAGCAATGGAATGTGAAACAGCCATGAATTCAGGCGCATCGCGCCGGCAGCTTTCGGCGCGGCTGGAACCGTTCGATTCCTACTGGCAGGCGCCGGCGGACGTCGAGAGCGGCTACCAGTCCTTCCTCGCGTACTACCGGGCGAATTACACTCGACATCTCCCGCAGGATCGCGCCGCGCGAATCCTCGTGATCAGCTGCGGCCCCGGTTACCTCGTCAACATGCTCGCCAAGGCGGGGTATACGAACGTTCAAGGCATCGACTCCGATGCTGGCAAGATTGCGCACGCGAAGCGTCACGGTCTGCCTTGTGAAGTGGCGGACGCATTCGAATTCCTGGAGCGCGCTGGCGAAGCCTGGGATTCGATCATCCCTGAGCAGGAGCTGAACCATCTCACGATCGCCGAGACGATCGAGTTCCTGCAGCTCTGTCACCAGGCACTGCGACCGGGCGGCAGCATCGTCGTGTATGCGATGAACGGGGCCAACCCGCTGGTCGGTTCGGAGAACCTCGCGCACAACATCGACCATTTCTACCTGGTCACCGAGTACAGCCTCGGCCAACTGCTCGAACTGGGCGGGTTCAGGGACATTCGGCCCTTCGCGCTTAAGCTCTACGTATTCTGGAAGAATCCGCTGAACTACGTTGGGCTCGCGGTGACCACGGTGTCCGAACTGGTATTCCGCGTGATCTTCAAGCTCTACGGCAAGAACGTCACGATCCTCAGCAAGAAGGTCGCCGCTTTCGCAGTCAGGCGCTAGGGCGCGGCGATTCGTATTTCGTAGGCATGGTAGTGGCCGATCTGCGTGATCGGCTCGAGCGTCACGTCCTCACTGCCCCACAGCCATTGTGTCCAGGGCGAAAAGAGTCGATCGGGCAGGTCGACGCTGCCGAGCGCGCGCTTTGCGCGTGACGGTGAAACCTTGACCAGCATGTCGTGCAGGTTTTCCGCGGCGAACGTATATCGGTAGCCGATATACGCTACCGGCTTGTCGATGGCGCGCAGCGCATCCAGTGAATTGATCTGACGCCCGCCGTACCAGTCGTCGAGTGCCTCTTCTCGTCCTCGCGGCCCTTCGTGCATGGCTGTCTCGGCCGTGCCCGGATCGCGCACGTCAATTTCGGGCCAGAGCACGCGAATGAAGTGAAAGTCGGTGTAGCCGGTTGCCGTAAGCAGCACATAACCGCCAGGCCCGAAGCGGGCATCGAGCGCGTCGAGCACTTGGCGCATCTGGCCGGTCTGGATGCGGTGCGGCATGATCGCGAGCATTGCCGCATTGGTCGCCATGATCGCGACTACCGCGGCTATTGCGATCGAGTTTGGCACGCCTCCCTCAGGGTGGCGCAGAGAAGGCCAACGGGCCGCCATGGCTTCGAGCGCCAGCGCGAACAGGGCGCCGACAGCCACGAGGTTCACGGCCACGTGACGCGCTTCGATGCTGTTGATGACCAACACGAAGGGCGCCATGGCCAGCAGGAACCAGACGGCGAACGCCAGGTACTCGCGGCGCCGCGTCGTGAGCAACGCGAACGGCAGGAGCAGCCACAGCAGGCCGAATTGCGTGCCGATATTCAGGACCTTGGCGACCAGCGGCATGCCGGTCCTCGCGAGGCCCTGATAGCTCGCCCAGTAGGCTTCGAGCCCGACGCCGATCCACTCGAGGGTCGCGAGTGTCGCGACGATTGCCGCAAGTCCGCTTGCCGCCCCGAGCACGACGAGCCTTCGTCGGTCGATGCCGGCGATCGGCACCAGGCAGAAGCTGGCCCAGAACGTCGCCGGCATCCAGGACATCTGGTTCTTGCTCAGGGTGCAAATCACGATGCTGGCAGCGGCGAGCAGCGCGTAAGCGAGCCCGCCTCCCGTCGCGAGCCGCAGCAGCGAATACGTCGCGAGCAGCGCCGTGAACAGGGCCTCGGCGTCCGCGAGCACGCGGAATGCGAGGTACAACATTACCGGCGACATCGCGACGAGGGCCGTGGCTTCGCCGACCCAGGCGACGCCCGGCAGCAGCGCGCGCAGTATCCGGTACAGCAGAAACACGCTGGCAGCGAGCAACAGCAGGTTGATCGTCATCATGAGCGCGAAGCCCGCGGGCGGGGAGCCAGCCGCCTGCATGACGGCCTTCACTACCAAACCGTGCAGGATTCGCCCTTGTGTGAAATGCGCAATGCCGGAGGGCTGCACCTGGCCTTTAAGAACGTGAGGCGTCGGGACATCGCGCTTCAAATCCTGTGCTGCGTCACATTTCGCCAAGCATTGGAGCATGTGCGTAAGCAGTCGGGCAACCGGCTGCGTTAAGCTTGCGTGCGTGGGGATGATGACACGCAATACGCGCGCGCTGGCGGAAGGCGAATACGACCTCGCGATCGTCGGCGGTGGTGCGTTCGGGGCGGCCGCACTCTGGGACGCGACACTGCGCGGTCTGCGCGCGGTGCTGATCGAACGCGGCGACTTCGGCGGCGGGGCGTCCGCCGAGTGCTTCAAGGTCGTCCATGGCGGGATCCGATACCTGCAACACGCGGACATCGCGCGCGTGCGTTCTTCCTGCCGTGAGCGCAGCGCGTTGCTGAAGATCGCGCCGCACCTCGTGGCGCCGCTGCCGATCGTAATCCCGACCTACGGCCAGGGTCGCAAAGGCAAGGCGTTCCTCGGCGCCGGCATGTACGTGTACGACCTGCTTACCATGGATCGCAACGCCCGCATTGCGGACCCGTCGCGCAGGATCCCGTTTACGCGCTTGCTCGGTCGCCGCGAAGTACTCGACCTGCACCCGGAACTTGACGACCGGCAGTTGACCGGAGCCGCCGTCTTTGACGATGGCCAGATGTACAACCCGCCACGCCTGGTGTTGGCCTACGTGAAATCGGCCGTGAAGGCCGGCGCAGTTGCCTGTAACTACGTCGAGGCGACCGGCTTCCTGCGTCAGGGCGATCGCGTATGCGGGGTCAAGGCACGTGATCGCATCAGCGGCGAGGATTTCGAGATTCGCGCGAGGCTGGTACTCAATGCTGCGGGGCCTGGCGCGGAGTACCTGCTCGAAGGCGATCCCCGCTTCGGCGGCTGGAAGCGCGGCTCCTTCTCCCGCGATGCCTGCTTTGTGATCAATCGTCGTCCGAAATCTCGCCATGCACTGGCGGTGCAGGGCAGGAGCCGCGACCGCGATGCGAAGTTCGGCCGCGATGCGCGGCACATGTTCATCGTGCCCTGGCGCCATCTCACCTTGGTCGGCGTCTGGCACAAGCACTTTTTGGCACACCCGGACACGGCAATCGTCGAGGATGCCGAGCTTGACGCGTGGATCCGCGAGATCAACGAGTGTTACCCGGCGCTCGAGCTTCGACCGGACGAGGTCGTCTACCGGAATTGCGGACTCGTGCCATTTGGCACGGATCCGGGCAGCGCGGAGGCGCTGAGCTTCGGCAAGGAATCGCGCTTCATCGACCACGCTGCGGTCCACGGACTGCGTGGCCTTGTGACCTTGATCGGGATCCGCTTCACGACTGCACGTGGCGACGCCGCGCAAGCACTTGACCTGCTGCTGAAGCAGTTGCCGAAGCCGCCGGCCCGCGCTGACACGGAAACACGGGCACTCGTCGGCGGCGACATCGACGACTTCGAGGCGTTCCGCAGCGGGGCGCGGCGAGGCGACTCGCAGGTGGTGGGTGACGGCACTCTGGATCGCCTGTTGCGCGCCTACGGCACGGAATACGCCGAGGTGCTTGCCATTGCCGGCACCGAGTCCAGCGAAGCGGCCGTCGTCCCGGGCACCGGCACACTGCTCGCCGAGGCGACTCATGCGGTACGGAACGAAATGGCCGTGCGCCTCGAGGACGTGGTGCTGCGGCGCACGGAGCTGGGCAGCGGCTGCCACCCGGGCCAGTCGGCACTCGTGTTAGTTGCGCGGCGCATGCGGGAAATTCTCCGCTGGAGTGGAGAGCGGGAACAGGCGGAGATTACGGCGACGGCCGAGACACTTGCCCGGCATGGCGCTGTGCATGCACCGGAAGTGGTTGCGCGGTGAAGATACTGCTCACGGGTGGGACCGGATTCATCGGATCGCGCCTCGCGCTCGAGGCACGTGAACGGCAGATGGATGTCGTGGTGACGGGCCTCGTAAAGACCGATGCGGAAAAGTCGCGCGCGGCCGAGTTGCAGCGGGCCGGCGTCCGGATCGAGACGGGCTCCCTGCAGGATGCGGCGTTCGCCCGGCAGGTTGTGACTGGCTGCGACTCGGTCATTCACCTGGCCGCGGCGCAGCACGAGTCAGGCGTGCCCGACAGATACTTCGAGGACGTGAACGTCACCGGCACGCAGGCACTCCTTGCGGCGAGCCGCGACGCGCGCGTTCGTCGTTTCGTCTATGGCAGCACGATCGGCGTCTATGGCTCCGCGGCGCAGGGCAAACTGGACGAATCGAGCGTGCCGAACCCGGACAATGTTTACGGCCGGACCAAACTCGCCGCCGAGAATGTAGTCCGCGAGCAGGCCGGCGAGGTCCAGACCTGCATCGTGCGTATCTCGGAAACCTATGGGCCGGGTGATTTCCGGCTCCTCAAGCTGTTTCGCTCCATCGATCGGGGCAGGTTCCTGATGATCGGCAGCGGCGAGAACCGACGCCAGTTGATGCATGTCGACGACCTGGTCAAAGCCCTGCTGATCGTGGTCGCCCACGTCGCCGCTGCAGGAGAGCTCTTCGTGCTGCCGGGTGTGGAAGTGCTGACCACCCGGGAGATGGTTGGCGTAATCGCCGGGTTACTCGGCCGCAAGGTGTCGCGGGTGCGGCTGCCGATGTTGCCATTCGTGGCCGCCGCGGTTGCCTGCGAAGCGGTCTGCAAGCCACTCGGGATCGACTCGCCGCTGCACCGCCGGCGCCTCGATTTCTTCCGCAAGTCGTTTGAGTTCGAGACCGACAAGGCGCATCGGGTGCTGGGCTTCTCGCCGGGCATATCCTTTGCCGAAGGGGCGCGCGACACGGCCGAGTGGTACGGCCGCCATGGCCTGCTGCGCTGAGGCCTGTCGGGGGCGCGCTACCTTCCGACGCCGTGCCTCACCGCATCGCGCAGGAACACGCGCTCCTCGCGCGGCAGCAGCCTGACGACAAGAGCCGCGGCCAGGAACGCGGCCAGGCCCGCCGCGATACGCGTGAGCGGCGAGGCGCCGTTCAGGTAGACGAGAACCCCGCCAGCAAGTGCGCCGCAGGACAGCGGCTTCCACAGGAATCGCAGCGCGTCGAAGCCGCCAATCGCGCGGGTGACGAAGTGGGCGTCCAGTACCAGCGTGAAGGCGGCCGCGGCGACCACGCCAGCCGCCGCGCCGAGCAGCCCGAAAGCGTATCCGAGCCCGAGTACAAGCGCCGCCAGCGCGGCGAGTCCGGCGAGCGCCCGGACCGTGACGGCCTTCTCCTGGCCGCTCGCGATCATCGTCTGCTTCAACACGGCGTCGGTGGCGACCAGAACCTGGGCCCAGATCAGTACCTGGAGCAGGAGACCGGAGGCGGCAAACTGCGGGCCGTAGAGGATCCGCACGATGACGTCGGCGAGGATGCTGATGGCAAGCGCGGCGCAGGAAAGGACTACGCACACGTACTTGACGCTGTAGGACACGAGCGCGTGCCGGTCGTCGCTGCCGCCGGCGAAAGCGCGCGACAGCGCCGGCATGATCGCGGTGGTGGCGACCGCCACCATGATCCCGAGCGTGAGGCGGATCCGGTCGGCGGCGTCGAAGAGTCCGATGTCGGCGAGCACGAAGAGGATCGGCAACAGCAGCAGCGGCGCGCGTGTCGCGGACTCCGTGAGCACGCGGTTGGCCGCGAAGGGCAGGGTGCGAGTCAGGTCTATGTGCACCTCGGCGGCGTGTTGCACGACCGGTGGGTTGCGCAGGATCATGAGGATGAAAAGCGCCGCCGAGCTCGCCTGGAACAGCACGCGTGACAGGAACGCAGCCTCGATGCCGGCGCACTGCATCAGCATCAGGACGAGCGCCACGAGACTCACGACGCGCGTGAGGAACGTGGTCCAGGTGATGTAGAGCACCTTCTCCATGCCCTGCAGCACGGACTGGGCCAGGAGCGCCATGGCCGAAAATGGCATCCCGATGGCGAGCATCAGCAGCGAATTGCGGATCGATGCCTGGTCGCGCCAGAACCACGCGGCGGCGAGGAACGCGGCTGCCGCCACGAGGCTCGCAGTCAGCGCCAGCTTCGAAGCCTGTTTCCAGAGTCGGATGCGTTCCGCGGGTCGGGCCGCGACGTCGCGGATCAGGACATCCTGCAGACCGAGCGGCGCGATGTACTCCACGAGCAACGCCACGCTGAAGATGATCGCGAAGAGTCCCATCGCTGACGGTCCGAGGAAGCGGGCGATCAGAATCGCGATCACGAGTCCCATGCCTTTGGCCAGCAGTCCTACAGCCATCAGCGCGACGGAATTGCGGAAGATCGACGTCGCGAGGACCACCTGTTCGCGTTGCATGCGCGCAAGCCTACGGGAAACAGTCCGGAATTCAACGTTCTCGGGTTACATCCGCGAAACTGACTGCGCTTTCGATGCGCGTGAGCGAGCAGGCATAATCTGTCGACATTGGCGTCGCTGGCTGCCGATGGGGTTAGACTTTAGGGGGGGGGCCACAGGAGGTGCGCCATGGGCTTCAACGTTTCCGACTGGTTCCTGCGTCGAAGGATCGACGCCGAGGTTCGCACTTCCGGCCGACCGGTCGAGCACCGTCGCATCGGCAATCCGTTTCACGCCGTCAGCATCGAGACAGGCTCCAGGGCCTGTGCGGCCGCCCAAGACCTCGAGGGGCAGCGCTTCCTGTCGACGTCGGCGCCGATGTTGCCGCTCAAAGGTTGCGGCAGCTCAACCTGCCAGTGCCGTTACGTCCACCACAAGGACCGCCGTAACACCCAGCGCGACCGGCGCGTCAATTTCGCGAATCCGCACGCACACACGAAAGTCGACCGGCGCGCAGGCGGCGGTCGCCGCGTCAACGACTGAGCCGTCAAAGGGGACGCACCCCTTCACGAATATGAAGGGATGCGTCCCCTTCGATAACTACCTGAGTTTGAACTCTTCCGACTGCAGCCCGTGCCGGGCGAGCAGCTTGTAGAAGTCCGTGCGGTTGCGGCCGGCGAGCTTGGCGGCCTGGGTGACGTTGCCGCGGGTGATCTGGAGCAGCTGCACCAGGTAGTTCCTCATGAATTCGTCGCGCGCCTCGTCGAAGGTCGAGACCTGCGGCGCGGTGCCGGTCCCGAGCGCGCGCTGTACCAGCTCGGCGCTGATCACCGGGCCGGTGGCGAGCGAGGCGGCGTGCTGCAACAGCGTTGCGAGCTGGCGCACGTTGCCGGGCCATTCGCCGACCATCAGCAGCTCCAGGGCCTCGGGCGCAAGCACTTGCCGGGAACCACTCGTGCGGGCCTGCTCGTCCATGAAGTGGGCGGCGAGCAGCGGGATGTCGTCGCGCCGCTGCGAGAGCGGCGGCAGGTCGATGCGGCTGACGCTCAGGCGGTAGTAGAGGTCTTCGCGGAACCGCCCGCGCTGAATCAATTCCGGCAGATTGCGCGCGGTCGTCGAGATGATCCGCACCGGTTCGTTGTCCTGGAGGCTGTTCAGGGCAATCTGCAGCTCGGGCGCCAGGTCGCCGACCTCGTCGAGCAGGATGGTGCCAGCCGGCGCGTCCGCCGGGCGGGGCGGGTCGGACGGGTCGCCGCGGCCCTCGAGGGCCGCCTGGATGGATTCCTGGGTCGCCGTCACGCAGGCGACGACATGGAACCGACCGCCGCGGCGTGCGCTCGCCTGGTGGATCGCGCGCGCGAGCTGCGCCTTGCCGGTGCCGGGCTGGCCGGTGATCAGCAGCGGGGCATCCGAACCCGCCGCGATGAGCCCCTGCGACAGCCGCTCCTCCATCACCGGATTGCGCGTGACAATCCCGGCGCGCCAGTCCTCAGTCACGCTCGCGAACCCGGAGACCTTGAGGGCGGCCCCGATCTGCTCGAGGAGCTGCTCCTTCTCGACCGGCTTGGTCAGGAAGGCAAAGGCGCCGCTCTTGGTGGCCGTGACGGCGTCCGGAATGGTGCCGTGGGCCGTCAGCAGGATGACGGGCAGGGCGGGATAGCGGCCCTGCAGGTCCTTCAGGAGCGATATGCCATCCTTGTCCTTCATCCGCAGGTCCGTGATCAGCACATCCGGCAGGAAGCGCGGGACAGTCGTCAGCGCCTGGCTGGCGTTTTCGCAGGCCGCCACCTCGAAGCCTTCGGACCGCAGGCGGATGGTTATCAGGCGCAGTAACCCCGGGTCGTCATCGACCAGCACGACCCGCGGACGGCGCCCCAGGGGCGTCTTCACCGGCGGGGCGGCGCCTTGCCGCCCTCAAGGGTCGCGATGGCCTCGAGCTTGTCCTCGGCGCGCTCCAGCTCCCGGCGCAGCCGTTCCTTTTCGGCAGTCTCGGCCTGCAGGCGGCGGTCCAGGTCCTCGAGGCGGCTGTCATGGACGATCGGGGCCCCGCCGCTGCGCAGGGTCTCGTTTTCCCGCGCCAGGGCGAGCCGGGCGTCGAGGTCACGGACCATGAGGTCGGCCAAGGCGCGCTCCGAGGGCAGCAGGGTCTCCGGCGTCGCCAGCGCCTCGCCGAGCAGCGTGCGGGCCCCGACCGGGTCGCTGGCGGCATGGCCGGGCACGGCCAGCACGAAGGCGTAGCGAAGGCGTTTCTGGGTCGAGGGTGCCGCGACGTAGGCATTGCGCGACGACTCGATGATCTCCGCCTGTTCCGCGGCGCCGCCCCGCCCGAGGCGGTCCAGGGTCGCGAGATAGCCGGCAACCACCTGGCCGTCGTCGGTGTGCACCACCGGCGTCGTGTCCTTGCGCCGCTTGAGGCCGGACCAGTCGTCCACGTTGCTGCAGCCCGCGGCGAGTCCCGCGACGACGAGCAGGGCGATGAAACGCTCACGCCGCATGGGCGGACTCCTCCGGCACCGTCGCCGGCAGCCGGATGCGCAAGTGCGCGCCTGGGTACTGGCCGGTCACGATCTCGACCGACCCGCCGTGCGCCTCGACGAACTCGCGCACCACCGATAGCCCGATGCCCGTGCCCTTCAGTGGCCCACCCTGCGGCGTGCTGCCGGAATAGAACGCATCGAACACCCGATCCTGTTCCTCCGGGGCGATGCCCGGACCGGTATCGGCGAAGTCGATCACGGTCGTCTCTGCGTCCGGGTAGGCGAGCAGGTGGATCGTGCCGCCGCGCGGCGTGAACTTGATCGCGTTCGACAGCAGGTTCTCGAGCACCAGCTTGAGCTTGGCCCGGTCGGCAACCAAGTGCAGGTCGGCAACGTGCATGTCGAGCGTGATGTTGCGTGCGGCCATGGCCAGGCGCTGGCTGTCGATCACGGTTCCGACCAGCGAACCGAGCCGGAAGTTCGTCAGTTCGACGCCGGTGGCGCGGGCTTTCCAGGCGCTATAGGACAGCAGGTTCTCGATGAGCTGCTGCAGGCGCAGCGCGTTCTCGCGCAGGATGGAGGCGACCTCGCGCTGGTTGTCGTCGAGCGGACCCACGGCGCCGTCGAGGAGAAGGTCGGTCCCTTCGCGGATGTTCGCGAGCGGGGTCTTGAGCTCGTGCGACATGTGCCGCAGGAAGCGGTTTCGTTCGAGTGCGATGTCGAGCAGGCGCGTGCGCAGCCACTCGAGCTGGCGGCCGAGAGCGGCGAGGTCGGCCGGCCCCCTGACGGCGATCGCGTGCGAGAAGGCGCCGCGGCCGAGGTCGCTGATGGCGCGGTCGATCGCGCGCAGGGGCCGCAGCACGAAGTACCAGAAGATGCCCGCGATCGCGAACGCGCCGGGCACCAGTGCCGTGATCGACCACAGCAGCCCTTGCTGGGTGGCGCTCGCATTGTGTTCCGCCTGGTTGAGGCGGGCGTCGATGCCGAGCCGCGACTGCTCGGCGAGGCTGTCGGCCTCGCGGCTCAGGTTGCTGAACCGCTGGTTGACCGTGGCGGTCGTGAGGAACTGTTCGTTGGGCCGGTGGAGCAGCGCGACCGCGTGGTTGCCGGCCTTGCGCACCCGCGCGATGTCGGGGGCGGGGACGTAGGCCGCGATCTGGTCCAGGGTGGCGTTGAAGGCGGCGTAGTTCTCGTCGAAGCGGCGGGCGACGCCCGCGTCGTTCAGGATGCTGTAGAAGTTCGCCGAGCGTTCCATCGCCGTGATGTGCTGGTACAGCCGCTGCGTGTGCTGCGTGAGCGTGATGCTGTCGCGCACCAGCTGGTCGCCGGTACGCGAGAGATGGCGCAGCTGCACGCCCCCGTAGACGAGCGCCGCGGTCAGCGGCAGGACGATCAGCAGGAGCGCCGCGGACAGCAACCCGCTCAGGGACTGGGGCCGGATCCGGGTCATGTCCCTATGGTAACCGTCAGGCCATCGGTTGGCGCAGGAGGCGCCGCTCCCAGGCGAGCGCGGTCGCCACGATCCCGGGCAGGTCCTGGTGGCGGGGTTCCCAATGGAGGGTGTCCCGAATTCGCTGCGCGGCCGCCACCAGCTGGGGCGGGTCACCGGCGCGGCGGGCCGACTCGGTGACCGAGAGCTGCATGCCGGAGACACGCGCGACCTCGTCCAGCACCTCGCGCACGCTGAAGCCGCGGCCATAGCCGCAGTTGAGCGTGGTCGGTGCGCCGCCCGCGCGCAGGTAGTCGAGCGCCTGCAGGTGCGCCGCGGCGAGATCCTCGATGTGGATGTAATCGCGGATGCAGGTGCCGTCCGGCGTCTCGTAGTCGGTGCCGAAGATCGAGATCTGCTTGCGCTTGCCGACCACGTGTTCGCAGGCGACCTTGATGAGGTGGGTGGCCTCGGGCGTCGACTGCCCGATTCGCCCGCCCGGGTCGGCGCCCGCGACGTTGAAGTAGCGCAGCGCGACGTAACGGAGCGGCGTGACGGCGGCGACGTCGCGCAGCATCTGTTCGGTCATGAGTTTCGACCAGCCATAGGGGTTGATCGGCACGGTCGGCGTCGTCTCGTCGGCGACGCCGCCGGGCGGCATGCCGTACACGGCGGCCGTGGAGGAGAAGACGAAGTGCTTCACTCCCGCGGCGACGCAACACTCCAGCAGCGTGCGCGTGTTCGCGGTGTTGTTGCGGTAGTACTTGAGCGGGTTGGCGACCGACTCCGGCACCTGGATGTGCGCCGCGAAGTGCAGGACGGTGTCGATCTTGTGTTCGGCGAGCGTCTTCGCAACCAGCTTTGCGTCGCCGGTGTCGCCCTGCACGAAGTCGCCGTGCAGCACGGAACCGCGAAAACCGGTGCAGAGATTATCGAGCGTAACCAGCTTCTCGCCGCGCTCGCCGAGCTGGCGCGCGACATGGCTGCCGATGTAGCCGGCGCCGCCGGTCACGAGGATGGTAGTCATCAGGGCTCCACGATATCGTGCCGCCATGATAACAACGGCCGATACGGCCTCGTTTGCGAACCTGTCACCAGATTTGATCGTGGATGCGGTCGAGGCCGCGGGTTTTGTCAGCGACGGCCGCATTCTCGCGCTCGGCAGCTACGAGAACCGGGTGTACCAGGTGGGGCTGGAGGAGGCCGAGCCGGTGGTCGTGAAGTTCTACCGCCCCGGCCGCTGGACCGATGCGGCGATCGTGGAAGAGCATGCGTTCGCGCGCGAGCTGGCGGCGGCGGAGATTCCGGTGGTGGCGCCGTTGGAGCTGCCGCCGGGCGAAGCGCTGGGGGAGGGGCCGGTGCCGGTCTTCCACGGCTATCGTCTCGCGATCTATCCGCGCCGAGGCGGGCAGTGGCCGGAGCTGGGAACCGAGGAGCACCGGCAATGGATCGGGCGGTTCCTGGGGAGGATTCACGCCGTCGGCGCCGCGCGCCGCTTCGAGCACCGCGCGCGACTCTCGCCTGAGGCAATGGGCAGGGATGCGGTCGATTTCCTGCTGGACGGCGATCTCGTGGCCGATTACATCCAGCATCGCTACGAGCAGGTGGTGGAGGAACTGCTCGACCTGGTCGAGGCGCGGTTCGAGCGGGTGGGCCCGCTGCGGTATATCCGTATTCACGGCGACTGCCATCGCAACAACGTGCTGTGGACGGCGGCGGGGCCGCATTTCGTTGACCTGGACGACTGCATGACGGGACCGGCGATCCAGGACCTGTGGATGCTGCTTGCGGGAACGCCGGCGGAAATGCGCGCGCAACTCGGCGAGATCCTTGAGGGATACAAGCAATTCGCGGAACTGGACCCGGTCGAGGCGAGCCTGATCGAGCCACTGCGGGCCCTGCGGATGGTGCATTACGCCGCCTGGCTTGCGCGCCGCTGGGACGATCCCGCCTTCCCGCGCGCGTTTCCCTGGTTCGGCGAGGCGCGCTACTGGGAGCGCCATGTCGCCGAGCTCGAGGAGCAACTAAATACGCTGGCGGGCGAAGACTATTGAATCAGTAGGTTACGTATTTTTCCTGATGTAGATTAGCGCGCGCCTTCCGATTACAATGCGCGACCTTTTTTGAAGGGGACGCACCCCTTCATATTCGTGAAGGGGTGCGTCCCCTTCGATAAGTACATGATTCAGAACCTCAGAAACATCGCGATCATCGCGCACGTCGACCACGGCAAGACCACGCTCGTGGACAAGCTGCTGCGCCAGTCGGGGACGCTCGACATCCGCAAGCCCGTCACCGAGCGCGTGATGGACTCGAATGCGCTCGAGAAAGAGCGCGGCATCACGATCCTCGCCAAGAACACCGCGATCCAGTGGCGCGATTACCGCATCAACATCGTCGATACGCCGGGGCACGCCGACTTCGGCGGCGAGGTCGAGCGCGTGCTGTCGATGGTGGATTGCGTGCTGCTGCTGGTGGACGCGGTGGACGGCCCGATGCCGCAGACGCGCTTCGTGACGCAGAAGGCCTTCGTGCACGGCCTCGCGCCGATCGTCGTCGTCAACAAGGTTGATCGCCCGGAGGCGCGGCCAGAGTGGGTCGTGAGCCGAACCTTCGACCTCTTCGATCGCCTCGGCGCCAGCGAGCGGCAGCTCGATTTCCCGATCGTGTACAGCTCGGCGCTGCGCGGCGTCGCGGGCCTCTCGGCGGAGGCGATGGGCGAGGACATGACGGCGCTGTTCGAGACGATCGTCAAGTTCTGCCCGGCGCCGGACGTGGACGTCGACGGCCCGTTGCAGCTGCAGGTGAGCCAGCTCGACTATTCAAATTACGTCGGCTCGATCGGCATCGGTCGCATCCGGCGTGGCACGATCCGTCGCGCCATGCCGGTGTCGGTGATCGACCGCGACGGCGAGGTGCGCAACGAACGCATCGGCCAGGTCTTCGCCTTCATGGGCCTCGAGCGCGTCGAGGTCGAAGAGGCGCGGGCCGGCGACATCATTGCTTTCTCGGGCCTCGAGGCGCCGAAGATCTCAGACACGATCTGCGACCCGGACACGGTCGAGGCCTTGCCTGCGCTGGTCGTGGACGAGCCGACCATCAGCATGACTTTCGAGACGAATACCTCGCCGCTGTTCGGCCAGGAAGGCAAGTTCGTGACCAGCCGGCAGTTGCGCGAGCGGCTGCTGCGCGAAATGCTCGCGAACGTTGCGCTTCGGGTCGAGGAAACCGATGATCCGGATCGCTTCATGGTCTTCGGCCGCGGCGAGCTGCATCTCGGGATTCTGATCGAGAACATGCGCCGCGAGGGATATGAGCTTGCAGTTTCACGGCCGCGCGTGGTCGTGAAGGAAGTGGACGGGGAGCGGCTCGAACCCTGGGAGCAGCTGACCGTCGATGTGGAATCGACCGCCCAGGGCGGCGTCATGGAAGCATTGGGTGCGCGCGGCGCCGAACTCACCGACATGGTGCCGGACGGCAAGGGCCGGGTTCGCCTCGACTACAAGATCCCGTCGCGCGGAATGATCGGCTTCCAGACCGATTTCCGCACGATGACGAGCGGCACAGGCCTCATGTACCACGTATTCGATCACTTCGGCCCGGTGGTGGACCGCGCGCTCGCCGATCGTTCGGCCGGCGTGATGATCTCGAACGGCCGTGGTCCTGTGCTCGCTTATGCGCTGTTCAATCTCCAGGAACGCGGCACGCTGTTTGTCGGCCCGGGCGACCTGGTCTACGAGGGCCAGATCGTCGGCGAGACCAGCCGGGAAGGCGACATGGTCGTCAACCCGCTGAAGGGCAAGAAGCTCACCAACATCCGCACGCAGAGCAAGGACGAGAACGTCCTGCTGACGCCCCCGATCCGCATGTCTCTCGAGCAGGCGATGGAATACATCGGCGACGATGAGCTGGTGGAAGTCACGCCCAAGAACATCCGCCTGCGCAAGCGCCACCTCACCGAAGGCGACCGCAAGCGCGCCGAACGCAAATCTGCCTGAACGAAGGGGTCGCACCCCTTCATATTCGTGAAGGGGACGCACCCCTTCAAATTTTTCACTTTTTCCGTTGTCCACCCCGCGCTTTAGGCCTCAGTTCGCGGCCAGCAGCTCTTTCGAGCATGGCGACGAACTCGCTTGAACCACAGGGCAGGTTGCGGCGTTCATGGCGTCGCAACGTGTCCCGGCAGTCATCGGGGACTCCGCGAGCGAGCCAGCTCGACCAGTTCGCAATGCCACTGAGCAGACTCGACCGTTGTCTCGACTCGAGGATGCGATCCTCGCGTAGTCCGCAGTGAGCGGCGGCACTCGACCAAAGATAGTCCTCGGCCGTGGCCACCATGCCGGCCTCGACTGGATTTCGTTCGACGTAGCGGACTGCGTTCACGAAGTGATTGGCATCCAGCGGCGAGGAACGATAGCGCCCTTGCCATAGATGGCCGCTGGAGTTCCGCATTCGGTTGATGCGCTGGGCGTACTGGCTGTGCACGGCCTTGAGGGAGCGGTGAATGCCGTCGGAATCCGAAGGGACGACGACGAGATGAACGTGATTCGGCATCAGGCAGTACGCGAAGACGGCCACATCTCGCATCCGCGTATTGGCGTGCAGGAGGCTTAGGTAGAACTCGGGGTCGCCGTTCTCAAAAAAGACCTGCTCGCGGTGATTGCCGCGCTGCGTGATGTGGTGGGGAACTCCAGGAAATAAGACGCGGTTCTTTCGGGGCATCCAGGGAAACTAGCGGGAATTCTCATGTAGCGGCGACGGCAGCAGGGGTGCAAACGCACAAAAATGAAGGGGTGCGTCCCCTTCACGAATATGAAGGGGTGCGTCCCCTCCAGAACGCGCCCTGGGTCACGTTCGGACCCCGGGGCATCCCCTAGCATCGCTGCATTACGTCGCATTCCACGAGGGATGCGTCGGGCATTGGCTTGGGGTCCGCGTGACAGCGAACAATACGGGCAAGGTGGTGATGCTGAGGAAGTCCGCGGTGACGGACACGGCCTCCCATACCCCGCCGCCAACGCCCGCTCCGCAGCCCCGCAAGAGCAGCATTCACCCGACCCTGGAAGAGCAGCTCCTCGAGGCCGCCGACACGGCCGGCAAGATGCAGCTGCGCAGGCTGATCGAGATCGTCAGCCGCCAGTACGACGCCTACGAGAACGACCGCACCAGCCTCGAGACGGTCATGCGCCTCGCCTCCGACGAGGCGACCGCCGCGACCGAACGGCTCGAGCGCGAGAGCGTCGCGCGGCTGCAGGCCATCCTCGACCACGTGAAGGACGGCATCATCTCCGTCGACCACCTCGGCCGCATCGAGAGCATGAACCGCACGGCCGAGCGCTTCTTCGGCGTGCGCCAGAACGACGTGATGTCGGAACTGATCGATACGCTGATCCCCGACATCGCCCCGCACGGAGACTTGGGGCGCGCGCTCGAGGAGCACGCGACCGCCCAGGAAACCACCCACTGCGACCTCGCCGCGCGCGAGGTGGTAGCTCGTCACCGACGCGGCGAGCTGATGCCGGCCGAGATCCTCGTCAGCGTCATGCAGGGCAGGCCGCGGCCGACCTACATCGTCTGCATCCGCGACACCGCGGAGCGCTCGCGCGCCGAGGAGGCGCTCAAGGACAGCGAGGCGCGCTACCGCGTGCTGGTCGAGAACGCCCCCGAGGCGGTGGTCGTGTTCGACGTTGACACGCACCGTTTCGTGGACTGCAACGACAACGCGGCGGACTTCTTCAAGTTGGCACGCGAAGACCTGTTGCGCATCGGCCCCGAGCAGGTGAGCCCGGCGGAGCAGGCCGACGGCACGCCCTCGTTCGGAACCGCGCGCGGCTACCTCGAGAAAGCGCTGGCCGGCGAGACGCCCGTGTTCGAGTGGCTGCACCAGGATGCCGAGGGCAAGGTGATTCCTTGTGAGGTCCGGCTCGTCAGGTTGCCGAGCTCCAACGGCGGACTGATCCGCGCCAGCATCATCGACATCACCGAGCGCAAGCAGGCCGAGCTGGTCGCCGGCGGCGAGCGGCGCGCGCTCGAGAAGATCGCCTCCAGCGAGCCGCTCGATTCGGCGCTCGCCTCGATCACTGAGGTGGTCGAGCGCGTCCTGCCGGATTCGGTCTGCTGCATCCGCCTGTACGACCCGGAGAAACGCGTGCTGAAGCACGTCACCGGCCGGAGCCTGTCACGCGAGTACGTCGCGCTGATGGACAACTACCCGGCCGAGATCCGCTTCGGCTCCTGCGCCGCGGCGATCGCGCTGCAGCGCCAGATCATCGTCCCGGACATCTCCAAGGATGCGCTCTGGGAGCATCGCCGTGACGCGGCCGAGCGCGCCGGCCTGCACGCTTGCTGGTCCACGCCGATCACCGGCGCGGACGGGCGCATGCTCGGCACGTTCGCGACCTACCTGCGGCGCACCGGCATGCCGTCGCGCCGGGATCTCGAGCTGGTCGGACGCATGGCGCAGCTTGCGCGCATCGCCATCGAGCGTCGCCGCTCGGACGACGCGCTGCGCGAGAGCGAGGGACGATTCAGGGGCCTGTTCGACAACGTGGTCGAGGGCGTCTACCAGGTGACGATGGACGGCTACCTGCTGTCCGCCAACCCCGCTCTGATCGCCATGCTCGGCTACGCCTCGCTCGAGGAGCTGCGCGCGATTGGCGCGACCGATGGCCTCTATGTCGACCCGGCGTTGCGCCGGCAGCTGATCGAACAGCTCAAGCGCGACGGCAAGCTGGTGGAGGCGGAGTACCAGCTCCGGTGCCGCGACGGAAGTGCCATCACGATCACGGAGAATGCGCGCCTGAACCGCGACGAGCGCGGCCAGCCGGTCGGGTTCGAGGGTACCGTCACCGACATCACAGAACGCAAGCGCGCCGAGCAGCAGTTCTACGAGGAAAAGGAGCGGGCCGAGGTCACGCTGCAGTCCATCGCGGACGCCGTGATCACGACTGATCGCTCCGGCACGGTCGACTACATCAATCCGGTCGCCGAGAAGTTGACCGGCTGGAATGCGGATGAAGCCTGCGGCCGGAACGTCACCGAGATCGTCAAGCTCGTGAAGGAGGGCGGCCAGGAGATCATTGACGACCCGGTCAGTCATGCGCTGGCAAGCGGCGATCCGATCCACCTCGCGGACCAGACGGCGCTCGTCAGCCGCCGCGGGCTCGAGGTGCCGATCCAGGCGACCGTGGCGCCGATCCGCGACCGCGCGGGCCAGACCGCCGGCGCGGTGATCGTATTCAGCGACGTGAGTCGCGAGCGGCGCATGAAGCGGCTGCTGTCCTACCAGGCGGCGCACGACGCGCTGACCGGCCTGATCAACCGCCGCGAATTCGAAAGCCGGCTGACGGTTGCGATCGAATCGGCGCGCGCCAACCAGGTCGTGCGCCACGCGATGATTTACGTCGACCTGGACCAGTTCAAGGTGGTCAACGATACCTGCGGCCACCCCGCGGGCGACCAGCTGCTGCGCCAGGTGACCGGGCTCCTGCAGGCGCGCGTGCGCGCGAATGACGTGCTCGCGCGCCTCGGCGGCGACGAGTTCGGCGTGCTGCTCGAGCACTGCACGCCGGAACAGGCGCTCAGGATTGCCGACACGCTGCGCCAGTCGATCCACGACCTGCGCTTCCAGTGGGGCACGAACACGATGCAGATCGGTGCCAGCATCGGCATCGTCGAGATCGACCACCGTACCGAGACCGTCGCGACCTTGCTCTCTGCGGCCGACATTGCCTGCTATTCGGCCAAGGACGGCGGCCGCAACCGCGTGACGGTCTACGACCCGGCGAGCGCCTCCGCGCGACACCGCGAAATGCGCTGGATGGCGCGTCTCACGCACGCGCGCGACGAGGGCCGGCTCGACATCATGTTCCAGCCGATCGTGCGGGTCGCGGAGCAGTCGAAGTCGCGGCCGCATTACGAACTGCTGCTGCGCCTGCTCGACGAGAACGGGACGATGGTCCTGCCCGACGAGTTCATCCCCGCTGCCGAGCGGTTCAACCTGATGCCGTCGCTCGACCGCTGGGTGATCGAGAAGGTGCTGCGCGACTACGTACCGTCGACGCGCGACGGGGTGGAGGAGGCGGCCTTCACGGTGGCGGTCAACCTCTCGGGCACGACGCTCTCCGACCCGAGCTTCCTCGAGTTCCTGATCGACGCGCTGGAGGCGCACGAACCGACCCCGGGCGTGCTGTGCTTCGAGGTGACCGAGACGGCGGCGATCACGAACCTCGGCCACGCCAGCTACCTGATGCGGGAGATGGCGAGCCGCGGCTGCCTGATCGCCCTCGACGACTTCGGCAGCGGCTTGTCGTCGTTCAACTACCTGCGCACGTTGCCGGTCAATTACCTGAAGATCGACGGCAAATTCGTGCAGAACGTCGCCACCGATCCGATCGATCGCAGCATGGTCGAGGCGATCGTGCAGATCGGGCGGGCCATCGGCATCGAGACCGTCGCCGAGCGGGTCGAGACGCCCGCGGTCCTCGACACGCTGCGCCGTATCGGCGTCGGCTACGCCCAGGGCTTCCTGCTCGGCCGCCCGACGTCCATGGCGGTTTTCCCCCACCGTAAATCCTGAAGGGGTGCGGCCCCTTCGTTAAACTAGCGCGATGCACCTGATCGCGATCCTGCCGCTGGCGCTGCTGGTTACTGCTGCAGAACCGACGCACGCGTCGCACGACGCCCATACGGGCCATGAAATGGCGGCACCGATGACCGGCGCGCTCGGTGGCTACCCCATGTCGCGCGACGCCTCGGGAACGGCCTGGCAGCCCGACAGCACCCCCCACGTCATGGGTCATGGCATGCGCGGCGACTGGTCCCTGATGGGGCACACGCTGCTGAACGGCGTGTACTCCTGGCAGGATGGCCCGCGCGGCGACGAGCAGGTCTTCCTGGCCGGCATGGTGATGGGCTCGGCTCGCCGCGATCTCGACGGCGGCGATGCGATCACGCTGCGCGGCATGCTGAGCCCGGACCCGTTCATGGGCAAGCGCGGCTATCCGCTCCTGCTCGCTGCCGGCGAGACCGCTGACGGCGTGACGCCGCTGGTCGATCGTCAGCACCCGCACGATCTTTTCATGGAGCTTTCCGCGACCTGGATGCACCCGCTCGACGGCGAGCGCAGCGTCTTCGTCTATGGCGGCCTGCCGGGCGAGCCGGCGTTCGGCCCGCCGGCCTTCATGCATCGCCCGGCGGCGATGATGAGTCCCGAGGCACCGATCACGCATCACTGGCTCGATTCGACGCACATCAGCTTCGGCGTGCTCACGGCAGGCTGGGTGCAGGGCGGCTGGAAGTTCGAGGCCTCGCAGTTCACGGGCCGCGAGCCGGACGAGAATCGCTACGACATCGAGCGGCCGCGCATGGACAGTACCGCGCTGCGCGCGAGCTGGAATCCGGGCGAGAACTGGTCGCTGCAGGCTTCCTGGGCCGACGTCGAGAGTCCGGAGCAGCTCGAGCCGGAGGTCGACGAGGCGCGGCTTTCAGCCAATGTGCTGTACGGTCGCGACCTCGGCGGGGGCCGGTCCTGGTCCGCGACGGTTGCCTGGGGGCACAAGAACCCAAACGAGGGTGACGCCACGAATGCCTACGCCCTCGAGGCTGCTTACGTCCCCGTCGCAAACTGGCAGCTCTTCGCGCGTGCCGAGTGGATCGAAACGCACGAACTCGGGGACGACCACCACGACATCCACGAGGTCGGCAAGCTGTCAGCCGGCCTGCTGCGTGAATTCCCGGTTACGGAGCGCGTCAGCCTAGGCCTGGGCGCGCTCTACACGCTGAACGAGATCGACCGGGAGCTGCGGCGTTCCTATGGCGGCAGTCCGAACGGTGCCATGGTCTTCCTGCGCTTCTACGCCGTGACCTGAAGAAGGGAACATCAAAGGGGACGCACCCCTTCACGAATATGAAGGGGTGCGTCCCCTTCGTCAGTCGGAGTCGACGACCGCGACCCAGCTGGAGTCCGGGTCGTAGGCGTCGATCGCGGCGACCGCGGCATCGGTTCCTTCGCCCAGGTCATTCTGGAAGACGACGCCGTCCTGATTGACGATGAAGGTCATCACGCCGCTCGCGCCGTAGTCCGCCGGCCAGGCAACCAGCGCGAAGCCGTTTCGCAGCATGCCCGTGTCGAAGTAGTCGAGCGCACCGCCATTGGCATTGTCCGTCTGGCGAAAGAGAGTGCGGTAGCGGTAGCCGTGATACGCGGCACTGCTCGCCCGATAGCCTTCCGCCGCGGCTGACGCGATGAACGGGCCGACCGGGCTTTTGGGGCGATCCCCCGGACATTGGCACCGGGAGGACATTTGGGCGAATATTTTGGAGCAGCGCATTTCGTGCGAATGACACATGCGGGCGCTATGCTCGAAGAGTCGGCACACCGGGGGGGGATGATGGAACGCCTGATGCGGTACTTCGAGCGCGGGATCCTGCACGTCGCGCAGGTCCTGCTCATGCTCGTCATTCTCGCGGCGGTGATCGAGCTCTGGTATTTGTTCGCCGTGGCCCTTCTGGAGCGCGTCCAGCTGATCGACTCTATCCCGATGCTCATGCAGGCCGTGCAACGCGCCTTCTCCGGCGTGCTGCTGATCGTGCTGGGTCTCGAGCTCCTCGAGACGTTGCGGGTCTATTTCACCCACCATCGGGTGCGGCTCGAGCTCGTGATCGTGGTCGCACTGATCGCCGTCAGCCGGCACGTGATCAACCTCGACTTCGAGCACCTGACTGGGGCCGCCATCCTCGGCATCGCCGCGCTGATCGTGGCCCTGACCGCCGGTTACTACCTGGTGCGCAAGGCCAGTGCCACGGATCCGGGAGCCGGCGGCGTCAGTTGATGAAGGTGAACTGCCAGGCAACGCCGTAGCTGGAGAAGTCGCTGCCGATGCGCGTCGTCGCGCCGTCGTTCCAGTACAGCTTGAGCGACTGGCTGCGGGCGACGGGAATGGCAAGCGTCAGGCCGTAGCGCGAACTGGACTGACGGTCGTCCTTGGCGACCCCGTCGACGGTACTCTCGCCGCCGTCGTAATAGGTGGCATCGAACGAGAGCCACATCCGCGGTCGAAAGGTGTAGCTGACGTGCGCCTGCACACTCGCGAGCGGGTCCTGTTCGCGGTGCCTGCCGCCGAAGAAGTCGGTGTTGTCCTCGAACAGCCACACGCCGGCCGAAGCTTCCAGCGTCCATTTCCCGGCCGGGTGCGAGATGCCGATTTCCGGCTTGACGGCCCAACGGTTCGTGCCCACGTTGATGAGCCGCGCCGGGTGGTAGACGCCGGTCGGCGCGGACACGGACAGGCTCGCGCCGATCGTCGTCACGGGCTTTCGCTTCGCGAACTCCGCGGGCGACATCGCGGGGTTTCCCAACAGGTTCACGGACATGCGCAATTTCGTGTCGCCGAACCCGGAGCGCGAAGCCGCCGCCGGTTCCCCGTCCAGCGTCCCGGTGAACTGGCCGCTCAGGTAAGGCTGCGCGATGGCAACAGTCGCAAGGCGACCGAACGACGAGAAGTTGTGCCCGACCGCGATCGCGCCGCCATCAATCTCTGCATCGACATTGTCCACGGGCAGCGAGGGATCCGTCAGGATCCCGCCGGTCGAACGCCCGGCGCCGATCAGCACGAAGGTCACGCCGACCGGGCTTGGGGAAAACGCCCGGGGCTCGATTTCCTGCGCAGGCGCGCGCTGCGCGACGGCAATCGCGGCAAAAAAGAACAAGGCGGCGATAGCCGGCATTCGCGGGTGCATGGGGCGGCAGTTTCAAGCAAGTAGCCCGCAGCACGCAATCGCCGGCCCGTTCATTTTGGACGATCGTGCCTCGGGAACTTACACTCTCTTGCGGCTGCGGAGTAGCAATGAGCGGAACCTTCTTGTGGCGAACCCAACTTGCGTTGCTCGTCGCGCTGCTCACGGGGTGCGCGCAACTGCCGCCGCGCGCCGCCGGGCCGGATGCCGTGGCCATCGCGCCGGCCGAAGGAGGAGCCCTGGACCGTCACATCAGCCCTGCTGAGGCGCGCCACCCCGGCCAGTCCGGTTTCCGTCTGGTCAAGGAAGGCACCGAGGCCTTCGTCATCCGCATGCAGAGTGCGCGGCTCGCGACCCGCAGCCTGGACGTGCAGACCTACATCTGGCACGCGGACATGACGGGCATCTACCTCGCGGGCCAGCTGCTCGAGTCCGCGGACCGCGGCGTGCGCGTGCGCCTGCTGCTGGACGACCTGGACGCGCGCGCCCGAAACGACGGCCTCGCGGCGCTTGCCGCGCACCCGGACATCGAGGTGCGCATGTTCAATCCATGGGTGACGCGCAAGGGGACGCTCGCCAAGGCGGGCGAGGGGGCCCTAAACTTCAAGCGCATCAACCGCCGCATGCACAACAAGAGCTGGATCGCCGACAACCGCCTCGCCGTCGTCGGAGGTCGCAACGTGGGCGACGAGTACTTCGGCGCGGCCGAGGAGATGAACTTCGTCGACCTGGACTTCGCGATGATCGGCCCGGTGGTGCGGGACGCTTCCGCCTCCTTCGACCGGTACTGGAACTCGCCGTCGGCCTACCCGATGGAGACGCTCGACCCGGACGGCGTGAACGATGCAGCACTGGGGCGGCTGCGCGAACGGCTGGCCAAGTCGACCGCAGGGAGGGACACGAGCCGCTACAGGGAGGCGCTGCGCGGCGACGACGTGGTGCAGCGCATGCTCGCCGGCGACTGGCCGATGGAATGGTCCGGCAAGTACGAGTTCGTCGCGGACGACCCCGCCAAGGTGACCATGAAGAAGCGCGACGTCAAGCGCACGCACGTCGGGGTCACGCTGGTGCCGATGATCCAGGGAGCGAAAGCGCAGGTCACGATCGTCTCGCCGTATTTCGTGCCGGGCGACGAAGTGACGGACGGACTCGCGAGTGCGGCCGGAAGCGGAAAGTCGGTGCGGATCCTGACCAATTCCCTGGTCGCCAACGACGTCGCTGCCGTGCACGGCGGCTATTCGCGCTACCGGAAACCGCTGCTGCGCGGCGGCGTGCAGCTCTGGGAGCTGAAGCCGATGGCGGGCGGCGCGCAAGACTCGAGCCTGTTCGGATCCTCGGGTGCGAGCCTGCACACCAAAGCGTTCGCGGTGGACGGGAAATCGCTGTTCGTCGGCAGTTACAACCTCGACCCGCGTTCGACGTGGCTCAACTGCGAGCAGGGGGTCCTGGTGGAGAATGCCGCGCTGACGCGCGAGCTCGAGGCGCTGTTCGACTCCCACGTGACCGGCCAGCACGCCTGGCGGGTGACCTTGGAGGACGGCGGCCTGCGGTGGAGTGACGGGGAGAAGGATTACAGCAACGACCCGGACGCCTCAGGCTGGCGGCGATTCCAGGCCTGGCTGACGAAGGCGCTGCACCTTGATGCGCAGCTCTGAAATGAAGGGGTGCGTCCCCTTCGATTCTCAGAAGCGGGCAGTCAGGTAGAGCTGCGGACCCCAGTAATCGTAGACGTACTCGCCCTGCAGGCTCGACTTGCTGGCTTCGACGTCCAGCTTGAAGAAATCGAGGGCGAGGCCCGCGCCATAGCGGCCGCGGAAGCGGTACTCGGCGTAGGCCCGTCCGTTGTACAGCGAGCCGTCCGCATCCAGCGTGCTGGAACCGAACTCGATGGTGAAATACGAAGCGGCAACGCCAGCCGACCATGTGTCTGAGAAATTGTGGTCGTAACGCAGGCCAAGCAGGGGCAGGGGCAGGTCGGCGGAATGATCGGAACTCGCGGTGACCTGGTTGCCGGTTTCGAGCCAGGTACCCCGGAAACTCAGCGACACGCTGTCCCAGTGCACGCCGAACGTGCCGGCAAGCTCGTTCTTGTCGCTCTTGATGAAGGAATACGAATACGTGATCGGGATCAGGTCGATCGACCAGGAGGTGCGCATCTCGGCATCGAGCGGGAACACCTGGTCACCAATGGTGATGTCCCGGTCGATGACCCGCGTAGCGTTCTGCGAGAACTGGCTCCAGCTCGCCGACAGACGGTGGCGATCGGCGAAGCGCCACTCGAACCCGATCAACGCGCCGGACTGGTCCTCGTCGAGGCCGAGGTCGTCGCCGAGGCTGACGTCGTCGCCTTGTATGGTCTCGCCGTCCAGGCGCACGTCCGTGTTGAATGCCGGCAGGAACCAGCCGGCGACGAACTTGAACTGCTCATCGCCTGCTTTCAGTGTATCGGCGGTCGCGCTCGCGCCGGCAAGGAGTGCCATCGTTCCGAAACCGGCGACCGCGGCTCTTGCGAGAATGTTCATGCTTGTCCCCCGAACCTGCGCGCATCTTACACCGGGCAGGGCAGTGCAGCGAGAAGGCGAGATAATGTCCATGACTCTGGCCTTGCCCTGGATTCAGCGTCATTCTGACCGCCGGGGTCCCGGATAACCTCGAGAGTTGAAACCGATGAAACGCCCTGCAGTTTACGTTCTGGCATTCCTTGGCGCGGCGATGCTGTCGGCCGCGGCCGTAGCCGCCGATCGCGAGAAGGTCGACGTGGTCGTCATGCGCAATGGCGACCGCCTGACCGGCGAGATCCTGGCCCTGTCGTACGGACGACTGGCGCTCGACACGGATTACATGGGCACGGTCCAGATCGAGTGGCCGGACGTGGTCAGCGTCGAGAGCCGGCAGGGGTTCATGATCGAAGACGCCGACGGCAACCTCCTCTACGGCCATTTGGCCGGCGACCCGAAGGCGGGTCACATCGCGGTCGCCGGCGCCGACAATATCGCCCGTCGCGTGGCGATGCCGCGGGTCGCGCGCATTTCGCAGTCCGAGGAACGCATCCTCGACCGGCTGCACGGCTCATTTTCGCTTGGCTTCGACTACACGAAGTCGAGCGACATCACGGTGCTGAGCGGCAATTTCAACACCAACTACCGCGGGCCCAAGACGAGCTGGAGCTTCAACGCCGACGTCAACTCGACCCGCGATCCCGCACAGGGCACGATCGACCGCAACTCGATCCGGTATGGTTACCAGTGGCTGCGGCCCAACAGGCGCTTCTGGGCGGGCCTGACGTCGGTCGAGCGCAACGAGGAAACTGGCATCGAGGCGCGCGTGCTGGTCGGCGGGGGTTTCGGGAGTTATGTCCTGCAGACACCCAGCAGCGAGGTAGCGGTGCTCGGCGGCATCGGCGCCGTGCGCGAGTGGGCAACCGGCGCCGCAGCCAATCAGACGAGTCTCGAGGGCATCCTCGGCCTGGACTGGCGGATCTTCGATTTCGCCTCGCCCAAGACCAGCCTGACCGCCCGTGCCGTGCTGTATCCGGGGATCACCGAGTCGGGCCGCTACCGCACGGACTCGAACGTTTCGTTGCGGCGCGAGATCGTCAGCGATTTCTTCCTCGACCTGTCCTTCTACCACAGCTATGACTCCGAGCCGCCGGACGAATTCGCGGCATCGTCGGATTATGGATTTGTCACGTCTCTCGGGTATTCCTTCTAGGGCATGGCAACCCTGATCCGCGGCGGCATCAACCTGAGCATTGTGCTCATGGTGTTCGGCATCGCTCTGAGCGCCGGCGTGGGCGGAGCACGTCTCGCATTCCGCAATCCCGGCCTGTTGCTGCGGTCGCTGCTCGCGATGTACGTCGTGATGCCGCTCGTCGCCGTGGCGATCGCACTCTGGTTCGAGTTGAGCCGGCCGCTCCTCCTCGCGCTGATGCTGCTCGCACTGGCCCCGGTCCCGCCGGTCCTGCCGGTGAAGCAGATCAAGGCGGGCGGCGGCGCGGACTTCGTGTTGGGACTTCTCATCGCCTCCGCGCTCGCCGCGATTGTCGTCGTCCCCGCGGGCATCGAGATCATCGGGCGGGTGTTCGGCCGGGCACTCGAAGTGCCGTTCGGGGTGACTGCCCGCGTCGTCGGCACATCGGTGCTCGCGCCGATGCTGGCGGGCCTCATCGTCGCAGGCGCGGCGCCCGGCGTCGCAGCGCGCATTTCTGCGCCGCTCGTGAAACTGTCGAGCATCCTGCTCATTGCGCTTCTGCTGCCCGTGTTCGTCCTGTCATGGGACGCGCTGATGAGGCAGGTCGGCGACTTCACGATCGTCGTGATGCTCCTGTTCATCGCCGCCGGGCTGGCGACGGGCCACCTGCTGGGCGGGCCCGACGACAGCAACCGTACGGCGCTCGCCCTCGCGACGGCGACGCGCCACCCCGGGGTCGCGATTGCCGTCATGCACGCGGTTGTCCCGGCGGACAAGGAGGTCGCGCCGGTGGTCTTCCTCTATCTGCTGGTCGGCATCGTTGCGACGTTGCCGTACGTGAAGTGGCAGCAGCGTGGCAGCGGCGGCCCGCAGACATGACTGTCGGGAGGGGAACGGGAGCTGTCGGCGCCGGCTTAGTCGCCTTGGCAACATGCTTCGCGAACGCGCAGACAGCTGTGCCCGCGTTCTCCGCGGTCCAGCCGGAGGTGTTCGGCAAGAACAATCCGCTGACGAGCGCCTTAGCGGACGTCGATTCCGATGAAGACCTCGATCTCGCCGTCTCGTTCCTGGACGGAGCCCTCCGGCTGTACCTGAACGATGCCGGCGTCTTCGTGGAGGTGGGGACGCGAAGCGGCCTGCCGGATGGCGGGCCCGCCATACGCGGGCTCGCGTTCGGCGACCTCGATGGAGACGGCGACCCGGACCTGTATGCAGGCGTCTCGCCGGATGGGGGCGAACGGGCCCGCAACTTGGTGTTCCGCAACGACGGGCGTGGCGACTTCATGGAAGCGGCCGAGGAGCTGGGTCTGGTGCTGGACGACGCTGACAGCCGGCAGGCAAACTGGATCGACTACGACGGCGACGGGGACCTCGACCTGTTCTCGGCCCAGCGCTCTGCCCGCAATCGCCTGTTCCGCAACGACGGCGGCACATTCGCGGACGTGAGTGAAGTAGCCGGCCTCGACGATCCGCGCCGCACGGTCGGTGCGTGCTGGTTTGACATGGACGAGGACGGCGACCTCGACCTCTTCCTCGCAAACCAGGAAGCGGACAAGGACGCGCTGTACCGTAACGATGGCGGAACATTCACCGACGTCGCGCCGGCGCTCGGCATGCACCAGCCCGAGCGTACGCTGGCGGAAGGCGGCGTCGGCTGCACCGTCGGCGACTACGACAACGACGGCCACCTGGATCTCTTCGTTGCGACCTACGGCGCGACGCTGCTGTACCGGAACCTCGGGCGCGGGAAGTTCCGGGAGGTCGCGGCCGAAGCGGGCTTGCAGCGGCGGTTGCATGCGGTCGGTGCGTCCTGGGGCGATGCCGACAATGACGGAGATCTGGACCTTTACGTTGCCGCATACGACGACCACGGGTCCCTGGGTTACTTGTTCATGAATCAGGGAGGTCGATTCAACGATGCGCTCGTCCCCGACAGCCCGCTGCGTGCAGCGGATCACGGCGTTCAGTGGGCGGACTTCGATCGCGACGGGGACCTCGATCTGTCGTTGACCGACACCTTTCCCGACGACAGCAGTCACCGGCTTTTCCGCAACGAATTGCCGCGCGAGGCGGCGGAGCGTTCACTACAAGTGAAGGTCGTGGATCTCGCGGGGCGTGAGACGCAGGCGGGCGCCGAAGTCCGGCTTTATGCGGCCGATGGCGCACTGCTCGGAACACGCCTCGTTGCCACCGGCGACGGTTACGGTTCGCAGGGCGTCATGCCGGTGCACTTCGGTCTTGCGACCGCTGCTCCAGTGACCGTCGAGGTCACTTTTCTGTCGCGCGAAAGTCGGAATACCCGGCGCCTGGAAAACGTCGATCCGAGGGACTGGCGCGGCACGGCGCTCGTCGTGAAGCCCGAATGACGGCGCTCGACCGGCACCTCAGCGTCGCGCCGATGATGGACTGGACGGACGCTCTTTAAATCGTCTTGAGCTTCAATGACTTGGCAAACCTGACAAGGTCTTGTCTCCTTTACGTCTCCTCAGCGGTTCTCCGCCAGAATTCACCGGGCCGGACAATCGGAATGTTCTGGACAGTCTTCATGTCGAGAAGATCGCGGTCGACGCTGATCAGCAGTGCGCATCGTCCGGCAACCGCAGTACCCAGTATGGGTACGTCTTCAGGGTCACGGCACAGGTCTGCCGGAAGGTCGGCAGGCACGACGATTGTGCCGGCGCGGCGCAGAAATGAGACGACCTGATCTGCCTCGCGTCGAGAGAAGTGAAATTTCTTGACGAGATTTCGATTCAACTCTGCAAGAATAAATTCGGAAATCACCAACTCATGGTGCAGCAAGAGATCTTCGAGGACCTCGGCGCAGTTGCCAGCGCGGCTGATGTTTGCCGCAATGAGAACAGAAGAGTCGAGTGCGATCCTCACTTCTTCTTAAGGATTTCGAATACATCCTCGTCGGTATTGATCCCGTTGGCCTGCGCGCGGGCCACCAGCTTGGTCCGCATCGAGCGGAATTCTGTAACCCGCAGATAGCGCCTCAGAGCTTCACGCGCGAGGTCGCTCTTGGATATCCCAAGCGCGGTGCTCTGGTGTTGCAGTGCACGCTCCATGTCATCCGGAACGCGAAGTGTGATGGTGCCCATGTAATACAAAATACTACAAAAGAGTGGAGTGCGCCAATGACATGCCGAGGCGTCAATTCCACCGGAGCGACACTCGTCGCCTACCCTAACGAGGTGATCTGGAATCTATAAATAGGGTCATATGTTCTTTATAACCCTATTTAGAGGTATGATGACCCCATTTCGGGGCCTCCGAGGGCGAACGTGCACTCCCTGACCGCGCAATTCCTGGCGGGACTCCGGTTCGACGCCGAGCAGGCCGCCACGCTGCGGTCCATCGGCGAATTCAGGGGCCGGCAGGAGCTCCACTACCGGCAGGCACCGGAAGTTCTCGCAGGGCTGCTGGAGGTCGCCAAGATCGAATCCAGCGAGTCCTCGAATCGGCTGGAGGGCGTGCACGTGCCTCCGGACCGAATCCGGCGACTCGTCGTCCACCAAGCCCAACCCCGTAATCGTTCGGAACAGGAAGTCGCCGGCTACCGCGACGCCCTGGCGCTGATCCACGATTCGGGACGGGAGATGCCGTTCACCCTGAACATGCTCCTGCAACTGCACGGCATGCTCTACCAGTACATGCCGAATCCGGGCGGGCGCTGGAAGGCGACAGACAACGACATCATCGAGCGTCGGCCCGATGGAACCTCCCGCGTGCGGTTCAAGCCGGTACCGGCGCACCTGACGTCGATGGCGATCGAACAGCACGCAACCAGTTACGCCGCGGCCGAGCAGATGCCCAAGCTGGATTCCTTGATCGTCGTGCCGCTGGCGATCCTGGATTTCCTGTGCATCCATCCGTTCACCGACGGTAACGGTCGCATCGCGCGGTTGCTGACGCTGATGTTGCTGTATCACTTCAACTATGAAGTGGGCCGGTACATCAGTATCGAGCGCGTGTACGAGCAGACGAAAGAGGGCTACTACCAGACGCTGGAGGCCAGCTCGCAGGGCTGGCATGAAGGCCGGCACGATCCCAACCCCTGGATGAACTACTTTTGGGGCGTGTTGCTCCGCGCGTATCGGGAATTCGAAGAGCGCGTCGACGAGGTCAGCAAGCGCAAGGGCTCCAAGTCAGAGCAGGTGAGAGAGGTCGTTCTGGCCAAACAGGTGCCATTCTCGATCTCCGAAATCGAAGGGGATTGCCCCAACGTGTCCCGGCAAACCGTCCGGATCGTGTTGCGTGATATGAGTAGGCAGAGCTTGATTGCCTCAACCGGAAAAGGGCGCTCGGCGAAGTGGGTGCGGAAGTCGTGAAGCTGTGTGGCAATTCCATCGACCGCCGCCTCTCCGTCGCGCCGATGATGGACTGGACGGACCGGCACTGCCGGTACTTCCTGCGCCAGTTCTCGCCGCGCGTGCTGCTGTACACGGAGATGATCGTCGCGCAGGCAATCATCCGCGGCGATCGCAAGTATCTGCTCGAGTTCGATCCCGCCGAGCATCCGGTCGCACTGCAGCTCGGCGGTGCGGAGCCCGCGCTGCTCGCCGAGGCCGCGGCGATCGGCGCCGGCTTTGGCTATGACGAGATCAACCTCAACGTCGGCTGCCCGAGCGACCGCGTGCAGCAGGCGACCTTCGGCGCCTGCCTGATGGCGCGCCCGACGCTCGTCGCCGACTGCGTGCGCGCGATGCGCGCGGTGGTGTCCGTGCCGGTGACAGTCAAGTGCCGCATCGGGATCGACGACCAGGATGACTGGGGTTTCCTGCGCGACTTCGTAGCCGCCATCGCGGATGCCGGTTGCGAGGTCGTCATCGTGCACGCGCGCAAGGCGATCCTGAAGGGACTGTCGCCGAAGCAGAACCGCGAAGTCCCGCCGCTCGATTACGCGCGCGCGTGGCGGGTGAAGCAGGAGTTCCCGGCGCTGACGGTCATAGTGAATGGCGGCCTGCGCACGGTGCCGCAGGTCGCGGAGCAACTCGCGCAGGCGGATGGCGTGATGCTCGGGCGCGAGGCCTACCACAACCCGTACCTGCTGACCGCTCTCGATCGCGCGATCTACGGCGGCGGGTTCGAGATGCCGGCTGCGGAGCGCGTGGTGCAACGCATGCGCAGCTACGCGGAACGTGAGGTCGCGCGCGGCACGCCGTTGCGCTCCATCACGCGCCACATGCTCGGCATGTTCAGCGGCCGCGCCGGCGCGCGCGCCTGGCGGCACGCGCTGTCCGAAGGCGTGAACCGCGGTGGCGCGACGCCGGCGTTGATCGAGGAGTCGCTGCGGGCGGCCGGAGGGGACGCTCACCTTTACGCAAAGCCGTAATGGTGAGCGTCCCCTATTGATCATCGAGGTAGCGGCGGAAGCGCTCGGGGCCGCGGCCGTCGCGCGGGCCGAGGAGGTCATGCAGCGGCGTCGGGTCGAGCCAGGGCGGGGCGGCGCCGAATCCGCAGGCTTCGCGTGCGCTCGAGTGCGGCCAGTCGATTGCGCGACGCACGAAGCGGCCCCGCACCGGCGCAAGCAGTGCGTGGCGCGCGACCTCGAGCAGGTAGAGATCGGCGTTCACGACGGTCGACAGGCAATGGCCGTAGCGCAGGCGCGAACCGGCGAGTTCCTCGCTGGCAAGGGTGCCTGCACCTGACCTGCCACGCAGGACTACGTGGAGGCAACGGTCGGTCACGGACCAGACGAGGCAGTGCAGGCGATGGCGTGCGCAAACGTCGGCGATGCGCCGACTCATCTGGCACCGCGCCGCGGCGTCCGGAAAGAGCGCGTGCCGGCCGAGCGAGCGCGCCACGAGGTGGCGAATTTCTGCGGGCATTGCGCGTTCGAGGCTCAGGGCCATGATCCGCCTCCCTGCGGAATAGGCATCGAGCATGGCGTCGCGGGCGTTTGGGCGCTTCGCCACTTTCCTGCCTATAATCCGAATTATGTAACCAGCGGCGCGCCGCCGGAGCGGGATGGGGCAGGACCAGGAACTTGCGATTCTCTTCGCCGACGTGGTCGGCAGCACGCGGCTGTTCGAGGTCCTCGGCGATCTCGCGGCGCGGGACAAGGTCTCGGTCTGCATCGAGATCATGCGCCGCGCGACCGAACAGCACGGCGGCTCCGTGGTGAAGACCATGGGCGACGAGGTCATGGCGACCTTCACCGACTGCGACGCGGCGATCGACGCCGCCGTGGATATGCAGACGGCCACTTCCGGGCACCCTGACCTCGAGATCGAGGGCCAGCAGATCACGATCCGGATCGGCTGCCATTACGGCCCGGTCGTCATCGAGGCACGGGACGTCTTCGGTGTCGCGGTCCACACGGCGAATCGCATGACGAGCCAGGCCAAGGCCGGGCAGATCATCATCACGGACGCGATCCAGCAGCGGTTGTCGGAGCAGTGGAAGGCCGTTGCGCGACGGGTGGATATCGCGGTGCCGCGCGGCCAGCACGAGGAGGTCACGATCTTCGAGGTGCTCTGGCAGCACGGCGAGACGACCAGCATGCTGCCGGCGATCGCGACGATCACCGAACTGCAGAAGCAGTTCCGGATCCGGCTGCGCTACCTCGGCGAGGAACTCGTGCTCGACCCGCGCGAGCGCACCACAGCAACCCTGGGCCGCGGCCAGGAGAACGACCTCGTGATCAAGGGCAACCTCGTATCGCGGCTGCATGCCCGCATCGAGGCCGGCAAGAACCGCTTCATGCTCGTGGACCAGAGCACGAACGGCACCTTTGTCCAGGGCCAGAACGGCGACGACGCCTTCGTTCGACGCGACGCGGTACCGCTGAAGGGGCAGGGTGTGATCGGGCTCGGGCGCGTGCCCGAACCCCAGTCGTACCACACCCTGGAATATTTCTGTGAGGACGGCCCCGATCTGTCGCGGTGAGCCATGATGGTGCCGGGTCGTAGCTTTCGTAGTTTCCGGAACGGAAACTACGAAAGCTACGACCCGGCACCATCAGGAAAGGCGTAGCTTCAGGCGGGCAACCTCTTCGCGCAGCGCGGCGGGCAGGCGGTCGCCGTAACTCTCCAGATACTTGCCGATCTCGTCCGCTTCAGTGCGCCAGGCGGCGGTTTCGACCGCGAGCAGTTCCGCAATTGTCGACTCGTCGATGTCGAGCCCGTTGAAGTCCAGGGCATCGCGCCCGGGAACGGTGCCGATTGGGGTATCGACCCCCTCGGCCTTTCCCTGGCAGCGGTCGATGATCCAGGCCAGTACGCGCAGATTCTCACCGAAGCCCGGCCACAGGAAGCCACCCTTCGCGTCGCGGCGGAACCAGTTGACGTGGAAGATTCCCGGCAGCTTCTTCACGCGCTGGCTCATCGACAACCAGTGCTTCCAGTAGTCCCCGAAGTTGTAGCCGGCGAAAGGTTTCATCGCCATCGGGTCGCGGCGCACGACGCCGACCGCGCCGGTGGCCGCAGCCGTCGTCTCGGAAGCCATGCCGGCGCCCACCAGCACGCCGTGCGACCAGTCGCGCGCCTGATATACCAATGGCGCAAGTGTTCGTCTGCGCCCGCCGAATACGAGCGCCGTGATCGGCACGCCGGCCGGCGCATCGGCCTCGGGTGAATAACTCGGGTTCTGCTTCGCAGAGACCGTGAAGCGCGAGTTCGGATGTGCGGCGGGTCCCTTCGCGGGATCGTAAGGCCGGCCCTGCCAGTCGAAGACGGGCTGGCCCTCGTCGAGACCTTCCCACCAGGGTTCCTGATTCCGGGTGATCGCGACGTTAGTGAAGATCGTGTCGCGCCTGATCATCTCGTAGGCGTGGCGATTCGTCTGCTCGTTGGTGCCGGGCACGACGCCGAAATAGCCCGCCTCGGGATTGATCGCCCACAAGCGCCCGTCCGGGCCCGGGTGCAGCCAGGCGATATCGTCGCCCACAGTCCAGATTTTCCAGCCGGGCATCGACGCCGGCGGGATCAGCATGGCGAGGTTCGTCTTGCCGCAGGCCGACGGGAACGCGCAGGCGAGATAATGGATTTCCCCCTGCGGGTTCTCGACGCCGACAATCAACATGTGCTCGGCGAGCCAGCCTTCGCTGCGCGCCTGCCAGCTCGCGATCCGCAGTGCATGGCACTTCTTGCCGAGCAGGGCATTGCCGCCGTAGCCCGACCCGAAGCTCTGGATCTCGAGCGATTCCGGAAAATGCATGATGAACCGGCGCTCGGGGTCGAGCTGGCCGATGGAATGCAGTCCCTTCACGAACTTTCCGTCTTTCCTGATTCGCGCGAGTGCCGCGGCACCCATGCGCGTCATCAGCTTCATGTTGGCGGCGACGTAGGCGCTGTCGGTAATCTCGACGCCGCAGCGCGAGTAGGGCGAGTCGATCGGCCCCATGCAGTATGGGATGACGTACATCGTGCGCCCGCGCATGCAGCCGGCGAACAGCGCGTCCATCTTGCGTCGCGCTTCGGCGGGATCCATCCAATGATTGTTCTGGCCCGCGTCGTCCCGGTTCTCCGTGCAGACGAATGTCAGGTGCTCGACGCGCGCGACATCCGAGGGATTCGAGCGGTGCAGGTGGCAGCCCGGAAAGCGCTCGGGGTTCAGCTTCAGGAGATCCCCGGCGGCCAGCATCTGCCGGATCAGGTCCCGGTATTCCGCCTCCGAGCCGTCGCACCAGTGGACCTGGTCCGGACGGGTGTGCGCGGCCACTTGCAGGACCCAGTCGCGAAGGCTTTCTGGCGCCTGCGCGGGCGCGGCCGATCGGTCAGGAGCAGTAGCCATCTCGGTCTCGTTGGAACGGGTCTGGAATATTAGCAGGCGACCCGCGGAGATGGGGCTTTTATGGCCCTAAACACGCACAAAACCCATTGATATTCCAGATATTTACCGTAAGACTGCGGCCAGTCCACGGTTCAGTTCAAGGGAATTGCCTATGGCGTTTCTTGCCCGATGCGCGATGGTCGTGCTGGGTGTCGCGGCCGCACAGCCGGGCTTCACCGCCGAACTCAAGGCCGAGCTCGACCGGCTGTTCGCCGATGAGCGCGCATTCACCTGGCGCGAGGACCCGCTCGCCGCGACGGCAGACGGCGTGCGTGACTACGACGACCGCCTGCCCGGCGTGACGCCGGCTGACCAGGCCCGGCGGCTGGCCACCGACAAGGAGTTTTTGAAGAGGTTGAAGGAGATCGACCGCAGCGCGCTCCCGGACTTCGATGCGGTGAGCTACGACCTGTTCGAATTCATGGTGTCGCAACGCCTCGCACTCGGGCAGTACCGCGAGTGGCGCACGCCGCTCAACAGCGACAGCGGATTTCATGCGGACCTCCTGCAGCTGCACGACCTGCATGCGCCGCGGACAGCCAAGGACTACGAGAACTACATCGCGCGCCTCAATGACGTTCCGCGTTACTTCGGCGAGAACATCGCCAACATGCGTCAGGGCATCGCCGACGGCTTCGTGCTGCCGGCCGAGATTCTGCCTGGAGTCTCGAGCGTGATTGCCAGCGCCCAATATGCAAAGGCCGAGGACTCGCCATTCTGGGTTCCGTTCGCCGAGTTTCCCGCTGCCATCCCGGAGGCAGAGCGTGCAAGGCTGGCGGCCGCAGGGCGCGTTGCGATCGAGGGCAAGGTCATTCCGGCGTACGCGCAGTTCCGGGACTTCTTCGAGAACGTGTACCGGCCGGCGGCGCGCAGGACCATCGGCGCCACAGATTTGCCGGAAGGTGAGGCGTACTACGCAGATCTCGTCCGCTACTTCACGACGCTGCCCGACGCCACGGCCCGGCAGATCCACGACACCGGGCTCGCGGAAGTCGCCCGCATCCGCACCGAGATGGAGACCATCGTCCGCGAGGTCGGCTTCCAGGGAAGTTTCGCGGAATTCCTCGCCTTTCTGCGCAGCGACCCGCAGTTCTACGCCACTACGCCCGAGCAACTGCTGTGGCACGCCGCCTGGATCACGCGCGAGATCGACGGGCGCATGCCAGATTTCTTCGGCCGGATCCCGCGCGCGCCGTACACGGTGAAGCCGGTACCAAAGGCGCTCGCACCGAATTACACGGGCGGGCGCTACAACCCGGGCCCGCTCGGCGCGGCGGGCGAATACTGGGTCAACACCTACAAACTCGAAAACCGTCCGCTCTACGTGCTGCCCGCGCTGTCACTGCACGAAGCGGCGCCCGGTCACCACACGCAGGGCTCGCTGTCGCGCGAGCTGGAGAACGTGCCGCTGTTCCGGCGCAACTTCTATCCGCACGCGTTCGGCGAGGGCTGGGGCCTGTATTCCGAATACCTCGGGGTGGAGATGGGTCTCTATCACACGCCCTACGAGCGCTTCGGCCGCCTGACCTATGAGATGTGGCGCGCCGTGCGCCTGGTCGTCGACACGGGCATGCACGCTTTCGGCTGGTCGCGGCAGCAGGCACTCGATTTCATGACGCAGAACACTGCGCTGTCTACCCACGAAATCCGCACCGAGATCGACCGCTACATCGCCTGGCCGGGCCAGGCGCTTGCGTACAAGATGGGCGAGCTTCGGATTAAGGCGCTGCGCAGCCGCGCCGAGCAGGCACTGGGCGAGGAGTTCGACGTACGCGTATTTCACGACGCGGTGCTGGGGCAGGGCGGCGTGACGCTGCCGGTGCTCGAGAAGCAGGTCGATGCCTACATCATCCGCGCGCGGGGTTCGTGAGCACGCTGGGCGAATACGGTCGACTGCTCGGCCCGCAGGGGCCGCTTGCGCGCGTCATTCCGGACTTCGAGTCGCGGCGTGAACAGCAGCTCATGGCCGACTGGGTGGGCGAAGCGCTCATGACCCGCGGGATGGTGGCGATCGAGGCCGGCACTGGCACGGGCAAAACTTTCGCTTACCTGGTGCCGGCGCTCCTGTCCGGACGCCAGGTCATCATCTCGACCGGAACGCGCACGCTCCAGGACCAGCTTTTTAACCGCGACCTGCCGACTGTCACGCAGGCGCTCGGCCGGCCGGCGCGACTCGCGCTGCTGAAAGGCCGCGCGAACTATCTGTGCCTGCACCGGCTGGAGCTGGCGGAGACCATGCCGCAGCTGCCCGGGGTTCCCGCGCCGAACGCACGCATGCTGGCGCGAATCCGCCGCTGGTCGCGCGAAACCCGGACTGGGGACCTCTCGGAGGTCAAGAGCCTGCGCGACGCCGATCCGGCGCGCGCCGCATTCACCTCGACGCGCGAGAACTGCCTCGGCAACGCCTGTCCTGCCTACTCGCGCTGCCACGTGGCCGCCGCGCGGCGCGAGGCGCAGGCCGCGGACATCGTGGTGGTGAATCACCACCTGCTGCTCGCGGACCTGGCAATGAAGGACGAGGGTTTCGGGGAATTGCTGCCCGGTGCGGAGGCGGTGATCCTCGACGAGGCGCACCAGGTGCCGGAAATCGCCGCGCAGTTCTTCGGTCGCGAGTTTTCCGGCCGCCAGGCCGCGCTTCTTGCGCGGGACGCGCTGGCCGAGCTTGCGCGGCTCGGTCGCGCCGACACGGCGTCGCGCGAGCGCCTGGCCTCCCTGGAATCCGCCGTGGCGGAGGCAGGCGCTGCAATCGCCGGCAGTCGCGAACGTGTCGACTGGGCCGAGCTGCCGGATGCGTTTTTCGGAGCGCTGGAGCGCGCACGCGAGGCGCTTGCCGGTGTGGCCGCTGAGATCCCGGCGGCGGATCCCGATGACCCGGGCCTGCGCCAGGCGGCGCGACGCGCGGCCAAGCTGGCGGAAGTCCTCGAAACGATCGTCGATGCCGGCCCGGACGGGGGCCTGCGCTGGGCGGAGCCGACGCGCGGCGGCTTCACGCTCGCATTCACGCCCTTCGAGGTCGCGTCCCGCTTCGGGGAGCTGATGAAGGCGCAGGGAGGCGCGTGGATCTTCACCTCCGCGACGCTGGCGGTCGGCGAGGATTTTTCGCATTTCCTCGGCCGGATCGGCGCGCCCTCGGCGCGCACCGTGCGCATCGAGAGCCCCTTCGATTTTGAGAGTCAGGCGCTGATCTACCTGCCCGAAGGCATGCCGGATCCCGCGAGTCGCGACTACACCGCGCGCGTCGTCGAGGCAGCGGTACCACTGGTGGATGCGGCTGGCGGGCGCAGCTTCCTGCTGTTCACCAGTCACCGCGCGCTCGACGAGGCCGCGCGCCTGCTCGAGATGCGACCGGGATTCCGCGATCGCTACCCGATGCTGGTGCAGGGCGAGGCGCCACGCGAGGCCCTGCTCAACAGGTTCCGCGAGCTCGGCAATGCGGTGCTGCTCGGCACTGCGAGCTTCTGGGAAGGCGTGGACGTGCGCGGCCACGCGCTCGCGCTGGTCGTGATCGACAAACTCCCGTTTGCTGCACCCGAGGATCCGCTGCTCAAGGCCCGGCTCGAGGGCGTCCGGCGCCGCGGCGGCAATCCGTTCCAGGAATTCCAGCTGCCGCAGGCCGTGCTGGCGCTCAAGCAGGGTTTCGGCCGGCTGATCCGCGACCGCGAGGATTTCGGCGTCGTCATGCTTTGTGATCCGCGCCTGCGCACCCGCGGTTACGGCCGGCTATTCATTTCCTCGCTCCCGCCCGCGCCGGTCGTCAGGGACGTGGACGAAGCGGCCGCCTTCCTGCGCCGGCGCCTGGCGCGAGTGGGTCTCGCTGCAACCGAAGCGTTGCCGGCGTGAAGATCCTCGCGATAGATGCCGCGACCGAGGCCTGCTCGGCGGCGCTGCTTATTCAGGAGACAGTGACCGAGCGCTTCGAGGTACCCGGGCGCGGCCATGCCGCACGGTTGCTGCCGATGGTGGACGAACTCCTGCGCGAAGCGGGTCTCGACGCGCGTGATCTCGATGCGATCGCTTTCGGGCGTGGGCCCGGCGCGTTCACGGGACTGCGAATCGCTGCGGGTCTTGCCCAGGGCCTGGCGGCGGGAAACTGCCTGCCCGTCCTGCCGGTCAGCAACCTGGCCGCCGTCGCCGCTGCGGCGGCGCGATCTTTCGGCGCAGGCGCGGTACTCGCCTGCATGGATGCGCGCATGGGCCAGGTGTACTGGGGCGCCTTCGATTGCACGGGTGCCGCGCCGGTCGCGGTCGGCCCGGAGCAGCTCTCCAATCCAGATGCAGTCGCGCCGCCGGGCACGGCGGCATGGTTTGGAGCCGGGCATGGTTTCACGGCGCACCCGGGACTGGCGACCCGCCTGGGTAGGTCACTCGTGGGCATGGACCCGTCGGTGTTGCCGCGCGCCGCGGACATTGCCCGCATCGCGGCGGTCGACCATGCCTCTGGAAAGGGACTGGCGGCGGCGCAAGGATTGCCCGTTTACCTGCGGGACGACGTCGTGCACAGGCGTTGACCTGGCCGGTGTCATAATTCCTAAACAATGAGTCGGCACGCTGACCGCCTGCGTATGACGGACACCCGCATCCTGGTAGTCGAGGACGAGCAGCCGATCCGTGACCTGATCGCGTTCGGGCTGCGTCGCGCTGGCTGCGAGGTGGCGCTCGCCGAGCACAGCCAGGCCGCACTCGCGAGCATCGGCGACCGGCGTCCGGATCTCGTGCTGGTCGACTGGATGCTGCCGGACATGAGCGGCCTCGACCTGGTGCGGGCGCTGCGCCGCGACGCCAACATGCGCGACGTCCCGATCATCATGCTGACCGCGCGTGCGGAGGAAGCCGACAAGGTGACCGGGCTCGAGACGGGTGCTGACGATTACCTGACCAAGCCATTCTCGGCGCGCGAGCTGATCGCGCGGATCCAGGCAGTGCTGCGCCGCAGCGCACCGACCGGGGAATCAGAGCGCGTGGCGGTCGAGGGGCTCACGCTCGACCAGGCGGGACATCGCGTGGCTGCGGACGGCAAGACTGTGGCGCTGGGGCCGACGGAATATCGCCTGCTCGCCTTCCTGATGACCCACCCGGATCGCGTCTACGCGCGCGGCCAGTTGCTGGACCGGGTCTGGGGCGGCAATGTCTACGTCGAGGAGCGAACGGTGGATGTACATATCCGGCGGCTTCGCAAAGCGCTCGAAGCGTCCGGCTACGACCGCTTCGTCCAGACCGTGCGCGGCGCCGGTTACCGGTTTTCGGCGCAGCGCAGCTAAGGATTCCTGAACCATGTGGCAGGCCTGGTCGTTCGCGCTGGTGCGGTTGGCCGCCGCGATCGCGGTCGCCGTCCTGATCGGGCTCATCACCGGCGAGATGGAACTCTGGCTGACGATCGTGCTGGGCGGCATCCTCGCCTGGCAGTTCGTCAATCTCTTTCGCCTGCAGCGCTGGCTGCGACACCGCGCGCACGAGGATCCGCCGGACATCGGCGGCGTCTGGGGCGACGTCATCGCAATCATCAATCGCGTCTATCGCCGCAAGCTGTTTCACAAGCGCCGTGTGACGCAGCAGTTCCGCGAGTTCCGCCGCCTCTCGGCGGCGCTGCCCGACGGCGTCGTGCTGTTGTCGGAGAACCGCGATATCCGCTGGTTCAATCGCAAGGCCGGGGAGCTGCTCGGCCTGCGCCGCAAGGTGGACGTGGGCCTGCCGATCGCGAACCTGGTCCGCGACCCGGAGTTCGCGGCCTACCTGCAGCGGCCTGGCGCGGGGCAGGGTGTGGTCATCCGGGTGCAGACCGGGGACGCCTGGCTCGCGCTGTTCGTCATCCCGGCAGGCCCGCAGTTCCTGATGCTGGTGCGCGACGTGACGCGTGAGGTGCGCCTCGAGCAGATGCGCAAGGATTTCGTCGCCAATGCCTCGCACGAGCTGCGCTCGCCCCTGACCGTCATCTCCGGTTATCTCGACGAGCTGGCGGACGATGAGGTTATAGGTCCGGAATGGCGCGAGCCAGTGAATGACATGCGCCGGCAGGCGCTGCGCATGCGTGAGATCGTCGAGGACCTGATCGAGCTGTCACGGCTGGAAGCGAGCGTCGACGAGGCGCCGATGACGCCGGTGGACGTTCCCGCGCTGCTCGAGCGCCTGGTACGTGAAGCACGCGCGTCCGGGGCCGGGACGCCGCGATTCGAACTCGACATCGATTACGGATGCGCATTGCGCGGCAGCGAAATCGAGCTGCACTCGATCGCTTCCAACCTCATCTCAAACGCGGTGAAGTACACGCAGGCCGACGGTACGGTTACGATCCGTTGGGGCCGGGTCGGGGGCGGCATTGCGCTCGTGGTGCGCGATACCGGCATCGGGATCGCCGCCGAGCACTTGCCGCGCCTGACGGAGCGTTTTTACCGCGTCGACCGTGCGCGGGCACGGGCCAAGGGTGGCTCGGGCCTCGGGCTCTCCATCGTCAAGCACGCGCTCCAGCGCCATGGCGGCCGGCTCGAGATCGAGAGCCGGGAAGGACATGGTTCGACCTTCACATCCCACTTCCCGGGACGGCGCCTTCTCACCCGCGCGGTGCCTGTCACAAAAGTGTCATAGAAGGCACTTAGTATCCCGGCGCGTGCGCTCCCTGAAGCGCGCCTTGTTCCTCACAAACCGGGAGTTTGGCTGTGAAGAAATCCTTGATCGCCGGCGCAGTAGCGCTCGTCCTCGCGGGTCCGGCGCTCGCGCAGGACAAGCCGACACTGGAGCAGATCCTGCAGGAACTCACAACGCTCAATGCGCGCGTCGGGCGCCTCGAGCAGGACAACGCCGCACTCCGTTCCGAGAACGTTCAGTTGCAAGCGACGAATGAACGTCTTGAAGCCACGTCCGAGTACCTGAAGGACAACGCCTCGGCCACCCGCAAGCAGCTGGCCCAGGATGGGCCCAAGGTGGCGGAGGCCGAGCGGATCGCCAAGGGCGCGGAATGGGCTTCGCGCCTGAGCTGGAAAGCCGACATGCGCTATCGCCATGAGTTCGTGGATCCGGAAGAGGCGGCCGACGACCAGACGCGGCATCGCATCCGCGCCCGGCTCGCCATGACTGCGAAGATCAATGACACGCTGGCCGGCACGATCGGCATCGCGACGAACGGCGGCTCGGGCGACCCGCGCTCGACGAACCAGACGCTGGGCGACGGCTGGACGCGCAAGGGCATCGCGCTTGACCTCGCGCACGTCGACTGGAAGCCCACGAGCAGCTTCGGGATGAGCTTCGGCAAGATGCCGCAGCCTTGGTACAAGGTGTCGGGGTATTTCTTCGACAATGACATCAACCCCGAGGGCATTTCGGCACGCTACGCGACCGGGCCGTTCTTCGCCAATGCGTACGGCATGTGGCTGTCGGAGCGCAGCACAGCGAGGGACGCGTCGCTATTCGGCGGCCAATTGGGCCTGACTGGCCAGCTCGGCGGCGTGAAACTGACCGGAGCTGTCGGCTACTTCGACGTCGGGGCGGTGCAGGGCGAGATCACGACACTGAACACGACCACTCCCTGCACGAACAACGGCGCCTTCTTCGGTGGGCCGCAGGGCAATACGACATTCACTGACACGCTCGGCTGCAGGCGGCTCCTCAACGACTACAACATGATCGAGGCACTGGCGCAGGCGGAGCTCACGGTCGCCAACCAGCCGCTGCAGTTCTGGGCGCAATTCATCCAGAACAATGAGGCCGACGACCTCGACACCGGCTGGCTGGCAGGTTTCAACTGGGGCAAGGCCAGCAACCCCCGCAGCTTCGAGTTTGGTTATGCCTATGGCGTGATCGAGAAGGATGCCCAATTCGGTCAGTTCATTGACTCCGACTTCGGAGGCGGCGTGACCGACGCCGACGGCAGCATCTTCAAGATCGGCTATGCGCCGGCGAAGAACTGGGTCGTGAATGGCACGTACTTCCTGAACAACCGCTTTATCGACGCACCCGGGGCGACCGAGCAGAGCTACGACCGCTACCAGGTGGACCTGAATTTCAAGTTCTGACGCACGGGCCGTCATCGGACTGTCACAGACGGGCCCTAATGTTGCGATGCAAGGCAAAGGAGAACGTTACGCCATGAAAATCTTTACTCTCATCAGCACCGCGACGATTGCGTTCGCGGGCCTGGGGCTGGCCCCGGAAGCCGACGCCCAGGTCATCAAGATCGACGGCTCGAGCACTGTATTCCCGATCACCGAGGCGGTGGCCGAGGAATTCCAGATCCAGAAGCGCGGCAAGACCCGCGTAACGGTCGGCATCTCCGGCACGGGCGGCGGTTTCAAGAAATTCTGCCGCGGCGAGATCGACATCCAGGACGCCTCGCGGCCGATCCTGACCGCGGAAATGGAAGCCTGCCGTGCGGCCGGCATCAAGTACTACGAACTGCCGATCGCCTATGACGCGTTGACGGTGGTGGTGAATCCGCAGAACACCTGGCTGAAGCAGATCACCGTCGCCGAACTGAAGAAGATGTGGGAGCCGGCGGCGCAGGGCAAAATCACGAACTGGAACCAGGTCAATCCCAAGTGGCCGAACGAGCCGCTGGCGCTGTTCGGGCCAGGGTCAGATTCCGGCACCTTCGACTACTTCACGGAAGCCGTCGTCGGCAAGGCCAAATCGAGCCGCGGCGATTTCACCGGCAGCGAGGACGACAACGTCCTGGTGCAGGGTGTGGCCAGCAACAAGGGTGCGCTCGGTTATTTCGGCTATGCGTACTTCCAGCCGAATGCCGACAAGCTCAAGGCCGTACCGGTCGTGAACAAGGCAGGCAAGCCGGTCGGACCGTCCCTCGACAACGTCGTGAATGGTTCCTACGAGCCTCTGTCGCGCCCGATCTTCATTTACGTGAGCGAGGCCGCGGCGAAGAAGCCGGAAGTGCGCGAGTTCGTCCAGTACTACCTGACCGCGGGCGTGCCGCTGATCGAAGAGGTCAAGTACGTGCCGCTGCCCAAGCAAGCCTACGACCTCGCCGCCAAGCACTTCAAGGAAGGCAAGCTCGGCACCGGCTTCGGCGGGGTGCCCGAGGTCGGCCTGAAGGTCGAGGAGTTGCTGGCGCGCGAAGCGAAGCTCTGAGCGTTTGCCAGGCGCGGGGCGAGACCCTACCCTGTGCCGGATCGAATAATGCCGGGAGCGGGACCACGGGGTCGCGCTCCCGCACAAGAATGGCGGCTACCGGGCGGGGCAAGCGCGGCGGACCATGAACCAGCCAACATCAGTCTCCATGACCGGTACAGTGCCGGGCCTCGCGTACCGGAAGCTGCGCGATCGCGTGATCGAGACCTTGCTGCTGGGCGCGGCCCTGGTGGCAGTCTTCACCACGCTCGCGATCGTCGTAGTACTTGTGCGCGAGTCGCTGCCGTTCTTCGAGCACGTGTCGCTGAGGGACTTCCTGACCGACACGATGTGGACTCCGCTGTTCGCCGATGCACGCTACGGCATCATGCCGCTGGTCGCTGGCACGATGGTGACTACCCTGGTCGCGCTCGCGGTCGCGATCCCCTGCGGCACGCTGATTGCCATCTATCTCAGCGAATTCGCGCCGCACCGGCTGCGCGAGATCATCAAGCCGGCGCTAGAATTGCTGGGCGCCGTACCCACCGTGGTTTACGGCTACTTCGCGCTGATGATGGTCACCCCGTTCCTCCAGAAGCTGATTCCAGGACTACCGGGTTTCAACATGCTTTCGGCCGGCCTGGTGATCGGCATCATGATCATTCCCTACGTCGCCTCGGTGAGTGAAGACGCGATGCGCGCGGTGCCGACTTACATGCGCGAGGGCAGTTACGCCATGGGCGCGACGCGCTTCCAGACTGCGACACGGGTCGTGGTCCCCGGCGCGATGTCCGGCATCGCGGCGGCTTACATCCTCGGCATCTCGCGCGCCGTCGGCGAGACCATGGTCGTCGCGGTCGCCGCAGGCCTGCAGCCGAACCTGACCTGGAACCCGACCGAGCCGGCGGCGACGATCACGGCCTTCATCGTCCAGGTTAGCCTCGGCGACCTGCCGCACGACAGCATCGGCTACCAGTCGATTTTTGCGGCCGGCCTCGTGCTGATGCTTATGACGCTCGTCTTCAACATCGCGGGATTCACGCTCACCCGCCGCTTCCGTCAGGCCTACTGAGGTGAGTGCCGTGACCGCACAGGCCTCCCTCGAGCAGATCCGCGCCGACGTCGGCCGCCGGAAGCTCTTCGACAAGCTGTTCGTCGTGGTCGGCATGCTGGTCATGTTCTCGGCGCTCCTGGTGCTGGCCGTGCTGTTCATCGACCTAGTGCAGAAAGGCGCGCCGCGGCTCAACCTGGACTTTCTGACCCAGTTCCCGTCCCGCAAGCCGGAGCGCGCCGGCATCCTCTCTGCCTGGGTCGGCACCTCGCTGATCATGCTCACGACCGCGGCGATCACGATGCCCGTCGGCGTGGCGGCGGCAATCTACCTCGAGGAGTACGCGCCAAAGAACTGGGTCACGGCGATCATCGAGATCAACGTCACCAATCTCGCGGGCGTGCCGTCCATCATCTACGGCCTGCTTGCGCTCGGCTTGTTCGTGTACCAGTTCAATCTCGGGCAGACCATCCTGACCGCCGGTCTCACGCTCTCGCTGCTGATCCTGCCGATCGTGATCGTCGCGACCCGCGAAGCACTGCGGGCCGTGCCACGCCCGATCCGCGAGGCGGCCTATGCGCTCGGAGCGACCCGCTGGGAAGTGACGGCCCACCACGTGCTGCCGTACTCGATGGGCGGAATCTTGACCGGCATGATCATCGGCCTGTCGCGGGCGATCGGCGAGACGGCGCCGCTCATCACGATCGGCGCGCTGTCCTTCATCGCCTTCCTGCCCCAGTCCCCAGTAACGGGCGAGTTCCCGTTCCTGTCGTTCGCCTGGCTCAAGGATGCCTTCACGGCCATGCCGATCCAGATGTTCAACTGGGTTTCGCGGCCGGACCCGCGATTCCAGATCAATGCCGCCGCGGCCGGCGCGATCCTGCTCGGCATGACGCTCCTGATGAACGGGGTCGCCATCTGGCTTCGCTATCGCTACCGCAAGAGAATCAACTGGTGAGCACCATGCAGACGGAAACCGGCAACACGACCGGCACGACACGATCCGCGGCGCCGACGCACGCGGTGGACGGGCGGCTCTCGACGCCGCGCCCGATGGTCGAATCCGGGCTCGTGCCCGCTGATGCAGAAGGCGCATTGAAGTCGCGAGCCGAGAATCTCTCCTTCTATTACGGCTCGGTGCAGGCGCTAAAGGCACTCAACATCGATATTCGCGAGAAGCGGGTGACCGCCCTGATCGGACCGTCGGGTTGCGGAAAGACGACCTTCCTGCGCTGCTTCAACCGCATGCATGACCTCACGCCGAACACGCGCTACGAAGGCCGGATCATGCTGTATCCGGACGATCTCGATCTCGTCTCCCGCGGCGTGGACCCGATCGAGGTGCGGATGCGGATCGGCATGGTGTTCCAGAAGCCGAATCCGTTCCCGAAGTCAATTTTCGAGAACGTCGCCTACGGCCTGCGCGTGCGCGGCCTGCGATCGAGGGTGCGCCTGGAAGAGGAGGTCGAGAAGGCGCTGCGACGCGCCGCGATCTGGGACGAGGTCAAGGACCGGCTGGCTAGCTCGGGCCTGTCCCTGTCCGGCGGCCAGCAGCAGCGCCTGTGCATCGCGCGCGCGCTCGCGACCAACCCCGAGATCCTGCTGTTCGACGAGCCGACATCGGCGCTCGACCCGATCGCGACCGCGCGCATCGAGGAGCTGATCGCGGAGCTGCGCGACCAGGTCACCGTGATCATCGTCACGCACAACATGCAGCAGGCGGCACGCGTTTCCGATTACACGGCCTTCATGTACCTCGGTGAACTCATCGAGTTCGATAACACCAGCAAGCTGTTCACGAATCCCTCGCGCAAGGCGACCGAGGATTACATCACCGGGCGCTACGGTTGAGCGCGGAACTGTCCGAACTGCGCCGGCACGCCCGCGAGATGGGCACGCTGGTGGCCCAGCAGGTCGAGACGGCCGCTCGCGCCCTGCTCGAAGCCGATGGCGCGGCCGCAGAGCTCGTGCTGCGGCGCGAGCAGCGGATCAACGACTGGCAGACGCAGATCGAGGCCGAAAGCTTCCGCCTGCTGGCGATGCAGGCTCCGGTCGCGAGTGACCTGCGCACCGTGCTCGCGATTTCCCGGGCAGTTACCGATCTCGAGCGCGCCGGCGACGAAGCGAAAAAGATCGCGCGCTTCGCCCTTGCGAGCGCCGGCTACGGCGTGGGCGGGCCGACGCGGGTCATCCGCAGGTCGCTGAGGCACATGGCCGCGCTCGCTTCGGAGTCCATGCGGGTCGCCGTGGACGCGCTCGATCGCGGCGATGCGCAGGTCGCGCACGAGGTGGCGCGGCTCGACCGCGAGATCGACCGGGAGTTCGAGTCCGCGTTGCGCCAGCTGATGACGGTTGCGATGGAGCGCGCGCCGCGCCTTTTGAAACCGGTTTTCGACACGGTTTTCGCCCTGAAGAGTCTCGAGCGGATCGGCGACCACGCGAAGAACGTCGCCGAGCACGTCGTATTCCTGGTGAGCGGCGACGACGTCCGCCATGCCGGCAAGTCGCAAGCGGTTCCCGCCCGGGAATCGCAGCATTGATATGATCAAACCGGGCAGCCCGCCGGCTGCCGGCAGGAGTAATCCCATGGAATCCGCAGATCTCGGCCAGCACACCTCACGACGCTTCAACGAGGACATGGAGCGCGTGACCACGCGCGTCCTGCAGATGGGCGGCTTCGTCGAGCAGCAGCTCCACCGGGCGGTGACCGCGCTGGTCGACGGAAACAGCGCCCTTGGCGAGGAGGTCGCGCGGGACGACTACAAGGTCAACCAGATGGAGGTCGAGATTGACGAGGAGTGCAGCCGGATCATCGCGACCCGGCAGCCGACCGCGTCGGATCTGCGCGTGATGGTCGCCATCATCAAGACGATCACGGACCTGGAGCGGATCGGCGACGAGGTCGAGAAGGTCGGGAACATCGCTGCCCGGCTCGCCACGATGGAGAAGCCGGCGGACAACTACCGGGAGATCCGTCACCTCGGGAAACTGGTGACCGAGATGGTGCATGACGCGCTGCACGCCTTCGCGCGCCTCGACGCCGATGAAGCCTTTGAAGTGGCGCGGCGCGACCGCAAGGTCGATGAGGAGTATGAGGCAGTGCAGCGCCAGAGCATCACGTTCATGATGGAAGACCCGCGTTCGATCCGGCGCGCGCTCGAGATCATGTGGGTCGTGCGCGCCCTCGAGCGGATCGGCGACCACGCCAAAAATATCTGCGAATACACGGTCTACATGGTGCACGGCAAGGACATCCGCCACCTGTCCCTCGATGACGCGGAACGGCAGATCCGCGACGTCGCGAGCGGGCGGCAAGGGTCCTGATGCTGACGCGGCGCCAGGGCAACTCGCTGCTCGCACTCGCCTCGGCAGCTGCCCTCTCATTCGCCTTCTACGCGCAGTACGGGCTCAATCTTGTGCCCTGCCACCTGTGCATCTTCCAGCGCGTGACGATGGCCGCGATGGGCGTCGCATTCGTGGTTGCCGCACTTTTCTCGCGACCGGGCCCGCGCGGCCTGCTGTTCGGGGCGCTGATCGGCGTGACGGGCCTCGCCACGGTCGCGACCGCCGGCCGGCACGCCTGGATCCAGATGCAGCCGAAGGGCTCGGTGCCTGCCTGCGGCGCCGACCTCGATTTCATGCTCGACATCTTCCCGTTGACCGAGGTGATCCTGAAGGTCTTTAACGCCGGCGGGGAATGCGCGAAGGTGGACTGGTCTTTCCTCGGACTCTCGATGCCCGCCTGGGTGTTGATCCTCGCCGCGCTGATGACGGCGACCGGAGTGCTCATCAACCTGCGAAAAGGCGCCTGAGTACTTCGGCGAATACCTGCCGCAAACGGTCGATGTCATCGACTGCACAGCATTCGTCGACCTGGTGGATGGTGCGGTTGAGCAGGCCGAATTCGACGACCTCGGCGCCGAGCGCGCCGAAGAAGCGGCCGTCCGACGTGCCCCCGCCGGTCGACAATTCCGGCCGCAGCGCGGAGATCCGCTCCACGGCGTCTGCCACGAGCGCGGTGAAATTCCCGGGCGCGGTGTAGTAGGGCAGTGCGGCCTCCAGCCACTCGATCGAGTGGCGGAGCCCGTGACGGTCGAGGATCTCGGTCACCGCCCGCTTCAATCCATCCAGCGTCTGCACGGGCGACCAGCGCAGGTTGAAGATCGCCGCGAGCTCGCCCGGGATGACATTCGTCGCGCCCGTGCCCGACTGCAGGTTGCTGACCTGGAAGCGGGTCGGCGGAAAATGCGCGTTGCCCTCGTCCCAGCAGCGCGCGGCAAGCTCTGCAAAGGCGGGCAAAACGGCATGGATCGGATTCAGTGCTCGCTCCGGGTAGGCGACGTGGCCCTGCTTGCCCTGCACCGTCAATCGCCCCGAGAGGGAGCCGCGCCGGCCGATGCGGATCGTGTCGCCGAACGCCTGCTGGCTCGAAGGCTCACCGACCAGGCAGTAGTCGAGATGCAGCCCGCGTTCGCGTAGCCGCTCGACGACGCGCCGCGTGCCGTCGACGGAGCGTCCTTCCTCGTCACCGGTGATGAGCAATGCGATCGCGCCGGGATAGCCGTCGCGCTCGCGCACGAAGCTCTCCGCGGCCGTTACCATCGCGGCAACGCCGCTCTTCATGTCCGCCGCGCCGCGGCCGAACAGCAGCCCGTCGCGCAGCGTGGGCTCGAACGGGTCCGAATGCCACTTCTCGCGGGGCCCGGCCGGCACGACGTCGGTGTGTCCCGCAAAGCACAGCATGGAACCGGGGCCGCCGCGATGAACTGCCCAGAGGTTGTCGACGACCCCAAAACGCATGTGCTCGACCTCGAAGCCCGCCGACTTCAGGCGCGCTGCCAGGATCGCCTGACAGCCCGCGTCTTCCGGCGTGACTGACGGGCAGCGAATCAGTACTTTCGTTAGTTCGAGCGTTTCTGACATGCCTGTGACTCTACCGTGTCGGCAGTTGACGCGCGCGCTGGCACAGGCCGGCCGGGTGTCCCTCGCTCGTTCCGCCCGAACTTAGTCACTTCGCTCGGGACCCCGGCCGGCCTGTGCCGGCGCGCGCCAGTCGCCAACGGCTGCGCCGAGAGCAAGCCGCGATCGGCACGCGCGAGGTGGCGGCGGCTGTGGCGCGGCTCTTGCCGTCGGGACACCCGAGCGAGTGACTAAGTTCGGGCGGAACGAGCGAGGGGAGTCCCGACGGCAAGAGCCGCGCGACCGATGCCATCACATCCGCAGCAGCTCGTTGATCGACGTCTTCGCGCGCGTCTGCGCATCCACCCGCTTGACGATCACCGCGCAGTAGAGCGAGTGCGAGCCGTCGGCCGCGGGGAGCGATCCGGGCACCACGACCGAGCCCGCCGGCACGCGGCCGTAGGAGATCTCGCGGGTCTCGCGATCGTAGATACGCGTGCTCGCGCCGATGAAGACGCCCATCGAGAGCACCGCGCCGCGCTCGACGATGACGCCCTCGACGACCTCCGAGCGCGCGCCGATGAAGCAGTCGTCCTCGATGATCGTCGGCCGCGCCTGCAGTGGTTCCAGGACGCCGCCGATGCCGACACCGCCGGAGAGGTGCACGTTGCGCCCGATCTGCGCGCAGGAGCCGACTGTCGCCCAGGTGTCGACCATCGTGCCTTCGCCAACCCAGGCGCCGACGTTGATGAAAGAGGGCATCACCACGGCATTCGGCGCGAGGTACGCGCCGGTGCGCACAACCGCGCCGGGCACGACGCGCACGCCTTCCGCTGCGAAGCGGGCGGCGTCATGGCCTGAGTACTTGAGCGGCAGCTTGTCGTACCAGCGGAACGGTCCGGATTCCTGCACGACGTTCTCGTGGGTGCGAAAGTGCAGCAGCACCGCCTTCTTGAGCCACTCGTTGACCCGCCAGCCGCTGCTATCCGGTTCCGCAACGCGCGCGCGGCCGCTACCGAGCATCTCGAGGCACTCGTCAATCGCAGCAAGCAGCTCGAGCGGCGCCGCGCCGGGTACGAGTACCGCGCGATTCTCGAAGGCTTCCTCGATGCGTTGCCGGGTGTTCATGAGGTTTCAGGCCGCCGCGATCCGCGCATCGAGCGCGTGGGTGAGCGCGACGGCGAGCGACTGACAACGTACAGGCCCGAGCGGCCGGCCGGTCTCGTCCGTCACCGTGAAGACGTCCTCCGCGCGTTCGCCGACCGTCATGACCTTGGCGCCGTGCAGTTCCACCCGCTGGTCCCAGAAGACGTGGCCGATCTCGGACAACAGGCCGGGCCGGTCGCCGGCGACGACCTCGACCAGCGTGCGGCCGTTTTCCCGTTCCGCGCTGAAACTGACCTGGGTCGGCGTCGTGAACATGCGCACTTGCCGCGGCACACGGCGGGCCACGGCGGGCGCCTGTGCGCTCCGCTCGCCGAGTGCCCGCTTCACGTGCCGCTCGATGCCGGCCATTCGCTCGCGGTCGGTGATCGGAAGGCCCGTGTCCTCGAGCACGAGGTAGTTGTCGAGGCTGCCGCCGTCAGCGGTCGGCGTGATGCGCGCGTCCTGGATGCTGAGGCCGAGCTGGTCGAGCGCGGCGGTCGCGCGCGCGAAGCTGTGGTGGCGGCCGCGCGTATAGACCAGGACGACTGTCGCGCCGCCACGACCCGGATGCTCGGCCGCGGCGACGAGCGGGCTCGCGTCGCCCGGCTCGCGCGCGGCAAGCTGGCCGGTGTGCCAGGCGATCTCCGCCGCCGAATGGCGCAGGAAATACGTTTCGGTCAGGGTCTGCCAGACGCGCTGGGCCGCCTCAGGCGCGACACCCGCGGCCGCAAGGCGCTCGCGCGCGAGTTCCTGGGTCCCGGCGATCAGCTCCTCGCGATCCAGCGGTGACTCGTGTCCGCGCCGCAGCGCGGTCTTGACGCGTTCGTACAGCTCGTCGAACAGCGTTGCCTTCCAGGAATTCCAGAGCTTCGGGTTGGTGCCGCGTACGTCGGCGACGGTAAGCACGTACAGGTAGTCGAGCCGGACCTGGTCGCCGACGTCACGCGCGAAGGCGTTGACCACCTGCGGGTCCGATATGTCCTGCTTCTGCGCGGTCACGGAGAGTTTCAAGTGATTGCGCACCAGCCAGGCGACAAGGCGAGCGTCATAGCGGGAGAGTCCCTGCTCCAGGCAGAAGGCCTCGGCATCCACGGCCCCGAGTTCGGAGTGATCGCCGCCACGTCCCTTGGCAATGTCGTGGAAGATCGCGGCGAGGTAAGCGAGCTCCGGTTCGGGCAGCGCGCGGAAGATCTGCGCAAGCTTCGGGAACTCCTGGTCGTAGCGCTCGAGCGCAAAGCGCCTCAGGTTGCTGACCACGAACAGGGTGTGCGCATCCACCGTCCAGGCATGGAACAGGTCGTACTGCATGCGCCCGACGATGCGCCCGAACGCCGGTATGTAGCGGCCGAGCACGCCGTACAGGTTCATCCGCCGAAGCTCATGGGTGACCCCTGCCGGGGCCCGCAGGATCTCGAGGAACAGGCGGTGGTTGCGCGGGTTCTGGCGGAACTCCTCGTCGATGAGCCAGAGATTGTCGTGGACCAGGCGGATGGTGCGTGCACGCACGCCCCGGAGCCGCGGGTTCTGCTGCAGCACGACGAACAGCTCGAGCAGCGCGGACGGGTGGCGCGAGAAAGTGTCGTCCGAAAAGGTCTCCAGGTACTCGTCCCGCTCGCGGAAGTGTGCCGAGAGCAGCAGCGCCGGCGCGTCTCGAGTGGCCAGGATGTCCTCGCGGAACTGCTGCAGCAGGAGCTCGTTCAGCCAGCTCACCAGCATGGCGGTGCGGTAATAGCGCTGCATGAACTGCTCGACGGCGAGCGTGTAGGTCGCATCCTCGTAGCCGAACATGCGTGCCAGCCGGATCTGGTGGTCGAACAGCAGCCGGTCCTCGCGCCGCCCGCTCACGAGATGCAGTGCAAAGCGTACCCGCCACAGCCAGGCCTGGGCCGACTCGAGCTGCGCGATTTCCCGCGCGGCAATGAAACCGTGCGTCGCGAGCTCCTCCAGCGTCTCCGCACGGAAATGCCGCTTCGCGACCCAGGCGATCGTCTGGATGTCGCGCAGGCCTCCCGGACCCTGCTTGACGTTGGGCTCGAGGTTGTAAGCCGTGTCGTGAAATCGGTGGTGACGTTCGGTCTGTTCGGCGAGCTTGGCTTCGAAGAAATCGCGCGAGGGCCAGAGTCGGTCAGGCGCGAGTGCGCGGCGCATGGCTTCGAAGAGAGCAGGGGGGCCCGCCAGCAGGCGCGCCTCGAACAGTGTCGTGGCAACCGAAAGGTCCGCAAGCGCTTCCTGCCTGCACTCGTCGATGGTGCGCACGCTGTGTCCGGTCTCGAGGCCGATGTCCCACAGGAAGGTCAGGAAACGCTCGAGCGGTGCGGTCCAGGCCGGCTCTTCGCCTTTCGGCAGGAGCACCATGACGTCGACATCCGAACAGGGCAGGAGCTCGCCACGTCCGTAGCCGCCGACGGCGACGAGCGCGAGGGCGTCAGTTGCGCCGGATGCGTGCAGGCGCCAGGCGCAGGTGACGAGTCCGTCGACGAGCCGCGCACGGTCGCGTACCAGTGCCTCGACGGGTTCATCCGCCCGGAAGCGGCGGGCGAGTTCTTCGTCGCCCTGGGTGAGGGCGGCCCGAAAATCAGCGACCGTGACCAAGCGCTCAGGCCGCGGCGCGGTCAGCCGCGCCGAGGGTCAGCACTTCAAAGCCGTCCGGCTTCACCAGCACGGTGTGTTCCCACTGTGCCGACAGCGAGTGATCCTTGGTGACCACGGTCCAGCCATCGCCCAGCAGCTTCACGTTCCTTCGGCCCGCATTGACCATCGGCTCGACCGTGAAGGTCATCCCGGCCTCGAGCGCCATTCCGGTGCCGGGCTCGCCGTAATGGAGCACCTGCGGATCCTCGTGGAAGACGCGTCCGATGCCATGGCCGCAGTACTCGCGCACCACCGAGTATCCCTGCCCCTCGACGAAGCCCTGGATCGAATGGCCCAGGTCGCCGAGGCGGGTCCCGGGCCGGATCGTGCGGATCCCGCGCCACATGGCCTCGAAGCCTGCCTCGCAGAGGCGCCGTGCCTGGATCGAGGGGTCGCCGATCAGGAACATGCGGCTCGTGTCGCCGTGGAAGCCGTCCTTGATGACCGTGACGTCCACATTGAGGATGTCGCCGGCCCTGAGGACCTTGTCCCCGGGGATCCCGTGGCAGACCACGTGGTTGACGGAAGTACAGATGGACTTCGGAAAACCCTTGTAATTCAAGGGGGCGGGAATGGCCTTCTGCACCCCCACGATGTAGTCATGGCAGATTCGGTCGATTTCGCCGGTCGTCATGCCGGCCCGGATCAGCGGGCCGATCATGTCGAGGACGTCCGCGGCCAACTGCCCGGCAAGGCGCATGGCCTGCTGTTCCGCAGGGGTTTTGACCGAAACCCGGCTATGGCTCTGCATCAACACGAATGCGCCTATCACGTTGTTTCGACGGGACAAAGATGGTATAAAGCGCGGCGTTTTTTCTCAACCAAATCCACACGCGTATCGTCACGTGCGGCTGGGTGCCGGGTCCCTTGACCGGTTGCCGCATGCGGATTCGCGGAGGGCTAACCCGAAAAGGAGTAGAGCATGGCAAATCTGTCCATGAGGCAGATGCTTGAGGCGGGGGTTCATTTCGGTCATCAGACCCGCTTCTGGAACCCGAAGATGGCGCAGTTCATCTTCGGTGAGCGCAACAAGATCCACATCATCAATCTCGAGCGCACGCTGCCGCTCTACAACGAGGCTGCCAGCTTCGTGAAGGGCGTGGTCGGCGATGGCGGCCGGGTCCTGTTCGTCGGCACCAAGCGCAGTGCGCGCGACGCCATCCAGTCCGAGGCAACGCGCTGCGGCATGCCCTACGTCAACCAGCGTTGGCTGGGCGGCATGCTCACCAATTTCAAGACCATCCGGCAGTCGATCAAGCGTCTGCATGAACTCGAGGAGCTTCGCGACTCGGGTGCGCTCGACCGTCGCAAGAAGAAAGAAGCCCAGACGCTGCGGCGCGAGATGGACAAGCTGAACCGCAGCCTCGGCGGTATCAAGGACATGAATTCGCTGCCGGATGCGCTGTTTGTCGTCGACGTCGGTCACGAGGAAATCGCGGTTCACGAGGCGAGAAAGCTCGGCATCCCCGTGGTCGCGATCGTCGACAGCAACTGTAGCCCGGACGGGATCGACTACGTGATCCCGGGCAACGACGACGCGATGAAGGCGATCCTGCTCTACGCATCAGGCGTCGCTGACGCAGCGCTCGATGGCAGGGCAGCGGTGCCCGCCCTGCCAGCCGGCGAGGACGAGTTCGTCGAACTCGACGAAGAAGGCCAGCCACGCAAGAAGTCGCAGGCGCGTGCTCCGCGCAGGGCAGCCAATGTCCGCCGCAAGCCGCCCGTGCGCACCCGGCAGACGGCCGAAACCGCTTCGGCCGCGACCATGCCGGTGACCAGCGTCGCGTACGAGGAACCTGCAACTGCCGCAGTGCCTGCAACTGCCGCAGTGCCTGCAACTGCCGCCGTGCCTGCCGCAACAGCGCCTGCTACCGCCGCAACGCCAGATGCGGCGTCCGACAAGGCGCCGGCCCGGCGCAAACCTGCCGCGGCCCGCGCTGCTGACAAGGGCGGGGAATGACATGAGCATCAGCGCTGAGACCGTCAAGGCGCTGCGAGAGCGCACCGGCGCCGGGATGATGGAGTGCAAAAAGGCGCTCGTCGAGACTGGCGGTGACCTCGACGCGGCGGCCGAAGTCATGCGGAAGTCCGGCCTCGCCAAGGCGGACAATAAGGCGGGGCGCATCGCCGCCGAGGGTGCGATCGTCACCGTGTCGTCAACTGACGGCCGCTCCGCGGTGCTGGTCGAAGTCAACTGCGAGACGGACTTCGTGGCGCGCGAGCCGGATTTCCAGGCGTTCGCTTCCGGCGTCGCCGCCGCGGCGCTCGCCGCCGGTGAAACCACGCCGGATGCGCTCGCCGCGCTTCCGCTCGCGGGCGGCGTCACCGTGGACGAGACCCGCAGGCACCTGGTCGCCAAGATCGGCGAGAAAATCGACGTTCGCCGCGCCGCCATCCTGAGCGCGGCCGATAGGATCGGTACCTATGTGCACGGCACGCGCATCGGCACGCTGGTCGGGATGAAGGGCGGGAACGACGCGCTGGCGCGCGATATCGCCATGCACGTGGCGGCTGCGAATCCGCAGTTCGTGTCGCCGTCCAGCGTTCCGGCCGACGTAGTCGCGAAGGAGCGGGAGATCCTGTCCGCGCAGGCTGCCTCGGAAGGCAAGCCGCCGGCCATCGTCGAGAAGATGGTCGAGGGACGGCTGCGCAAGTACCTTGCCGAGATCTGCCTCACGGGCCAGCCGTTCGTGAAGGATCCGGATACGACAGTCGGCAAGCTGCTCGAAAACGCGACGGCTGAGGTCAGCGGCTTCCTGCGCTTCGAAGTGGGCGAAGGCATCGTGAAGAAGCAGGAGAACTTCGCCGCCGAAGTGATGGCACAGGTCGAGGCTGCGAAAGGCAGGGCCTGACGGGTGCCGGGTCGTAGCTTTCGTAGTTTCGCTAACTAGGCAAAGGCGATCGTCACGATGACTGGGAGCCAAACTACGAAAGCTACGACCCGGCACCAGTTGCCGCTGAAGAGGATCCTCCTCAAGATCAGCGGCGAGGCGCTGCTCGGCGCCGCCGACTACGGCATCGATCCCGTCATCCTGAAACGCATCGCCGGCGAGATCAGGGACGTCCTGGCCCGTGACGTCCAGGTCGCCGTCGTGATCGGCGGCGGCAACATCTTCCGCGGCGCTGGCCTCGCGCGGGCCGGCATGGACCGCGTCACCGCGGACCACATGGGCATGCTCGCGACCGTCATGAACGCGCTCGCCCTGCAGGATGCCCTCGAGTCCGTCGGCAGCTTTGCCAGGGTGATGTCGGCAGTGCGCGTGCAGGAAGTCTGCGAGGACTACATCCGCCGTCGCGCGGAGCGACACCTAGAGAAGGGCCGTTGCGTCATTTTTGCAGCCGGTACCGGCAACCCGTTCTTCACCACCGATACCGCCGCGTCGTTGCGCGCGATCGAGATCGGCGCGGATCTCCTGCTGAAGGGAACCAAAGTCAACGGCATCTACAGCGACGACCCGGTGCGAAACCCCAAGGCGGAACGCTACCAGCGCCTTTCCTTCGACAAGGTGCTGGACGACCGGCTTGGCGTGATGGACGCGACGGCAATCGTGATGTGCCGCGATAATGGCCTTCCACTCCGGGTCTTCAACCTCAACAATGAGGGCGACCTGATGCGCATCGTGGACGGCGAAGACGTGGGCACGCTGGTGGCGAACGGCCTGTAGGCAGTCGGGGAGTCGATCATGCAGGATGAAATGAGCCGCGACGCGACACAGCGCATGTCCAAGTGCGTCGCGCTGCTGAAAGACCACTACCGCAAGATGCGCACGGGGCGCGCCAACGTCGGCCTGCTCGACGGCCTGAAGGTGGAGTACTACGGCAGCGAGGTGCCGCTCAGCCAGGTGGCGAGCATTTCCGTCGAGGACTCGCGGACGCTGGTCGTATCCCCCTGGGACAAGGCGGCCGTCTCCGCCGTGGAGAAGGCGATCCAGAAATCGGACCTCGGGCTGACTCCGAACACGGCCGGCCAGGTCATCCGCCTGCCGCTGCCGCCCATGACCGAGGAGCGGCGCAGGGATCTCACCAAAGTCGCGAAGCAGGAAGCCGAGGGCGCGCGCGTAGCGATTCGCGCCGTGCGACACGACCTCATGAACGAGCTGAAGGAGATGCACAAGGAAAAGCTGATCTCCGAGGACGATCACCGGCGCGGCCAGGAAGAGATCCAGAAACTCACTGACCGGCACGTCCACGAGATCGACGCAGTGCTGGGCGAAAAAGAAAAAGAGCTGCTGCAGGTCTGAGATGACCTCCACTGCCCCGCAAGCTGCCGGCGGGCACCCGGTGCCGCGCCATGTGGCCGTCATCATGGACGGCAATGGCCGCTGGGCCGAGCAGCGTTCCCTGCCTCGCGCAGCCGGCCACCGCGCCGGCACCCGCGCCGTGCGCGCCATGATCGAGGAATCCGTTCGCCACGGCGTCGGCGCGCTCACGCTGTTCGCTTTCTCGAGCGAGAACTGGCAACGGCCAGCGGGCGAGGTGAGCCTGCTCATGCAACTCTTCCTCGAGTCGCTGGACCGCGAGGTCGCCGAACTCGATGCCAATGGCGTGCGCATCCGGTTCATCGGTGACCGGACGCGCCTCGCCCCGGCACTCGTGGAGCGCATGGTGGCGGCGGAAGGTCGAACCGCAGCGCGCACGCGGCTCGATCTCTCGGTGGCCGTCAGTTATGGCGGACGTTGGGACATCGTGCAGGCCGTGAGGCGCCTGGCGGGTGAGGCTGCCGCAGGACGCAGTCGGCCCGAGGAAATCGACGAAGCGGCGTTCGGCGCCTGCCTCGCGCTGTCAGGGCGTGCGCCGCCAGACCTGTTCATCCGCACCGGGGGCGAGCGGCGAATCAGCAATTTCCTGCTCTGGGATCTCGCGTACACGGAATTGTGGTTCACCGACACGCTGTGGCCGGATTTCGACGCCGAATGTTATGCCAGGGCGATCGCCGATTTCGGCGGCCGGCAACGGCGTTATGGCCGCGTTGCGGACCAGGCGGAGGCGGGCTGATGCTGGGCCAGAGAATCCTGACCGCCGTCGGCCTGATCGCGGTGCTCGCGCTAGTGCTCGTCGTCCTGCCGCGCGAGATGGCAGTCCTCGCGCTTGCCCTGCTGATCCTCACAGGTGCGTGGGAGTGGGCGCAGCTGGCCGGAATTTCCGGCGCCTTCGCGCGGGCGGCGTACGTTGCGGCCTGTGCGGTGGCGATGGCGATCCTGTGGTTCGCGACCACGAGTGCCGCCGACTTTGAACGGGCGATGCTGCTGACGATGCTCGGCTGGATTCCGCTCTTCGGCTGGATCGTGCTGGCTCCCGGTTTCAAGGCCGGTGGACTCGCGGCGATTGCGGGTCTCTGGGCACTTGCGCCGACCTGGGTCGCGCTTGCGCGGTTGTACGTGCAGGACGGGATCGGGCGCGAGCTCGTGGTATTCGTGCTGCTGCTGGCCTGGGCTGCGGACATCGGCGCCTATTTTGCGGGGCGGCAGTTCGGGCGCCTGCGCCTCGCGCCCACGGTGAGTCCCAACAAGACCTGGGAAGGCGTGCTCGGCGGCCTGATCGCGGGCTTCATCGTCGCGCTCGCAGGCCGTACCTGGTTTGAGCTGCCAGCGGGTGCGTTCCTGCCACTGTGCGTCGCAGGGGTGCTGGTCTCAGTGACCGGCGACCTGCTGGAAAGCATGTTCAAGCGCCAGCAGGGGCTCAAGGACAGCGGCAGCTTGCTGCCCGGACATGGCGGCGTGCTGGACCGCATCGACAGCCTGACCTCGTCAGTGCCGCTGCTCGCGCTCGGGTTCGCCTGGCTGGGACTCGTGACATGAAGGGTCTCGCCGTGCTCGGCTCAACCGGAACGATCGGCGAGGCGACGCTTGATGTGGCTGGCCGTCATCCCGACCGCTTTCGCGTCGTTGCTATTGCCGCACACTCGAATCACGAGGCCCTGTTCGCCCAGGTCGAGCGCCATCGCCCGGACTACGCCGCCCTCGTCGATCGCGGGGCTGCGGCGCGGCTCGCGCAGCGCGTCGCGGCGGCGGGACTGCCAACGCGCGTGCTGCCCGGCCCGGACGCCCTCGCTACGGTTGCGACCTTGCCGGAGGTGGATGCGGTCATGGCCGCCGTCGTGGGCGCCGCCGGGCTGGCCTCGACCCTGGCCGCGGCCGGCGCCGGCAAACAGCTGCTGCTGGCCAACAAGGAGGCGCTCGTGCTCGCGGGACCGCTGCTCCTCGAGTGCGCGCGGTCCGGGGGCGCGACGATCCTGCCGATCGACAGCGAGCACAATGCGATCTACCAGTGCCTGCCGCTGGGCAGTGCGACAGGACGCGCACCTGCCGGCGTCGTGCGCATCGTCCTCACCGCCTCGGGCGGGCCTTTCCTGCGCACGCGCCGCGAAGAGCTGGCTGCGGTCACGCCGGAGCAGGCCGTCGCCCATCCGAACTGGCGCATGGGCCCCAAGATATCTGTGGATTCCGCCACGCTGATGAACAAGGGGCTCGAGTTGATCGAGGCCTGTCACCTGTTCGGCGTGGGCCCCGACGCAGTGCGCGTCGTGATCCACCCCCAGAGCATCGTGCACTCGCTCGTCGAGTTCGAGGACGGATCCGTGCTCGCGCAGATGAGCCGGCCCGACATGCGCGTGCCGATTGCGCACGCGCTTGGCTGGCCGGAGCGGATTGCCTCGGGAGTCAGCGCCGTTGACCTCGTGCAAGTTGCGAGGTTGTCTTTCGAAGATCCTGATTTTGAAAGGTTTCCTTGCCTCGGCCTCGCGCAATCCGCGGCCCGCGTAGGCGGCACGATGCCGGCAGTGCTGAATGCCGCGAACGAAGTCGCGGTGGCAGCCTTCCTTGGCCGGCGTCTGAACTTTGCCGGTATTGCGGCAGTCATTGAGTGCGTGTTGCAACAGCATGAAGCGGGACCGGTTGCGAACCTTTCCGATGCGCTCGCCGCGGATGCCTGGGCGCGCGAGCGTGCAGGGTTCGCGCTCACTTCCCTTTCGAAACAGGCGGCGGGCGCATGAGCGCGGGCATCCTGACCTCCATCGCCGCCTTCGTCGTCGCGATCGGCGTGCTGGTGACCGTGCACGAGTTTGGCCATTTCTGGGTGGCGCGCCGCCTGGGTTTCAAGGTCCTGCGGTTCTCGATCGGCTTCGGCAAGCCGCTGCTGCGGCGCGTGAGCCGGGACGCCGACCGGGTCGAGTACGTGCTCGCGGCCATCCCGCTCGGCGGCTACGTGCGGCTGCTCGACGAGCGCGACGGCGAGGTCCCGCCGGGCGATGAACACCGGGCCTTCAATCGCCGACCGCCGCTCGCGCGCATCGCGGTGCTGCTTGCCGGTCCCTTCGCCAATTTCGTGTTCGCGATCTTTGCCTACTGGTTGCTGTTCATGCACGGTGTGCCGGGCCTCAAGCCGGTGATCGGCGAAGTCGCCCCGGAGTCGATGGCATTCCGCGCGGATTTCCGCCCGGGCGACGAGATCACGGCCGTGGCCGGCGAGCCGACCTCGACGCGCCAGGCAGCGATCCTGGGCATCCTCGAAGGCGTCGTGGATACGGGCAGCGTGCCGGTCGAGGTTCGCGGCGAGGGCGGCGCTGCGAGGCAGTTGACCCTGCGCGTGCCGGATGCCGAGCGTCTTGGGCTGACCGAGCCGGGGGTGTTGATGCGCGGCCTCGGATTCTCCTTCTGGTATCCGCCGCAGCCTGCCGTCGTCGGCGAGGTTTCCGCGGGCTTCCCCGCTGCCGAGGCTGGAATCCAGCCGGGCGACCGCGTCGTCGCGGTCGAGGGCGCGCCAGTCGACGATTACTTCGTGTTCGTCGGAATGATCCAGGCTCGCGCCGGGTTGCCGACGCGGCTCGCGGTGATCCGCGACGGCAGCCGGCTGGAATTCGAACTCGTGCCGCGCATAGTCGAGGAGGAGGGACGCACGATCGGCAGGATCGGGCTTAGCGCCGCGCTCTCCGACGATGGCGGCTTTCCCGACGCCATGATGACAGTCGAACGTCATGGGCCGCTCGGCGCGCTCGCGCCCGCCGTTCGCGAGACCTGGGACAAGAGTGCGCTGACCGTGCGCTTCCTCTGGCGCATGGTCACCGGCGACGTGTCGACCAAGAACATTTCCGGCCCGATCAACATCGCGCAGTACGCCGGGCTGACGGCGGTCGAGGGCTTCACCTACTATCTCGGCTTCCTGGCACTGGTTTCGATCTCGCTTGGGGTGCTAAACCTGCTTCCCGTCCCGGTCCTGGACGGCGGGCAGATCGTGTTTCAGCTCGCCGAGATGGCCAAGGGTGCACCGCTTTCCATGGAGGCTCAGTTGGTCGGTCAGAAAATCGGCATCGCGATGCTGGTCGTGTTGATGGGGTTCGCGTTCTACAACGACCTCTCGCGGCTGTTCGGATGAAGCGGCTCGTCCTGGTTGTCCTGCTTTTTGGGACAATGCCTGCGCTCGCGCAGGCACCGCCTGGCTTCACCGTCGGCGACATCCGCGTGGAGGGGCTGCAGCGGATCTCGGAAGGCACGATCTACAACTACCTGCCCGTCAACATCGGCGACCGGCTCGACCAGCGGCGTATCCAGGAGGCCATCCGGGCACTTTTCGGTACCGGCTTCTTCAGCGATATCGAGATGCGGCGCGACGGCGAGACGCTGGTGGTCGTGGTGCGCGAGCGGCCTTCCATCGAGAGTTTCGAGCTGGCGGGAAACAAGGACATCAAGACCGAGGACCTGCAGCAGTCGCTGCGCAGCGTCGGCCTCGCGACCGGCAAGACCTTCGACCGCTCGATCCTCGAGGAAGTGCGTGGCTTCCTGACCGACCAGTACTTCAGCCGCGGCAAGTACGCGGTGCGCATCGACCCCAAGGTCGAGGAAGTGCCCGGCAACAAGGTCCGCATCAAGATCGACATCGTCGAAGGCGCGCGCGCGCGCATCCGGCAGATCAACCTGGTCGGCAACACCACCTACGAGGACGACGAGCTGCTCGATGCGTTTGCGCTGCGCACGCCGAACTGGCTCTCCTGGTACAAGCAGGACGACCGCTATTCGCGCGAGTCGCTGCAGGGGGACATCGAGACGCTGACCTCCTGGTACCAGGACCGCGGTTACGCGAATTTTGCCGTCGAGTCGACGCAGGTCGCGATAGCGCCGGAGATGGACGACATCTTCATCACGATGAACCTGAACGAGGGCGAGGTCTACAAGGTCGGCGAGGTCAAGCTCGCCGGCACGATGAAGGTGCCCGAGTCCGAGCTGCAGCGGCTCCTGCTCGTCAGGCCGGGCCAGACCTATTCGCGAAAGCTCATCACGCAGACCCAGGAGCTGATCTCCTTCCGGCTCGGCGCCGACGGTTACGCCTTCGCCAAGATCGACCCGGTTCCGACGGCGGACGAGGCCACCAAGACCATCGGCCTGACGTTCTTCGTGGACCCGGGCAACCGCGCCTATGTGCGACGCGTCAACTTCATCAACACCAGCGCGATCGACGACGCGGTCCTGCGGCGCGAAATGCGCCAGCTGGAAGGCTCTTACCTCTCGAATGCGCTGCTCGAACGCTCCAAGGAGCGCATCCAGCGGCTACCGTACATCGAGAAGGTCGAGTTCGAGACCACGCCGGTGCCTGGCACGCCGGACCTCGTGGACGTGGACTTCGACATCAAGGAGGGGCTGCCAGGGCAGTTCAGCGGCGGCATCGGCTATTCGGAGTCGCAGTCCTTCATGCTGAACGGCAGCTTCGTGCACTCGAACTTCATGGGCTCCGGCGAACGCGTGGCGCTGGATCTGATCACCGGCCGGTATTCGCAGCAGTACAGCATCTCGCACACCGACCCGTACACGAACATCGACGGCGTGTCGCGCACGCTCGGGGTGCAGTACCGCGACGTCACGCAGTTCGTGTCGGCGGCTTCGGATTTCTCGACCACGACGATGTCTGGGACCATGGAGTGGGGTTATCCGATCTCCGAATTCCAGGGCGTACGGTATGGGCTCGTGGCCCAGCGCTCGGACCTCATCGTCAACCCGCAGAGCAGCGCGCGGGAAGCGGTGGACTGGGTGCGCAACAACGGCAATCCCTATACACAAGTGATCAAGCGGGAGTTCCCCGCCGTCGATCCGGACGATCCGCCCACGATCATCGAGACGATTCTCTTTGGTTCCAAGTTCAACACCTTCGAACTGGTCGGCAGCTGGTATTACGACTCGCGCAACCGCGCGATTTTCGCGGACCGCGGAATGCAGCACTCGCTCAGCACTGCCGTGACGGCGCCGGGCAGCGAAGTTGACTACTACACCTTCCGCTACGACTACCTGCAGCTGATCCCGGTCTTCCGTCAATGGACCATCGCCCTGACCTCGGAAATCGCCTGGGGCGATGCACTCGGCAAGGACACGACCTCGCTGCCCCCCTACCGGCAGTTCTATGCTGGCGGCCCGGACACGGTGCGCGGCTATTCCGAGAGCCGGCTCGGCCCGAAGGACAGCTTTGGCAACCCCTATGGCGGCAACCTGAAGGTCGTCGGCCGGGCGGAACTGCTGTTCCCGGTACCGGACAAGTGGCGTGCGAGCACCCGCATCAGCGCGTTCTTCGACATGGGCAACGTATTCTCGCAGGGTACCGGCATCAACTTCGTCGGCCGGGACGGCCTTACGCCGGTCGACTACGAGTTCGATTACAATGAGTTGAAGCAGTCCGCGGGTATCGCGATCCAGTGGTTCGCGCCACTCGGCATCTTCAGGTTCAGTTACGGCTTCCCGCTGAACGAATTCGAGGGCGACGCGGTGCGTTACGAAGACGAAGTGGAACGTTTCCAGTTCACGATCGGTTCTGCATTCTGAGCATCGAGGCAAGATGAATCACATGTCCCGGATAATCCTTTCATGCGCGCTGGTCGCCGTACTCGCGACCGCCACGGCCGGCGTCGCCGAGGCGCAGGCCATCAAGATCGGCTTCGTCAACTTCGGCCGCCTCCTCGAGGAGTCGCCGCAGGCCAAGGCGGCCCAGGCAGCCCTGGAGGGCGAGTTCATGCCGCGCCAACGCGACGTCGCGGCGCAGCGCAAGTCGCTGCAGGAGAAGGTCGACAAGCTCCAGAAGGAGGCCGCCGTGATGTCCGAGGCGGACCGCCTGCGCAACGAGCGCGAGATTCGCGACCTCGAGCTGAACGTCAATCGCCGCTTCAACGAGCTGCAGGAAGACCTGAACCTGCGGCGCAACGAAGAAGTCGGGCGCATGCAGCGCGCGCTCCTGCAGGAAGTGCAGGCCTACGCACGTGCCAATGGCTACCAGCTCGTCGTCAGCGATGGCGTGCTGTTCGCGGCTGAAGGCATCGACATCACGCCGCAGCTCGTGACCGCGATCAAGTCCAAGGCGCCGGCCGCCGCGACACCACCCAAGCCCTGAGGACCGCCCGCATCGGGGGAGGGTCGCGATGGCCATGACGCTCGGCGAGATCGCGGTCCGCTTCGGGCTTGAGCTCACCGGAGATCCCGGGCTCGCCGTCGACGGCGTCGCGGCGCTGGCGTCCGCCGCCCCTGGCAAGCTCACGTTCTGCACTGGCGCGAAGTACCGCGCCGAACTCGCGGTAACCCGCGCGACGGCCGTCGTACTGCCGCGCGAGCTGGCGGCCGCCTGCCCGGTCGCGTCGTTGGTCAGTCCCCGGCCTTACGCCGCCTATGCACGGATCGCCCAGACACTGCACCCAGTGCCTGCGGTCACCGGTGGCCGGGCGCCCGGCGTGCAGGTCGCGCCGACCGCGCAGGTCGCCGCTTCCGCCTGGATCGGGCCGAACGTCGTCATCGGCGACGGCGCCGTGATCGGCGAGCGCTGCTCGATCGGCCCGAACTCGGTACTCGAGGAGGGCGTGCGACTCGGTGACGATTGCCGGCTGCAGGCCGGCGTCGTGCTAAACCGTGGCGTCGTTGCCGGCGCGCGCTGCAGCTTCAAGTCGGGCGCGGTCGTGGGCAGCGACGGCTTTGGTTTCGCGCCTGACGCCGACGGTTACGTGAAAGTGCCGCACCTCGGCGGCGTCATCCTCGGTGACGACGTTGAAGTCGGTGCAAACACCACGATTGACCGCGGCACGATCGGTGACACCGTCGTCGGTGACGGCGTCAAGCTGGACAACCAAGTGCAGGTCGGACATAACTGCCGTATCGGCGCGCACACCGTGATTGCCGGTTGCGTGGGGATTTCCGGCAGTTCGATCATCGGCAGCCGCTGCATGATCGGCGGCGCGGTCGGCATCGCCGGGCACCTCGAGATCGGCGACGAAGTGGTGGTGACCGGCTATTCGTTGGTCACCCATTCGCTCCCGGGCCCGGGCATGTACTCTTCGGGGTGGCCAGCGATCGAGGCCAGGAAATGGCGGCGGGCCGTCGCGCGGCTGCATCGACTCGATCCACGCGGACGCGGTGGGGCAGGGGGCGGATGAGCGAAGGTTTTCCGATGGATATCCAGGCGGTGCTCGCGCAGCTGCCGCACCGTTACCCGTTCCTCCTGGTGGACCGCGTGATCGAATGCGTGCCCGGCAAGCACATCCACGCGATCAAGAACGTCACGGTCAACGAGCCTTTCTTCTCCGGGCATTTCCCGGGACGGCCGACCATGCCGGGCGTCATGATCCTCGAGGCGCTGGCGCAGGCGGCGGGCATCCTTGCCTTCAAGACGGCGGGCGTAGTGCCGGACGAGAAATCCCGCTTTTACTTCGTAGGCATCGATGGCGCGCGCTTCAGGAAGCCGGTCGTGCCGGGTGACCAGCTCACGCTCAAGGCCAACTTCGACCGCGCGATGCGCGGAATCTGGAAGTTCACGACAGTCGCCCTCGTCGAGGGCGCAGAGGTCGCCTCGGCAACCATGATGGTTGCGCCGGAGGTCAAGCCTTGATCGACCCGCGAGCGGTCATCGATCCCGGCGCGGAGATCGCGGACGATGTCGAGATCGGACCGTTCGCGGTCATCGGCGCCGGCGTTTCGATCGGCGCGGGCAGCTGGATCGGTCCGCATGCGGTCGTGAAGGGGCCGACCGTCCTCGGCAGGAACACCCGGGTGTTCCAGTTCGCCTCGATCGGCGACGCGCCGCAGGACCGCAAGTATGCGGGCGAGCCGACCCGGCTCGTGGTCGGCGACCGCAACGTGTTCCGCGAGTTCTGCTCGATCAACCGCGGCACCGTCGGCGGTCGCGGGGAGACGACCATCGGCGACGACTGCCTGTTCATGGCCTATTCCCACGTCGCGCACGACTGCATCGTCGGCAGCCAGTGCATCATGTCGAACTGCACGGCGCTCGCCGGGCACGTGGAGCTGGGCGACTGGGTGATACTTTCCGGCTATGCCGGGGTCCACCAGTTCTGCAAGATCGGCGCGCACTCCTTCCTGGCCAACAACGCGGCCGTCACGCGCGATGTCCCGCCTTACCTGCTGGTTGCCGGCTCGCCGGCCGAGCCGAAGGGCATCAACAGTGAGGGGCTCAAGCGACGCGGATTCGACGCAGCGATGATCTCGAACATCAAGAATGCCTACCGGATCCTCTTTCGTTCGGGGCTCAAGCTCGCCGAGGCGGCGGAGCAGTTGCGGGTGCTAGTGCCGTCGCAGCCGGAGCTGACGCCGTTCGTGGATTTTCTCTCCGCCAGCGAACGCAGCATCATCCGCTGATGGGAATAGAGGGGACGCACCCCTTTAATGGAAGTGGTCATTGCACGAACATGAATGCAGCCATTAAAGGGGTGCGTCCCCTTTATTCCAGCACCGCCTGCTGATGGCACTCACGATCGGCCTCGTGGCCGGCGAGTCCTCGGGCGACAACCTGGGTGCTGCCCTGATCGAGGCGATCGTCGCGCGCGCGCCCGGGACGCGCTTCGTGGGCGTCGCCGGGCCACGCATGCTGGCGGCTGGTTGCGAGCGCCTCGCGGACGCCGAGGAGCTGGCGGTCATGGGCCTGTTCGAGGTGCTGCACCACCTGCCGCGGCTCCTGACGCTGCGCAGGCGCGTCCGCCAGTCGATGCTGGAACTCCGGCCCGACATCTTCGTCGGCATCGATGCGCCGGAGTTCAACCTGAGCCTCGCTGCTTCCCTGCACGATGCGGGACTGCGAACGGTCCAGTACGTGAGCCCGCAGGTCTGGGCGTGGCGACGTGGCCGCGCGGCGCGCATGGCGCGCTTCCTCGACCTGGTGCTCTGCCTGCTGCCGTTCGAGCGGGCGGTTTACGACGAGGCGGGCCCGCGTGCGATATTCGTGGGACACCCGCTCGCTGACCGGCTGCCGCTCGTCCCGGATATCGCCGCCGCGCGCCGTGAGCTTGGCATTGCGCCAGAGGCGCGCGTGGTTGCCATCCTCCCCGGCAGCCGCGCCGGCGAGCTCGCGCGGCTCGCTGACGATTTCGCCGGAACCGCCGCCTGGCTCGCCGCGCGACGACCCGAGCTCATGTTCATTGCGGCGCTTGCCAATGGCGGAACCCGTTCCACTTTCGAGGCAGCGCTCGAACGCCACGCGCCGGGCGTCGATGTACAGCTGGTTGAGGGCCGTACCCTGGACGTGTTGACGGCCGCCGACGTAGTGCTGGTAGCTTCAGGCACGGCGACCCTGGAGGCGATGCTCTGCAAGCGGCCGATGGTGGTCGCCTATCGCCTGGCAGGGTTGACGGCTTTTCTGCTGCGCGGCCTCGGGCTCCTCAAGGTGCCCTTCTTCTCCCTGCCCAACCTGCTCGCGGGCAGGCGGGTCGTTCCCGAGCTTGCACAGGGCGAGGTGACGCCCCACCGGATCGGGCAGGAGCTCGAGCGTTGGCTCGACGCGCCTGAGGAGGTCAAGGAGCTGCAGGCACTCTTTGCAGACCTCCATGGGCAGCTGCGGCGCGACGCCAGCGGGCAGGCTGCCGACGCCATCCTGGCACTCGCCCGCCAGGAGGCCTCGTGAACCGTGGCAGGGGGGGGTGGCCCCGGTCTGCTGGCGGGCTCGCAGCCGGCGTCGATGAGGCAGGCCGCGGACCCCTGGCGGGACCCGTAGTCGCCGCGGCGGTCGTCCTCGACTCGCGCCGGCCCATCGCCGGCCTGCGCGATTCCAAGCAGTTGCCCGCGAGTGAACGTGAACGGCTGGCAGCCGAGATCCGGGGACGCGCGGCGGCCTGGTGCATCGGCTGGGCGGACGCGGGCGAGATCGACGTACTGAACATCCTGGAAGCGACCCTGCTGGCGATGCGCCGCGCGCTCCTCGGGCTCGCGATCCTGCCACGGCGCGTCTGCGTGGACGGCGACCGCTGTCCTGATGGCGCGATGCTGGGCCTCGCCTGCGGCATGGAGGCGATCGTCGGGGGTGATGCGCGGGTGAGCGAAATCAGCGCAGCTTCGATCCTCGCGAAGACCAGCCGCGACGCATTCATGACCCGTATGGCAGGCATCTATCCCAGCTATGGATTCGAGCGGCACAAGGGCTACCCGACCGGGGACCACCTGGAGCGCCTGGCGCGCATCGGCCCCTGCCGCATCCACCGGCGCAGCTTCGCGCCGGTGACGCGATAAGATCGCCGCATGCCTGCGAGCTTCGTCCACCTGCGGCTGCACACCGAGTATTCGCTCGTGGACGGCATCGTGCGCGTGCCGGAATTGATGCAGGCAGTCGCCGCGGCCGGCATGCCGGCGGTGGCGCTCACGGACCACGGCAACGTATTCGCGATGGTGAAGTTCCACCGTGAGGCAGAGAAGCAGGGCGTCAAGCCGCTGATCGGGGCCGACCTGTGGATCGTCGAAAGCGGGGACCGTGCCGAGCCGGTGCTGGTGACACTCCTCGCCCAGAACACGACGGGGTTCCGCAACCTGGCGCGACTCGTGTCGCGGAGTTACCTGGAGGGCCAGGCGCGGGGCCGGCCGCTGCTCGAGCGCGGGTGGCTGGACGGCGCTTCGACTGGCGGACTGATCGCGCTTTCGGGGGCGTTGCAGGGCGACATCGGACGCGCGATCGCCGCGGGCCGCACGGCGGAGGCACAACAGCTGCTCGAGCGCTGGCAGGGCGTCTTCGGCGATCGCTTCTATCTCGAGGTACAGCGCACCGGGCGCCCCGGCGAGGAGTCCTACATCGCGGGCGTGCTTTCGCTCGTAGCGAAGCGACCGGCGCCTGTCGTCGCTACCAACGACGTGCGCTTCCTGGCGCGCGATGAATTCGAGGCACACGAGGCGCGCGTCTGCATCCACGGCGGCCATCGGCTCGACGATCCGGGACGCCCGCGCCCGTACAGCCCCGAGCAATTCCTGAAGTCGCCAGACGAAATGGCGGCGTTGTTCGGCGACCTCCCGGAGGCGCTCGAAAACAGCGTCGAGATCGCGCGGCGCTGCTCGTTGCCGCTCGCGCAGGGAAATGTGTTCCTCCCGGCGTACGACGTGCCGGACGGTTCGGGCGCCGCGGACCACCTTCGCCGGCTTGCCGCCGAGGGCCTTGCGCGGCGCATCGGTACGGGCGCGGCCGAGGCTGAGCGCTATCACGCGCGGCTGGAGCGCGAGCTGGGCGTCATCGGCGGCATGGGCTTCGAGGGTTATTTCCTGGTGGTCGCGGACTTCATCCGCTGGGCGCGCGAGCGCGAGATCCCGGTGGGGCCGGGGCGCGGCTCGGGTTCCGGTTCGCTGGTCGCCTGGGTGCTCGGCATCACCGACCTCGACCCGATCCGTCACGACCTGCTGTTCGAGCGCTTCCTGAACCCGGAGCGCGTGTCCCTGCCGGATTTCGACATTGACTTCTGCATGTCACGGCGCGATCGCGTGATCGACTACGTTGCCGAGCGCTACGGGCGCGACCGCGTGTCGCAGATCATCACGTTCGGATCGCTGGCGGCGAAGGCGGTCGTGCGCGACGTGGGGCGTGTGCTCGGCCTGCCCTACGGATTCGTCGACGGGGTGGCGAAACTCATTCCTTTCGAGCTCGGCATCACGCTCGAGGACGCGCTCGAGAAGGAGCCGGAGCTCAAGCGCCGCTACGGCGCCGAGGACGAGGTGCGCGACTTGATCGACCTCGCGCGGCGACTCGAAGGGCTTGCCCGCAACGCCGGCACCCACGCCGGGGGCGTGGTGATCGCGCCGACGCCGCTCACGGATTTCACCGCCCTGTACTGCGAATCAACCGGCGCGAGCGTCGTCACCCAGTTCGACAAGGACGACGTCGAGCAGGTCGGGCTCGTCAAGTTCGACTTCCTGGGTCTCAGGACGCTGACCATCATCGACTGGGCGATGCGTCTCATCAACGCGAAGCGCCTGGCCGCAGGTGAGGCGCCGCTCGACCTCACGCGGCTGCCGCTGGATGACGCCGAGACCTTCAAGCTGCTGCGTTCCGGCCGCACCACGGCGATCTTCCAGCTCGAGTCGCGCGGCATCACGGACCTCGTACGCAAGCTCCAGCCTGACCGCTTCGACGACATCGTCGCACTGGTCGCGCTGTTCCGCCCGGGGCCGTTGCAGTCCGGGATGGTGGACGATTTCATCGCGCGCAAGCACGGCCGCTCCGCCGGGACCATCGATTACCTGCACCCAAGTCTCGCCGAGATCCTGAAGCCGACCTACGGCGTGATCCTCTACCAGGAACAGGTCATGCAGATCGCGCAGACCCTGGCCGGCTACACGCTCGGCAGCGCGGATCTCCTGCGCCGGGCGATGGGCAAGAAGAAACCGGAGGAAATGGCCGCGCAGCGCTCGGTGTTCGTGGACGGCGCCCTCGCACGCGGCGTGTCCGCGGCGCGCGCCGGCTACATCTTCGACCTGATCGAGAAGTTCGCCGGCTACGGTTTCAACAAGTCGCATTCGGTGGCGTATGCGCTGCTCGCCTACCAGACCGCCTGGCTCAAGGCGCATTACCCCGAGGCGTTCATGGCGGCTGTGTTGTCCTGCGACATGGAACACACGGACAAGGTGGTCTCGTTCATCGACGAGTGCGCCGGCATCGGCATCGAAGTGCTGCCGCCGGATGTCAACCAGTCCAGCTTCGCTTTCACCGTCGCGGGCCCGGGTACGATCCGCTACGGGCTCGGCGCCATCAAGGGCGTCGGCGAAGGCGCGGTGGACGCGATCGTCGGCGAGCGCGAGCAGGGCGGCGAGTTTCGCGACCTCGTCGACCTGTGCCGGCGCGTGGACCTGAAGCTTGCGGGCAAGCGCACGCTCGAGGCGATGGTGAAGGCGGGCAGTTTCGACGGGTTCAACCGCACCCGCGCCTCGCTGGCGGCGGCGCTGCCCGCGGCGATCCAGCTCGGCGAGCAGCGCACGCGCGCGACCGCGGCGGGTCAGGACGACCTGTTCGGCGGGCTGGCCGCACCTACGCACGACAGCGCGCCGCCGGCGATCGTGTTTCCCTCGCTGCCGGAATGGAGCGAGGCGGAGCGGCTCTCCGGCGAGCGCGAGACGCTCGGACTGTTCCTGTCGGGCCATCCCATCACCGAGTTCGAGCAGGAACTCCGCCAGGTCGCGCCCGTGCGCATCGTCGATCTCGGCGGGCCGCGGCCCTCCGGCGAGCCCCGCTTTGGCGGGGGCAAGCCGGTGACTGTCGCGGGGCTCGTGCTCGAGATGCGCAGGCGTGGCTCGCGCATGACGCTGGTGCTGGACGACCGCAGCGCGCGCATCGAAGCGAGCCTGTTCGATGACGTCTGGCAGCAGCACCGGTCCGTCATTGCGCGGGACGCGATCCTGGTGGTTGAGGGCCTGCTCCGCTACGACGAGTTCATAGACGGCTGGCGCATCAACGCGAAGAAGCTCACGCCGATCCACGAGCTGCGCGAACGCGAAGCGCGTCGCGTCAAGATCCGCCTGCCGGCCTGCAGCGGCGACGGCCGGTTGCTCGGCCGGCTGGAAGAGATCCTGCGCACGGGGCGCGGCGGACGATGCGCGGTCGAGCTGCATTACATCGGCGACGAGGCTCGCGGCACGCTGACACTCCCGGAGGAGTGGACGGTGCGGCCGACGCGGGAACTGGTCGACGAACTATCCAGGCTCGTCGGGCGCGACGGCATCCGGTTCTCCTACGGCGCGTAACTTGCGCTCGGACCTCGCCTGCGGGCCTCTCCTCGCTCGTTCCGCCCGAACTTAGTCACTTCGCTCGAAGGTCCCGCAGGCGAGGTCCCGGCGCAGATTGTCGCGGCGCATCCCGTCAGTAGGGCGCGACAAGTGATGGCGGCGCATCACGCGCGTGTGAAAGATACGCGGCATCGACGCGCGCGTGACGGCTGCCGCTGCGTGCCTGCGACCTCGTTTTGCCCACCGGGACACCCGAGCGAGTGACTAAGTTCGGGCGGAACGAGCGAGGGGCGTCCCGGTGGGCAAAACGAGGTCGCAGTCCTTGCACAGGATCCCGCAGGCCGGGCAAATGTGGCGTTGCCTTATACTCCGCGGATGCCGCTGCAATTCCTGGACTTTGAGCAACCGATCGCCGAGCTCGAGGCGAAGATCGAGGAATTGCGCTTCCTCGCCGAGGGATCGGACCTCAACACAGGCGAGGAGATCGAGAAGCTGCGCAGCAAGGCGCGGATGCTCACCGGCAGCATCTTCGCGAACCTGACGCCCTGGCAGATCACGCAGCTCGCGCGCCACCCGCAGCGGCCATACACGCTCGATTACATCCCGCTCGTGTTCACCGAGTTCCAGGAGTTGCACGGCGACCGCATGTACGCGGACGACCAGTCGATCGTCGGCGGCATCGCGCGTCTCGATGGCCGCCCGATCATGCTCATCGGCCAGCAGAAGGGCCGCGACACGAAGGAGCGCGTGCGCCGCAACTACGGCATGCCGAAGCCGGAGGGTTATCGCAAGGCGCGCCGCCTGATGCTGACGGCCGAGCGGTTCCGGCTCCCGCTGGTGACGCTGATCGACACGCCCGGTGCCTATCCGGGCGTCGGATCCGAGGAACGCAACCAGAGCGAGGCTATCGCGAGGAACCTGTTCGACATGTCGCAGCTGCAGGTGCCTATCGTCAGCTGCGTGATCGGCGAGGGCGGCTCGGGCGGCGCGCTCGCGATCGGCGTGTGCGACCGCCTGGTGATGCTGCAGTACAGCGTCTACTCCGTGATTTCGCCCGAGGGCTGTGCGTCCATCCTCTGGAAAAGCGCTGACCGGCGCGAGCTCGCGGCCGAGGCCATGGGCATCACCGCGGAACGGCTTTCCCAGCTCAAGTTGGTGGACGAAGTCATCGGCGAGCCGCTGGGCGGCGCGCACCGCGAGCCATCGCTGATGGCGGAACGCCTGCGCGACACGCTGGTGCGTCATCTGAGTGATCTCACCGAACGTCCGCTCGACACGCTCCTCGCCGAGCGACGCCAGCGGCTGCGCGGCTTCGGAGTCTACGGCGGAACCTGAGGTGACGGCGACGGAGACTGGCTTCGGACCGAAGCGCGTCGCAAACCTGCTCGCCGCGATCGATTCAGGCTGGCGGGAGGCGCACATCGCGGTCGCGCTTTCGGGTGGCCTGGATTCCACGGTACTGCTGCACGCGCTCGCGGCGCTCGCCGCCCGCGAGTCCCTGGTGCTCCGCGCGCTGCACGTGGATCATGGACTTCAGCCGGAGTCTGCGGCGTGGGCGGAGGCATGCCGCACAGCCTGCGGCGCCGCGGGTATTCCCCTCGAGGTGATCGAGCTCGGGCTCGCCCCGCTGCGCGGGGAAAGCGTGGAAGCGCTGGCGCGCGAAGCGCGCTACGCGGCGCTCGCCGGACAACTTGTCGAAGGCGAACGCCTGGTGACCGCGCACCATCGTGACGACCAGCTCGAAACAGTCCTGATCCAGCTCATGCGCGGCGCGGGCGTCGCGGGACTCGCGGCGATGCCGGCGCGCGCGCGGCTCGGGCGCGGCTGGCAGCTGCGACCGCTGCTCGAGGTAAACCGCGCGGAGCTTGCCGAATACGCCGCACGAAACGGACTCGCCTGGCAGCAGGACCCGATGAACGACGCACTGCGCTTCGATCGCGGTTACCTGCGCGCGCGCGTGTTGCCCGCGATCCGCGAACGATGGCCGGCCGCGTCAGTGACAGTGGGGCGAAGCGCGAGCCACCTGGCCGAGGCCTCGCGCCTGCTGGGCGGGCTCGCGGCGGCCGATGCCGGGCAGGTGATGGAAGAGGGCCGGCTGTCACTCGCGGCGCTTTGCGTGCTGCCGCGAGACCGTCAGGTCAACCTGTTGCGCTGGTGGCTGCGCCAGGAAGGCTTGCGGCCGCCGCCGGCGGCGCGACTCGCTGCCGCGCTCCCCGGTTTTTTCACCGCGCGGCCTGACGGTGCGCCGGCGCTGCGCTGGGACGCGGGTGAGGTGCGACGCTACCGAGGCCGGCTGTACGCCCTGGGGCTGGAGGCGGGCACGGGATCCTTCCGGCTGGTTGCCGGCCAGGAGGGTGGCTTGCGCCTTGAAAGTGGCGTGGACGCGTCGATCCGGTATCGCGTCGGTGGCGAGAGCCTGAGACCTCACCCGGGCAGGCCGCGCAAGCGACTGAAGGATCTCTGCCAGGAGGCGGGCATCGTGCCCTGGATGCGCGATCGCCTGCCGCTCGTGTACCTGGGCGAGCAGCTTGCCGCGGTCGGCGACCTGTGGATTGACGCGGACTTCGCCGCGCCGGCGGGTGTGGCGGCGCTGAAGCCGGTCTGGGACGCGCGGCCGAGAATCTACTAGCGCGTTGCGCGGGGCTTAGCGCCAGCACTCTTCCGTGTTGTCGGAACCGCCATCATCCGTTGCGGTGCGGACACCAGCCTGGTCGACGGTGAAGACGCGGCATGCCGTGTCCTGGAACTGGTTCTCTCCGGCGACTGCAGTGGCCGTGGCCGTGAAACCCAGGGTCGCATCCGCGGCCTGGGCCGTGTCCAGGTCATACCAGCCATTCTTGCTGTTGACTGCTCCCTGCAACTCGTCCGCGGCGCAGTCGGTGGCCGCTTCGATGGTGTCCGCGTACCGGTTGCACTGGAGGTAATGCTTTTCCTGCTGCGTGGCGAGGGCGAGGAGGGCGTCTTTCGCATCCGAACGCTGGCTGCGCATCACGTAGCTGCGGTAAGAGGGGATTGCGACTGCCGCCAGAATCCCGACGATCATGATGACCACGACCAGTTCGATCAGGGTCATGCCGCGTTGCCTTGGCTTCGACTTCATGTTGCTGCTCCGAGGGAGGTCCGGCCGCCGGGGGCGGCGGCCGGGCTCCGGTTTCAGTTGACGCCCGTCTGGCGCCAGAAGGTGCGAACCGGGGCGAGGTTGACGCCGACGCCGCAGTTCTCCAGGCCGACCAGGCAGACCGGATCGGGGCGACACTCCGCGCCGATGCAGTTGGTCGGGTCCTCGGGGCTGGGGAAGAGCCAGACCACTTCCGGCGCGATGCCCCCCTGCGCTAGCTCGGTATCGCGGTCATCCACGGAGTCCGGCGGGTCCTCCGGGTTCTCGCGGTCGAACACCGGCGCTCCGGTATACGCGCTGACCGTATACAGCCGGTTTGTACCCACCGCCGGCGCGCAACTCGCCGTGACGCCGGTCGAGTCGGAGTCGGGCTCGTAAGTCGTGAACTGGATCATGCTCTCGATCGTGCGCGCTTCGGACAGCGATTTCTCGCCGAGCCAGCCTGTAGCGGGCCGCTGCAGATCAAGACGCCAGCCGCTCGCACCCGCCGGGATCGTCGGGGTGATGTCGATCGAGACATCAATCAGGTTCGCGTCTGCCTCAGTGATCACCGTCGCCGAGTCATACTGCGTCTGTGACAGTCGCGCAAACGGCTGATGATCGCGCAGACTGTAGAAGCGATCCTGGGTCTCGATGTTGAGCGGATGTCCGCGATAGCCTGAGCCTAAACTGACGTTGAGCCAGGTCTTGCCGCCGTACGTGAGGAACGCAGCGTCGGGGGCACTGTAGAAGCGCCTCGTCGTTTCCACGGGGTGCGTCCCGAGGTGTGCGTTGCCGAGTGAGGCGAACACGCCGCCGGTGACGAGGTCGGCCCGGGTCTGACCATTGTGAATGTCGAAGCGCCACACGCGCCCGCCCATGTCGGCCGCATACATGCGGTCCGCAAAGCCGTCGCCCGAGATGTCGAAGACGCGGATGTCGCCCGGAATGCCGTGCGTCATCGACGCCAGCCTGCGGTCGGCAGCGCCGTCGCCTGCCGGGCCGGCATACCAGAGCACACTGCCGGACACCGCGTCGACCATGAAGATCTGGTTGCCGGCGGTGTCGGTCGTGTATGCGCCATTGTCCTGCACCGTGTCATAGCCTCCGCCGAAGACCAGCACCTGTTGCAGCGTGTTCTGAGACGCGCCGTTGATGTTGACCTTTGCGAGTGACGGCGTCGACCAACTCTGGCCTGCGCCTTTCAGCAGGCGGGCGCCGGTTTCGTTCGGACCGATGCGGAACAGCAGCGACGGAGCGTTACGGTCCGTGACGTCGAGGCCGAAATAATCGCTACCGCCCCGACGCATGCCGAAGTAGATCCTGACCGTTTCACCCAGCGTCGATTCGAGGACTCCGTTGTCGTTGACCTCGTTGCGCACGATGCGGATGTTGCCATCGAGCCCGTACTCGCGGTCCGTGACCGCGTCATTAACGTACAGGTCACGTGCCCGTGCGAGGAGCTGCTGCGGCATGAAGGCCCACAGTTCGCTGCCGTCGACCGCGTCGATGGCATGGAGGTAACCTTCGTTGGTGACCGCGTACACGACACCGTCGTTCGGGTCGGGGTCTGCAAGTGTGCCGCCGTAAATGACGGTCGCGGGCCGCCCGTTCATCGGGTCACCCATTGCGAGACGCGCGTCCGTCGTCACGCCGTCACCATCCGCGTCCAGGGTGTCCTGGCCGCGTACCCAGTTGATGAGTGAGTTGCGTCCCGGCAGCTCCGTCGCGCCGAGTCCGAGCATCGCGGTCGTGACCGCCGTGTTCGCGGTCTCGACGCGGTTGCCGGCTGCGGTCAACGCGAGCGTCGTATTGATGTCGCTGTACACCATGCGACTCGCGGGAGCCGGCAGTTCGTTGGCGGCGCCACCGGTCGTGACAGTCTCGCCGTCGACCCCGGCGCTCCAGTAACTCTGCGCGGTCGGGCGGAAGAAGCCGGTCGTGATCTCGACGGCAGGGTTGTCATTGACGTCCACGATGATGCCGGTGGGATCCAGCTTGTACTTCTTGATGTTGCCGTCCCAGGCGTAGGTCTCGCTGGGGCGGAACACCGTCACGTACAGATCGTTGAGGTTCTGCGTGCGGTTGAAGGCGTTGACCGACACCGCTGGCGCCGTGAAGGAGGTGTTGAACGCCAGGATGTCGCGCGTGATGCTGGTCAGTACCGTGGTGAGCGTGGCCGTGTCCCTGGCCTCGTAGAACACGCCTCCCGCGCCGGAGGCGGTATTCTGCAGCGCTGCCGACCCGCTGACTTCCGGACCGAAGCCGATCGTGTAAGTCGTGACGTTCTGGTTGTTGATGAGAGTCGGCCGGACATCGTTGTTGTACATGTAGGCCGCGATTTCTTCGAGGCAGCGGCCGTCGCCGGTGCCTGCGCAGGTACCGCCGATGAGCGCCTCGATTTCCGGGTTCGCCGAATTGTCGGCCGTCGGAATGCCGTCCGTCAGCAGCACGATGAAGTTGCGCTGGCAGGAGATGGTCAACGGGCTCTGATAGACGCCCGTGTTGGGCGCCGACTGGCGCGAGCTCGGAGTGCTGGGCCAGGCAGTGCCGGGGTCCTTGCGCGAATTGAGGCCATAGTCGACCCGGCCACCGCTCAGGTAGAGGTATGCCTCATACATCGATTCCGACAGCGGCGTACAGCCGTCGGCATTCATGCCGGCGATGTCGGTCAATAGCTGCGCTGCATTGGCTGCCACCGGTCCCATCTGGCGCAGCACCATGCCGCCCTCTGAAGTACCGGTATTGCTGCAACCGTTGTTCGTGTTGTTGCTGAACTGCATCAACCCGACGTTGACGGCGTCGTCGATCGCCAGCTGGGTGATCGTCTGCGACGCGACTTGCTGAACGATCTCGAGGCGGGTCTGCGTGATCGTGCTGGCGTTTCGCAGCCAGTTGACGTAGTTCGCGGAGTAGAACACGTAGCCGTTGTTGGCGCCGTTTGCGCTCCAGCCGATCGCCTGGCTCGAGTTTGCGCTCCAGGGACCATTGCCGGCGTCGGCGGCCCACAGGTTCGTGACGTTCACGCCGTTGCCGTGCACGCCCGCATCCGCCCGGCACTCTACCCAGACCGCTGCGCCCGTGTTGCCGTTGATGTTGCGCCAGCGCGGGCCGCTGCCGCGCCACTGCGCGGCGCGATCCGCCACGTAGTAACCCGAGAGCGCCATGTTCGTCAAAGCCGTGTTGCACTTGAAGGCCACAAGCGGAACTGAAGTGTTATTGGTGCAGCTTGGCGGGTTGCTCGAGTTGGAACCGGTCTGGAAATAGACGCGGGTCGGATCACACGTGCCGGGATAAGTGACGGCAGGGTTGAACGGCACTTGCGTCACGACGTTGGTGCTCATGCTGCCGGACGTGTCGATGACGAACAGGATGTTCGGACGCTCATTCGATACCGCGTTGTCGGTACCGACGAAGATCTCGGCTTCATCTGCACTGGCCGCGCAACCGAGCGCTGCCAGCGCAGCGGCCGACGCGAAGCTAAGAAGGCGGGTGGTTGTCTTGCTCATGTCAGTGCACTCACTTGAGGGAGTCGGCCGCGGCGAGTCGCACGCGGTTCAACGTCCGTCCCTTGGGTTCATAGAAGAGGTCAAGACGCAGGTCGCCCTTGGCGGCGGCCTCGCGCAGACGCGCGTAGGTCACCTGTTCCTTGCCGATGTAGAAGCGGGTCTTCGCGTCCAGGCGCAGCCGCAGCACGGGGCACCCCGCGCACGGATTCGCCGATACGGTTCCGGCTGCGATACCCGGCAGCGACACCTGGCGGGTGCCCGATTCCAGGCCCTCTTCGATCGTGCCGAGCTGTGGCGCGGCGTTTGCGGCGCCT